>Ga0207687_10002304_pt1 | contig 13007 bp, 12 predicted proteins | sample KBSM54metaG_FD_184399 | JGI IMG/M metagenome (GOLD analysis project Ga0207687, IMG submission 184399) | Miscanthus rhizosphere microbial communities from Kellogg Biological Station, Michigan, USA - KBS M5-4 metaG (SPAdes) (version 2) | ecosystem: Host-associated > Plants > Roots > Rhizosphere >...
TGCGCAGAGACATTTTCCGGGGCAGCCGCGCAGCAAGGTAGAGTCGACCCTCGCTCGAAGCGAGGTAGCCGGGCGCCGGATTTGCCCCTTCGGGTATCGCGAAGCGCGTCGCCCTGGTTTTTCGTCTCGTGGCATATCGCGGCTCGCGCCGATCGAGATCTGCCACTTGTAACTGATCAAGTAGTATTAAGCTCGCCCACACGCGAGCCCGACCCAAGCCGAAACACTGAGGATTTAGGCGCGTCGAGCGCTTTTAGCCGGTGCGAGCCGCGCCGCTCGGTGACGCCGTGCGCCGGCCCAGCGTGTGACCCAAGAGCGGGCCCGGCCGACCGAAGAAGTAACCTTGCATGAAGTCGCAGCCCGCAACGATGAGCACGTCCCGCTCTTCACTGCTCTCGACGCCCTCGGCAACGACCGATTTGCCCATGTCATGGCAAACGCGCGTGAGCGAGCGCACCATGCTGAGTTTGCTCGCATCACAATGAGCCGTGCGAATCAACGCGGGGTCGAGTTTGACGAATTCCGGCTCTAGTTGGGCGAAAGTTTCGAGGCCCGCACGACCCGCCCCCACGTCGTCCAAAGAGACCCGGTAGCCGAGCGCGCGCAGCTGTTCGACGCGTTCGGCGACGTTGGTCACGTTCTCGAGCGAGGCGCGGTCGGTCAATTCGAGCACGATGCTCTTGGCAATTCTCGAAAGCGGCGCGTTCGGCAGGTACAGCGTCGGATCCATCAAATCTTCCGGATGCATGTTCACGAAAAAGAAACTTTCCTTACGCAACGTGGGCTCCACGTCTGCGGCCACCTGATCGCGAACGGCGCGCCCCACGTCGTGAAGGCGGCGCAGGCGTGCGGCGGCCTTCAGCACCGAACTCGGACGCGGCAAGGCCGGCTCGTCACAGCGGAGCAACGCTTCGTAGCCGAACGTTTCACCGTCCGCGGCGCGCACGACGGGTTGGTAAGCCATCGACAACGTCGCCAGCGCGCGATTGAGTTTGGTCTCGATTCCCGCAAGATCGCCGACGTAGAACGAGCCGCTCCCGAAATCCAACGCACACTGACGCTTGAGCCGAGCGATGCGGCCGGAATTGATGGCGCGGTCGACGACCGCACGCAGCCTGTCGATCGAGATGGGTTTGATCAAGTATTGGAACACGCCGAATTCGACGGCAGCGGCCGCGTTCTTCAAATCGGGTTGGCCGGTCATCAGCACCACGGGCAGGTCCAAATCGTACTCGCGCACGGCGCGCAGTAGCCTGACGCCGTTCATCGCTGGCATTTGGATATCGCTCACCACCGCATCGAACGCTTGACCTTCGAGTTCGGCTAGCGCGGCCATTCCGCTTTGCACGCTCGTCACCACGACGTCGGAGGTGCTGAGTGCACGACCGAGCACCCTGAGGACTTCAGCGTCATCATCGACCAACAAAACATTGGCAACGCTCGCCGAAGCGCGCTGTGACGACTCACCCATGATGGATAAGGTAGCACCGGCTCCGCACAATTCACGCTGAATTACGCGGGTTTCGCAGGTGCGACGGACTCGTGTCGTGGCGTATTTCGCCTGTCCTCCTGCACGACTCGAGCTGCACGACTCGAGCTGCACGACTCGAGGCGACAATCTGCAACAGTCTGCGCGTCAAAAACGTCTCGCTGCGTGGGCCGCGACGCGCGCTCGGCAAAAAGGCTACGTTCGCGAAGCCATTGCCGCAGTTCATCGGCCTTTACGCAGAGTCGCTCAAGGGATCAGCGCGTCGCCGACGAAGTCTTCGCCCAAACTGAGCCGGGCACGAAAACCTGCGAGTAAGATTTGCGCGCGCAAATGTTCCGCCTGCGCTTGATCGAATGGTCCCAGGACGAGTGCCAAATGGTTTTCGGTGGCGGCATTGGTGTCGTAGATCTGCGGTCGCATCGCGCCCCAATCGAAATTCGCGGTCGTAGTCGCGATCTGTGCCGGACTCGCAGCACGCGCGAGCTCTACATAGTGAGTCTCGTCCAGATAGAGGGAGACAGTGGCCAGCAATTCTCCCGTCTCGAAGTGAGGACGGGCCACGATCCCTCGGCACAAGACCTCCGTATTCACGGCGATCGGCGTGGACCAATCACCGATCGCCTGCGTGGCGCCCTGGTTTCGCACGCGAACCTCGAAACCGGCCAGCAACTGAGCTGGGGACACCAAAAGTGCCATTCGGAGCCAGGGCTTGCCGCCGAGATCGGAGGGCACACAGTGCTCGGCAGAACTACCGGCACGCACACAGGTTTCGAGCCCACTCGCCGGAGGAGCCTCCGAAAGGCGCTTGCTCCCGAGCGCGGTGAGGACCAGCGCGCCGATGCGCAAACGGAACGCGTTGTCCGTCGCGATCTGCGCCGTGCACCCCACGCAGCCTCGCCCCGAACTACACGCGTCGGTGTGAGCGCGGGGGCAGGCGCTGCCCGCGCAACAATCGGCACAGCCCGCGCCCTCCGTCGAAAGCCGCAGCTTGGGTGAACGCGCGGGTGTCAGAGCCGCGGACGGTTTCGCCTCGCCCGAAATGGCCGGCCCCGACGCGCGCCGTTCGCTGAACCGTTGCACGAGCAGCACGGACAGCGCGCCCAATGATGCCGCAATGAGCCAACCTGCCGCCTGCCGCAAACGCAGTAATCGAGGCCGCTTCGTGGACGAGCGCCGTAGAAGTTCGCGCTCCGCGCGCTCGACTTCGCGTTCCGAGCTCGGGATCATTTCCGCACGCGCCGAAAAGCCTGCGGCGATCAGCGACGCGAGCTCGTCTTCCGAACGTTTTACGCTGCCGCTCATCGATCCTCCGCGTCAGTGGCTTCGGCAAAGCCCAATGCCTTGCGCAGCTTCTTCATGCCGCGGCTGCGAATGGCCCGGACGTTCTCACTCGTGGTCGCCCAGCGATTCGCCAATTCCGCCGTCACCGCGTTGGGCAAGCGTTGATGCGTGTCACCCACTCGGTGGTACAGAGCCGAGACGCGCAGCACGTCTTGCTCGCGCTCGGAAAGCGCTCCGAGTGCTGCGACCACTGCGGCGAGTTCCGTCGATTCCGGCGCCGCTTCCTCGACTGCGTCGCTGGGCAATGTCTCCAGCAGCGGCGTGTCGGCGATTTCGCGCGGGCTCGCGAGCGCGTCGGCCAACAGGCGTTGAGCGATCGCGCCGAGCCAGGCGCGCGCTCGGCGACTGAGCCGCTCACTGTCCGTCAGGCCCTGACCGTCGAACGTTCGCGCGCGCTCGAAAGCGCGCTGAAACGTATCCTGCACCAAGTCTTCGACACTGAGCGAAGCCAGCCCGAGTAGCCGCCCGCAGCGCTTCTCGATCACGGCCAACAAGTAGCCGGCATGACGACGATAAAACTCCGCCTGCGCCGCGCGTCCCTGACTCGAATTCGGCGCGTTCGCCACGTGAGCGAGAAGCTCCGTGTCGGTCGGGGGCACGGTGAAGAGGGGCACGAACAGCAAACTCATATCAGCTGCGCCGGGCGAACAATAAGGGCCACACGAACCCGGAGTACGGCAAAGCGTGACAACTGCCTGGCGTCACGCTTCACCGTACCGGAAATATGCCATTTTCCAGCCGATTCCCGCGGCGAGCCAGCACCTCCTGCGCCTTCGCGCTCGCTCTTTCGTTCAGCGCGGCTCCCGCCTGCCGGCGCGCGTCGCCGGTACGCGCCGAGCTCTCCGCAGTGCCCGAAGACGCGCGCGCGGTCGCGCCGATCGAGCCGGACTTTCGCGCGCTCTCGTGCAGCGACCCACTGCTCGGCCGAGTCGCGGCAGTGCGGCGTGCCTACGATCTCGCGCGCGCCCCGGAAGAGCCGGCTCTCGCCCACCCCGTCGCGCGCGCTTATGCGGCGCTCCTCAGTGCCGAGCAAGGTCAAATCGATAAGGCCCGAGCGCTGTTCGAACAGTTGCCCGAACCCGTGCGCTGGGCGGCGCACTACCCGGCGAGCCGCGACGAAGCCAAGCTCACGGAAGCCCTGATCCGCAGCATCGGTCTCGCTGCCGTCCTGGCTTGGCCGGACTGTCCGGGGCCGGCGGCGGAATCGTACTTGGTGTCTTGTCGCCTGTTCGTGCGTCATCCGCGCGAGGCGGCGCGCGCGTTTGCCCCCGTGTTCGAATCCAGCGCGGACGCCGCGTGGACCACCAAGCGTCGCTGTCGGGACGAACTACTGGACGAACAGCTCGGGCCGGCCGCAGCACCGCTCACGCAAGCCATCGAGCAGCTGCGTCGCAGCTTGGAAGCGGTCGAACCCGGCCCGCCCCAGGGCACCATGTGGCCGTCGGTGGAACGCGCCGCCCTCGAGCGCATCGATGACCTGCTGCTCGCCCCGGAAGCCGCCGAAACGGGTGTCGACGTGGACGCCGAGCTCGGACTCGAAGCGCACCGCGCGCGCCCGAACATCACTGCCCTACCCGAGAAACTACGGCACTTCGCGCAAGCCTCCGAAAAGGCGAGCCCGCTCATCGCGGACGCCACCTGCCGCATTGCCGCCGCGCGCGGCCTGGCCCTGAACCCCGAGTACTGCCGCTCGCTCGCGCGCGCGGCGCCGAAACGCGCACTCACCGCCTGGTTGTCGTACGAGCCGGACGTGGAGCGCCGCACACAAGCCTCGTTCGATGCGCGCGGCTCGTGGGGCGTTTCAGGACAATCGCTCGCCGCTCACGAAGCCGTGACCAAATAGATTGCGTCGGCACGCCGTTGTCACTTCACTCCGCGCACGCCTTCATGACCGAGAAAGCCAGCGCGCCCAGCGCCCGTGTGCCACTCGCGCCGCCTGGCACCGAGCGCGCGGCACAATCGCGATTGCGCCGCGTGCTTTCCGCACTCGGACCCGGCGTCATCACGGGCGCCGCCGACGACGACCCTTCGGGGATCGCCACGTACTCGATCGCGGGTGCACAGCTCGGCACCTCACTTTTGTGGACCGCGCTCTTCACTTGGCCGATGACCGCGGCCGTTCAGACCATGTGTGCGCGCATCGGGATGGTCACCGGCGAAGGCTTGTCCGGCGCTCTGAACAAGAAATTTCCACGCTGGGTGCTGGTGTTGATCGCGCTCGCGCTGCTCATCGCCAACACCATCAACGTGGGCGCCGATCTGGCTGGGATGGCCGACGCCGCCGAAATGTTCACGGGCATCGGCTCACACTACTTCGTGGTCGCGTTCGGCTTGGGCATCGCCGCAGCGACGGTTTGGTTGCCCTACGCACGGCTCGCGGGCGTGCTCAAATGGCTCGCGCTGTCTTTGTTCGCGTACGTGATCACCGCGTTTCTCGTGGGCATCGATTGGCTGTCGGTGGTGCACGCGGCGCTCATCCCCTCACTCCCGTCTGGGCCAGAATGGTGGGCGACGCTGGTCGCCATCCTGGGCACGACGATCAGCCCGTACCTATTTTTTTGGCAGGCGTCGTGCGAAGTCGAAGAAGAAAAGTCGCTCGGCCGCGCGCAACTGACGAGCCGGCTCGGTGCGACCGACCGCGAGATCGTCGATCGACGCATCGACGTGGGCGCGGGCACCTTCTTCTCCAACTTGGTGATGTTCTTCATCATCCTGACGACGGCTGCCACGCTGCATCGCCATGGCATCACGCACATCGAAACGTCGCGCCAAGCCGCCGAAGCCTTGCGACCACTCGCGGGCCGCTTCGCATCGATGATCTATACGGTGGGTCTATTCGGTGTCGGCGCGCTCGCCATTCCGACGCTCACCGCCTCGGCTGCCTATGCTCTGGCCGATACGTTCAACTGGCGCCAAGGGCTCGGTGAGCGGCTCTCGGGAGCCAAGCGCTTTTACACCGTCGTACTGCTCTCGACCGGCGCGGGCGTGGTGCTTGATTTTGCGCACGTGAACCCGGTTCGCGCGCTGTTCCTCACCGCCGTGCTAAACGGCGTGATTGCTCCGTTCTTGTTGATCGGAATCTTGGTCGTAGCCAGCGATCGCCGGCTGATGCAGGGGCAACCGAGCTCGACGCTCTCGCGGGTGGCCGTTGGCCTGACCGCGCTAGTCATGTTTGCAGCCGGGATTGCCATGTTTTTGGTTTAGTCCGCGGCGCGGCGCGGTCACCCAGGCAACTCACCAATCATTACCAGCACTTAGCACACCGATAATTTGACTACCGCGCGCCGCGGCCGGCGCGAGCGAAAGTCGGTGAAAATGACTACGCCGGAAGCGACTGTTCAGCGGCCCAGTACGGTCACGGATGGAGCCACGGCTTTGGACCGCGGGGAATGCGCTGACGGCGTCGAAAGCCCGGAAAGCCAGGCCAGCCCACCGAGCCATACCCGCAAACGCTCGCTCGCCAAACAGGCAACGCCGCGACTCGTCGCCCACTACGACGCCAGCGCGCGCGAGCTCGAGTGGACCTGGACGCGCCCGAAAACCTAGCGTTCGACGAGTCTTGGTCCGTTTCTGGCGGCACTTGAGCCCGCCGCGCGGGCCCGCATCGTGGGAAGATTGAGCTGATCCGCGGCCACCTACCATTCAGGTCCGTGCGTTCGCTGATCTGTTTTGAACGTAGAAAGCAACCTACGAGCATGACTCCACGCTTTGGCAAGAACCGCTCGCGAACGCTGCTGCTGACGGCCCTGGGCGGTTGCTGCACGCTCATCCAATGTTCGAGCTCTGACGACACGAATGCGCCAGCGAGTGGCGCGGGCAGCAGCGGAACCGGCGCGAGCGCTGGCCAGATCGCGGCGGCGGGCAGCGCGGGCAAAGCGATGGGCGGTGCGTCCGGCGCAAGTGGTGGCCAACCGGCAGGTGGTACCGAAAGTATCGCCGGCGGCGGGAACTCGGGCGCGAGCGGTGAAGCGGGTGCCGGCGGCGAGCCACCCATCACCTGGGGCCCCGATGCGGACTATCCGTATCCGAGTACGAACTACGACGAACCGTACCGCGCGCAATACCACTTCACCGCACCCATGGGCTGGATCAATGACGCGAACGGCATGTGGTTCGACGGCGGGCTGTACCATCTGGCCTATCAAGCCTCGCCGCTCACCCTGCAGGGTGAAGAGGCCAAATTTTGGGGCCACGCCACCAGCACCGATCTCGTGCACTGGACCAACTGGCCGATCATGTTGCACCCGGGGATCAACGCGGGGCCAGCGTGGTCCGGTTCCACCGTCATCGACACGGCGAACACTTCGGGCTTTCGCACGGGCGCATACCCGGTCGTCGTCACCATCTACACGGACGACTCCAAGGGCACCTCGCTCGCCTACAGCAACGATCGGGGGCTCACTTGGAAGGCCTACGCGGGCAACCCGCTTTCGGCCGTCGGCGGCCCCAACGGCGGCACGCGCGATCCGCACGTGTTTTGGCACGAGGGCACGCAGCAATGGGTGCTCGCACTGTATGAAAACGGCATCACTTTCTACACCTCACCTGATTTGAAAACCTGGACGAAGCGCAGCAACAACAACTTCGGCTTCGAGTGCCCGGACATTTATCAACTGCCTCTGGATGGCAGTACCAGCAATCAAAAGTGGGTGCTGCAGGATGCATCGGGTTCGTACACGCTCGGTCAATTCGACGGTACGAAGTTCATTTACGACCATTCGGACACGCAAGCGGCCGACAAGCCCGACGCGGCCTACGTGTTCCGCATCAATGCCTCGAGTGATTTTTACGCGTCGCAAACCTTCAACCGCGCCTCCTTCCCGGACACTCGGGTGGTTCAGGTGGCGTGGATCCGCGGCGCGGGCAACACGGCGCCGTTCAATCAAGCGCTGAGTTTTCCCGCGCAGCTCGCGCTCCGGAGTTTTCCGGAAGGGTTGCGCGTCGCCCGAACACCGATCGACGAGATCAAGAAGCTGTACACGAAGACCGAGCACTTCGCGGCGCAGGTGGCAAGCTCGGGAGCAAACCTGTTTCAGGGCACCTCGGGCACGAACTTCGACCTGGAAATCGTGCTCGACATGAAGAAAACCACCGCGAAGAGCGTCACGCTGACGCTGGGCGACGCCACGCTCGTTTATGACGTCGCTGGCGGCAGCATGTTCGGTGCGACGGTTTCGCCCGTCGCCGATCAGGTCAAGCTTCGCGTGCTGCGCGATTGGGGGCAATACGAGGTGTACGTGAACGACGGCGAAGTGTCGTTCACCAAGGATTTTGCTTTCGCGCCCAGCAAGAGCTCCATTGGCCTGACCCCCGATGCGAGTGGGGATGTCGCGATCGTGAGTGCCGATCTGCACACGCTGGGCCGCGCTTGGCCCGGCACCGCTGCGCTTGCCAGCACCATCATCGACGACGCCGACGCTGGCGTGAACTACACGGGCACTTGGGTCGTGGCCACGGAAGGCCGCTACTTTGCGAACGGCGTGCACGTCGCCACAGGCAAATCCGCTACCTTCCAGGCTTCATTCACGGGCACGCGCATCGATTGGTGGGGCCTCAAGAACACCGATCTCGGGTTTGCCGACGTGTACCTCGACGGCGTCATCGCCCAAGCCGGCATCGATGCCTACGACCCGGTTCGACAGAACGCGTTGCTCTTCACGCGCGGCAAGCTCACACCGGGCGCGCACACGATCAAGATCGTGACCAATGGCAACAAGAACCCGCTGTCGGCGGGCATCGCGCTCGTGCATGACTATTTGATCAGTTACCAAGATCAATAATCAGCTTGGCGCGGCGGGTGCTGCCGGTTGAAAGCCATCCCGGCGGCTGAGGCCGTTCGCCTCACTCGAAGTCCGCGCGCGCGGCAACGCCACGGCGATCCAGTGCGCGAAAATGGCGCAAATGCGGCGATTTACCGGGGGCTACGGCTGGCATGCCGAGTGCACCAGCGTGAGCAGCCATGGAAAAGACCACCGCGCGCACCCCGAAAAAACCCGACCGCACCGAGAGCCGCGCCGCCGCCCGGCGCGCCGAACCCGCGCCCGTAACGCGTGTGATGCGCCGCAAATCGGGAGCCGTAAAACCGCTGCTGATCGGGGCTAGCATCGGGGCCGCGGTCGCGCTCTCCGTAGCGGCACTCGGGCGCTCGAAAGCGCGGCGACGCGCGCATCTCGTGGGCGCTTTGACGCGAGTCGCGCTGTTCGGGTTGGCACGCGCCATCGCCGGGCGTGATTTGCGCAAAGTGGCGAGCAGTGCGGTCCTCGAAAGTGCCAAGGTCGTCCCCGTCTGATAAAACGGCGTGGTGCAGCGAAGGCCGGTCAAATCCAGCAACTTGCGTTCCGTCGGCTACGACGCGGAACGCGCCGTGCTCGAGGTCGAATTTCGTGAAACCGGGGTGTATCAGTACTTCGACGTCCCCGCGCACGTGTACGAGCGGCTGATGCTGGTGATGTCGAAGGGGCGTTACTTCAACGAACAGATCCGCGATCAGTTTCAGTCCCAGCGCGTCGAAGGCTGAACGCCGGAATCAGCGGTACACGAGCGGATAGCCGGCATCAGTGGGCGAGCGGCCTTCGATGGTGAGGATCTTGAGCTCATCGGAGGAGAAGCCTTCGCGCACATAGCCGATGGCTCCCGGCAGCTTGGCCACGAGACGCAGCAGCAAGCCGATATTTTCGACCGTTCGCGGCGGAGCGTTGCCACCGCGGATCTTTTGGTCGACCCAATAAGCACCCACCTCGTCGGGACCCATGCCGAGCACGACGCGATCGAAGCCCACGCGGTCCGGCGTGCGCGCCGGATGATTCAGCGGAATGCAGTGTTGTCCGGCGAGTGACATCGGGACCCCTCGGTACAGCTGCCGCAAGTCGCCGAAGGAGACGTCGCGCAAACTGCTGATCTTCGCGGTCACCAGCTGCAAGCGCACCGGCGTATCGGCGAGCGCATCGCGACTGGCCAGCCAGAACGCGACCGGTGCGCAGCACAGGGTGCGACGCGAAAACCGCATCAGAAAGCCACCGCCAGTTGGGTGAGGATGCGATTCAACGTGCCGCGATACGGTGCGCTCGAGTGCTCGGAGCCGAGCTGGCTCATGTGATACTGGAGCTTGAGCACCACCGTGGGTTCGGGCCGAATGTTGAGGCCGATGCTTTCGGCGGTGCTCGGATCGACCGGCGGCTGACTCGCGAAATTGTAACCCTCGACAGTGACGAACGGCATGATACCGAGCCAGGGAGTGCGGTATCCGACGAGCGCGTAGTAGCCTCGATCGCGATAGTCGGCGAGCGGCAAGCCATTGACGGAGATGGGGCGCGCGGTGTCGTCGTACACGACCTCGTGCTGCATCGCCTCGCCCTGGACGAGCAGGCCTTTGTATTGCCAGCGCACATCACCCGCGATCGTTTGCTCGCGGTAGCTCACCGTCAGCGGGTTCAAGCCGACGAGTTCCGGGGCCTGCCCCGGCGGCGTCGTCAGCCCGTACGCGCGATTTCGGCTCGAATACGTGCCTTTGTAGCCAGAGACGCCAAGAGTTAGGTTACCAAAGGCGCTGTTCGTCCAATAGAGCCGCCCGCCGATCGCTTTGTTGTTGTCGAGATCGGCGTAAGCATCAGAGGGGCCGCGGCCATTGGAAAGCGTGGCAACGTAGCCGAACAGGTTGGTGTCGCCCGTCCACTCCCCCGAAACTTGAATGCCGGTCTGACGCTCCGGAAATAGTCCTTCACCAACGATGTATGGGCGATACACGCCGATCACCGTGGGCGACCCGTGATCCACGTTCCAAATGCCGACCGGCGTCAGCCATTGCCCGAATCGAAACGAGAGCAACGGGTGCGGTGTGTAATCGATTTGCACGCGCTGGATTTGAATGCCGCCCCAAGTCAGCGACCGGTCGTCGTCCGCGTAGTCCACGACGCTCGTGTCTTGGGGGACGACCGGCGTGCCCGAAGAGGGAAAAGGCAAGTTGCCTTGGGGCAAATACAGGAAGCGAACTTCGGCCAGTAAGTGCCAATTTTCGGCCAGTGCCGCGGACAAATACAGGTTCAAGTGTCCGACGGAAAACGTCGAATACGGGTACGCGATCTGGCGTAGCGGGCTGCTCTTCGGCGACACGTTCACGTCGAACGAGAAGTCCGTGAACCCGGAGAGTTCGAGCTTCGGATACGTCGCGGCTGCGGCATCGGCGTCCGTCGTGCCAGCTCCATAGAAGTCGGCGTCGTTTTGCGGCACCGCTGGCATGCTCGGGGCGGGCGGAGCGGCGCTGGCCGGCACCGCTGACGGGGCGCTCGGCGGGACGACAGCGGGCGCTGGCTCGACCGCAGCGGCGCTGGCCGCGGGGCTCGCACTCGCCGGCGCCGAGACCGCATCACTCGTTGGGGTGGGGGCTTTCGTGGTGACGGGCACCGCGTCGGCAGCATCCGCGGCGTGCGCCGACCCCGCGAACAGCGTCGCGGCACCGAAGGCAACCAGGAGCCTCAAGCCTCGCGTCAATGCGCGGTCGGACAATCAACCTCCGGAGCGCACAAGGTCAGGGCCAAGCCCAAACTGTGCAAGTCACAGCAAATCCAACCCTCCGAACAGGAGAGCGCGTTCGTCGTGGAGCAGCCCGAAACCAAGCATTCGTGAACCAGGGTATTTTCGCAATAAGTCGCGTCTTTTCCGGCGCAGTCGGCAGTCGCGTTGCATTTGTCGCCTTCGCCGACCGCTCTCATCTTGCAGGACGCAGGGCTCGAGGTGGTGTCGCACGAAAAGCCGTGCGGACAATCGTTGTCCGCCGTGCAACTCGCGGTGCAGTAGCCGATACCACCACCATGATCACGACAGACGAGGTACGCCGGATCGTTACAGCCACTTTCGCTCGCGGTGAGATCGCAAGGCGTGCCCGGACCACCCAAGACGCAGGTGCCGGCATCCCCCGCCGCGCGCGTATAACCGTCTTTGCAAACACAGACGCCCCCTTGCGAGATCTGGTCTTCGCCGCACGGCACACAGGTCTCACCCTGAAGGACGAGCCCGTCGTCACACGTGCAGGTCTTCAATCCGCTGAGATGCTGGTTCGGCCCGCAACGATGGTCCGGATCGTAGATGCAGGAGGCCGCTAGAAGTGAAACCGCACCGCCGACGGTGAGGGCACGAAACCATCCGACTCGCCGAGAGCTCATGCGCAAACCTTCGTTTTCCGGTGCTGATGGAGTCGCACGGGGCGTCCCTTTCCCTACCTACGGCCCTCGTCCGAACAACCTAAGGGCACGCCAAAGCGCGCTGGATCGCCGGCAAAGATCGCAAAAAGCGAGCGAGCGGGCGCTACCGACGAGCCGCGTCCGGCCGTCGCGCGTGTCCGCAATCGAGCGCTACTTGCGGTCGTCGTACAGATCGACGGGCTGGCGCGCGGCGGGCGGCGGCGAAGCTGCGGGAGCCGCGCGCGGCGGCTTAGTTCCGGGCTTGAGCGCTGCGGCGTGGGCAAGCGGTTTTGCCGCGATGCTCGCGCTCGCTGGCGCCGCGCTTTCCACGACGGCAGGCGCCGCGCTCTCCACGGCGCTGGCGATGGGCGCACCGAGCGTGTTCGGCGCTGTCGGTTCCGGAGTTGCCACGGGCAGCGCTGCCAATGCCCGCCCGCTCGGAGCCGCGGTCGACTCGGCTCCGCTCGTGGGCGCGCGGTGCCGGAGCAGAATCACGGCCGCGGCTGCCGCCCCAGCGGTGAGCACGAAGATCAAACCAACCACCAGGATCAGCGTGCCTTTGCCGCGTTTTTGCGCGGTTTGGCTCCACGTGCCGTGGGTGCCGCCCGAGCTCGCCAAAACGGCAAGGCTGCTGGGGATTGGCTCGGCGAGCAACTCGCTGCTGTAGCTCGTGCCCTGAATGACGCGCGAAATCCGTTCGATCGAGTCGCGCGCGCGACGCGAGGCAAAAGGCAGGAGCGCTGCCGCGAGATCGGCGATGGTCGCGTAGCGCTGCGCTCGGTTCTTCTCGAGGCAGCGAAAAATCACCTGCTCCAGCCCCTCCGGAGCATCGGGGCGGAAGCGACGCAGCGGCGGCGCCGGCGATTGCAAAATCATCGCGCACAGTTGCGGCATGCTGTCGGCCTCGAAAGGAATGCGCCCGGTGAGGATCTCGAACAGAATCACGCCCAGCGCCCAGATGTCCGTGCGTGCATCCACATCACGCGAAGACGCCATCTGCT
>Ga0207687_10002306_pt1 | contig 12992 bp, 15 predicted proteins | sample KBSM54metaG_FD_184399 | JGI IMG/M metagenome (GOLD analysis project Ga0207687, IMG submission 184399) | Miscanthus rhizosphere microbial communities from Kellogg Biological Station, Michigan, USA - KBS M5-4 metaG (SPAdes) (version 2) | ecosystem: Host-associated > Plants > Roots > Rhizosphere >...
CCCTAGGCATGGCGGAGCAAGTCCCCGCGGTTTGCGACGTGTTGGCCACGATCGAGTCCCGCGATTGGGCGCGGCTGAAGCGGTTGGTCGATCCGGATATTCATTGGACGACAGCAATAGAGGAGCATCTGCACGGGCCGGCCGAGGTGATCGCGCTCCTGAAGGAGGACCCTCCCCCGGCCCCGCCGGCGTTTCACGAAGTGCGCGATGGACTGATTGTCCGCTGGATCGACACCCCTGGCTGAATTCGCCGGTTGCCCGCGACCTACAGATTGCGCACGCGACGGCCGATCTCCAGATCCCGGGGATAGCCCGCCGCCTCCCAGAAGGCCCCGGCAACCTCGTCATCGAATGCGACCAGCGCGGTGACCCGGCGCACACCGCAACCGAGCAGATACTCCTCGCCAGCTCGCGCCAGCGCGATCCCGATGCCCTCGCGCCGATGCGCCTTGGCCACGGCGAGCCGGTACATGTTGCCGCGCCATCCATCCCACGCGGCGATCAGGGCGCCGACGATGTCGCCGCGGCGCTCGGCAACCAGAAGCGCGGCCGGCGAATCCTCGATCAGCCGCTCAACGTCCTCCAGGCGGTCGGCCGTGCTCGCGTGCTCGCTCCGCTCCTGCGCCCAGAGGTCCAGGACCGCTTGCGCGTCCTCATAGCTGCACAAACCGATCGTGACTTCCTCGCCAGTCAAGCGGGCAGTGTGACAAACAACCGACGTGCCGCCGGAGGTTGTCTTACGGAATGATTCCGGCGTGACGCGCCGGCGGGGACTGATTGCATCGGGAATCGCGATGGTGGTCTTGTTCTTGGCGATGTCCCCGGCCGAGAACCGGATGAAGGACGCCGGCGGCCCGGGGATGGTGCCGTTCGAGCTCTCGGGCGGTCAGCACCGGGCCGACGAGATCCTTGCCGAATGGGGTGAGGACGGCCAGGACGCCGCCCGCCAGCAGCTTTGGATCGACTTCGGCTTCATGCTCGCCTACGGGTCCTTCCTCACCTTCGCACTCGCCGCGGTTCTCGACCTTGCCAGAAAGCGAGGCCGGCGCCGTCTGGCCGCAGTCGGCGGGGTCGTCGTCTTCTTTGGCGCGCTTGGGGCCTCCTTCGACGCGCTCGAGAACATCTGCCTGCTGCTCACTCTCAACGGCGCCGGCGCCGCCCTCCCCGTGCTGGCGACGATCTTCGCCGCCTGCAAGTTCGCCCTGCTCGCGGTCGCGATCGGATATTTGATCGCCGGCATCGGGATGCGACTGCTCAGCCGTCCCGTCGAGCGGATGTCGTAGGGCGACTCGCTCGCGCATCCGCGCACCGCGACTCGGCGCTCTTGGCACCGGCGCGGTTCAAAGTTGTAGATCCACGAGGCTCCCTACCTGCGGACCCACATACATAGAGATGCCTCTCCTCCCTCAAGTAACCCCAGAAGAGACTCGGGCAGGCTAACCGATTGAGTCTTTTGACGCAAGCCCTAATTTTTGGGGCGGATTCCTCACCCGGTCGGATCGTGAATCAGCGCAGGGCGGGTTCGCCGGAGCGCAGGGCGGCGAGGACGCGCTCGGCGACAGCGTCGCCGGTGAGGCCGACCTCCTCGTGCAGCAGAGCCGGCTTGCCGTGGGTCACGTAGCGGTCCGGGAGGCCGACGCGCAGGACGCGGGCGCGCTCTGCGGAGCGCTCGGCGAAGGCGTCCTCGAGGTGCTCGAGCACCGCCGAGCCGAAGCCACCGGGCAGGACGTTCTCCTCGATCGTCACCACCAAGTCGTGATTCAGCGCCAGGCGCTCGAGCAGCTCGCTGTCGAGCGGCTTGGCGAAGCGGGCGTCGGCGACGGTCGCCTTGAGGTCGTGGCCAGCGAGGACCTTGGCCGCGTCGAGCGCCACCGAGACGCCGTGGCCGTAGCCGAGCAGCGCCACGCGCTCACCATCGGCAAGCAGCTCGCCGCTGCCGATCGGCAGCTCCGCCGGCTCGTCCGGCAGCTCGACCCCCTCGGCCGCCCCGCGCGGGTAGCGCAGCGCCGCCGGCCCGTCGTGGGCGATCGCGGTTCGCAGCATGTGGACCAGCATCGCCTCGTCGCGCGGCGCCATCAGCACCACGTTGGGAATCGGGCGGAAGTAGGAGACGTCGAAGGCGCCGTGGTGGGTCGGGCCGTCGTCGCCGACCAGACCCGCCCGGTCCATGGCGAAGGTGACGTCGAGCTCCTGTAGGCAGACGTCGTGGACGATCTGGTCGAAGGCGCGCTGGAGGAAGGTCGAGTAGATCGCGCAGACCGGCTTCGCTCCCTGGATCGCCAGGCCGGAGGCCATCAGCACTGCGTTCTGCTCGGCGATGCCGACGTCGTAGTACTGCTCTGGCACCTCGTCGGCGAGCTTTTGCAGGCCGGTCCCCCCCGCCATCGCCGCGGTGATCCCGACCACGCGCTTGTCGCGCCGCGCCTCGGCGACGATCGCGTCGCCGAAGACCTGCGTGTACTGCTGCGGTGCGCCGGCCGCGGGCGGCTTCTCCAACCGCTCCGGGGCGATCGCCGCCGGCGCGTCTGATTCCTGCACCGCCACCGGCTTGGGAGCGGGGGCGCCGTCGACGATCGAGTTCGGCTTGGCCGCGTGCCATTTCTCCATCCCCTCGAGGCCGCCCTCCTCGGCCGGCGAGAAGCCCTTGCCCTTGACCGTGTGGATGTGGACGATCACCGGGCGGTCGGCCTCGAAGGCCTCGCGCAGCGCCTCGCGCAGGGCGTGCACGTCGTGGCCGTCGATCACTCCCATGTAGGCGAGGTCGAGCTCCTCGAAGAAGAGGCCCGGCGCCCAGTAGGCCTTGATCGCCGACTTGATCTCCGGCCCCAGTCGTTCGATCCGCTTGCCGAGCCCAAGCGGCAGCTTGGTCAGCCGATCCTCGACCCCCTCGCGGGCGTGGAAGAGCCGCGGGTTGAGCCGCACCCGGTTGAAGTAGCGCGAGAGGGCGCCGACGTTGGGCGAGATCGACATGCCGTTGTCGTTGAGCACGATCACCATCGGCGTCTGCAGGCCGCCCGCGGCGTGCAGCGCCTCGTAAGCGACGCCGCCGGTCAGGGCGCCGTCGCCGATCACCGCGGCGACCTTGCCGTCCTCGCCAATCCCGTGGCGCATCGCCTCCTTCAGCCCGACCCCGTAGCCGATCGAGGTCGAGGCGTGGCCGGCGCCCATGATGTCGTGCTCGGACTCGAAGACGGAGCAGAACGGGGCCAGGCCGTCGTACTGGCGGATCGTCGGCAGGCCCTCGCGGCGACCGGTGAGGATCTTGTGCGGGTAGGCCTGGTGGCCGACGTCCCAGAGGATCTTGTCGCGGGGCGAATCGAGCAGGCTGTGCAGCGCCACAGCCAGCTCGCAGGTGCCGAGGTTTGCGCCGAAATGCCCGCCGATCTCGCCGATCGTGTCGATGATGTAGGTGCGCATCTCCTGCGCAACCTGCTGGAGCTGCTCGTCGTTCAGCTCGTGCAGGCCGGCGGGAGAGTGGATGCCGTTGAGCAGCGGGGTCTCGGGCTCCGGTGCGGCTCCGTTTCCGTTCTCGCTCATTCGTCCCTCGTGAAGATGTAGTCGGCCACGCGCCTCAAGTCCTCGGTCTCGCCGCTCGCCTCGTCCAGGGCCGCGAGCGCCTTGGCGTGCGAGGCGGCCGCGAGCTCGCGGGCCCGCTCCAGGCCGAAATGGCTGACGTAGGTGAGTTTTCCAAGTCGCTCGTCGCTTCCATGTTCCTTGCCGAGGAGATCGGCGCTTCCGGTCACGTCGAGGATGTCGTCGACGATCTGGAAGAGCACGCCCAGCTCGCTGGCGAATCGGCGAAAGGAGATTGTCTCACTTTCAGGCAGTCCTTCGAGGGTCAGCACGACGCCGACGCTGGCGGCGATCAGGCGGCCGGTCTTCAGCGTGTGCAGCGAGCGCAGCCCCGCGGCGTCGCGCTCCGCGACCGCGACGTCGACGTACTGACCGCCGACCATCCCGTCCACCCCGGTGGCCGCGCTCAGCTCGCGCAGGGCCGCCAGCACGCGCGCCGGCTCCCCCGGCTGCTCACATGCCAGGCGCATCGCCTCGGCGAAGAGGCCGTCGCCGGCGAGGATCGCCACGTCCTCGCCGTACTTAACGTGCGAGGTCGGCTGGCCGCGGCGCAGTTCGTCATCGTCCATCGCCGGCAGGTCGTCGTGGATCAGCGAGTAGGTGTGGACCAGCTCGATCGCGCAGGCGACCGGCAGGAAGCGCTCCGGCTCGGCGCCGAGCGCACGGGCAGTGGCCAGCGCGAGAACCGGTCGCACCCGCTTGCCGCCGGCGAGCAGCGAATAGCGCATCGCCTCCTGCAGGCCGGCGGTCGGCTCGGGCGCGGGAAAGCGCAGCCGCCCGAGCTCGGCGTCAACGAGAGCGCGCAGCTCCTCGGGATAGCTCATCGCTTCCAGTGCGCTTTATGCACTGTGTGGGTGCAAAAGGCGCACCGGAACGAAATCGTCACTGCGAGGCGGCCTCGCCTTCGCGGATGCGGCGATTGGCCTCCTCGACCGCCTCGGCGGAGAGCTCGGCAGCCTCCTGGGCGAGCGCCGCGGCACGAGCGTCGTCGGCCTCTTCGCCCTCGAGCTCGCGGGCGATCGCGGTCAGGCGCTCGGAGATCTCGCGCAGCCGGTTCATCGCACGCCCTCGCGCTCGCGGGCGATCGCGCCGAGCACGCCGTTGACGAAGCCCGGCGCGTCGGCACCGCAGTACTCCTTGGCAATCTCGATCGCCTCGTCAATCGCGACCTCGGTCGGCACGTCGGCACTGTGCTCGATCTCGTAAAGGGCGACCCGCATCACGTTGCGCTCCAGCGGGGCAATCCGCTCCAGCTCCCAGCCTTTGGCGTGGGCCGCGATCGCGGCATCGAGCTCGTCGCGGTGCGCCTCCACCCCGGCGGCCAGCTCACGCGTGAACGGGCGCGACTCAGCGACCAGCTCCTCGAGCGGACGACCGGTGACGTCGCGCTGGTAGCAGGCGAACACCGCGTCGCGGCGCTGATCGGAACGGCGCATAGCGCCATTCTGCCGTTTTGGGCGGTCGGGGGAGCGCAGGCACCGACGTAGCGGGGCATAAGCCCCCGGGCCGATCAGCCGCGCGTGTAGTTGACCGCAAGGAGCCCGACGTTGCCGGAGGTGTCGGTTACTTCTTTGCGCAAGCTCAGCGGATCGAATCCGCGGCTGGGCGAAAGCTTCTTCGGTAGGGCGAAGAGGGCGAACATGTACGTTTCGCCGCTGCCTTCGGGGCAGAGTTCGTAGTCCACCTTGCCGAAGCTGTTGCGACCGACAACGGCCCCCTTTGGCAGCGCGCCGGCCTTGATTTCTTCCAGTTCCGGGCTGATCCCAGCCACGGCCCAGTTGAAGAAGAGCTTTCCTTGCACCGGTTGAATGTTCATCGCGAAGAGAGCCAGTTCGGCGGTGCCGTCAGGAACCCCTTGCCAGTGCAAAGCCGGAGAGATGTTCTTCCCGTCGCAGGTGTACTGGACGGGTAGCGGCCCGGGACCACCGCTGGATGGGGGCACCGACGGGCTGTCCAGGAGCATGCTGGCCACCGTCGCTTCCCGTCGCTGCTGTGGCGTTATGCCCGGCTCCGGCTTTCCTTTGGGCATCGGGACGGAGGAGCCCTGCCGACCGGAAGAGGTCGATGGCCCAGCCGAGGGACTCCCGTTGGAGCTATCTGAGCCCGCTGCCCCAGTCGAGCCCCCTGCCGGAGTGGCGTCGGAGCCCTGCTCAGACTTGCCGCCACCAGCACCGCCGCCACTGGAACCGCCGGCCGCAGTGGAGCCCGATTCAGCGGTGGTGCCCGCGGCCACGGTCGAGCCCGAGCTGTCGGAGGAGCTCCCTCCGCAACCCGCGAACAGAACCGCAACGGCGGCGAGCGCCAGGAAAACCCCGACGCTCACCGCCCTCGCGAACTTCCTCAGGAAACGCTTATCGACTGTTCCCTGTGCCACTGAAACCCTTCAGCCGGGAAGAAGCCGTTCCATTCAACTGATGAGCCGAGCGCTTCCAGTTTTGAACCGGTCGCGCTGAAGCTCGACGAGCTGAACGTCGCGCTTTCGGTCGCATTGCTGATCAGGCCGCCGGCGGTGCCGGTGACGTGAGCCCAGACGCCCCAGAGCGGGCAGAACCAGCCGCCGTAGAGAATCCAGACGTTGACATTTTTGACCTTCATGTAATTGCTACCGCTGACCGTCATCAGTTCGGCGGGCCAGGGGAACGATTCGGCTTCGATCGCTTCCACCGTGCAGGTGGAGTTCGTGTAGCAGTTGAACAGAGGGAGTTCGGTGACGTTTCCTTTGCCGACCCCGCCGCTGTTCCAGATTTCGAATTTGTAGAGGAAGTTGTCGCACGTGGTGGTCATTCCCCACGCGGTGAGACCGCTTTTTTCGGCCCCGCCGAGCATCGTTTCCGTGCCTTTTAGTTCTTCCCCGTTGAACTTCCAAACGGGGCTGGCCGTCGCCGAACCGGCGAAGGCGGCGCTCAGCATCAGCGCTGCCAGCAAGCCCCCCATGAAAACGCGAATCGAGTTGCGGTTCATCGCCTCACTCCCTCCTGACCGAGCGCGGCGACGGGGAGCGGCGTGCACGCCACCCTCCTGCAGTGCTCTTGCATGACTGGATCTCCTGTCTTTTTGCTCGATGGACGAGAGAACGACTGCCGCATGCGGTTGCTCACCCCGCCCGCAACAAGTTTTCCTCCCGCAAGTCCCCAGAAGTTCCCTGAAGACGCACAACAAGTACCACAGTTGGGCGCCGCGTACCACCCCACGGCGGGGATTTGGCCTATCCGGTGCCGGCGCTCAAGCGCGGGAGACGTACTCGCTGCTGCGGGTGTCGACGCGGATCGTCTCGCCCTCCTCGACGAAGAGAGGAACCTGCACGACGACGCCGGACTCGAGCGTCGCCGGCTTGCTGCCGCCGCCGGAGGCGGTGTCGCCCTTCACGCCGGGCTCGGTCTGCGTCACCTTCATGTCGATCGCGCTGGCAACCTGCACGTCGCTGGGCCGTTCGTCGACGAAGAGCACCTCGACCTCACCGTTGGGCAGTAGCCATTGCATCGCGTCACCAGCGAGCTCGCGCGGGATCTCGATCTGCTCGTAGTCGCGCGTGTCCATGAAGACCGCAGCGTCGCCGGAGTCGTAGAGGTATTGCATCTTGCGCGACTCGGTGCGCACCGGCCGGAACTTCTCGCCGGCGCGGAAGGTCTTGTCCTGTACCGAGCCGTCTTCGATTCGGCGCAGCTTGGTCCGCACGAAGGCCCCGCCCTTGCCGGGCTTGACGTGCTGGAACTCGATGATCCGGAAGATCTTGCCGTCGATCTCGATGTGCGAGCCATTGCGGAATTCGTTAGTGCTGATCACGGCGGCGAATCCTAGTAGGGCCTGGCGAAACCCGCGTGTGCGGCTGGCGAGCGCCGGACCAAGCGGGACCAGGACGCAGGGAGGCCGAATAGCAGCGCTATTTGGCCGACCGAGGACGCCGTACCGCGAAGTGTCCGCCGCCGCCAGACGTGCGCGGGGGTTTCGCCAGGCCCTACTAGAGCGCGGCTGCGCCTTGCGACTTCTTCGGAGCTCAACACAGCGCCGGGGGATCGATCGTCTAACGTGCCAACTGGAATGAAGGGGGTCCTGACAGTCGCCATATTCGTCGCCGCGCTGGCGCTGCTGCCGATCGCCTCCGCCGCGGCCGCAGAAGCGCCGACGCGCGCCCAGTACGTCGAACAGGTCGAGCCGATCTGCCAGGCGAACACCGAAGCCAACAAGCGCATCCTCAAGAACGTGAAAACGAAGGCGAAGAGCAGGGTGCCGGCGAAGCTGAAGCAAGCCGGCAGCCAGTTCATCCACGCCTCGGCCGTCTTCGGCAAGACCGTGGAAAAACTCAGCGCCGTGCCGCGTCCGCCGGCCGACGACGCCCAGCTGATCAAGTGGTTCGGCCAGCTAGGCGTGGTCCAGGCCAAGCTGCGCGCCCTCGGCGTCGCGCTCAAGGCGGACGAAGAAATCAAGGCCGCCCACGAACAGATCCGGGTTGAACGAGCCGCCAACGCGGCCAACAACTACAGCTTTTCCTTCGGCTTCCATTACTGCCACCTAACCCCCTCGCGCTTCACCTGAGCAGGTCCGGCGGCAAGCGGGCGCGACTACTCGGCCTGTTCGGCCGCGGTGCTGGTCGTCAGCGTGCCGGCGGCGCCACCGGCGAGCACGCGGCGGACGAGGCGCGGGGCGAGGATCCGCGCCACCGCGGCGAGCGCATAAGGCCTCGGCACGTAGCGCTCGGCCTTGCCGCCAGGACCGGCCTCGAGGATCGCCTCGGCGACCTTCTCCGGCTTGGAAACGACCCAGCGGGTCAGCGCCCGCTCGCGCAGCTCGGTCGCCGGAAAGCCCTCGGTGGCGATGAAGCCGGGCAGGACCATGCCGACGTGGACGCCGTGGGCGCGCTCCTCGGCGTAAAGCGAGTCGGTCCAGCCGATCAGGGCGAACTTGCTCGCCGAGTAGGAGCCGGTGCGGGCGCGGGCGACACGGCCGGCCGTGCTGGCGACGTTGACGATCGCGCTGGGCGCCGAGGCGCGCAGGGTCGGCAGCAGCGCCTCGGTGAGGCGAACGACGGCGTCGAAGTTGAGCTCCATATGACGATGGACGTTGGCGTAGCCCTCCTCGGCGAACCCACCGCGCCAGGAGGCCCCGGCGTTGTTGACCAGCAGGGTCAGCCTGCCGGCGCGCTCCTCGACCTGGGCGCGAATCCGCGCCGGCGCGTCCTCCTCGGTGAGATCGGCGGCGACGTAGCTCGCCTTGCAGGGCAGCGATTCGACGAGGGCGCGAAGGCGGTCCTCGCGGCGGGCGACGAGGATCAGCTCGGCGCCGGGCTCGCGGGCGAGCCGGCGCGCGGTCGCCTCGCCGATACCGCTAGAAGCTCCTGTGACCAGAGCCGTTATTTGGCTGGAACTCACGGACGTAACGCTATCCCTCGCGGCGGACTGCGGACGTTTGTACGAATCGACATACTGGCGCACTCATGACCCCCAAAACCCCCGGACTACTCGACAAGCTCCTTCGCACTCCAGGCCCGTCGGGCTATGAGACTCAGGCGGCCGCGGCTTGGCGCGAGGGCGCATCCTTCGCCAAGCTCTCTGCCGACGGCATCGGCTCCTCAGTCGCGCGCATCGGCGACGCCGCCCCGCTGCTCGCCGTGGTCGGCCACATCGACGAGATCGGCCTCGTCATCCGCCACATCGACGAGAAGGGCTTCCTCTGGTTCGCGCCGATCGGAGGATGGGATCCCCAGATCCTGGTCGGTCAACGGGTCGAGATCCAGGGCCCGAACGGCCGGGTGCTCGGGGTGGTCGGGCGCAAGCCACTGCACCTTCTCGATGCCGACGCGCGCAAGAAGGTGGTCGAACTCAAGTCCCTGCACATCGACATCGGCGCGGCCGATCGCGACGAGGCCGAGGCGCTGGTTCGGGTCGGGGACCCCGTCGTAATCGCCACCGAGCCGCTCGCCGTGAGCGGCAGTCGCCTCGTCTCGCGCTCGATGGACAACCGGCTCGGTGCCTACGTCGCGCTCGAGGCACTGCGCCGCTGCCACGAGGGCGGCTCGCTGAAAGGGAGCTTTGCCGCGATCGCCGCGGTGCAGGAGGAGATCGGCCTCTTCGGCGCCCGCACCTCCACCTTCACCGTGCAACCAGACCTGGCCCTGGTGGTCGACGTCACCCACGCCACCGATGCGCCCGGCATCGACGAGAAGGAACTGGGCAGCCACGCGCTCGGCTCCGGACCGGCGATCTATCGCGGTGCGACCCTCTCCCCCAAGGTGTCAGAACTGTTGATCGAGGTCGCCAAGGAGGCGGGGATCGAGCACACGGTCGGCGCCACCGGCAACTCGACCAGCACCGACGCGGACGGCGTCCAGTTCACCCGCTCGGGGATCCCGACCGGCCTCGTCTCGATCCCCCTGCGCTACATGCACTCGCCGGTCGAGATGGTCGACCTCGCCGACGTCGAGGCGACAGTCGCCCTGATCGCCGCCTTCGCCGAGCGACTCGACGACAAGATTGACCTCAGCCGCTGAGCGCTAGTTCGCCATGAACACGGCGTCGCGGCCGTTTGCCTTAGCCGAGTAGAGCGCTGCGTCGGCGCGAGCGACCAGATCGTCGGTGTTGACGGTGTCGGGCTTGGTCACCGCGGCGCCGATGCTGATCGTCACGCCGACGCCGACGGGGCGCCGCTTGCGCACCGCCTGGCGCAGGCGCTCGGCAACCGCGACCGCATCTTTATCGCTCGCACCCGGGAGGACGACGAGGATCTCCTCACCGCCGATCCGGTAGATCGAGTCGCCGGCTCGGAGCACCGAGCGCATCGTGTAGGCGACGTCCTGCAAGACGGCGTCGCCGGCGGCGTGGCCGAGCTGGTCGTTGACCCGCTTGAAGTGATCGAGGTCGCAGAGCAGCAGGGCGTGGGATTGGCCGCCTTTGCGGTCGTCGCAGGGGGCGCCGTCGAGCTCGGCGAGACGCTGCTCGAGCGCGTTGCGGTTGAAGAGGCCGGTGAGGGGGTCGAGGGTCGAGCGGCGCCGGTGGGCGCGGTCGGACTCGACCAGGGCGCCGGAGAGGGTCACAGTGCTGAGCACTAGGGCGATCGTGGCGACCAGACCCTGACTGTGCACGGAGGCGCTCGCCGGGTCGACCGCGACGGTGCTGACCAGGAAGATGGCAAGAAGGTAGATCGTGCCGACGACCATGCCCCAGGGATCGAAGCGCGCGCCCAGGGTGACGGCCGGTAGCGCGAACCACATCAGCACGGGACTGGTCGGCCCGCCGGTCGCGATCACCGCACCGGCGAGCAGCAGCGGCAGCGCCCCCCAAGCGGCCGCGACCCAGAGCCAGGGCCGCTCACTCGATTGCATGAAACGATCGGCGACGGCGAAACCGGCGAATCCGGCTGCCAGCGGCGCCAGCCAGAGCCAGCCGACCGCGGGCCCGGCGGAAGTAAGCGCCAGGGCAAGGATCCCGAAGCAGGCAGCGCGGTAACGGCGCACGCGTTGCTCCATGTCGAGCAGGCGCTCGCGCCGGGCCTCTTTGCGGGCGGCCGCCAGCAACTCAGGTCTGGGCATCGCGTTCACCTTGCGTCTATCGACCGATTTGGTCGGCGCAATGAGCGTTGCAGAGGACCTGCCGGACGCTATTCGACGAGCTGCATCTGCTTCGGCAGGCCGCTGAGGTTGCGGTAACCCTCGTCGGTGACAACCACCAGGTCCTCGATCCGCACACCCAGATCGCCCGGCAGGTAGACGCCCGGCTCGATCGTCACTACTTCTCCAGCCGCGAGCACATCTTCGGAGCGCTGCGAGACGCGGGGCTCCTCGTGCACCTCGATGCCGACCCCGTGGCCGAGCCCGTGGCCGAAGCGCTCGCCGTGGCCGGCGGCCGCGATCAGCCCGCGGGCGACGCCGTCGACATCCTCCGCCCTGACGCCCGCCTTGACCGCGCCAAGCGCCGCTTCCTGGGCCTCGAGCACGGTCTCGTAGACGGCGCGCGCCGCCTCGCCAGGCTCGCCGGTGGCGAAGGTGCGGGTGCCGTCGGAGCAGTAGCCGTCCAGCTTCGCGCCCATGTCGAAGACGACCAGCTCGCCGCGGCCGATCTCGCGCTCGCCCGGCTCGGCATGCGGCAGAGCGCCGTTGGGGCCCGCGGCGACGATGGTCGGGAAGGACGGCTCGGCGCCCTGCTCGCGCATCCGCGCCTCGGCCGCGCGGGCGACCTCGAGCTCCGTGCGCCCCGCCAAGCCGCGCTCCAGCGAGAAGCGCCAGATCTCATCGGCAAGTTCAGCGGCCGCGGCGATCGCCGTCAGCTCGGCCTCGTCCTTGACCCGGCGCAGCTTCTCGACCGTGCCGGCGGCGCCCTCGAGCGTCACCCCGTCGGGCAGTTTCTCCTCCAGGCGCTTCAGCGTACGCACCGCCATGTGGTGGTCTTCGAAGCCGGTCTTGCCGCTGACCCGGGAGGCGATGCCGCCGAGCCAGTCGTCGCTGACCGTGACCACGTCCCAGCCCTCGACCTCTGCCTCGGCGCGCTCGGTGTAGCGGAAGTCGGTGAGAAAGACGCGCTGCTCGGCGCTGCAGATGCAGGCGCCGTTGGTGCCGCCGAAGCCGGTCAGGTAGCCGACGTTGACCAGGTCGGTGACGAGGAAGGCGTCCAGTTCGCGCTCGGCGACGAGAGCGGCGAGGCGATCGGAGCGGCTCGCCATCAGCTCGGGCCGGCGCCGAGCTCGCCGGCAAGCAGCTCCAGCGCCTCACGGTAGCCGTCGGGGCCCTTGCCGAAGATCTTGGCCAGGACGAGGCCGTCGAAGACCGAGAGCTTGCGCCACTCGTCGCGCGCCTCGACGTCGGAGAGGTGGACCTCGACTGATGGCAGCTGGGCGACATCGAGGGCATCAGCGATTGCGCGACTGTAGTGAGACCACGCCCCCGCATTGACCAAAGATGCGTCGGCCATCTCCGGCAGCCGATGCAGATACTCGACGAACTCGGCCTCGGAGTTGGTCTGGAAGAAGATCGTCTCCAGTCCCAGCTCACGCGCCCAGTGCTCGACCTTGGTCTCCAGGTCCCGCAATGAGAGTCCCCCGTATACCTCTGGGTCGCGGCGGTCGAGGATGTCGAAGTTGACCCCGTGCAGGACCGCGACGCGGTTGTGCGAGGTGGTCATCGGTAGAGCTCCTCCACGGCGGCCCTGACCTTAGCCGGATCGACCAACTGGCCGATCCGGGGTGCCCCGGGCTCAGAGAGGAGGACGAAGCCGACCCCGGCCGCTGTCTTCTTCTTGTCGCGCTGCAGTGCGTTGAGGATGGCGTCGGTGTTGATCGCCGAGTCGAGGGTGACGGGCAGCTGGTGCCGCTCAAGAATCGACCTGACCTGGCGCAGGCTGGCTTACAGATCAGTAATGCCGAGATCAGCTTAAAAGGCTCGCTCAACGCGTTGCGTCCGGAGATCGACCTGGTGGGAACGATGCAGAACGGCG
>Ga0207687_10002308_pt1 | contig 12986 bp, 11 predicted proteins | sample KBSM54metaG_FD_184399 | JGI IMG/M metagenome (GOLD analysis project Ga0207687, IMG submission 184399) | Miscanthus rhizosphere microbial communities from Kellogg Biological Station, Michigan, USA - KBS M5-4 metaG (SPAdes) (version 2) | ecosystem: Host-associated > Plants > Roots > Rhizosphere >...
CGTCGAGCCCGGTGCTACAGACAGACGAGTAAGACATGAGCGAATCGCGGCTGACCGTGCCTGCTTCCCATCGTTTGGCGAGCACTGAATCTTCCAGCACCGGCAGCATCAGTCCACTATAACCTGCTTGCTGCACTGGCACTTTCTTCACCGCTGTGGTGATGGTGTAAGCAACGCTCAAACTTCCCGGCGAGCCGATCTCGGCATGCAACAGTGACTCCATGGCCGCGCCAATGGAAATTTCTTTCAGCGGAACCGGCGTCAGGTCAATGCCTTGATACTTCCAGTTGGTACTCATCGAGACGCGGTGAGCGATCTCTTCAACTTTCTTTGCCTCAGCACCCAGCGCCGCGGTCAGTTCGCCGCCCACGGTATTCAGGTCGCCTTTGGCATTGGCAAACACCTGCTGCACGATGTTCCCCGACTCCAGGCCAATGGCAAAGCCGTGTCCCGCGTCTGAGGTGTACGACACGGGAAAAAACGGTGCGACCTGCGGCGGGAAAGCCCCTGCCGCAAAATGGAAATTACCTTCGCTGTGTTCGGTGTGTTCTTCCAGATATTTGATCACTCCAGCGGCAGCGTGAACGCCCTTCCAGTGGATTCCGGCATCGTCTGCCACCACCACAAAGCCGTTAATGTTCTGCGTTTCAGCCAGGATTCGTGCCAGCAACTCGGCTTGTCTGGGATCGTCGGCATCCTTACTCATGGCCGGGCCAATGTCCGGCGTGAATCCTTCCTGCTGCGACAGTTTGTCATAGGTCTTAAAGAATTCCAGCGCCTGCTCCGGCGTCAATCCTTTTGTATATTCCGGAAATGGCTGCGTGGTGATGCGCAGGGTCTCAACTTCATAGCCCGCTTTGGTAAACGCATCCTTGGCCGCGTGCAACATCTTCAACGCTTCAGCCACCTGCGCCTGATACGTGGCGCGATTCAGCCGCACAAATGCCGTTACCGTGCGTATCTTTGGAAGTGGAAGTGTCTTGGACGGCGCTGCATTGGTCGCAGGCGATTGTGCAATGCTGAGAAATGAAGCAAGCAGCAGAAAAAGCAGGGCAGCGGCAAAGCGCTTGAACATGCGAAAGGATCTCCGTCTCGCATTCTACACAAGCGCACAAAGATGATTACTGCAACCGGTCCGTTATTGCAGCAATTCGGTGCCGTCGCAGTTTTTCACGATCATTTCCTGCATCGCATCGGTGACGCGGGTAAATTCCAGCCCATAGCGAAAACCTTCGCAGGTGCGGATGACGGCATCAAGCTTTGCCTCAGTGGAGGAGTAAGGGAACGTCAATTCCAGGCGCACGGCTGTGCCGACCGGGATGGAGCACGGAATGTAAGCGCCAATGCCGCCGCGGCTGAGGCTGTTGGCGCGGCCGAATGCCGATTCATTTTTCCCCTCATTGGGAAAAGAAACTTTCAGACGAACGTCAATCTTATGGCGCGACCAGCGTCTGGCGGCCGGGCCTTGCTCAAGGTGTGACATGGGGAGTTCCAATTTTTTATTTCCGTCGTCTGCTTGGCATAAATGTTCTCATTTTGCGCAAAAACTTCAAACGGTACTGCCGACATATGTACTCTTGTCGGCCCGCCGCCGACAACTTGGAGCGGCTTAGCGCGAATTTGAATACGATCGGCGCTCCATCTGGCTGATGAGAATGTTCCACATATCAATATCAAGCTGGAGCTGATGTTTCAGCGGTGACTGCGTAGTATCTACAAACGCGAGATTCGTCTCCATCTGGCGGACCAGCACACGCATTTTCCTGATGTCATCGCGCAGCGCCTGCGCGTCATTCCCGCGGTTATTTCCCAGTTGACGGATCTGCGCATTTTCCGCGGCATTGGCGGCTCCTGCCTGTGAACCAGCGGCTTGAGTAGAAGAATTAGGAGTTTGTTGGATGGCGCTCACCGGAATAATGAAACTAAGAAACACAAACAAGAAAATTGCCTTCTTCAATGACATGAGCTTCTCTCCTTAAGACGATAACGTGATCATTCAATGCTAATCGTAGCGAGACGCTGGCGCGGTGGCAACGACGGAAGATCGCTTTCCGGCATCAATCCCGCACTTTTATTTGCACTCAGTTATGTCCGCCGCGCTCAGAGATCAGCCGCATTGCCGCTCGATTGACCCAATCCTGATCTTGAAAGCGCTCGCCCCAGGCCAGAGGCGTTACGTCACGATACTCGTGCATTCTGTCGTCATCGGTAAACCGCAGCCGCTTCCGCAATGACGCGCAGACATTTGGATCGGCGCCGTGGTCCAGCAGCAAACGGGTAAATTCGCCATCGCGTTGTCTTCCGCATCTGTAGGACTGTGACACTACGCAGCCGAAGAGCGGCGTGTGCCCGCCAAAGTTCTCCGCATCTATTGCCGCTTGTGCGTTGACATTCGCGCCGCGTTCAATCATCCACCGCGCAATCTCAATCTCATCGTAGTCAACGCACATGTGCAGCAGCGTGGCGCCGGCCAAGGGAGTACCATGCAGCGCCAGCGATTCGTCGGCATGGCATCCCAGCGCTGGCGGAAAAATCTCCCGGTGAGAAAATGTGCGAGAAAGAAGTTGCGGATCGCGCCGGAGATGGTTTTCCAGCAGATCAATCCGTCCGCGATGCAGCGCCATGGGCGGTGTATCCGGCAAGGCAATTCCCTGCTGCGCCATGATTTCAAGGCAACGATGCTTCCCTTCAGGATAGCGAGAGTAGGTTTGCAGCAGTAGCGCAACCGGAGCCAATCGATCACCAACCTTGTCCGCGAGTGGAGCGCCGAGTTCGAGCAGGAACGCCAGACCACGATCGCTCAGTGTCTCACAGGGGCCCATAACGGCATTAGCTTCAGGGCGCGCGCCCATGGCATAAAGCTGCTGGGCGGTCTCCAGCTTTCCCTGCAGGCATGCGCGATCAAACGCGTGCTGCAGATCAACCGCGCCAAGCTCGCGCAGCATTTGAATGATTTTGTTCTGGCCAATGTTCGCGGCGTAAGACATAGGCGGTCCCCAGTTGCTGGGCAATCCGCGCGCGTCCTCATGCAACAGTCGAGGGTCTTTCAACACCAGCTTGCGAACCAAGTCGATATCGCCGCGCCAGATTGCATCTGTCATGCGGCAAGCAGTGGCCATGCGCTGCCAACTCGGCAGACCGTAACTGCGCGCGAGAACAAGCTGCGCGTCCGCAAGCTTGGCCTCTTCCGGCGCGATTGTTTTGGGATGATATTTCTTTAACTCTGCAAGCGCAGAAGGCTCGCCATGCTTGATGACCCGAAGCAGGTCTTTTGCCTGATGTTTGAGTTGTTCAAGGTTCGGACGAACGGGAAAGTGACGATCTGCCAAGACGGACCTCCTTTGGTCGTGCCCGTGGTCCGCTGTCCTGGGGCGAAAAGGAGATTCGCAATGCCTTTAAATCTTAGGTCAGGTGGACTCGGTCCTCTCCGCGGACGGGCGGCGTCCTGAACGCCACAGTAAGTATAACCTGAAGCGCGGAGAGAACCACATCGCTAATTAGCGTGATGAGCCGCTGCGCTGGGCGTGATCTGGTCTTTTGCCACAACGCCGCCTTTCATCACAAAGCCAACGTTTTCCAGCGCGCGCACATTCTGGAGCGGATCATCGGTCACGGCGATCACGTCAGCGAATTTGCCTGCTTCAAGCGTGCCCACGTCTTTAGCGCGTCCGATGAGATCAGCCGCGCTGCTGGTAGCGGCGCGGATGGCCTGCGCCGGCGTAAGACCAAATTTCACCATGTAAAAGAATTGCTTTGCGTTGTCGCCGTGCGGATAGACGCCGGCATCTGTGCCGAAGGCCATCTTGGCGCCGCCCTTTACCGCGCGCTCGAAATTTTCCCGTTGTAGGCGTCCGATCGCGCGTTCCTTGTCGACATTTTCCTTCGGCAGCCCAAACTCAATCGCCTTGCCCAGAATGTAATCGTCGTTGTAAATGTCCATCACAAGGTAAACGCCGTGCTCTTTGGCCAGGCGAATGCCTTCGTCATCAATTAGGCTTGCATGCTCGATTGAATCAATGCCGGCAAGGATCGCGTTCTTGATTCCCTGCGTGCCGTGCGCGTGCGCTGCGATCTTGCGTCCGGCCATGTGCGCTTCATCGGCAGCGGCCTTCAGCTCTTCCGGAGTAAACTGCGGAGCGCCCGGACTATCGCCCTTGGAAAGCACGCCGCCAGTGGCAAGAATTTTGATCACGTCCACGCCATATTTCACTTGCGAGCGCACGACGTGACGAATCTGGTCAACGCCATCGGCAATCTGGAAATCGCGCTCTTCAGGAAACATGCTGACACGCGTTTGCGGAGAAAAATTATTCAAGTCGCCGTGTCCGCCGGTGATGGAAATTCCCGGCCCGCTGGCCACAATGCGCGGCCCCGGAACCAAACCTTCATTGATGGAGTTGCGGAGATCGACCGCCAGAAACGGCAGCGAGCCCACATCGCGCACGCTGGTGAAGCCGGCTTCCAGTGTCTTGCGCGCATTCACTACTGCGGCAAAGGCGCTTTGGAACGGAGTGTTCTTGAAATTGTTGATTTCATCATAGCGATCCGCCCGGGCGCCCAGATGTGTGTGGCAATCGATTAGCCCGGGAAGCACGGTGGCGTGCGACAGATCGACCACGGTCGCACCTGCAGGGATAGTGACTGAACTGGCCGGACCGACGCTTTGAATGCGTTCGCCCACGACCACGATCACCATGTTGTCGCGCGCTTTGTCTCCCGTGCCATCAAAAAGATGTCCCGCGCGAATGTAGACAGTCTTTGGCGTAGGCGATGGCGCGGGCGTCTGCGCGAATGCAGGCAGAAATGCGATCGTCACTACAAGGACCAGCAATACAAAGAAGACAGAAAGGCGTTTCATCCAAAGCTCCTCGGGAAAAGTAACGGAGAGTATATAGGAAGAAGAGCGACGAGGATTCATTGCTGTAGCGTAGTAAAAAAATCACGTGACGAGGCCGAACACGCGCCGAGCCGCCCGCGTCAGGCGCAGAGCAAAGCAACCACGTTCCAGAATCTCAAGCGGTTTGGAGCGTAGCGACAAAAATCGAAGCCTAGCTCTTGGCAACCAACAGCACTCGAGAAAAATTCAGCCAGATCCGCCAGCGATCGTATTCACGGCTGTGTGATGTCGCTGTAACCACCGCGTCTTCCACACAATTTTTGCTGAAGATCACTTGCAGTTTCGATCCCAGGCCCACCATCGGTCCAATCAGCATGGTGGCATCGCGTTCACCCACAGGAAGAATCAAATCGCGTTCCTGGAATGGCAGGCCATTGCTGGCAAGCCCGCGAAGGATGGCAATCGTCCCGCCTTCAGGGATTTGCAGCGCCTGCGCTTCCTGAGATGCCTCAGACGCTTCAGGCTGCGCGCCAACTCGCGCATGGCTCGCTCCGCTAACCGTGGCTGCGCTGGCTACAGTAACCGCGGGCACGCCAAGCTCCCAGTCTTCCGGAGGAAAATAAATTCCCCAGAAGTTTTCTGGCCGATACAGTTCAATCCCGTATTCGCGCTCACCGGAATCCGCCCACACCACCTGGCCAACGCGCCATTTATATGGAGCAAGCATGGCCACGCGAACTTCCATTTTAGGTTCCAGCGGAACTGCTGAACGGATCTTGGCTCCGTGCCGGTTCACAAGAATAGTTTCCGCGGCCCCACTCACGTGTGACCCGTCACTCTTCTGGCCGGAAACCGCTAATGCTAGCGATACAAGAACACGAGAGCTTCTACGCCCTCGTTCCTGTGGAATGAGTTGCGGCATATGTCTCTTCTAAGACAAAGCTTATATTGGAACTATAGGACCAACGGCCAGTTCTAGCTATATTACCGTCAACTCTGGTCTGCCGATACCAAAAAGGAACAGGTCATTGTCCCAAGGTAATCTTCACGGTAAATACCTTAGAATGTTCCAATCTCGCTCCTTTCGCAACGGCTTTGGCCTCTGCAGGATCGCCGACAACTCATCTAGAATCAGCCATTTACACGGATCCCACAATCCTGCTTCCCCGCTACTATCCGCCCATTCCACGCCCGATCATCACAGCACCGGCTCAATACTGCTCACATAAATCGTCTGGGTAGCTTTATCCAGCGCGCCTTTGATTCTCACTTTCCTCGCGGCCAGTTCAGCCGGACGCTCCTGATCGCTCAGCTTGTAAATCTTCTTGGTTGAAGGGACATACAGAACGTATCCATATCTCCTGGCGCATCCCTTCACGCAGTTCGCTGCGGTGTTCACCTTCGCCTTGGCCATCACTTCTTTGTGCGATCCCTTCACCGCGCATTGGCCATCACTGATCACGCCAACAAATGTCTGGATGGGCGCCGCGGCTTTTGCCGGCGCTTTCTGCTCTGTGGATTGCGCCGACGTAGGTTGTGAAGCAAACGCACAAACCAAAAGAGCTGCAACTGCAATAAACGCGCTTGCTCTGTCATATCTCTTCATTCTTTTTCCTTTTCCTGATCAGTGTTTATCTGCGTTCATCAGCGGTGAGATTTTGGCCTTCTCATCACGGCGATGACGGCGTTCGCGGCGATTCTCCCAAATGCTCACTGAAGAACCGCACCATCTCCACGGTTGACTTAATGCGGTTGGGCACTTTGCGCCAGCCATGGCCTTCATCGGGAAACAGGATGTACTCCACCGGCACGCCGCGCTCTTTCAGTGTCTTAACAATCTGCTCTGCCTCAATCACCGGCACGTTGGTGTCATTCGCGCCGTGCTGCACCATCGTCGCGGCCTTAATGCGATCAAGTTTGTAAATTGGTGACAGCTTGTCCAGCATCTCTTTCTGCGTATCAGGATCGCCATACTCAACCTTGGAAATCGCCGCCATCCAGGGTTGCGTGTGCTGGAAAAACGTCATGAAATTCACAATGCCGAACAGATCCACGCCTGCGGCAAATAAGTCAGGGTATTCCGTGAGCCCGGCCATTGTCATGTAACCGCCGTAAGAGCCGCCGGTAATGCCAATACGTTTAGCATCGGCCAGATGATTGTTCACCAGATAATCAACGCATGCCTTGATGTCTTTCACGCCGTTAACTCTGAGCTCGCCGTTATCAAGATTGACGAATTTTTTGCCAAAGCCCGACGATCCGCGCACGTTCGGCGCAAACACGCCGATTCCCTGCCCCAGCAATGCCTGATAATCGCCGCGAAAAGGCGCGCGCTCCTGCCCTTCCGGTCCGCCATGGAAGCTGATCACGTACGGCCCCGGCCCACTTTGATTTTTTGGTTTGTAGAGCCAGCCACTAAGTTCCAGTCCGTCAAATGATTTGAACGTCACCAGCTCCGGCCTCACCAGCGCTGCCAGGTCAATCCCGGCATGAGGACTAAACGTAAGCTGGCGGAACTGCTTGGTCTTTACGTCCATAATCCAAATGTCGGACGGCTGCGCCGCGCCGGAAACCACCAGGGCCAGCCTGGAGCCATCTTTTGAAAATGCTCCGCCGCCCACAAGTTCTCCCGGCAGCTTTGGTCCTGGTATCTGCTTGTTCTGGACCAGATCATAGAAGGAAAGCTCGCTTCGGCCCTTCACATTCCAGACCAGCGCGGCCATCGTGCCCTGCTTATTCAGTCGCACGCCGTCAAGTTCACCATCAGCACGCTCTGCCAGGATCTCGATATTTCCCGGCGTACCGTCTGCAGCAAATTTGATCCGGCCAAACGCAAACAGATCGCGGTCTTTGTTCGTGGCGATGTATGCGGCCTTGCCATCCGGCGCCATCTCGCCAAAGAAAGTTGCCACGCCATCGTGCTTCGTGATCAGCATATCTTTGCCGCTGGCAAGATCCAGCAAATAGAGATTGTTGTCGCCCCGATTCTTCAGCCGGCCCAGCAGCGCCCGCTTGCCGTCGTGGGATATTCCCTCAATACCGCCAACGCCCGGGTTCTTTGCCGCCAACTTCGTTTCACCTGACGCCACGTCCACCATAAAGCTGTCGCGCGATGCGGGATCGTTGCGGCTGGAATCAATCGCTATCCGTTTCCCATCTTCCGTCCAGGCATTCAGGCCGTTGTTGTCACTGCCTCCCAGCGTCAGCAGCTTTGTGCCGGTGCCATCGGGCTTCACCACATAGATTTGTGTGTTCAAACCGCCGCCCGGAGCAATCCCCAGCGCAATCCAGTCGCTCGCGGGGGACCACTGCTGCTCCGTCACCGGATCGTCTCCGTTGGTCACCATGCGCGGATAGCCGCCTTCTGCAGGCACAATCCATACCTGCGGCGCGCCGCTTATGTTGGAGATAAAGCTCACCCACTTGCCGTCGGGTGAAAAGCTGGGCGACGTGGCGCTGCCCACACGGGCCATCCGCGCCACCGATGCGGCAACATTTTTTCTCTGGTCAACTTGCTGGTTTGCTTGCTGCCCGGTTTGACCTGCCATCACCGCTCCAACGCAGCAGAACAGGAAAACTAAAGTTGATGTTCGTTTCAACATGGTGCCCTCGCCTTGTGCTCCCTCTCCGATCAGTGTCATCAGCGTTGATCAACGGTGGAAGGTTTTGTTTTTCCGATCACCAGATCACCCGATCACGCGCGATCAACCGATCTCCCTAGCTCGCTTTCCCTTCCTTTGCTGCCCGGGCCTGTGCCGCGTCATAGCTTTCCCCATAAATCGACGGCACTTTCCCGCCCATGGGCCGCAGATAAGTAGAAAGCTGTCCGCGATGGTGGATGGAGTGGTTCTGCGAGAGTGTAAGGAAGCTGACCGCCGGCATCTGGAACATGCCGCGAAAATCAACAGATTTGGTCAATTGCTCGCCGCTTAGGCCTTCAATCTGCTTCAAGTTGGCCTTGAATGACTCATCAAACCACGCCGCAATCTTGGCAGAGTTGTTGACGGAATCCGGACGGTTGTTGGGAGTGAAATCAAATTTTCCCACGCATATGCCGCCCAGAAAGCGATGCTCCGCGGCCACAATGTGCCACGCCAGCTCCAGCGCGCTCTTGGCCACCGGCTCCGGACGATAATCGCCTTTATCCAGCGGAATGGCTTCAATCACCCGCTTGGTGGTTTCATGTTCGGTTTTGATGGTGGGCAGTGTAAGCGCAAGCAGGAATTTGGCTTGATCGGGAGTCATCTGTGTAGACATGGCTGGTGAATCCTTTCCTTTGGGGATGAAGGAACAATTCTACCAGCGGAGGCTCTGTGCGCTTGAGTTCCGGCAAGGCGTGGAATTATATCGCTCTATGAAACCAGCGCCGTAGGCGCGCGCGACCCCACTACCGGGCTGATTTTGATTTTCCAATTACGGCGATGACGTGCGATCTCGATTCCGGCGATACCTAAGCAACAGACAACACCACTCAAAATCTGGCTTATGTAAGGATCCGAGACCTCAAAAACTCCTTATCACGGATCACCGGCTAGTTGCGGGTTGCAGCGAGGCAACAGCGGCGCGATTTGGGCGCAGTAGCAACGTCGCCGTGATTCCCAGCGGCATATTCTGCGTCAGGATCTCGACCATGTGGATATAGCGCTGGGCCGATGTCATCAACGCGTTAGGGACAAGCAGCGGGGCTGCGCCACCTACAACCCACAATAGCGTTCCAACTGCCAGGGCTGCGGGCCAGCGCCGCATCCGCAGCGTGTAGATGATCGGCAGCGTTGCAAGTGTCATCAGTATGCCGCGCGCCAGTTCCATCGCCCAGAACCACAGACCCAATTGCGCGACAATCTTCTCAGCCTCGGGGTAGGATTGCCGGGTGAAGAACTGGTAGGTGATGGAGCCAAAGATCAGGTAGTAGACGCCGTACGCGAGCCCGCTGAACCCAACCATTAGGGCCGTAGTCCCAACCGGCCGCCGTTCTACTGTCGAACTTGAAGATTCCGCCAGCTTCAGGGCCTTCGCCAACATGGTCAGCACAGCTGCCACGATGAGATACATCACCATGCCGCCTGCAAGGTTGCGTCCAGCTCCTTCCTTCTGGCCTGGAAAGAAGAGCACCGCTTCCGACATCGTGCACACTGAGCCAACGATAACCAGGAGCAGGATGATCGCGCTGAATTGTCCCAGCATGGTTCGTGGCCCAAGCCGTACCACTGGCGCCAAAGCTGCGGCCAGGATGACTCCCGAGAGCCACCACCAGGCAAAATGCCCAGCACCCAGGGCGGCGATCGTAGGGGCCAACCCACCCAGAAGACAGTAGAGTCCAATCCGCAAATTCATAATCACCCCTTCATTCTTCGTTCGTAGGCTGTGATGGATCTTCTTGCCCACCGGAGCCGTGCTTCGTAGTCCTGAACACCGCTCTCGAGGGCCAGCCGGCCGGAAAGGGGCATCTCGTTGGCGTGAGCATGGAGGTGTTTACGAAGACCGGGAATATAGGAAGACAGCTCTTTAGCAAACTCCCGCAGGAAGGCTAGGGTCCGCTCCGCGCCAAACGTCTGGTCCATGAAGGCAAAGCGGAGCAGCAGCTCTTCCACGCGCCGGACGATGTCATCTCGAACGATCGGCTTGCTTTGCCATGTCTTAAACGACGCGAGTCCCTTGGGCGTGATCCAAAACACGCGCCGCTTTCTCAGGCCAGTTGATTTCTGCACCTCGCCGCGCACCAGGCCGCGCTCCTGCAGCCTGCGCAGTGCCGGGTAAATTGCACCAGGACTGTCGCTGAACCCGCCAATCGGAGTCGAAGCGAAGATCTTCCTCAGGTCATAGCCGGAGAGCGGCTGTTGATGGAGCAGGCCCAGCAGCGCGTAACCGAGCACGGAATCGTTATTCATAGTACGCTACGTATTATTACGCGGCGTACTTTATTTTGGCAAGACCGTTGCTTTTTCTCTCCCTTTACTCTGTTCCACTGTGTTTCAAGGTGTTGGTTTCAATTTTGGCAACCGGGGCCCCGGCAAGCCCGATTTTGACTTGCTGGGGTGGACTTTCGACGATTTTGGCGATTTTGGCAATTCACGATCACACCCAATACGTTCTATCCAGCGTCCTGTACTGGATGGCCTCCGCGATGTGCTTGCTCTCGACCTGCGGGCTGGCTTCCATGTCCGCGATCGTCCGCGCGACTTTCAATATCCGGTCATGCGCCCTTGCGCTGAGTCCCTGCTGTTGCATGGCGCGTTCCAGCATGCGTTCGCTGTCAGTGCCGAGGTCGCAATAGGCTCGGATTTGGCGTGAGCTCATGTGCGCATTGGAATAATTGCGCTCCCCGGCGGCGGCAAAGCGATTGAGCTGGAGATCGCGGGCGCGCACCACGCGTTCGCGAATCTGCGCGGAGCTTTCCGCTTTGTTATCACTCCCGCGCAGCTCTTTGTAATTCACCGCCGGAACGTCAATGTGAATATCAATGCGATCCATCAGCGGTCCGGAGATTTTGGAAACGTACCGCTGGATCATCGTCGGCGAGCAGGGACAATCTCTCTGTCCCGACCCATGGTAGCCGCAGGGACACGGGTTCATGGCCGCGGCCAGCATGAATCGCGCGGGAAAAGTCAGTGACATTGAAGCGCGCGCAATCGTCACGTTGCCGTCTTCCAGCGGTTGCCGCATTACTTCCAGCACATTGCGCGGAAACTCCGGCAGTTCATCCAAAAACAAAACGCCGTTGTGCGAAAGCGAAACTTCGCCGGGACGCGGAATGATTCCGCCGCCAATCAGCCCTGCGTCGGAAATCGTATGGTGCGGTGCCCGGAACGGCCGCACGCTCACCAGCCCTGAAGCCGCATCCAGCACGCCCGCCACGCTGTGGATCTTGGTGGTCTCAAGCGCTTCTTCAAACGTAAGCGGCGGAAGAATGCTGGAGACGCGCTTGGCCAGCATCGTCTTGCCGGAACCGGGCGGGCCGATCATAAGAATGTTGTGCCCGCCGGCGCAGGCAATTTCCAGCGCGCGCTTGGCCGTGAACTGTCCGCGCACTTCTTTAAAATCGGCGCCGCCGTTCTGCTCGGCTTCAACCAGCATTTGCGACGTATCCACCTGCAGCGGAGAAATACCGTTGCCGCTGTTCAGCAGATTCACCACGTCAATCAGCGACTTCACCGGATAAACATTCACTCCGCTCACCACCGCGGCTTCACGGGCATTCACTTCCGGCACAATCAGGTTGGCAATCTTTTTGGCGCGCGCCGCAATGGCAATCGGCAATGCGCCGCGCACGCCCCTGATTCCGCCATCGAGTGATAGTTCGCCCACCATCACGTATTCAGTGAGCTCTTTTTTGATCAGGCCGCCGTAAGCGCCCAGGATTCCCATGGCCATCGGCAGGTCAAAGCCTGAGCCTTCTTTCTTGATATCGGCAGGCGCAAGGTTGATGGTGATCTTGGTGAGCGGCACTTCGTACCCGCAATTTCGTAGTGCGGCGCTGATTCGCTGGCGGCTCTCCTTCACCGCGGTGTCGGGCAGTCCTACTGTCTGGAAATTTTCTTTAGGGTCGCGCGACGGGCTGACATCGACTTCCACCTCAATGATGTTGGCATCGATTCCGTAGACTGCGGCGCTCTGGGTCTTGAAGAGCATGCTGGCGGGTGATCTCCTGGGCTGGCAGAGCATTCTAGCAAGAGCGTGGCGAATTGCAGAATCTTGCCGCCGGAATCACCCCGGAAGTACCTTGGGCGCTTGACCTGTTGGGTGCCCTAAGTGCATGTTTCCATTGAATCTGCGCGCTTTTAAAAGTACCATCAAGCCATTCTCACCGGTGTTTTTATGACGCGTTATCTTGAGCCTCGCGTTGATATCAGCCTCGACGTTAAAGTGTGGGGCATGGATCTCTATGGCAAACCCTTTGTGCAACATGCGCGCACGGTGAATGCCAGCTCCGTAGGCGCGCGGCTCATCGGGATCGATTGCGTACGCGAAGGTGAAGTCATCTCCCTGCAGCATGAAAACCAGAAAGCGCGCTGCAAGGTAGTATGGGTAGGACGTGACGCGGCCAAGTCACGGCAGATTGGTATCCAGGTAGTTGAACCCGATAAGAAACTCTTTGGCGCAAAACTCAGGGCCCCGGCAATCCAGACAACACAGTCAGCTTCAAGCTTTG
>Ga0207687_10002310_pt1 | contig 12979 bp, 10 predicted proteins | sample KBSM54metaG_FD_184399 | JGI IMG/M metagenome (GOLD analysis project Ga0207687, IMG submission 184399) | Miscanthus rhizosphere microbial communities from Kellogg Biological Station, Michigan, USA - KBS M5-4 metaG (SPAdes) (version 2) | ecosystem: Host-associated > Plants > Roots > Rhizosphere >...
GATCAGGGCGGCGCCGACCACGGCCAGCTTCTTCGCCCCGACGCGGTCGTAGAGGGGGCCGGCGGCAAACGAGGAGAGGGCGAAGACGGCGAGGAAGGGCAGCATCCCGACCCCGGCTTCCAGCGCCGAGTAGCCGAGCTGTTTCTGCATGAACTGAGGCAGGTAGAGGAGGGCGGCGAAGAAGGTCGCGGCCATGAAGAGGATCGCGACGCAGGAGGCGGTGAAGCTCTCGTTGCGCATGATCGACCGCGGGATCAGCGCGTGCGCACCCGCCCGCCGCTCGATCGGCAGGAAGGAGAGGATCCCCACCACCGCCACGACGAAGAGCCCGATCACTTTCGGGTCGCCCCAGCCCCAGTCGTCGACCTGGTCGAGGGCGACGAGCAGCGAGACGAGGCCGACCGAGAGGGCCGTGATCCCGGCGTAGTCGATCCGGCGCTCGTTCGACTCGGGCTCCTTGACGTGGACCAGCCAGTAGGTGACCGCGACCGCGAAGGCCGCGATCGGCACGTTGAGGAAGAAGATCCAGCGCCAGCTGAGGACGTCGGTGAGGACGCCGCCCAGCAGCGGCCCGACCGCGTTGCCGAGCCCGGCGGCGCCGATGATGATCCCGCCCGCGAGGCCGGCTTTCTCTTCCGGCAGGATCTCGTAGGTCATGCCGAGGATCGCCGGCCACATCAGCGCCCCGCCGATCCCCATCAGCGTCCGCGCCGCGATCAGCCAGGTCTCGCTCTGAGCGGCGCCGCCGAGGGCCGACATCGAGGCGAAGATCGCGGCGCCGAGGAAGAAGGCGTTGCGGCGGCCGAACATGTCGGCGAGGCGGCCGCCGGTGACGATCATCACCCCGAAGGTCAGCGCGTAGGCGTTGATCACCCACTGGATCGTGTTGATGTTGGTGTCGAAGTCCTGCTCCATGGTGGGCAGGGCGACGTTGACCGCGGTGAAGTCGTTGGCGATCACGACCACGGCCATCCCCATCGCGAAGAGGGCAAGCCAGGGGCTGCCGGAGCGAGGACTGGTCGGCTGCGGGCTTGCGATTCGCGCAGCCTACGCTAAGGTTCGGAGCCGAATGGAGCACCGGTTCGACAGCCTCGCGCTACTCCTTCTCCTCCCCCCTCGGGGGGAATAGCGCTGGGCGGCGCGATAGCCGCGAGAGACAAAGGCCATTCGAAAGTAAGAGAGAAGGAGAGGTCCGATGGGACCCCAAAGTGACACTAAATCTGACGCAAACCGCGTCCACATGTTCGACACCACGCTGCGCGACGGCGAGCAGTCGCCAGGCATTTCGCTGAACACGGCCGAGAAGGTCGAGATCGCCCAGCAGCTCGCCCGTCTGGGGGTCGACGTGATCGAGGCCGGCTTCCCGATCACTTCGCCCGGCGACTTCGAGGCGGTGCAGAAAATCTCGCGGGTGGTCGAGGGGCCGGTGATCTGCGGCCTCGCCCGCACCCACAAGGCCGACATCGACGCCGCCTGGGGGGCGGTGAAGGAGGCTGCGCGTCCGCGCATCCACACCTTCATCTCGACCTCCGACATCCACATCGAGCACCAGCTGCAGACCGATCGCGAGGACGTCAAGGGCCAGGCGCGGGCGGCGGTGGCGCTGGCCAAGAGCTACTGCGAGGACGTCGAGTTCTCGCCGATGGATGCGACCCGCGCCGACACCGAGTTCACCGCCGAAGTCTGCGCGATCGCGGTCGAGGAGGGGGCGACCACCGTCAACATCCCCGACACGGTCGGCTACACGACCCCCGAGGAGTACGCCGACTACTTCCGGCGCCTGTACGAGCTGGTGCCGGCGCTGCGCGAGGTCGAGACCTCGGTCCACTGCCACGACGACCTGGGCCTGGCCGTCGCCAACTCCTACGCCGGGGTGCTGGCGGGGGCGCGGCAGGTCGAGTGCGCGGTCAACGGGATCGGCGAGCGGGCCGGCAACTGCTCGCTGGAGGAGATCGCGATGCTGGTCGGCGTCCGCGAGGACGTGCACGGCCTCTGGACCGGGATCAACACGCGAGAGATCGTTCGCACCAGCCGCATGGTCAGCCGCCTGACCGGCTACTCGGTGCAGCCGAACAAGGCCGTGGTCGGGCGCAACGCCTTCGCGCATGAGTCCGGCATCCACCAGGACGGCGTGCTGAAGGAGCGCAGCACCTACGAGATCATGGACGCGACCGAAGTCGGCCTGGAGTCGAACTCGATCGTCCTGGGCAAGCACTCCGGCCGCCACGCCCTGCGCGACGCCCTGGAGCAGCTGGGCTTCAAGGTCGAAGGGCAGGCGCTGAACAGCGCCTTCAAGGCGTTCAAGGAGGTCGCCGACCGCAAGAAGCAGGTGACCGCGCTCGACCTGGAGGCGATCGTCTCCGACGAGATGCGCGAGCGCTCCGACGCCCACGAGCTGGCCTGGTTCGAGGTCGAGGCCGGGAGCCGCAAGCCGCCGCTGGCGAAAGTGGCCGTCACCCGCCCCTCGGGCGAGGAGTCGGTCGGCGAAGCGAGCGGCGACGGCCCCGTCGACGCGATCTTCCACGCGATCCAGGACGCAGTCGAGACCGAGTGCGAGCTGGTCGAGTACAAGGTCGAGGCGGTGACCGGGGGAGAGGACGCCCTCGGCGAAGTGACCGTGCAGCTGCGGGCGGCGGGACGCCTGGCCACGGGCCAAGGCGTGGCGACGGACATTCTCGAGGCGAGCGCCCGCGCGTACGTCCGCGCGATCTCGAACGCGCTGGAAGGCGCCGCGACGCGCGAGGCCGAGGCGGCTACGGCGGAGGCCGTGGTGGAGCGGACGCCTGGGCCTTAGGGCTCGGGCGCCTTAGGCAGTCCTAGAGGCAGGAACCCCAGAACCGCATCAACCTCCCCTGGCTTTGTGAGGGAGGTTGATGCGGTTCCAGGGTTGAGATGGGAAGTCACGCTTTCGGCACACCCCCGTTTCAGAAATGCTCAAGAGTGCGCGCCACACGCGCGCTTTTGCCGGGCACGATCCGGGCGTGCCCACCGGGTCCGTGAAAAGTCCGCTTGAGGCCGACTTTTCACGGACTCGCGATGACGACCGGGAGCTCGCAGAGCTGGCGCGCCAACAGCACGGGGTGGTGTCTCGGCGCCAGTTGGCCAAAGCGGGCTTCCGCAAGGATGCGATCACGGTCCGGTTGCGCAGCGGCCGGCTTCATCGAGTGCACGCGGGTGTCTACGCGGTTGTGCCGCGCCAACTGCTCTCACGCCAAGGGCACTGGCTGGCCGCCGTCCTCGCCTCGGGGCCCGACGCGGTCTTGAGCCATCACACCGCTGCGGCGCTCTGGGGGCTCCGTGGCTCGGGCGGCATGATCCACGTCACCCTTCCGCGCAGGAGCACCTCCTCGAAGCGGATCCGGCGGCACCTCTCCCACGTACCACCTGATGAGCGGACCACGGAGGAAGGGATACCCGCCACCTCGGTCCACCGGACGATCTTCGACCTCTCGGCAACCGCCTCAGTCGATGAAGCGGTCGCGACGATCAAGGAGGCGGAATACCTGAACCTCTGGGATTGTCTCTCGCTATGGGATCTACTCGATCGCTACCCCGCCAAACGAGGCTCGCGGAACCTCCGCTCCGCCCTTGAGCGCATCACCGAAGAGCCCTCAGGCCGCAAGCGCAGCAGGATCGAGGAACGCTTCGCACCCTTCCTCCGCCGATACCGCCTGCCCCTACCCCGCTTCAACGACTGGATTCCCCTGGACCCCAGGCCCTACCGAGTCGACTGTCACTGGCTCGATCTCCGCCTGATCGTCGAGCTCGACGGCTGGGAGGGGCACAGCACCCGCTCGGCCTTTCAGGACGACCGCGCACGCGATCGCGCGCTCAAGGTCGCCGGCTTCTCGGTGGTCCACCTCACCTGGGCGCAACTCGACCCGGAACCCGAGGCGATCGCCGCCGATTTGCGGGAGCTGCTGGGCTGGGCCGCATCCACCTCTACAAGCCATTAGGAGGTGGATGCGGCCCGGCAGGGGCGTCACCGAAGAACTTCATATACAAACGTCTGTGATAACGTACAGACCTCAATGATAGTCGTAGCCACCCGTCCCGAAATCACCAAAGATCCAGCCCCCACCGTCGGCCCCCGCATCCGCGCTCTGCGCGACGCGATGGGACTCTCCCTCCGCGACCTCGCCGAGCGCTCGGGCGTCTCGGCGCCGATGCTCTCGCAGGTCGAGCGCGGTGAGACGAGCCCGACGCTCGCGGTCGCCGGCAAGATCGCGAGCGGCCTGGAGCTGACGCTCTCGCAGCTGCTGCGCCTCGACGAGGGCCAGCACGTGGTCGTCAGCCGCGCCGCCGAGCGGCGCCACTCCGAGCGGGGTGGGCACCGGTTCGAGGAGCTGACGCCGCCGCTGCCGGGGCAGCGAGCCGACGTCTCTCTGCACGTGCTGGAGCCCGGCGCCACCACCGGCGGCCGTAAGGACCCGCCGATGCACGAGCCGGGCAGCCGCGAGACCGCGGTCGTCCTCGCCGGCACCCTGGTGCTGGTCGTCGACGGCACCCGCCACGAGCTTCAAGAGGGGGACAGCGTCACCTTCGACGCCGACCTGCCACACCACTTCGAGAACGAAGGCGCGGAGGCGACCCGCTTCCTCGCCGTGATTGCCGCCGGCCTCAGGAGGTCATAAGAAAAATGCCAAAAACGATGTTCGACAAGATCTGGGAGCAGCACGAGGTTTCGCCGGGGCTGATCTACATCGACCTGCACCTGGTCCACGAGGTCACTTCGCCGCAGGCATTCGACGGCCTGCGCCTGGCCAACCGCCCGGTTCGCCGCGCCGACAAGACCCTCGCCACCGCCGACCACAACACCCCGACCGACGGCACCATGGCCGCGCGCCTGATCGCCGACGAGCTCTCCCGCGTCCAGGTCGAAACCCTGGAGCGCAACTGCGAGGAGTTCGGCATCCCGATCTACTCGCTCGGCTCCGACCGCCAGGGCATCGTCCACGTCATCGGCCCCGAGCTGGGCGTCACCCAGCCCGGGATGACGATCGTCTGCGGCGACAGCCACACCTCCACCCACGGCGCCTTCGGCGCGCTGGCCTTCGGCATCGGCACCTCCGAGGTCGAGCACGTGCTCGCCACCCAGTGCCTGGTCCAGAAACGGCCGAAGACGATGCGGATCTCCTACGCCGGCGAGCTGCGCCACGGCGTCACCCCGAAGGACCTGATCCTGGCGACGATCGGCCGTCTCGGCACCGGCGGCATGACCGGCTACGCGGTCGAGTACGCCGGTCCCGCGATCGAGGCGCTCTCGATGCCGGGCCGGATGACGATCTGCAACATGACGATCGAGGGCGGCGGCCGCGCCGGGATGATCGCCCCCGACGAGACCACCTTCGAGTGGGTGAAGGGACGCCCGGCCGCTCCCGCCGATTTCGACGCGGCGCTGGCGCGCTGGCGCGAGCTGCCGACCGAGCCCGGCGCCAGCTTCGACAACGAGCTCGACGTTGACGCCTCGAGCATCTCGCCGATGGTCACCTGGGGCACCAACCCCGGCCAGGTCGTCGAGGTCACCGACAGCGTCCCCGACCCGGCGGCGCTGGAGACGCCCGCCGACCGCGAGGCGGCCGAGCGCGCCCTCGCCTACATGGGCCTGGCCGCCGGCACGCCGATGACCGAGATCGCCCCCGAACGCGTCTTCATCGGCTCCTGCACCAACAGCCGGATCGAGGACCTGCGCGAGGCCGCGGCGATCGTCGACGGCCGCAAGGTCGCGAGCGGCGTCAATGCGATGGTCGTTCCCGGCTCTCAGCAGGTGAAGAAGGCCGCCGAGGAAGAGGGTCTCGACGAGGTCTTCAAGAGCGCCGGCTTCGACTGGCGTGTGGCGGGCTGCTCGATGTGCCTGGGGATGAATCCCGACACCCTCTCCGAAGGCGAGCGCTGTGCCTCGACCTCGAACCGCAACTTCGAGGGGCGCCAGGGCAAGGGCGGCCGCACCCACCTCGTCAGCCCGAAAATGGCCGCCGCCGCGGCCGTCGAGGGCCACTTCGTCGACATCCGAGACTGGAGCTGAGCATGCGACCGATAGACGTAATCGAGGGCAAGGTGTCGGTGCTGGATCGCGCCGACGTCGACACCGACCAGATCATCCCCAAGCAGTTCCTCAAGCGGGTGGAGCGGACCGGCTTCGGCGAGTTCCTCTTCTACGACTGGCTGCGCGACGGCGAGATCGAGCTGGAGCCGAACCCGATCCTCGTCGCCGGGGCCAACTTCGGCTGCGGCAGCTCGCGCGAGCACGCCCCCTGGGCGCTGGAGGACTTTGGCTTTCAGGCGATAATCGCGCCTTCCTTCGCCGACATCTTCTACTCCAACTGCACCAAGATCGGGCTGCTGCCGGCGATCCTCGACGAGGAGCACTGCAAGGCGGTCGCCGAGGCGGGGGAGGCCCGCATCGACCTCGACGACGAGACGGTCAACTGTGCCGCAGGCGTCTTCCAGTTCCAGATCGAGCACGACGTCAAGCACCGGTTGCTGAACGGGCTGGACGACATCGGGATCACGCTCGAAAACGGAGGCGCGATCGACCAGTTCGAGTCCGGCCCGGCGGCCTCGCGGGGCCCGGTCACGACCAGCCTGTAGAACGAGAGGGGGCCTTGCGATGGCCGACCAGTTCAAGCAGCCGATGAATACCGGCGCCCGTGAGTGGGACGCCGCGACCTACGACGAGGTCTCCGACCCCCAGTTCGAATGGGGGATGGAGGTGCTGGAGCGGTTGGAGCTGCGCGGCGACGAGGTCGTCGTCGACGCAGGCTGTGGCTCCGGCCGCGTCACCGAGCAGCTGCTCGAGCGCCTGCCTAATGGCCGCGTGATCGCCGTCGACGGCTCCGAGGCGATGGTCGAGAAGGCGAAGGAGCGGCTCGGCGAGCGCGCCGACTACCTCGTCTCCGACTTGGTCGAGCTGGAGCTGCACGAGCCGGTCGACATGGTCTTCTCGACCGCGACCCTCCACTGGATCCCCGATCACGACGCCCTCTTCCGCCAGCTGCGCGGCGTGCTCGAGCCCGGCGGCCGCCTCGTCGCCCAGTGCGGCGGCAAGGGCAACGTCGCCACCCACACCCAGGCGATCGCCGCCGTCGCCGCCGACCCCGATTACGCCCAGCACCTGACCCAGGCGAAAGCGCTCTGGAACTTCTCCTCGCCGGAGGAGACCGAGCCGCGCCTCGCCGCCGCCGGCTTCGCCGACGTCCGTTGTTGGCTGCAGCCGAAGCCGGTTCAGCCCTCGCGCCCGCTGGAGTTCGTCTCCACCGTCACCCTCGGCCCGATCCTCGACCAGCTCCCCGAGGAGAAACGCCGGCCCTTCGCCGAAGCGGTGCTGGAGCGGGAGGAGCAGCCGCTGGTGCTCGGCTACATCCGCCTCAACATCGAGGCCGTCGCCGCCTGACTAGAGTGCCGCCTTCGTGAACGCCACCCCGCGCATAGTCGTTCTCCCGGGAGACGGGATCGGACCGGAGATCGTCGCTGCGACCCGCCAGGTCCTCGACGCCCTCGGCGAGTTCGCCTACGACGAGCGCCTGATGGGCGGCTGCTCGATCGACGAGCACGGCACCGCACTCACCGACGAGGTTCTCGACGCCTGCAGAGGTGCCGACGCGGTCCTGCTCGGCGCCGTCGGCGGCCCGAAATGGGACACCACCGACCCGAGCGCGCCGCGCCCCGAGCAGGGGCTGCTCGGCCTGCGCAAGGGGATGGGCCTCTACGCCAACCTGCGCCCGGTCCGGCCCAGCCCGGCCCTGGTCGGCGCCAGCCCGCTGCGCGAGGAGCGGATCGCCGGCACCGACCTGCTGGTCGTCCGCGAGCTCACCGGCGGCATCTACTTCGGCGACTCCGGCCGCGACGGCGACGTCGCCCACGACACCTGCGAGTACTCGGTCGAGGAGATCGACCGGATCGCCCGCACCGCCTTCGAAGCGGCGCGCCGCCGCGGCGACGGCTCCGGCCGCAAGCCGAAGGTGACCTCGGTCGATAAGGCCAACGTGCTCGAGACCTCCCGTCTCTGGCGCGAGGTGGTCGGCAACGTCGCCGGCGACTACTCCGACGTCGAGCTCGAGCACCTGCTGGTCGACAACGCTGCGATGCAGCTCGTCTCCCGTCCCGCCGACTTCGACGTCGTCCTCGCTGAGAACCTCTTCGGCGACATCCTCAGCGACGAGGCCGCGATGCTGACCGGCTCGCTGGGGATGCTGCCCTCCGCCAGCCTCGGCGCCGAGGGCGAGCCGGGCCTCTTCGAGCCGGTCCACGGCTCCGCCCCCGACATCGCCGGCAAGGGGATCGCCAACCCGCTCGCCACCTTCCTCTCGGCGGCGATGATGCTGCGTCACGGCCTTGGCCGCGGCGATGACGCCGAGCGCATCGAGACCGCCGTCGACGCCGTGCTCGAGCGCGGCCTGCGTACCGCCGACCTCGCCTCCGGCACCGTCGTCGAGCCGCCGACCAGCGAGAGTCCGTCCCCGGTGAGCGAGGTGGGGACGGAGGAGATGACCGCGGCGGTCCTAGGGGAGCTCTCCGCCTAGAACCGCCGCGACCGATCGCGCCCTAAGGCGCGGTAACCGCCCACTGCCCGAAGGCGAGGTACTCGCCGGCTTCTTTCGCTTTGGCGACGAGGCCGATGCCGAGACGGGTGTTGTTCTCCACCGTCAACGGCGCCGCTTCGTCGAGGTTCGTCTTCTGCGTCAGGTAGACGCAGAGATTGCCGCCGGTCGCCTGCGGGGTCTGCCCGCCGCCGAGGCCGCTGCAGTTGGCGCTGGTCTCGCCCGGCTGGAGGACCGTCACGGTCGGCGGGTTGACCAGCGGGAACTGGAAGCTGACCGCACTTCGGGTCGTATCGCCGACCGCCGCGGCGGTCGAGCCGAGGTCGAAGGTGCCGCGGATCGTCTCGCCGCTTTCGAGCTTGCCCTGCAGCTGGCCGATCACGCCCTGGCCGAGCTTGCTGACCGAGACCGAGCCATCGCCGAGTTTCGCGCTGTTGACGGCTCCGTCGCCGAGCTTCGCGGTCGTCACCGCGCCGTTGTTGAGTTTGTTGGTGGTGACCGCGCCGTTCTTGATCTTGCTGGCGATCACGGAGCCGTCGGAGAGCTTTTCGGTGCTGATGATGCCGTTGCCGAGGTTGCCCGGCAGGACGGCATTGGCGCCGAGCTTGCCGGCGGTCACGGCCTTCGGGCCGATCTTCCCTGCGGTCACGGCCTTGTTGTGCAGTGCCTTCGTCGTCACGGCACCCGGCTTCAGCTGCTGGGAGCCGACGCTCTTCTTCGGCAGGCCGGCGGCGACAGCGACGCCGCCGAGCGCCACGAAGAGGGCGATCGTCGCGATCACGTTCGCGTAGTTCAACTGGGGACGGGGAATGCGCATCAAATCTGCTCCTTCTTTTCGGTTCTGAGCCACCATTCGCGATATCTGCCCTGAAGCCCTTTGATCCATCGGGCATACTTCCCCAACATGGATCCGGTCGAGTTGATTTGGAAAAACGGCGAGCTCGTCCCCTGGGAGGAGGCGCAAACCCACGTGCTGAGCCACGGGCTCCACTACGGGACCGGCGTCTTCGAGGGGATCCGCTGCTATTCGACCCCCCGCGGGCCGGCGATCTTCCGCCATGCCGACCACCTCGACCGGCTCGAGAAGTCGGCCGAGCTCTACTACCTGGAACTGCCCTATTCGGCCGAGGAAATCCGCCAGGCGACGCACGAGCTGCTGCGCCGGAACAACCTCGATTCCGCCTACATCCGGCCGCTCGCCTACCGCGGCTACGGCAGCCTCGGCCTCTACGCCAAGGACGCGCCGGTCGACGTGATCATTGCCGCCTTCCCCTGGGGCGCCTACCTCGGCGAGGAGAGCAAGAACGGCGGCATCCGCGCCAAGGTCTCGAGCTGGCGCCGGATCAGCCCCGGCGGCTCGATCCCGCACGCCAAGGCCTCGGGCTCCTACCTCAACTCGATCCTCGCCAAGACCGAGTCGACCAACGCCGGCTACGACGAGGCGATCCTGCTCGACGAACGCGGCTTCGTCTGCGAGGGGTCGGGAGAGAACATCTTCGTCGTCCGCGACGGGCAGATCGTCACTCCGCCGCAGGTCGCCTCGATCCTCGACGGGATCAACCGCAAGTCGGTGATCCAGATCGCCCGCGACCTCGGCTACACCGTGGTCGAGCGCGACGTCGCCCGTGCCGAGCTCTACCTGGCCGAGGAGGTCTTCCTCACCGGAACCGCGGCCGAGCTGGTCCCGGTGCGCGAGATCGACGACCACCCGCTCGGCCAGCCGGGCGAGATCACCCGCCACGTGCAGGCGAAGTTCGAAGACGCCCTCTGCGGCAAGGCGGAGGAGTACCTGGAGTGGCTCGACTTCGTCGAGGCCCCGGCCGCGGAGTCTGATTCCGAGTCGATCGGGCGAATTACCCCCGCCGCATAAGCGGCCGGCGCGGCACGTCCGCGCACGCGGGCCTCGGCCCATCCCGATCTTCCGACTCGAAAGGCAGTAACGATGGAACAGGTAAAGCTCTACGACACGACCTTGCGCGACGGGATGGGCGGTCGCGGCATGTCGCTCTCCGTCGGCGAGAAGCTCAAGGTCGCCCAGGCCCTGGACGCCCTCGGCGTGCATTTCATCGAGGCCGGCTTCCCGAGCAGCAACCCGAAGGAAGCCGAGCTCTTCGAGCGGCTCGCCGAGGTCGAGCTGAAGAACGCGACGATCGCCGCCTTCGGCATGACCCGCCGGCGCGACCGCGCCGCCGCAGAGGACGAGGCGCTGGTGGTGCTGACCTCCTCCTTCGCACCCGCGGTCTGCCTGGTCGGCAAGAGCTCGCCGCTCCACGTCGAGAAGGTGATCCGCGTCAGCCGCGAGGAGAACCTGGCGATGATCGCCGACTCGATCGCCTTCTGCCGCGAGCAGGGCAAGCGGGCGATCTTCGACGCCGAGCACTTCTTCGACGGCTACCGCGAAGACAGCGCCTACGCGCTGGAATGCGTGGCGGCGGCGGCCGGGGCCGGGGCCGAGAACGTCACCCTTTGCGACACCAACGGCGGCAGCCTGCCGCGCTTCGTCGCCGAGACCACCGCAGCCGTCGTCGCGGCCGTCGGCCCGGCGGTCGAGATCGGGATCCACACCCACGACGATTCGGGCTGCGGGGTGGCCAACTCGCTGGCGGCGGTGGAAGCCGGGGCGCGCCTGGTGCAGGGCTGCGTCAACGGCTACGGCGAGCGCTGCGGCAACGCCAACCTCGCCTCGATCCTGCCGGCGCTGCAGCTGAAGATGGGCTACGAGGTGGTTTCCCCCGAGCAACTGGCGAGCCTGACGTCGACCGCGCACTACCTGGACGAGCTCTGCAATCTCGCCTCGGACCCGGACCGGCCCTACGTCGGGCGCAACGCCTTCGCCCACAAGGCGGGCATGCACGCGGCGGGCGTCGCCGCCGACCCGAGCACCTTCGAGCACCTCGACCCGGCCGCGGTCGGTAACGAGCGCGACATCGTCGCCTCCGAGCTGGCCGGCAAGGCAACGGTGCGCAGTCAAGCCGAGCACGCCGGCATCGAGCTCGACGACGAGGCGGCGACCCGGGCGATGCAGCGGCTGAAGGAGCAGGAGCACCGCGGCTACCACTACGAGGCGGCACCTGCCTCCTTCGAGCTGCTGCTGCGGCGCGAGGCCGGGACCTACAAGTCGCTCTTCCGGCTCGAAAGCTTCCGCGTCGTGGTCGAAAAGCACGAAGACGGCGAGGTGACGACGGAGGCGACGATCAAAGTCGAGGTCGACGGCAAGCGCTACTTCCAGGCGGCCGAGGGCAACGGCCCGGTCAACGCCCTCGACAAGGCGCTGCGGACGGCGATCGCCGATCGCTACCCGCACCTGGCCGAGATCGAGCTGACCAACTACAAGGTCCGCATCCTCGACGAAGCCCACGGCACCGGCGCGGTCACCCGGGTCCTGCTCGACTCCGCTGACGGCGGGCGCGAGTGGGGGACGACGGGCGTCTCGGAGAACATCATCGAGGCCTCCTGGCAGGCGCTGGTCGACTCGCTGGAGTACGCCTTCCAGTGATCCCCCTCGCTCAGCCGGACATCGGCCCGCGTGAGGAGGAGCTGGTGCTCGAGGTTCTGCGCTCCGGCCAGCTTTCCCTGGGGCCGATGGGAGAGCGCTTCGAGCGCGAGTTCGCCGGCTGGCTCGGGGTCGAGGACGCGGTGATGGTCTCCAGCGGCACCACGGCTCTCCATCTCGGGGTGCGGATGCTGGGCTGGAGCGAGGGGGACGAGGTGGTGACCAGCCCGTTCAGCTTCGTCGCCTCGGCCAACTGCCTGCTCTACGAGAACGCCCGGCCGGTCTTCGTCGACGTCGATGACGAGACGCTCGACCTCGATCCGGCTGCGGCCGCCGAGGCGGTGGGAGAGAAGACGGTCGGCCTGCTCCCGGTCCACATCTTCGGCTTCCCGGCGGCGATGGCCGAGCTGGAGGCGCTGGCCGAGCGCCATGGCCTCGGCGTTCTCGAGGACGCCTGCGAGGCACTCGGCGCGGTCGACTCCGAGGGGCGCAAGGTCGGCGCCCGCGGCAACCTCGCCACCTTCGCCTTCTACGCCAACAAGCAGATGACGACGGGGGAGGGGGGCATGATCGTCCCCCGCGACGCCGACGAGGCCGCCCGCCTGCGCTCGGAGCGCAACCAGGGCCGCGCCGTCGACATGGGCTGGCTCGACCACGACCGGCTCGGCTTCAACTACCGCCTCTCCGACCTCGCCGCCGCGCTCGGCGTCGCCCAGGTCGAGAAGCTCGACTCGCTGCTGACCCGGCGCGCGGCGGTGGCGCGGATGTACGAGGAGCGGCTCGCCGTGATCGAGGGCCTGCGCACGCCGATCGCCGGCCGCGGCAGCGAGGTGCGCAGCTGGTTCGTCTACACCGTCCGCCTGCCGCAGGGCAGCGACCGCGACGCGACGATCGCCCGCCTCACCGAGCGCGGCGTCGCCTCCAAGGCCTACCTGCCCTGCATCCA
>Ga0207687_10002316_pt1 | contig 12958 bp, 6 predicted proteins | sample KBSM54metaG_FD_184399 | JGI IMG/M metagenome (GOLD analysis project Ga0207687, IMG submission 184399) | Miscanthus rhizosphere microbial communities from Kellogg Biological Station, Michigan, USA - KBS M5-4 metaG (SPAdes) (version 2) | ecosystem: Host-associated > Plants > Roots > Rhizosphere >...
GCGCTCTCGATATGGCTGGAAACGCCTGGGAGTTCGCGGACGCACCGCGGCCTCCAACGACCGAAGAAACCAAGGCTTTCCGCAACAATCTAAAATTGGCTAGTTCCAGTGGTTCCTGGAATTTGATCTACGGAAGCAGTTACCGGAAGAAGATTACCGATGCTAAATCGAACGATCCGGCAGCAGTTCCGCCTGACTTTAAGGCCGACGATATCGGTTTTCGTTGCGCGCGCGATGCGTCCGTCCCCCGAAATTGAGCGATCTGCAGTCTGCGCCTAAATAGTTGCCTTTGTCATTGCAATCCTCTAAAGCCTCTGATATACTCCTCTCCCTTACGGCAAAATTATTACCCTTCGCGAACTAAGTGTCGTTTTTATTTCGCGTGAGGATTCGTCTGCATGTCATGGGAATGAGAAGGTGAGGAAATGAAAACGGCTCGGTGTGTCCGCCCGGTTTTGTCGGTGCTGCTTTCTCTGTCGCTAGCCGGAATCAGTTCCGGCCAAGATATAGGGACGCCCGCTCCTGCTCAGAAATATAAGCTGACTATCGTTGAGGGCGCCAGTACGTCTAAACGCGCCAAGAAAGGCCGCGTCAGCTCCCAAACTGTGATTAAGATCACCGACCAGAATAATGTTCCGGTATCGGGCATACTGGTGACCTTCACAATTCCTCAGTTTGTCGGCGGAGCGACGTTCGCGAATGGCGCCTTGACTTCGCTCGTGACCACCAATGCGGCCGGCCTCGCAACCAGTAGCGCGCTTTCAACGGCGGTTGGAAGCTCTTTCAGCCTAAGCGTTGCCGCCGCAGTGCCGGGCGGGGCTTTGACAGCCGCTGTGCCGGTGAGTGCCGCCGCTACAGCGGCGGCGGCAGGCGGTGCTGCCGGTGGCGCAGCTGGGGGAGCCGCGGGCGGAGCCGCTGCGGGCGGAGCCGCAGCAGGAGCGGGAATATCGGCCGGCGTCATAGGCGCGATCGTCGCGGGTGTTGCGGCAGCAGCGGTGGGCATTGGCGTGGGCGTGGCGAAGGGTGGAGGATCCACGAACCCCTCGTCCCCGCCAGCCTCGCCCTCGGGAACGATCGGCGCGGCCGGAGTGCCAACCTTCGGCCATCCGTAAGACTATTCTTGGCAATTCAGCACGGAGGGTGTGTGTCAAGTCATTTCAATAGATTGAAGCTCGTTTTGTTTATGACGGCGTGTCTTGGGTCTTTTGCCCTCGGGCAAAGCGAAAGCGTGAACTGGATCGGACCGCCGGTTGTCGGACTGATGGCAAACGCGCAGAATACTGAACTCCGAGCCATCCGAGGCGTGCCCGGCGGTTCGACTGTAGGCGATCCCCTCGGGTTGCCGCCATTCGTCAGGCGCGCGTATCTAGCTCCGTCTCAGCCATGGGCCCTCGTCCAGGTGCGAGGGGGAATCGTCGGCAGGATATCGCTGAACGGGACGCTACCGGGCAGCGTGATACCTGTTGATGGAGCGATGTCCGCACCCGGCCTGGTGAGCTTTAGCTCGAACGGGCAGACGGCAGCATTGGTTTCCGGCGATGGCGGGACCTTGCAGATTCTGACTCATCTTGAGGCGACGCCCCGTATTTCGATGCAAGCCGATATTTCTAAGCTCGACACAGCAGCCGTAACAGCCAGTAACGACGGAGCTATGCCGGTTATCCTCACCCGGACTGGTGAAGTCTATCTCGTGCCGTCCAGCGGTTCCCCCAGGCTGATCTTCCGGACCGGATCGACTGCGGGATTTAGCTTCCTCCCGGATCAATCGCTGGCCATCGCCGACGGGGCGGCCGGTATGGTTACTGTGATCGATGGACTCACCAGTCAGCCGTTTACCCGCATGGCGATCCCGGTGCCTTATCTTTCTGGAGACGGCGCGTTTGTGCAGGCGTCCAGCGATGGGAAGTCTCTGATTGTGGCCGCGTACAAGGGACAAACCGTGCATCGTATCGATCTGGTGGACCAGAGCGTGCGCTCCCTGGATGTTCGCGCGAGCGTCTCCATGCTGGAACGGCTGAATGGCGATATTTTCCTGTTCTCCGCCAATCCTGGCGAAGCGGCATGGCTTCTCATGGCCGATGACGTGAATCTTCGAGCGGGTTTTGCGCAGTTTACGGGTAAACAGGTGGTCAACGCGCCCTCGCCGAAACGCCCTGGTCCAGCCCGATGACGGGAAAGAACGCATTGGTACCCAGGACCGATTTCGGATTACGTTGAACGGGCGGATTCAGAGCCGAACTGGAGACGGGAATGAAGCGATTCAAATCGATGCCAGCAACAAATGTTCCATCTGTGATCGTGGTTGCGCTACTTGCCGGGGTTATTTGGGCGCCGGAATCTGCCACAGCGCAAACGCGGACCGCCGCGGAGGCCGCGAACCGAGCCGCGGCTGCAGCTGCGTATGTCAACACCAGCCCGCAGGCGGTTTCCGCTCCACCAACTGGCTGGACTTGCGTGGGAAGCTGCGGATCAGACGGCGTGGACGGCTTCGTAACGCTCTCACCAACTGGCAATTCCACGTATCAGTGGGTCTCGACAAACGGGGGCCTGCCGGGGGTCGGTGTACTTCCATCCGGCCTGCTCGGGATCGAGCAGAATGGATCTACCCTTACCACGCCAATATTCTCGGTGACGGCCGGATCCCCATTGAATTTTTACTTCAATTTTGTGACGTCTGACGGATCCGGATTTGTCGACTACGCCTGGGCGGAACTGTACAACTCTGCAAACAGCCCGGTCGCGCTCCTCTTCACAGCGCGAACAGTAGACAGCGGTAGCATCGTTCCGGGAAATGGCATGCCCAGCCCACTGGCGACGCTGACCCCCGCGTCAGTACCTATCATCCCCGGCGGACCTGTTTGGGCACCGCTGGGCTTCGACTCCGGGGCTTGCTTCGGTCCCGGTTGCGGCCGTACCGGCTGGATCAAATCAAGCTACACCATCCCGACTACTGGTAACTACTACCTGAAGGTCGGAGTCGTGAACTGGAAAGATACGTTTTTCGCGACAGGGCTGGCGGTGGACGGCGTGACCATCAACGGCGTCCCGATTACAAAACCGACCATAGCCTGCAACGCTGGTGCCGGAGTGGTGGGCGTGGCCTATTCGGGAAGCTGCAGTGCCAGCGGTGGCACGCCCCCGTATACTTGGTCCGCCACGGGGCTTCCGCCCGGCCTATCGATGAATTTGAGCGGCGTGATCTCCGGAATACCGACCACGGCCGGTACTTATCCGGGCACGGTCACCGTGACCGATAATACTTCGGAAGTCAAGCAGAGCACCACCCAGCCAATCACAATCACCATAACCGAGAAACCGACGATCACTTGCAACACGCCCCCCGCGACGGCAGGGACGCTTTATTCTGCAACCTGCACTGCGACTGGCGGAACGCCCCCATACACCTGGAGCGCGCCTGCCCCCGGACTGCCGGGATGGCTCACGGGAACCCCCAACGGAGCAACGATCACATTGGCTGGAACGCCACCCAATCCGCCTCCTAGCTCCTATACCTTCGACGTTGTGGTTACCGATAATACTTCCCCTACCAAGCAGTCCAAAACGCAAACAGTCACCATTAACGTGGGCTCGACCCTTACCTTGAGCTGCTCGCCACCCGCCCCAGCTACCGGAGGTACGCTCTATTCCGAGAGTTGTGCGGCTTCCGGCGGAACACCGCCTTATAGCTGGACCTATTCAGGCTCCGGCACGTCATGGCTGGGCGGCCCTCCGAGCGGAACAACGGTCACACTGAGCGGAACACCGCCTAATTTGTCAGCTTCCTACACCGTTACAGCGACGGTTTTCGATAGCACGTCGCCTACGAAGCAGTCCAAGCAGCAGACCATCACGATCACAGTTACCGCCGGCGTAACTCCTCTGACCATAACCTGTTCGGCCTCGACCGCGGCCACTGCGGGAACAGTTTATTCCGGGAATTGCATCGGATCGGGGGGAACGCAGCCATATACCTGGACCTACTCGGGCGCGCCATGGCTGGCAGGCCCCTCCACTGGTTCAGCGGTCGCCTTTGCGGGAACACCCCCCAATCCGCCTCCCGCTTCGTATCCTTTTACCGTTACGGTCACCGATAGCACTGCACCCACGAAACTATCCAAATCCCAGACGATTACCATCAACGTGTCGGCACCGCCGATTTCGGCGACCATCACGCAGAATAACAGCGGTGCAGCGCCCAATCAGACGAACTTGCTGGTTCAATTCGGACAAGCGGCGGTTGCTGACTACACGGGAACTTTGACTCTCAGCTTCAATCCGGATGCCTCCGTTACAAATGTGCCGACGAATTACGTCGATCCCTCGGCCGGATTTCCGGCAAGCGGCCAGAGCACAACCACCCTTACACAGAACTTCTCGATTAAGACTGGACAGACTCAGGCCACGGTCCAATTTGCCCAGGGGACGGTAGCCGGTACCTGGACGGTGACGCTGACTTCATTAAGCCCCGGCGGTGTTCCAACTCCAGCTCCCTCTTTTACTGTGCGGATTGCACCGGACGTCCCCGTGATTTCGACGGGAAGCGTGAGGATTGTCTTTAATGCGACCAATTCCGGATTTACGGTTCAACTTTCCGGATTTACGACTACACGTGAAGTAACGAGTGCAACTTTTGTATTCTCGCCCGCGGGATCGGGTCAGTTGACGGGAGCGACTGTGACAGTGCCCTTCAACGGCCAGGATCAAACCCAGTGGTTTAATACCAACGCGGGCCGCAGCGCGGGCGGGACGTTCAGCTTGGCGCTTCCTTTCACTTATAGCGGAGATCCCAGCGCCCTCGGCTCCGTATCGGCGACTGTGAACAATTCTAAGGGCCCCTCCGCGACGGTTACTGGCACGAAATAAGAAACGTGATACGAATCTGTGGTCGGATTGTCTGGCTTCTGCCGCTGCTGGCGGGATTTGCTCAGACGGCGGGAGCGATTACCCTCGCCGCCTATACTTTCGATGATCCTGGATGCCCAGGCGGACAGCACGTGAACGATGGTCCGTATTTTTGCGATCTGATCGCTTCGGGAGGGACGGGTACCTACACATTCTCGATCGTCAGCGGTGCCGACACCATCGCATTTGTTTCGGGGGCGCATGCAACCGCGGAGGTCTTCTCGCCAACCGTGGGAACCCATTCTCTTACGGTGCAGGTAGCTGACAGCACCAATGCCACTGCCACGGCGACGTTCACCTATACGATTTACCCGATTCTAACCATCGCCTCGACTTCTCCACTTCCGGCAGGCCAGGTAGGCGTTTCTTACCCAACTGCACTGTCGGCATCAGGCGGGAAGCTGCCGTATGTCTGGAGCCTCGATTCGGGGGCTCTCCCACCTGGAATGTTCCTCACCTCAGACGGGCACTTTGCCTTTGCGCCGACGGCGGCAGGGACATATAATTTCGTCGCCAGGGTGTATGACAACAACGGACCGTGCCCGAATTATTGTTTCCCGAGCGCTACCGTTACCCGATCGTTCAGCATCACAATTCTTTCGCCGGCCCCGCTCAGCATCACTGGGCCTGCTTCTTTGCCTTCGGGCGCAGTGGGTGTTGCTTACGGACCAGTAACGTTCACCGCATCGGGCGGAACGGGAGGCTACAACTGGTCGGCAACCGGGCTTCCCAATGGGCTGAGCATTAGTACGGGAGGGGTGCTGAGCGGTACCGCAGCTGCGGGTAGCTCGGGAAGTTACACCCCACAGTTCACCGTTCGGGACTCCAGCAACAACAATACGAGTGTGACCCTGCTGCTGCCGATTTCTCCGCCTCCTTTGGCCATTTCATCGCCGGCATCCTTATCCTCTGCCACCGCCGGTGTTGCCTACGGGCCCGTGCCGTTTTCAGCCTCCGGCGGCATCGGCCCCTATACGTGGTCGGCAAGCGGGTTACCTAATGGGCTTGCTTTCAGTACAAGCGGCGTATTGAGCGGGACGCCGAGTACTCCGGGGAATTACGTCCCGCAGTTCACGGTCAAGGATTCGACCGGTAACGCGTTTCAGGCGAATCTGACCCAGAACACAGCGAGTGTGACGCTGCCGCTAACGATTCTTCCGCCGGCGCTCAAAATCACATCACCCAGTTCCTTATCCTCCGGCACAGTAGGGCTCGCGTACCCAACCGTAACGTTCACAGCATCTGGGGGAACCGGAAACTACACATGGTCGGCAACGGGACTGCCCAGCGGGCTGGGTATCAATCTCGTCACGGGTGTCTTAAGCGGCACTCCTGCCGCAGGTGTCCAGGGCTCCTTTAGTCCACAATTCACGGTCATGGATTCCGGTAGCGCCACCGCGAGCGTGACGCTGTCTTTAACGATTTTTCCGCCCGGGCTGAACATCACATCGCCCAGTTCCTTATCCTCTGGCACGGTGGGGGTCGCGTACGCCGCCGTTACGTTCACGGCATCCGGGGGGACTGGAAGCTACACATGGTCGGCAACCGGACTGCCCAACGGGCTTACGATTAGTCCCATTGGTCTGCTGAGCGGGACACCGGGTGCTGGCAGTCAGGGTCCCTATAACCCCCAGTTCACGGTCAAGGATTCGAGCAACGCCACCACCAGCATTACGCTACCGCTCACGGTTTCCGTTCCGCCACTGACGATCACATGTAACGCGCCCAGCGGTGCCAGTTCACCAGGCACGGCGTTTTCGGCAACCTGCACCGCTGCCGGCGGAACGTCGGCATATAGCTGGACCTACTCGGGTCTGCCGTCAGGGATTTCAGGTGGCGCTAGCGGAACAACGGTTATCATCGCGGGGACCGTTCCGAATCCGCCTCCTAACACCTACACTGCGACGGTTACGGTCACCGACAGTAGCTCGCCAACGAAGCAATCCAAGTCGCAAACCATCACGATCACAATTAGCAGTGGCGTTTCGTTAACGCTGACGATTAGCTGTCCGGCCTTCAGCGCAGCAATCGCGGGGTCAGGATTTTCCACGAGTTGTACGGCTTCAGGCGGAACTCCGGGGTATAGTTGGAGCTATTCCGGCTTGCCATCTTGGCTTTCGGGTGGAACCAGTGGGACAACGGTCGCGTTAAGCGGAACGCCGCCCAGTCCACCGCCGGCTTCGTATAGCCTCACAGTGACAGTCACAGACAGTGGTTCGCCGACCAAGCTAACCGCATCTCAGTCGATTACGATCAGCGTTTCGCCACCTGTGATCCAAGGTGTGACGATTACGCAGAGCAACAGCGGGGCGGCTCCCAATCAAACCAACTTATTGGTGCAGCTCGGACAACCAGCGGCCACCAACTACACCGGAACGCTATCGCTTAATTTTATTCCTGACCCGTCGGTCACGAACGTGCCAGCGACATACGTGGACCCGGCGGCTGGCTTTCCGGTGGGCGGGCAGGGCACCACCGGCATGACGCAGAACTTCTCGATGAATCAGGGCCAGACCCAGGCCAGCGTCCAGTTTGGCCAGGGAACCGTCGCTGGTATTTGGACTGTGACGCTGACAGCTTTAAATCCGGGTGGTGTTCCAAGCCCAACTCCCTCGTTTAGCGTGCCGATCGCACTGGCCGCTCCGGTGATAACGCCAGGCAGCGTCAAGATCGTCTTTAACTCAGCTAATTCGGGCTTTACAGTCCAGCTTTCTGGAGTTGCGACGACGCGTGACGTCTCAAGCGCTACTTTCGTATTTACTCCAGCGGGAGGGGGTACGTTGACCGGGAGCACCGTGACGGTTCCCTTTAGCGGCCAGGATCAAAGTCAATGGTTCAATACCAACGCGGGGCGGAGCGCGGGCGGGACGTTCAGCCTGGCCGTTCCCTTCACCTATTCCGGCGATCCGAACGCCCTTGGTTCTGTAGCGGTGACGCTAACGAACTCGAAGGGGACTTCGGTTGTTTTGACCGGGTCAAAATGATCCATGGGATCGTTCCGAAACTTCCGTAGAAACAATGCGATCCGCGCCCTACTCGTGCGCTAGCGCCACTGAAACTCGGCATTGCGACCGGCATTGCAAGTAAGATGAGTCCCCGCCGGTGCTCCTTGCGCAACAAAAGCGTCCCATCGGCGGAAGGGAGGCCGCGATACAATGTCGGCAACGGGGATGGTGGGGCTGAAGGAGCTGTGCCCTATGACGATCACTCGATCGGTCGTGCGCGCTGTATTTACCCTCGCCTCCATGCCTCCGTTGCTGGACTTTCGTGCGGACGCGCAAGTCAACGCCACCGCAACGTTCTCCGGACGCGTCACGGATCCCTCCGGTCTCGCCATTGAGCGCGCGACCGTGAAGGTAACCCGCCAGACGACGGGCATCGAGATCACTCACTTGACGGACTCCGACGGGCTTTACACCATCGCACTGCTCAAATCAGGCGTGTACTCGATCCAAGTCAGCGCTCCAGGATTCACACGACAGATCCGCACGAACCTCCGGCTGGAAATCCAGCAAGTGGCTCAGGAGGATTTCGAACTGCAGTTAGGCAGCCTGGAGCAGGAGTTGACGGTGGAAGGCAAGGCGCCGCTGCTCCATACCGAAACCACCGAAATGGGGAACGTGATCCATCGGGAATTGTCGGAACAACTGCCCTTGAACGGAAGGAACTTCTCCCAGTTGGCGCTGCTGGTTCCCGGCGCCGCGCCCGGACCTGTCGGCGGTATCCGTACCCAAGGCAACGGCAATGAGACGCAGCGGGCCGGCGCCGAAATCGTGGCTGGCGGGGCGCGCGGCAGCTTTAACCAATTCATGATCGATGGGATCGACGACCGCGACCAGTCCGTCGGCACGGTCAAGGTTTTTCCTAATCTGGAGAGCATCGAGGAGTTCAAAGTGCAGACCGCCAACTACGACGCCCAGTTCTCCGGCGGCGGCGCCGTGGTCAACGTGGTGACGCGCTCGGGCGGCAACCAAGTTCACGGATCGGCGTTCGAGTTTCTGCGCAATGCCGCTCTGAACGCGCGACAGTTCTTCGATGCGGGCGTGCCTGCATTTCAGCAGAACCAGTTCGGATTAGCGATCGGCGGTCCGGTCAAGAGAAACCGGACGTTCTTCTTCGGCGACTATCAGGGACTCAATGTCCACAGCTCCAGCACCTCGATTCTGAGCCAGCCAACCGCGGCGATGCGTAATGGCGATTTTACGGATTATCCGGCGATCATCCACGATCCGGCCACCTACAACCCGTCCACGAATTCGCGGCAGCCCTTTGCCAACAACACGATTCTGCCTTCTGCGATCGATCCCGTGGCGATGAATCTGCTGCAGGTGATGGCGTTGCCGAATCTTCCCGGGGTGAAGAATAACTTTCGTGTGAACAATCTCGCTGTCCAGACCCAGCATCAATATGACGTTCGCGTGGATCACGCTTTCTCCCAACGCGACGAGATGTTCGCTCGCGTGACCCACGGCTTTGCCGATATCGCGTTCCCCGCGACACCGGTGCTGATCGAAGGGCGGATCAATCCGCTGGCATTCGCGCAAGGCTCCGCCACGGCGGGCTCTCTTCGCCTGAATCATGCTCCGAGCCTGCAGGCGACTTGGCAGGAAATTCACCAATTCTCTCCCAACCTGGTCAATCAACTCGCGCTCGGTTACACGCGCTTCGCGCTAACCGTTTCCCCGCTCGATGAGGAATTGAATCTTGCCGCCACCCTGGGATTGCAGGGCGCCAATACCGGGCCGCGGTCCGGAGCGATGTCGACACTCGCCATTTCCGGTGTACAGGGAACCAACTCCAGCAACGTCCCCGAGATTGTGCCGCAAAATACCTGGCAGTTAAACGACACGGTTTCCTGGGTCCGCGGCGCGCATTCGATCCGTGGCGGCCTGAGCATCATCCACAACGGATTCGGATTCTTTCAGCTGGCCGCGCCGGCGGGCTCGCTGTCCTTCACGGGGACGTTCACCAACAATCCGGCCGCGCTCAGCGGAACCGGCGCGGGTTTCGCCGACTTCCTGCTGGGCTTGCCGGCGAGTTCGACCAAATCCGTGCTCGCCACCGGCGTCCCGTATGTGAGCTATACCGAGTACGGCACATTCCTCCAGGATCAGTGGCGCGTTTCGGGGAAACTGACGATCAACGCGGGCCTGCGCTGGGACTTGTTCACGCCGGTCCAGGAGCGCTACAATCGCCAATCCAACTTCCTGCTGGACAATAGCCGCCCGGAAGGCGGTCGCCTGGCGCTGGCGGGACAGAATGGCGTTTCGGATACAATTCTCGCGCTGCAGCGCCACGATTTCAGCCCGCGCCTGGGTATCGCCTATAGCCTCAACCCCAAGACGGTGATTCGCGCCGCTTACGGCCTGTTCTATTTCAATGAACAGGGTACTGGAGGATCCTCGCGCCTGTTTCTGAACTACCCGTTCGTCCAGCAGTTCACGGTGACATGCAGCTCGACGGTCCCTTGTTTGAGCACCTCCACCGGGATTCCACAAAGTGCGTCCACTAATAATCTCCCCGCCGTCACGTATCAGCCGGAATCGAACCTGACCCCTAATGTCCAGCAATGGAACTTCACGGTGGAGCGCCAGTTCGGCAACTCGCTGGTGGTCCGCGGAGCCTATGCGGGCACCAAGGGCACTCACTTGAATCTCAACGTGGATGAAAATGTAGCCGTGCCGGGAGCGGGACCGGTCGCGGCGCGCAGACCCTTCCCGCAGTATTCCACCATGTCGTCGTGGGAACCGCGCGGCCCTTCCAGCTACCACGCCTTGCAGCTTTCGGCGGAAAAGCGCCTGAGCGCGAGCCTCTCTTTCCTGGGCGCGTACACCTATGGCAAGAGCCTGGATCAGGGCGCTGGAGGCAATTCCTCTACCGGCGAATCGCGCATCAATATTCAGAACCCGCGCAACCTGGCCGCCGACTATGGGCCCTCCAATTTCGACATCCGCCAGCGCTTTACGTTGAGCACTCTCTATCAGGTACCTGTCGGCCACGACCGGCGATTCCTGGCGAATGCCAACCGCCTGGCCGACGGAATCCTGGGGGGGTGGCAACTCGGCAGTATCGTGACCGTGCAAACTGGAATGCCATTTTCCGTGTCGATGGCCACGCCGACGTCCAACACAGGAACGTTCCAGCGGCCGCACCGCGCGTGCGATGGCAACCTGACTGGGGAGCGGCGCTCGCTGGCCCAATGGTACGAACTCTCCTGTTTTGTTGCGCCGCCGGTGTTCACCTTCGGCAACACGGGCCGAAATGTGCTGACTGGTCCGGGACTGGCCACTTGGGATTTCAGCGTGAACAAAGACTTCAGGCTTACCGAGCGCTTGGGCCTGCAGTTCCGCACGGAGTTTTTCAATTTGCTCAATCACGCGAATTTCGGGCTGCCCAACTCGAGCATCGGCTCGGCCGCCGCGGGCACCATCACCACCGTCATTACCAATGCCCGGCAGGTCCAATTCGGGTTGCGGCTACACTGGTAGGGAAAAGACACCCGATCGGACCCTAACCACTTCGGTGTGAGGGTGCTAGGATAAGATGCTCGTGTAAGCGACCCGAAGAGGGGGCCGCATGTTTCGCAGCCGATGTATCAGCGCTCCGATACTTGCGCTACGCGCTTTCGCCGCTCTTCGCCCGGTCAAAACTCCAGTTCTCTGTGTGGGGTTGTTGTTCGCCGGTTGCTGGCCAGGAGTGTCCGCCGGGTTCGGGAAGGGCGGCCCCGTCGTCAAGTTACCGGCGGTCGATGCGGCGGGCCTTCGCTTTACCCATGTGTCCTTCGGTAAAGGGCCCTCGCACAGCAGAGTCAGCCACATCGTTCAGGACGACCAAGGCTTCCTCTGGTTTGGCACAGAGGACGGGTTGCAGCGCTATGACGGCTACGCGCTTCGAGAGTACCGCTACGATCCAAGAAATCCGAACGGCCCAGGCGCAGTACGCACCCGGTCGTTACTCAAGGATCGATCCGGCAGGCTCTGGGTCGGATACGACCTCGCTTCCGGATCAGCCTCCTATGGGTTCCTGGATAGATACGATCCCACCACCGAGATCTTCACGCACTATGGGCCCGATGGCGCTCTGTTCAGCGAACCGATTAGCGATATCAGTCAGGACCGTGAGGGAACGTTGTGGTTCAGCACGGACCAGGGGCTGACTCGCAGGAATCCCGTCACCGGGCAAACGATCCGCTACCAGCACCAGGTGGACAACCCTGCCAGCTTGAGCAGCAACTTAGTCAGGTCCGCGTTCGAAGAGAAAGACGGGACCTTTTGGGTCGCCACCACCAAGGGCCTGGATCGGTTTGATCGCCAGACCGAAAAGGTGGTGCAGCACATCCCGCTGCCAAGGGAATTTCCGATCTACGAGCCGAATCCGGTACTTCAGGTTTCTCTTTGTGAGGATCACTCCGGCGTCCTCTGGGTGATCTTTTCCTACGGCTACGGTCTGGCCCGCGTGGACCGGCAGGCCGGCACGTTGACTTTTTATTCGCTCGACGGTACCGGGAAGGACAACACGATCCAGTCCGGTGCCCGCGCGATTCACGAAGACCAGGATGGGACGTTGTGGATCGGGACAACCGCCAACGGGGTCCTGAAACTCGACCGCGATCGCAAACGATTCTTACGCTACCGGAACAATCCCGCCGATCCCGAAAGCCTGAGTGGGGACCAGGTGAATGCCCTGTTGGAGGATCGCGAGGGCAACATTTGGGTCGGCACAACCGGCGCCGGCGCGAATCGCTTTGCCCGGCGGCCCCTGCCGTTCAAACGCTACCGGCACGAACCCGGCAATCCGAACAGCCTGGACATGGACTACACCACCTCGATCTATGAGGACCGTCGCGGCCTCCTGTGGATCGGCAGCATGCGGGCGCTCGGTCGAATGGATCGCAAGAGCGGGCGAACAACCTTTTACAGAGCGGCTAAGGGCCCTGGCGAACTTTCCAGTACTTGGATCATCTCCATTGTTGAGGACCATACGGGGTATCTCTGGTTCGGCACGGTCGGCGGCGGACTCAATCGCCTCGACCTCCGCAGCGGAAAATTCAGAGACT
>Ga0207687_10002317_pt1 | contig 12957 bp, 10 predicted proteins | sample KBSM54metaG_FD_184399 | JGI IMG/M metagenome (GOLD analysis project Ga0207687, IMG submission 184399) | Miscanthus rhizosphere microbial communities from Kellogg Biological Station, Michigan, USA - KBS M5-4 metaG (SPAdes) (version 2) | ecosystem: Host-associated > Plants > Roots > Rhizosphere >...
CAGGGTGTTGGGCGAGATGTTTCGCATACTGAAGCCCGGCGGACGGATGCTGTTCAGCGACGCTCTGGTAGTCGGCGGAATGCTTTCCCATGAAGAAATCGCAACCCGCAGCTCGATCGGCTTTTACGTGTACAGTCCGCCCGGAGAAAATGAACGACTCATTGAGCGCGCCGGGTTTCGCCAGATCCGTGCCACCGACACAACCGAGAGCGCAGCCCGGATCGCGAAGCAATGGCATCAGGCACGGGAGAGAAGGAAACAGGAACTGGTCGCAATGGAAGGCGAAGTCAACTTCGAGGGGCTGCAACGGTTCCTGTCCTGTGTGCATATTTTGACCAGCGAAAAGCGCCTGCTGAGGTATCTGTACTGTGCAAGTAAGGGCGCGTGAGACGATCTTCTCCAGCGAACGCGCCAATGACGCGCATTCCGGGCATATCGTTCGGCAGGTCCGAATTAATCGGGCTGCACCGTTTGGTCAGCGTCCAACCGCCCGAAATGTCTGCACCGCGCTACAATGCGCGATCAGGCAGGGTTCGGGTCGCCGGTTCGAATCCTGGGGATATTTGGGGAGGCGAAAATTTGCAGGGAACAATGATGCGGTACGGTCTGACGCTCACGTCGTTCCTGGAACGGGCGGGCAAATTGTTTCCCGGGGTGGAAGTGATCTCCAGCTTGCCGGACAACTCCGTTCGTCGCTCTTCCTACTCCGATCTGTACCGCCGGGCCCGCGCTCTGGGGGCATCTCTGCAGCAGGCTGGGCTCCGAGCAGGTGACCGGGTCGCGACCCTGATGTGGAACCACTCCACGCACCTGGAGGCATACTTCGGGATTCCCGCGGTCGGTGGCGTGGTACACACGCTCAATCTCCGGTTGCATCCGGATGAACTGGCCTTTATCGCCAACCACGCACAAGATCGCTGGCTAATCGTGGATGACGTGCTGCTTCCGATATACGAGAGGTTTGCCGACAAGGTGAACTTCGAGCGTGTGTTTGTGGTGCCGCTCGGGGGTTCACCCACGCCTGCTAAACACGACGATTACGAGTCGTTCCTGGCGCAGGGCAGTGGCACTCCCGCGTACGCGAGTACCGACGAGGACGCTGCGGCCGCTATGTGCTATACCTCCGGAACCACGGGCCAGCCTAAAGGCGTGGCCTATTCGCACCGGTCCCTGGTTCTGCATGCCCTGTCGATTTCCTTGCCGGACAACTTTGCCATGTCTCGTATGGACACGGTGCTGCCTGCGATGTCCATGTTTCATGCCAATGCCTGGGGCCTGCCGCATGCTGCCGTAATGAACGGCTGCAAGCTGGTGTTTCCCGGCCCCAATCTCCAGCCCGAAGCCCTCCTGGAGTTGCTGGCCGGCGAAAGAGTCACTCTGACCGGTGGAGTGCCCACAGTGTGGCTGGGCGTGATTGACTGCCTGGAGCACGATCCCGGACGCTGGAAGCTGGTGGAGGGATTACGCATTGTCGTGGCTGGGTCGGCAGCACCGGAAAGTATGTTCCGCCGTTTCGACAAGTTCGGAGTGCGAGTGATTCAGCCGTGGGGCATGACGGAGACTACGCCGATCGCGACCTGCTCAACCCTGAAACCTGAAATGGCTGGCTGGCCCGAAGACAGGAAATATGAGATTCGCGCAAAACAAGGTCTGCCCTCGCCCTTGGTGGAGATGCGCGCGGTTGCCGCTGACGGCGAGATTCCCTGGGACGGCCAGACTTTCGGCGAGTTGCAGGTCCGCGGGCCGTTTGTCGCCGCAGCCTACTACAATCTGCCCGAGGCACAGGACAAGTGGACGGAGGACGGGTGGCTGCGCACCGGAGATGTGGTCACGATCGATTCCGAAGGCTACATGAAGATCACCGACCGTACCAAAGACCTGATCAAGTCCGGTGGAGAATGGATCAGTTCGGTCGATCTGGAGAACGCACTGGTTGGGCATCCGGCGATTAAGGAAGCCGCTGTGGTTGCCATTCCGCATCCCAAGTGGCAAGAACGACCCCTGGCGTGCGTAGTACTGAAAGATGGAGCGCAGGTTTCCAACGAAGAACTGCGCAGCTTCCTCGGCGACCGGTTTGCCCGGTGGCAACTGCCGGATGGCTTTGTCTTTCTCGCGGAATTGCCGCACACCTCCACGGGGAAATTGCTGAAGTCGCAGTTACGCCAGCGATTCAACAATTTCAGCTGGGAAAACGTCGGCTCCTGACTCACCTCCCAATCCAGCGCGAGTTATTGGACGCTATGCCGCCACTACACGATTGATCCGGTTGTGAGTGTAATCGCGGTTTCAACGAGATCTTCTTCCAGATTCTTACCCGCCAGTTCAGCCTTTGGGGGAAACTGCAATGCCTGCGGAGCATCGTGCGTTGACGTGATGACGACTGTAACCGAGGGATGATTACTGTCAGGCACCAACCGTCCGACACGTCGAAGGCCCAGAGACCGTTACAGCCGGAAACTATGGACAAGGCCACCGACTCTGTCGGTCACGCCCGTGGGTAATCTGGTGGGCCCAGGGGCGGGGTGAGATAGTCCGCAGCCATGACCTATTTTCCCCAACCCAATCCATCCAAGCGCGCGAGGCGGATCAGGCTTCCTGGCTCGGTTGTCGTCTCACTTCGTTCGGAAAGCAGTCAACCCATTCGGGCCAAGCTCCACGAACTCTCTGCCACGGGCGGATTGCTGGTCTTATCGAAGGGTTTTGAGCAGGGTGATTTTGTGGAAGTGTCATTTCAAACAAGCCAGGGTATCGTTCGAGGTATGGCAGAGCTCTTGTCCGTAAGACGCAAATCACAATCTGGCTGCCTGCAACCCTTTCGGTTCGTCGCTTTGGAGGATGAATACCACACCACATTGCGCATGACTCTGGAATCGCTTCGGGACCAGACTCTCATTGGGGGCTTGGGCTTCACTTCAGTCGAATAAACCGCATTGTTGCTGAGAAATCGCGATTAGACCCATTGACCGAGGATGTGGCGAACAAACGGCGCGAACTCGTGAGAACGCTGATTACAACAGTTGTCTAGAAGTCTCCAAGTCTTCAGCGTAAATTGTGGGTGTGTATATCGCTTACGTCGCGGTAGGTGCAGGTGCTGTGTTGATGGCGGCAGGAGTCGGTCATTTCATCGCAGGAAGCCTGCAATTGCTGGAACTACAATCCGAAGTGAACGAGCGACTGCCGCAGTCGGATAAATTCGAGCCGCTGTTTTGGTCGCTTGGCAAGCGGATGCAACTCCGTCGCCTCCAACGGAGGTTGCTACCCCGGAGCCCTCGACCCGGGAAAGCTATGCGATTTGGCTTGATCGGAGCCTGTTTATTCTTCTCAGGCGCTGCAATGTTTCTGGTCGGGTTGAAAGGTATTTACAAACCTTAGCTGTCGTAACTTCGCCATCACACCAACTACCCCCTCCAGCCACCCTCCGGTTTCAAATGAGTGAAATCGCTGTTCTCAACAGTTATGATTTGCAGGAGCACCGTTATCAGGGAGTCCAACATGAACAAGCGTTTCGCAATGTTAGCGGCGATGACCCTTTCGACAGCAGCACTCGCCCAGGAAATGACCAAGCCGGCGGCGAAGGAGGGCGTCACGCCGATGATGGTCTCGTTCGCGGATTTGAAGTGGACCGAGCTCCCCGGCAGGAAGGGCGTGCAGGTTGCTGTGCTCTCGGGCGACCCTAAGAAGGGAGAATACACGCAGATGCGCAAGGTCCCCGCCGGAACCGCCAACCCGCTGCATACACACAGTAGCGAGATCAAGAATGTGATCATCAGCGGCGTCTGGTACACGGGGGCGGATGTAGCGACGGCCAGAGATTTCGGCCCAGGGTCGATCGTAATGATGCCAGCCAACTGGATACACGTCAGCGGCTGCCGCGCCGGAAGTGATTGCGTGTTCTACCAGGAGGGGAAGGGAAAGTTCGACTTCAGGCCCGCTGCGGAGTCGAACCCCGGTAGGTAAGGGGCCCGGTGGGAGATCGCCACTCCACTATTTGACCGGGGTTATGAGGGGCATCGCCTGATTTCGTGAATCGTCTGGAACTGCGGTGGACTTGGCGCAAGCTACTGGCCATGAGATCAAGATGTTTGCTTTTCGTGATCACGGGCCTACCTTCTCGGCTCATACCGCATCGCCACTGCCCCCGAGCTGAACTCCAGCCGGCTCACGAGCCTCAAGTCGACACGCTTCGATAGCCCCGCGAACAACGTCGGCCCATGGCCCGCTAGCCTGGGCTGCACCACGAACTCGTACTCATCGATCAATCCCAGCTCCACCAACGCCAGCGGGAGCTTCACGCCTCCCACTAACAGTCCCTTACCCGACTTCCGCTTGAGCTGCTGAATGGCCTTCCCCAGATCCCCGCGCACGAGCTCCGCGTTCCAATCGACCCGGTCCAGGGTGCTCGACACGACGTACTTCTTTGCCGCGTCGATCGTCCGGGCGAAGGGTTCCATCCAATCAGGCCTCGCGCCCGCCCGCGCCGACGGCCGGAACGCTGCCTCCATCATTTCGTAAGTCACCCGGCCAAAGAGGAGGGCATCGGCCTGGTCGAGGTTCTCGATGGCGTGACGATGCAAGTCTTCGTCCGCGGGTATGGCACGATGATCGCAGCACCCGTCCAATGTGACGTTGATGGAATACCGAAGGGGTCGCATCACGCAAGGGTACCGCCGATAGGATAACTGTTGCAAAATCGCCATTTCACTCATTGACCGGGTCGGAAAACGGCGCAAACTGGTGAGAACGCTGGACGGTTTGTACCAGCGGTTGGAAAATCCGAGGATCTTCTCGTCGAGATTGCGCTCCGGCGGCGCTGCGACCGGCGGGGACGGCAGAGGCAGCGCGGAATAAGAGACTTGGTATAGCCTTGATGACATGCCCGGCAACGAGTGCCGGCCACTTCAACCGAGTTGACCTCTTATGCGCAAGATCATTTGGATGTCATTCGTTTCCCTCCTTTTACACGCGCCCTTCGCTGGGCCCCAGGCCACCAAAACGCCGGTCAGCCCGCGCGGACCGAGTGTCGCCGCCGGCAGCCAGGGCGTGGTTGTTTCCGGCAGGCCTGCCGCCACTGCGGCCGGCATCACGATTCTGGAACACGGCGGAAACGCCGCCGACGCAGGCGCCGCCACTCTGCTGGCACTGTCCGTAACCTATGTAGGCGCATTCTGCGTAGGAGGAGAGGTCCCCATTCTGGTTTACAGCGCCGACCAGAAAAACGTGAAGCTGCTGGAGGGGCAAGGAGAAGCCCCTCGCGATCCCAAAGCGATCGCATGGTACATGGAGCACGGGATCCCGGACGGTGACGTGAAAGCGGCCGCCGTGCCTGGCACCATCGATGCGATCATCACCCTATTGAAACTTTACGGAACCAAAAGTTTCGAGGAGGTCGTGCAGCCGACGTTGGCCATTCTGGACGCTGGCGGCCCCAGTTGGTATATCGACACCGGCAGCGAGAAGAGAATCGAAACCGGTGTGAACTGGCAGGCGGACATGGCCGTGACCTTTCGCAAATTGGTCGAGTCCGAAAAGGCCGCGAAAGGTACGCGGCAGCAGAAACTGCAAGCTGTCTCTGACCGTTTCTACCGCGGCGACATCGCCGACGCCCTGGAAGCCTGGTATATCGAAAAGGGAGGTTTTCTTCGCAAGGCAGATTTGGCTGCGCACAAAACTCCCGTGGTGGATCCGCTCAAAACCACGTACCGTGGCTACACGGTATATAAGGCCGGTCCGTTGACGCAGGGTCCTTATCTCTCACAGACGCTGCGCCTGCTGGAAGGCTTCGACCTGAAGAAGATGGGCTTCAATTCGGCGGACTACATCCACACGGTGATTGAAGCGGAGAAGCTGGCGCTGGCGGATCGCGACGAGTATTACGGCGATCCGAACTTTGTGAAGGTGCCGATGCAGCAGTTGCTTTCCGATCAGTACACCGAGATGCGGCGCAAGCTGATCGACCCAAAAGAGGCATCTCTCGAGCTCCGGCCGGGCGACCCCTACCATATGAAACCGACCAAGTCGCCCACCATCACCGGACCCTGGCATGGCGGAACCACCGTCATGTGCGTGACGGACAAGTTTGGGAACGTCATCGCGGCCACTCCCAGCGGCCTGTCAAGCACAGCGGGCGTGGCCGGACGCACGGGCATTATTCACGGAAGCCGCCTCACCAGCCTGAATACATTTGCGGGAACTCCGAACGTTATCCAGCCCGGCAAGCGGCCGCGAATTACGCTGAGCCCCACTCTGCTTTTCCATGACAACCAACCCGTGATGGCGATTTCGGTAGCGGGCGGCGACCAGCAGGATCAGGCAGCTATCCAGGTCATCCTCAACTATGTGGAATTCGGAATGGGTCCCGAGGAGGCGTTTAAGGCGCCGCGCTTCTCCACCACGCACTTCATCGGCTCCTTCGGTCAGGACCGTGCCAGCCTGGGCAGCCTCGCTGTGCCCAACACCCTCCCCGAAGCAGTGCAGGCCGACTTGAAGGCTCACGGCCACGTGGTTACCGCCAGCCGCGAGGGAGTGGGCGGGGTGGCGCTCATCGGGATTGACCCCAGGACCAAGCAGGCCACTGCCGTTGGTCCGGCCGCGGGCAAGATCAATTAGAACGTGGGGAGCGAGATGACGCAGGCATCGCCCACACATTCGCAAAGTACGCGTATGTGTGGCGCACCCGGCCTTCATGAAATGCGATGTCAGTAGATGCTGCCACCTGGCAGTGTTGAACTGAGGACGCCGGCGTTGGCGGACACGGTATAAGGCATGCCCCCGGTTCCACTCCATGTTGCCAGGTCGAACGATCCGCCGGCGGTGATTCTATAGACGGCGATGTTGGTGTAGGCCAGTGGTGTTTTCGGCGCGCATACCTGTGGAGCGCCCGGAGCCTGCATGAAGTAGGCGGTGCTCGATCCAACAAGGGTGCCGTGTCCCGTCGCGTCGATCAGCAACGCGGTTTGTTCGTCGATGGCGATGTCACGGGGAGCATTCGACCAGCCTTGGGTGTAGATACGGCACATGAAGGCAAGATCTCGTCCCATGCGGTCGCGGGCACGGTGCTGATGGGTGGGGGTACCGACGTGGATGCATTCAAAATGCCGAGGCGCTATGACTAACTCCAGGGTGTCGAACCAAAACAGTATGGCGTTAAATCCCCGTTACCCTCGTCAACTGGCTGGTTAAGGGAGTGCGCCCCGCTTGACATTGCCATCGCCTACGCGCAGAATCCCTGCGAAACAAGGAGGCACTATGCGAATCAAGCTTCTCGTGATCCTCGGGCTGGTTTTGGCTCTGGCACCCGTGGCCAGCAGCCAGACCAAGACCAGCGGCACGCTGTCTTGCGGTAAACCCGACCCAGCCTACTCCATAGAAGTCGGCGACCGTCCCGGCCATACCGTTGCCATCAGCAAATTCGCCTGCACCTGGACTACGCCGATGGAGATTGCGGACGTGCAGACCAAAGACGGCTATGACGTCACCTACGGCGACGCCAGCGGCGCCAAGGTGCGCGGTTCCGGCTATCACGTTTCTAATATGTCCAATGGGGACAAGATCTATGTTCGCTTCCAAGGGAACGACACTACGATGGATGGCAAGCCCAGCACCACCGAGGGCACATGGAGTTATACCGGCGGCACCGGCAAATTGAAGGGCATCAGGGGCAAGGGGACTTACAAGGGCAAAACAGATTCTTCCGGCAACATGGTCGCCGAGATTGAAGGCGACTACGAGCTGCCGGCAGTCCGGAAGTAAAACCCAATCCACGCCGGCGTTTCGCTCGACGTCGCACCGGAATTTCTGATTGCGCTTCATGAAGCACCCTCCATCGAAACTGGGAACGGAACGATCGTGGGTGCCCGTCCTCGTCGTTCCGTACTTGGAACGACAGGGCGGAGACTTAAGCCTCCCGCTCCCACCCTGTTTCTCCAAAAAACGGAGAGACGAGGGTGGGCACCCCGTTTTTGTAACTTCAAAGTGCAACCAGCCGAAGGCGGGCGCTCGCACTGTTCCCGACAGAATTCGAATCGAGTTCTGCTAAGCTGTGGCGAAGCCGGTGTCACAGGCCGAGGAGAGAACTGTGCAAGTCGTGGCCGGAGTCGATCTGGGTGGGACCGCCATCAATTACACGTTGCTGAATCAGCAGGAGAAATTTCTCATCGAGGGGCTGTTCGAGCATCCTGCCCTGGCCAGGCAGGGACCTGACATCTGCCTGCAGCAGATCGCAGACGGTCTGAAACTGGCCGCAGCCAGGGCGGGCGTGACGCTTGACGACGTGGTCGCCGTCGGCCTCGATACTCCCGGTCCGGCCAGCGCCGCGGGGCAGCTCAGTGCGCGCGGTTCCACCAACTTTGTCCATCCCCGCTGGGCCGGGTTCGATATTCGTGAGGGCCTGGCGCGCCAGCTCGGTAAACCAGTGTCCTATTTGAACGACGCCAACGCGGCGGCGCTCTGGGGACACTACGCCATCTTCGGCCCCAACAGCCGCGAGACTTCAATTTCAAGCATCATCGGCACCGGCAACGGCGGCGGCGTCATTCTCGATGGCAATGTGGTGAAGGGCAAGAACGGATTCGGCGGAGAGCTGGGCCACGTGCTGATTCCGTATCAGAGCATCGCCGGAACCAGCGGCCTCAATCCGGAATGCAACTGCGGGCGCACCGGCGACCTGGAATCGCTGTGCTCGCTCACTGCCATCGAAAAGAATATCCTGCCCTATTTTCTGCCGCGCTATCCCGGTCATGAACTGGCCAGGATGGACTTCCACCAGGCGGCCAAACTGGTGCGCGGCCTGGCGGAGAAGGGTGATGCTCTGAGCAGGGAAGTTTTCCGCGTGCAGGCGCACGCGCTGGGTCTGTTCTTCGATGAGATGGTGAACACGTTCGATCCCGACGCATTCATCGTCGGCGGAGGCGCGCTCGAAACCGGCAAGCAGTTTCAGGATTGGTTTATCGAGCAGATCCGCGCCGCCATGCCGGCCCAGCGCGAGGAGCAGGCCGGCATTCCCATCCATGTAATGCCCAATGGCGATACCGCCGGCGCCCGAGGCGCCGCTATCGAGGCGCTGAAACTTGCCCGTGAAGGCGGTCTGGCATAGCCCGCCTTCTGCCAGGAGAGCGGGTTGCTCCTCCCCGATCGCTGACTTTCTATGTCACTGACGCAGGCCCTTCAAGGCTGGGGCAAAGTGGCGTGTGTATGCCTCAACTGGCCATTCTGGCGTCGGTCAATTCCTGACACTGCGGGCAGCGGCATACATACGCTGCATCGTCGGGATACGCGGTATGGCCGCACTTTCCGCAGATGTACCTGCCATCCACATGAGCGACCATGGCGAAAGACTCAGCGCCTGACACACAATAGGGACATCGGACGGTGTCTCTCATTTTTGTGAACCTCCGGGTCAGGGTTTGAGGACCGCTCAATTGGCGATCTGGCCGACTCTCCACTCCCTGGGGTTGGCCCGTGTTCATGCCACCTTTGGCTTTTTCGGTTCCGCGCCGTGGCGAGCCGCTTCTGGTTCATGGCGTTTGAGCAGCTGCTCTATACGCTGGATGGTGCGTTGCAGCTGGTGGATCAGGTCTTCGTCGGAAACGGTGAGCAAATCGGCAAGCATCCGGCGGATCTGCGCCCGAATCTCCGCATATTTTTCGCTCCGGGTCTGCATTTCAAGAAGGTATTTGCGATATACCACATAACCGATGGCCACGCTCACTCCCATGAACAGGGCCCGAAACCCCTGCAGCAGCCAATGCGGAGCGCTCTGGAGATGGGTCACCAGGAAATCCACATCCATGCTGACGAACCATGCGCACCCACCCCAAAGCGCGGCTGCGGCCAGGACCTTCTGCTTTCCCTTCACGGATGTTTCCCTTCTTTAATGCAAGCAGCAATCTAGCCCGTAGAGGACTGTGGATAAGCTGTGAATTGCTTCGATTTTTTGTTCAAGGAAGGAAACTTCTTAACCCTCCGATCCAAGGCGAGACGGAGCTGATCAGGAGCTCCATCCCGCCGGCAGGATAACGAACCGCGCCCATGGAAGATCGGCGCTTCCGGGCACCGCGCCGCGGAAGAGGAAGCGGTGAGCCTCAGCCCGGGTAGCGCCGCTGGGCCGAAAGACGGCTGACCCGGCTATCAATGCCTATCGTCATATTGAATGCCGGCCTCGACCTCTGCGATGGCCTGGCCGATAATCCGCACCGCATTGGCCCGGTGGCCGCCTTTGTCGCGCGTAGCCAATTGCAGGTTCCTCTGGGCTTCACGCAGGTTCTGCAGGGCGGCAGTCATCTCGGGTTGCGGTTCACGCCCGCGGCCTTCCCATCCGCCATTCCAGCCGCCCTGGCCCCAGTCGCCGCGGCCCCAGCCGCGGAACTGGGAGCCGTCCACTGTGCTGCCTTCGCGAAACTCGAACATGCGATCCTGCCCGTTCGGCCCGCGCGCATAGATGCGGAGGGTCTTGTCCTGTCCTTTGTCGGGATCCACGCCAAAGGTGCTGTTGCCCATGCGGAAGGTTCGGTCCTGGCGAGCCAGCTCTTTCAAACGGTTGGTCACGTCCACGTGGTGCCGGGCAGTGCCATATTGCGCGCTCAGGATGACGTACTGGCCGGAGTCGCGGTCGTCACCGCCGCCATAGCCACCTCCGCCATAACCACCGCCTTCCCAGTTACCACTCCAGCCGCCCTGGCCCCAGTCGCCCCGACCCCAGCTGCGGAACTGTGAGCCGTCCACCGTACTGCCTTCGCGATACTCGAACATGCGTTCCTGCCCGTTCGGCCCGCGGGCGTAAATGCGGAGCGTCTTGTCCCGCCCCTTGTCAGGATCCACGCCAAAAGTGCTGTTGCCCATGCGGAAGGTGCGGTCCTGGCGGGCCAACTCCTTCAAACGATTGGTGACGTCCACGTGGTGCTGGGCAGTGCCGTATTGCGCACTGAGGATGACGTACTGGCCGGAGTCGCCGGAATTGTATTGGGCTACTGAACTTCCTGGCAGCAATACAACTGCGGCTAATAGTGCGATAACGAGCCTGATTTGAAACATGAGAAACCTCCTGAATGAATTTGCACAGGGCGCGAGCGCATTCTCTGGACACCCCGCCGCATTGTCAAGGACGAAAGTGCTTCCGGACCGGGAAAACAAAAGTGGGACTGCAGTTTTAGGAATCTGCCCGCCAGCGGTTGTGACACACGAGGACCGGAATCGTGAACGCCTCATCTTCAATCAGCGCACCACGCCCTCCAATGGCGAACTCGCAGTCGCGTAGAGCTTTCGCGGCATCCGTCCCGCCAGGTAAGCCTGGCGCCCGGCCAGCACAGCATGCTTCATGGCCTCGGCCATCCGCACCGGGTCCTGGGCATTCGCGATTCCCGTATTCATCAGCACTGCGTCGGCTCCTAGTTCCATTGCCAGAGCGGCATCGGAAGCGGTGCCCACCCCTGCATCCAGGACCAGGGGCACGCCCGTAATCATTTCCCGCAGGATGCGAATGTTGGCGGCATTCTGAATCCCCAGCCCGCTGCCAATAGGTGCCCCGAGCGGCATGACAGTGGCGGCTCCGGCATCGAGCAAGCGCTTCGCAAACACAATGTCATCAGAAGTATAGGGAAGAACTGTAAAACCTTCCTTTACTAATACCCGGGTCGCTTCCAGGGTGGCCTGCACATCGGGATAGAGTGTTGCCTGGTCGCCAATCACTTCCAGCTTGACCCAATCGGAGAGCCCGACTTCGCGCCCCAGCCGCGCCGCCCGGATGGCCTCATCGGCGGTGTAACATCCGGCGGTATTGGGCAGCAGAAAATATTTCTTGGGATCGAGATAGTCGAGCAGCGATTCCTTGCTGCGGTCCAGATTCACCCGCCGTACCGCGACCGTGACCATGTCCGCGCCGCTGGCTTCAAGCGCCCGCGCCGTCTCCTGAAACGACTTGTATTTCCCCGTGCCCACAATGAGCCGGGATCGAAACTCGCGACCGGCGATGATCAATGGATCAGCCATGAATCTTATTGTAATGAAAATCAGGCCGTGTGGCATGTGGCGCGGGCGCCGTCGCCCGCGACTCCAGATACAGCGCCCACGTGGGGACAGCCGCCCCCGGCTGTCCAGTCGAGCGCAGCTCGACCGGGTTTGGAGGACCAGCCCGACGGCCGAAGTCCGAACTCCGAACTCCGGGCGCCCGTTACTTCTGGGCGCCGTTGGTTGACGGAATCTGGAAACCTGGCGGAGCCTTGCTCCGCTGGGCAGATGAGGACATCTGTCCCTACGCGGTTCGTGGTCTGACAGCCAGCTGTCCCCATCCATGCTTGCTTCTATGCCGGGGTTTTCGTAAGAAGCGCGGCCGCGCTCTTATCCAGATACACGGTAGTGTTGGCGTGAGTGCGCAGAATCGAAGCGGGCGCAAGCGGGCTGATCTCCCCTTCAAGGCAATGGGCCACGGCCCGCGCCTTTCGTGCGTCCGAAACGGCGCAGACAATTTCTCGCGCCTGCAGAATCTGGCGAACGCTCATCGAGATGGCTTGCCGTGGCACCTCGGAGAGATTTGCAAACCATCCTTCGCCCAGCTGCTGCTTTCTACAGGCTTCGTCGAGCGTAACCACGATGTACGGCTCCTCGGTTTCAAAGTCCGCCGGAGGATCATTGAAGGCCAAATGCCCGTTCTCTCCGATCCCCACAAGAGCAACGTCGATCGGCGCTCTTCGCAGCGCGCTTCCAACGCTGCGGATCACTTCAGCCGGATCCAGTTCGCCATCGAGCAGATGGGATTGCGTAATCCCAACTTTATTGATCAACCGGGTCAGCAGATAGTTTCTGAAACTGGCGGGATGATTCGCGGGCAATCCAATATATTCATCGAGATGAAACAGTTCGACTCGCTTCCAGGCAATGCCCGGCAAGCTGGTAAGCGAGTCCAACAATTCGAATTGGGAGGCGCCGGTCGCGGCGATAATCCGCGCCTGGCCCTTCTCCTGGATC
>Ga0207687_10002318_pt1 | contig 12956 bp, 14 predicted proteins | sample KBSM54metaG_FD_184399 | JGI IMG/M metagenome (GOLD analysis project Ga0207687, IMG submission 184399) | Miscanthus rhizosphere microbial communities from Kellogg Biological Station, Michigan, USA - KBS M5-4 metaG (SPAdes) (version 2) | ecosystem: Host-associated > Plants > Roots > Rhizosphere >...
AACGGATAATGATAGGGGTCCTGCCGTCCACTGGCGGCGAGCAGCAGGGCCAGGCCGATTGCGCAGCCGAGCATGAACAGATGCAGCGGCCAGATTCGGGCGATGCGCTTCTGCAGGAAATGCGGTACCGCGCGCCATCCGCCGGCGCGGATCCGCTCGCCCCAGGTCAGCCAGATGACGAAACCCGAAAGCAGGAAGAAGAAATCCACCGCGAGATATCCCTTGCCGAATATCGTGACCAGGGAGGGCGGCAAGCCGGCGATCGAGAAGCGGATGTGATACAGCACGACGAACCATGCCGCGACACCGCGGACGCTGGTCAGTGCGCGAAGCTCGGCACGATCCTTCACACCGCCGGCCTTCACGCCGCCGGTTCTGGCGTGGTCGGCCGGGTGCGTTTTATCGGCCGCCATGATGCTTCGCTCCGCTTGCGCGCGAGATAGGTGTCGAGGCCGATCTGCGCGCCGATCAGCATATAGATGAAGGGCTGGAAGGCGATAGCGATGAAGGCCGCGCCGAACAGATAGACGATATGCGCCGCCTGCAGCGCGCCCGCGAGCGGACTGACCCAGGCCTGATCGGGCGAAGCCTTGCGATAGCGCTGGCGGATCACCTCCATCCGGACGATGCCGATCAGATTGATCGCGATCCAGAGGATCAGGCCGGGCCAGCCCTGTTCGCCAAGCATCTCGAAATAGGCGCTGTGGAAGGCGCGCGCCTTGTCGATCGTCAATGTCTTCTCGACGGTCGAATTGGCTGCCGTGCCCTCGACCTTTTCGGTGTCATAGCGGATCTGGTTCTGGCGATACATTTCGAAGCCACCGCCAAACGGATGGTCCTTCGCATATTCCCAGGTCCATTTCCAAACCGCGAGCCGGGTCGAGGCGGATTCGTCTGCCTTGTAGGTCTTGATCGTGCTCATCCGCTCAGTGAAGGCGGAGGGCAGCAGCGGCACAGCGGCAAGGCCCATCACGCCGAGCAGGCCGAGATAGAGGAACTTCCGCTTCACATCGCGCAGCATCAGCACCGCGACCAGGCCGATGCAGAGCAGGCCGGTACGCGTCGAGGTGCCGACCGGGATCAGCAGGCAGGAAAAGACCAGCGCATAGCAGAAGCCCTTAACCTTCCAGTCGGGCGGGAAGACGGTGCCGTGCTTCGTGAACCACAGGATCAGCGGGATGATGGCGATGGCGACTGTCGAGATTGTGCTGCCCTCGTACAGGCCTGAATTATTGTCGACCATCAGGTTGAGCGAGCCATAGCCGCCCCCGCCGCTCGCGATCGTCTTGATCCCGCCGACGATGATGATCGACGAGGCGGAGAGGATCATGATCAGCAGCAGCGATTCTATGCGCAGCCGCGTGCGCAATGTGAGCGGCAGAAAGGCGGCGAAGGCGAGCGCCTTCCAGACCCAGCCCCATTTATCGAGCGCTTCGACCGGGAAGTCGGCGGTACGCGTGGTCTGCCAGCAATAGAGCAGCAGCAGCGCGATCAGCAGCTGGCGCGGCGCCACCCTGGTATCGCGCTTGTCGTCGACCAGTGCCCAGGCGGCAACGCAAAGGCCGACCGCGATCATCGAGATCGGCACGCTGTTGAGGAGATAATAGGTCAGCCGCTGCGGGCTGACGATATCGATATAGACATAGACGAGCACGAAGATGAACGGCTTGCGGAAGCCGCCCAGGAAAAAGAGCCCGAGAAAGGCAATGAAGACGAGATCACGCACCGGGCGCTTCCCCGCCTTGCCCCGCCCCGGGAGGAGCATGGTCTTTCGGGCCCGGTTCGCGGTCGAGATCGGGGCGGCGGAGCAGCAGCCAGACGGCAAGCATGATCAGCCCATGGCTGACGGCGAGCGCGAAATTGTCGATCATGCCCTTCGCCCTTGCCAGCCACCCCGACCCGTTCGCCTGACCTTGTCGAACGGCCGTGCTTCTTCGGCGCCGACAACAAGAACGGTGCTTCGACAAGCTCGGCACGAACGGGAAGGATGATAGATACGCGTGTGCGGGTTGAGGCTCCGTTAAGCGTTGTCTGGCAGGGCAATAGCCGATGCGTATCCTCCACATCCTCGATCACGGCCTGCCTTTGCAGAGCGGCTACACCTTCCGGACGCGGGCAATCCTGAAGAGCCAGATGGGGCGCGGTTGGGCCGTTGCCGCGGTGACAGGCCCGCGCCAGGGCAATTGCGACCAGGAAGCGGAGACGGTCGACGGCATCCACTTCTACCGGACCATGCCGCCTCGGCCGCTGGCCAGCCCGTTCGGCGAACTGAGCGAAATCCGCGCCTTCACGAAACGGATCGACGCCGTGGTGGACGAATTCCAGCCGGACATTCTCCACGCCCATTCGCCGGTGCTCGATGCGCTGGCCGGCCTTCGTGTCGCGCGCAAACGCGGGCTCCCCTTTGTTTATGAGATCCGCGCCTTCTGGGAAGATGCGGCGGTCGGTAACGGAACCGGGCGCGAAGGCTCGCCCCGATACCGCGCGACCCGTGCGCTCGAGACCTGGGCGGTGAAACAGGCCGATGCCGTCGCGGTGATCTGCGAAGGGCTGCGAAGCGATCTGGTGACGCGCGGGATCGATCCGGCGAAAATCTTGGTGTCGCCCAATGGCGTTGACCTCGACATGTTCGGCGCGCCGCTTCCGCCCGACCGCGCACTCGCAGGGGCGCTTGGGCTCGAGGGCGCGGAGGTGATCGGCTTCATCGGCAGCTTCTACGATTATGAGGGACTCGACGATCTGATCGCGGCGATGCCGTTGCTGGTCGCGTCGCGGGGGGCAGCTCACCTCGTCCTGGTCGGCGGCGGCCCGATGGAGGGGGCATTGCGCGCGCAGGCGGCGGCGTCCCCGGTTGCCGATCATATCCACTTCATCGGCCGCGTGCCGCATGACCAGGTCGATCGCTATTACAGCTTGATCGATATTCTTGCCTATCCGCGCAAGCGGATGCGCCTGACTGACCTCGTCACGCCGCTGAAGCCGCTCGAAGCGATGGCGCAGCGCCGCCTCGTCGCGGCATCCGATGTCGGCGGTCACCGCGAACTGATCCGTGACGGCGAGACGGGCACGCTGTTCCCACCGGCGGATCCCGGGGCAATGGCGCATAGCCTGGCTGGCCTTCTTGCGGATCGCGACATATGGGAGCAACGTCGTGCCGTCGCCCGGGCCTTTGTAGAAACCGAGCGCAGCTGGTCGATCAATGTTAGTCGTTACGCGCCGATTTACCAAAAACTAACCAAATCTATGGCATCCCAGAACGCATGGACTTCACCGCCCGCAGTCAACGCCTGAATATACCCGTCGCGCCGCTCGTGGCTGCGCTGGTCGGCGGCGTCACTGCGCTTGCTTTCACCTTGATGCCGGTCGGGATTCTCGAAGATTTCGTGCTCGACAGCGGCATCGCGTCAGTCATGCCGGCTGCCGAACCACCCTTGGGCAATACGGCTCGGGCGATGCTGATCCTGGCTGGCGGCGGCGGGATCGCACTGATTACGTGGTTCACTTTGTTCCTGGTGCTGGGCGCCCGCGCGATCGTCATCCAGCGACAGGTTGAAACGGAAGGCGAGGAGCCGCCACTGGTACTGCGCCGTGCCGATGCTCATCCTGATGCGCCCGCGCGGAGGCCGCTGTTCGCCAATCGCGACCTCGGCACGCCCTTTCTCGAAGTGCACGCCGATCGTCCGGTTCATGTCGCCGCCGATCTGCCCGAGGAGGCAGACCACGCCACTGTCGACCGCGCTCCCGCGCCCTTTATCTTCAAGCGGGAGCCCACCCCCAGGCCGCTGATCGTCCGCGATATCCCGGCCGATCTCGATATGCCGCTCGCCGCGTTCGATCCGGAAGCGATCCCCGCTTCGCCGGCCGGCGCCACTTCATCAGCCGACTCCGCTTTGCAAGCCGCCTGGATTTCCAAGAGCGCACCGCCGGCCGATAGCCCACGCCCGATATTGGGTTCCCTTGAGCCCGACAGTCCGCGCCCGATTGTTGCGCCCCTCGAGCCCGAAAGCCCGCGCCCGATCGTTGGTGCCGTCGAGCCCGATAGTCCGCGCCCGATTGTTGCTCCCCTTCATACCGATAGCCCGCCCGCCGCGCCCGCTACGGATATGAGCCGCGAGGCACGCAGCAGATGGTTCCCGAAACGGCCATCGCCCGTCAGCCCGTCGCGCCAGCAGGTGTTCGATGCCGGGGAGCGTTTCGAGACCTTCCCGCTGACACCTCCCGTCCGTAACCCGGCGCCCGTGCCCGCATCTCCGGGCCAGGGCATGCCCGAGGCAGCGGCGCCCCTCGCTTCCATCCGCCCGAGCGTTTCTGCGCGCGTCGAGGACGATCCCTCGGCAAGCATTCACGCCTTGCTCGACCGGCTCGAGCGAGTCGTCGGCCAGCGCGAAGCGGTGGCCCGGCGCGCTCCGCCTCCCGCCGCGCGCGAGGACAGCCTTGAGGAAACGCTGGGCACGCTGCGGCGCCTCGCTACCGGGGGGTGATACTCACTCCTCGACGGTGAGCGCCTCGAGCCTGATCGTCGCAACGCCATTGGCGCGTCGTACCGATGTCACGACGATGTCAGCGACCAGATGGCCGCGGGTCGGCAATTCAGTCTCGGGCAATTCGGCGAGCCAGCCGTCCAGCGCGCCCGCTTCGTCAGCTTCCAGAGTCAGCTCGTGGCGGCCACCCGTGAAGGTCGCGCTTGCCCAGCGGGTCCAGTCAGACGCGCTAATCCGCACCGGGCAGCCTGCGCGCCGGGCATTGGCCTCGATCGCGCGGGTCAGGGCCGTGCCTGGATCAGGGCCGCGGCTCATTTCGCCCAGCCCTGTTTTTCCGGCTTTTGTTCTACGCCCTGATCTTTCGAGGCTCGTTTTTCCGGCCCCTGATTTTCGGGACCACGTGCCAGGAATGCCTCGACGCGCGCAACGATGCGCGAGCCCGGTTCGCGACCATTCTTCAAATCCCCCACCAGCCGCGGATCGTTGACGGCGAGCCGGCCGAATCTGGTCGGCGGCATCGCTGTTTGCTTCAGGTAAATCTCGATCTTCCGCAGCATCGACATATGCATCGCCCTTTCCGAGTCTCATGATGTGTTCTCGATCTGTTCCATAATTTCCAACTTGTCTAGGAAAAATCCTACGTCTATTAGAGCCGATATGGAGACAGGTGATCCTCGTGCGGTGCTGGACGCGCTCGTTGCAGAAAGCGGCGAAAGCTATGCGGCGCTGTCGCGCATGCTTCAGCGCAATGAGGCCTATCTCCAGCAATATGTGAAGCGCGGCACGCCCAGGCTATTGGCCGAGCGGGACCGCAAGCTGCTCGCGAGCTATTTCCGGGTGGATGAGGCCTTGCTCGGGGGTGCGGAGGCAGTGCCCGCCATACCGGCGAGCGCGCAGGTTCGCCGGCTCGACATCGCCGCTTCCGCCGGACCTGGCGCCCTGGCCGAGGACGACAGGGCGCTGGGCAGCGAATATTTCGATCCGCGCCTGCTCCATTCGCTCGGCGTTCGCGTGGACCGGAGTGCCGCGCTCCGCGCCCGGGGAGACTCGATGGCGCCGACGATCGAGGACGGGGATTTGATGCTGGTCGACGAGAGCGACCGCAAGATTTCCGCGCGCCCCGGGATCTTCGTGATCCGCATCGACGGCGCGCTGATGGTGAAACGGGTCGCGCATTTCGGCGAGGTGCTGAAGATCACCAGCGACAATCCGGATTATCCGGTGATGCTGCCGCGGCGTTCGGATTCGATCGAGATCGTCGGGCGCGTCGTCTGGCTGTCGCGCAAGCTCAAATGACGCGCTGTGTCGTGACGCGCGGCACTGCTGATTCAATCGGCCGGGATAATGTTGCAGGAGCCTGTGCCCGCCGCGATCTGTGTCGAGAGACACTCTTCGCGGGCGCCGCTCTTTCGCACTGTCGATGATGTACCGCTGCCGGGCTGGCTGTTCCGCCCGGAATGCTGGCTGTTATCCGGCTGTTCGGCTGGCTGATCCTGGCTGTTTCGCTGGCTGATAGCTGGCTGTTATTCGATAACAGCCAGCTATCGCGCAAACCATTGCCAAAGCTGACGAAATTCACGCTGAATTTCCAACATAACAGCCAGCAAAAAAATGTTTTGCCATAACAGCCAGCGGGCGCCAGCGGCTTTGATCTGGCGCTTGACGCTCGGGTCAGCGTCGCTGGTATCGGAAGTACCACACTTCATGGCCCTGCCGCCGCGCCTTGCGCTCGTAACGGGTCTCGGGCCAGTCGTCGGGGCGGATCAGGAAGTCGCGCGGATGGGTCGCCAGCCAGTCGAAATCGGTGCGCGTGTTCATCACCATCATCGCCCAGCGGCAATAGGTCGGGTCGTCGGTGCCGAGCCTGAATTCGGCGCCCGGCTTGAGCTTGGCAGCGATCAGGTCGAGCGGACCGTGATTGACCATCCGCCGCTTGGCATGGCGCGCCTTACGCCATGGATCGGGGTGCAGCAGATAGATGCGGCTGAGTGAGGCATCAGGCAGGCGCTCGATCACATCGAGCGCGTCACCCATATGGAGCCGGACATTCTCCAGTTCCGCGTCGCGAACATGGTTGAGCGCCCCGACTACGCCATTGAGAAAGGGCTCGCAGCCGATAAAGCCGCTGTCGGGCCGCGCGGCGGCCTGTCCGGCAAGGTGCTCACCCGCGCCAAAACCGATCTCGACTTCGAGCGGGCGATCGTCGCCGAACAGCGACCGGGCATCGATCGGCCCGGTTTCGGGCACGCTGATCAGCGGCAGCAGCTCCTCGACAAGTGCCGCCTGGCCAAGGCGCAGCTTGTGCCCCTGGCGGCGGCCATAAAGGCGGCGGATGGTGGTCGGGTCGTTCATCGGGGGGCGGGCATAGTCATGTGGGGCAGGGGCGCAACCCTTCAACGAAAAAGGCGCGGCCCCATCAGGGACCGCGCCATATCGTTCAGGCCTTTGGGGCGTTCAGGCGACGGCGGCCTTCAGCTTGTCGACCAGGTCGGTCTTTTCCCAGGTGAAGAAGTCGCCGTCGGGCGTACGGCCGAAATGGCCATAGGCTGCCGTGCGCTGATAGATCGGCGCGTTGAGCTTGAGGTGCTCGCGAATGCCCTTGGGGGTCAGGCGGACAAGCGTCGGCAGGACCTCTTCCAGCTTCGCTTCCGACACGGTGCCGGTGCCATGTGTATCGACATAGAGTGACAGCGGCTCGGCAATGCCGATCGCATAGCTGAGCTGGATCGTCACGCGCCGCGCCAGGCCCGCAGCAACGACATTCTTCGCCAGGTAGCGCGCGACATAGGCGGCCGAGCGATCGACCTTGGTCGGGTCCTTGCCCGAGAAAGCGCCGCCGCCATGCGGGGCCGCGCCGCCATAGGTGTCGACGATGATCTTGCGGCCGGTCACGCCGGCATCGCCGTCAGGCCCGCCGATCTCGAAGCGGCCGGTCGGGTTCACGTAGATCTTGGTGTCTTCGTCGACAAAGCCCTCGGGCAGCACGTCGTTGAACACGCCGACGACATAGTCGCGAAGCTCCTTGTAGAGCTCGGGATTGCCTTCGCTGCCGTCGTAGAAATAGCCCGGCGCATGCTGAGTCGATACGACCAGCGCGGTCGCGCGGACCGGAACCTCGTTGCGATATTCGAGCGTCACCTGGCTCTTCGCGTCAGGCTCGAGGAACGGCACGACCTTGTTGTGGCGGTCATGCGCGAGCTTCTCGAGGATACGGTGCGAATAATAGAGCGTCGCGGGCAGCAGGTCGGGCGTCTCGTCGGTCGCGTAACCGAACATGATGCCCTGGTCGCCGGCGCCCTCATCCTTGTTGCCGCTCTCGTCGACGCCCTGCGCGATATGCGCTGACTGGGCGTGGAGGTGATTCTCGAACGAGAAGTTCTGCCAGTGAAAGCCGTCCTGCTCATAGCCGATCCGCTTCACCGTCGCGCGGACAGCGGCCTCGATTTCTTCCTTGGCGCCCGGCGCCCATTGGTCGTTCTCGAAGACGCCCTTGCAGCGGATTTCGCCGGCCAGCACGACGCGGTTGGTCGTGGTCAGGGTCTCGCACGCGATGCGCGCATAGGGGTCCTTGGACAGGAACAGATCGACCACCGCATCGGAGATCTGGTCGGCGACCTTGTCGGGATGACCTTCGGAAACCGATTCGGAGGTGAAGAGGAACGACGCGCGCATTGAATCACACCCTTGGCTGCGCGGCACCCGACACACGGGCGACCGCATATAAAGCTTTCCTTATATGAGCCCCCTAGCGAGCAGCCCGGCGAATGGCAACCGCCAGAAGCAGCATCATCGCGACAGTGATGAGCGCCATCCAGTTCCCGAAGCGCGAGAACAGCGTCGGGGGATGCGCGGCGGGCAGGGGCACTTCGATCGCGCCCGCCCTGCGCATTGGGACCGTGGCAAGCAGCCGGCCATCGGCATCGATGACGGCCGAGATGCCGGTCGGCGTGGCGCGGATGATCGGAATGCCTTCCTCGATCGCGCGGAGTCGTGCCTGGGCCAGATGCTGCGGCGGGCCCCAGGTGCCGAACCAGCTGTCGTTCGAGGGATTGAAGATCAGCGCCGGGCGGTGCGCCGGATCAGTGACATGGCCGGAAAAGATGATCTCGTAACAGACCTGCATGCCGACATCGCCGAAGCCGGGCAGGGCGATCGTGCGCGGCCCCGGGCCATCGGCGAAATCGACGTCGCCGGGCACGAGCCGGGACAGGCCAAGCACGGTCATCAGGGGCCGGAGCGGGAGATATTCGCCGAATGGTACGAGGTGCGCCTTGTCGTACCGGGCGAGGATCGTGCCCCGTGCATCGAGAGCGAAGATCGAGTTGGTCGCGGTCTTCAGGTCGCCTCGCGCATCGAACTGAAGCCCGTTGCCGCCGGCGAGCACGATATCGCGCGGCCCGAGCTTCTGGGCGATCCGCTGGCGCACGGCAAGGGGCGCTGTGCCCTCATAATATTGCACCGGATAACCGTCCTCGATCGCATAGCGCAGCGCGCCTTCGGGCCAGACGATCAGCCGCGGGTGCGAGCCAGGCTGGCCCGCCAGGGCCTCGAGCGCGCGGAGGTTGTTCTCCGCGTAAAAGGGCGTGGGCCGCTCTTCCTCGCCAAGGTTGGGCTGAACGACACGCACATGGGGATAGTCGGATGGCAGCGAAGGCGCCGTCATCTTGATGTCGATCCCTGACAGCGCGAACAGCACGATCAGCACCAGCGTGGTGACGAGCAAATGCCATCGCCGCCTCGTGGCAAGGATCAAGCTGCCTGCCACCGCCACGGTGGCGCCGGACAGTGCGTAGGTGCCGATAAAGGCGGCAGCTGCGTCGACCCCGATCGACCCAACCCAGATCACGCCAAGCGGATTCCAGGGATAGCCGCCCAGCATCGTGCCACGCAGCCATTCGGTGGCGATCCAGGCGGCGCCGAAGACCAGTATATAGCTTGCCCCAGGCGGGATTTGCGCGTCCCCCGCCGATCGCGGGTTGGCGAAACGCCAGGCGAGTCCGGCCGCCAGCATCGGGTAGATGGCGAGATAGCAGGACGCGAGGACCACCCCGACATAGCCGAGCCATTGCGGCATCGCGTCCTGGAAGGCGAAGGGATGCTGGAGCCAATTATTGCCGACCGCGAACTGCCCCAGCCCGAACAGCCAGCCGCGCAGCAGCGCCGGTTTGAGGCCGGGCGCCTCATGGACCAGCCACATCCAGACGGCGAAACAGGCAAGCGTGACCGGCCAGAAATCAAACGGCGCGAACCCGGTCGCGGAAAGCGCGCCGAGCAACAGGGAGAGGATGGCTGGATAGGACGTCGCCTTTCGCGTCAGCGTCCGGATCGGATTTTCGAGCAAAGTCCATTCCCATTTTCGTCATGCCGGTTCCGGCATCCACCGCGCCGCGATAATCCCGGTAAGTTCGTATGCGGGCCGATGGACCCCGGAACAAGTCCGGGGTGACGAACGGCGGAAAACGCGGCTATCCTCAGCTTATGACCCTGCGCCCCTTTCATCTCGCCTTCCCCGTCCACGACATTGCCGCCGCCCGCGCCTTTTATGGCGGCGTGCTCGGCTGCCCTGAAGGCCGAAGCGCGGAAAGCTGGATCGATTTCGACCTGTTCGGCCACCAGATCGTCGCGCATCTCGATCCCGCCGCGAAGGCGGTGGCCGTCTCGAATCCGGTGGATGGCCATGACGTCCCGGTCCCCCATTTCGGCGTGGTGCTGACGATGGCGGATTGGGAGGCGCTCGCCGAGCGCGTGCGTGCGGCCGGTATCAGTTTCGGCATCGCACCCCATATCCGCTTCCGCGGCCAGCCCGGCGAGCAGGCGACGATGTTCTTTCGCGATCCTTCCGGCAACGCACTTGAGTTCAAGGCGTTTGCCGATGATGCGATGCTCTTCGCAACGTGAAGGACGCCCCTATGAAGATTTTGGCATGAATCAGCCGATCACCGTCGATATCCCGCACAAGCTGGGCCGGGAGGCCGTGCGCGCGCGGCTCGACAAGGGTATTGGCAAGCTCGGGTCCATGTTCCCCGGTGGCGCGGTCGTCGACCATCGCTGGGAAGGCGACACGATGCATTTCACGGTGAGCGTGATGGGGCAGCGCGTCGCGAGCCAGCTCGATCTGTTCGACGACCGCGTCCATGCGGTGATCGATCTGCCGCCGCTACTTGCGCTGTTTGCCAACAAGATCCGCGAGAAGCTGGCCAGGGACGGGCCAAAACTCCTCAAATAAGCGGCTCAGTCCCTCTGGATTTCGATCACCCCGATCCGCAACAGCGCTTCGGCGGTCCGGGCGAAATCGGTCATCATCGCCTCGAGCAACGGCTCATAGCCGCGATCCTTGATCACCCCGATCGGCACGGTGACGCCGCCACGTGGATCCTCGATCAGCATGCCCGTTTCGATCATCGCGGCGACCCGTCTGCGCACCGTCTCGCGCGGCAGTCCGCTGGCGGTGGCGATCGCGTTGCGCGAGATCGGCACGACCCATTCGCGCGGCAGGATCTCGGTTGCTGCATAACATTCGGGGATGACGCGCTCGCGCATCAGCTTCTGCACATTGGCGACCGAGACGGTGATGTAGATCAACAGTTCGGTCGGGCCGATCGGCGCGGCCTCGGTCATGGTCCGGTGCAGGGTCAGGAACAAATTGGTCAGCGCAGTCATCGCCACGCGCCAATTCTCTGCCATCTTTACGGGATTGGTAGCGACACGATCGCTCACAGCAGCACCCCCGGCCGACTACCCGATATGGGTAGCAGGATTTTTCCTTAAACTATCAAGGCGCTGCGGGGAAGCTATAGTCCGTGCCGGGAGGGGAGCTGGATCGGCGCGCGACACGCGCCATGCTGCCTGTTGAGAAGCGAGCGTTGGCTGGGCTTATCGCCGGCACGCCAGCAGGGGCTGCGGTGGTTTTGGGGGAAGCCGACCGCAGCCCGACCCCCATACACACACAGCCTATTTCGCAGCGCTCACCCGCCAGATGACGTTTCCGACATCGTCCGCCACGAGCAGCGAGCCTGTGCGGTCGGCGATCACGCCCACCGGTCGCCCGCGCGCCTTGCCATCCTTGTCGACGAAACCGGTCAGCACGTCGACGGGTTTCGCCCCTTTGGCCGGGAAGCCATTATCGGCAAAGGGAATATAGACGACCTTGTAGCCCGATAATGGCACCCGGTTCCACGATCCATGCTCGCCGACAAAGGCGCCATTGGCGAATTGCGACCCGAGCCGCAGATCGTTGGCAAAGGTCAGGCCGAGGGCCGCGACATGTGCGCCCAGCGCGTAATCAGGCCGCTTCGAATATTGCTGGAGATCGGGGTTCTCCGGTTCGACGCGCTTGTCGGGATAGCCGCCCCAGTAAAACCAGGGCCAGCCGAAATTATCGCCCAGCTCGATCTGGCTCATATAATCGGGCGCGAGATCCGAGCCGAGCATGTCGCGCTCGTTGACCGTGACCCAGAGTTGGCCGGAATGAGGTTCGAACGCCAGGCCATTGGGGTTGCGCAGGCCCGCCGCATAGATGCGGAAGGTCTTCGCCTCGGGATAGACCTGGAGGATGTTGGCGCGGAATTTTTCCGCGTCCATCCCGTTCTCGGCGATATTGGTCGAGGAGCCGACCGTCACGAACAAAGTCTTGCCGTCGGGCGCAGCGATCACATTGCGCGCCCAGTGATTGCCGCCCGGGTTCAGCTTCACCACCGTTTCGGGTTTGGCGGTGATCCGCGTGTCGCCATCCTTATAGGGCACGCGGACCAGCGCATCAGTGTCGCCGATATAGAGAAAGCCCCCCATCAGCGCCATGCCGAAGGGCGAGTTCAGCCCTGAGATCAGCACGCTGCGGGTCTCGGCGACGCCGTCGCCATCACTATCGCGAAGCAGGGTGATGCGGTTGGCCGAGGCGACGCCGGCGCCCGCCTTGTCCATCAGATGGCCCATCACCATCCCGGCAATGCCGCCGCCCTCGCGTGGCGGCGAATTGGTCTCGGCAACCAGTACATCGCCATTGGGCAGCCGGTACATCCAGCGCGGATGATCGAGCCCGCGCGCGAACGCCTTCACCGCGAGCCCCGCCGCCGGAGTCGGCATCGCCCCCTGCGGCCAGCCGACCGCGTCGGCAATCTGGTAGGTCGGGTAATGTTGCGGCCGCGGCGGCGTGATCTTCGGCAGCTTGCCGGTGACGTCGTCGACGCTCAGCTGCGCCTCGTCGGGCTGGCTGGCCCAAAGCCAGATGCCGGCTGCGGCGACGAGGAGGAGTCCGAGGACGATGAGGATGTGTTTGCGCATGAGATAAGGTTACCCCGTCCCCGGCGCGCGTGGAAGGCCAAAAAGCGGCGGGTGCACTCGGCACCCGCGCTTATTTCGGGGACATCTGGTAATTGGGGTAGCCATCCTCCTGCTTAGGTGCGGAGTCGCCTTTCGGCGCTCCAGAGCAGGAGGATGACCGATGTCGATTTATGCAGGATTGGATGTATCTGACAA
>Ga0207687_10002321_pt1 | contig 12954 bp, 14 predicted proteins | sample KBSM54metaG_FD_184399 | JGI IMG/M metagenome (GOLD analysis project Ga0207687, IMG submission 184399) | Miscanthus rhizosphere microbial communities from Kellogg Biological Station, Michigan, USA - KBS M5-4 metaG (SPAdes) (version 2) | ecosystem: Host-associated > Plants > Roots > Rhizosphere >...
GAGGGCTATCTGGAGCTGGGCAGTTCCCCGAGGGGAGCATGGGGCCCAAGGTGCGGGCCGCCACCCGGTTCCTGCGCCGGGGCGGAGAGGTGGCGGTGATCACCACGCCCCAGCTGGTCTACGCCTCCCTGGAGGGCACCGTGTCCGAGCTGGAGGGGATCACCGGCACCCGCATCGTCCGCATGCGACCGCTGGTGGCGGCCAGCGCGTGAGCCAGGGCCCGAGCCACCGGGTGAAGGTGTTCCCGGGCACCTACCTCGACTCGGTGCTGCAGATGGGCGGCACCCGCGCCCTCATGCAGGTCGACGGGGTGGACTGGGCGGCCGCGGCCATGGCCACGCCGGCCAACGTCGAGACCCTGGTGGGGGAGGGCTTCGATCGGGCCGAGCTCGACGGGGCGTCGGCCGACGACCTGTTCGTGGCCGTGCGGGCGTCCGACGACGACACCGCCGAGCGGGCCATCGCCGCCGGGGAGGACGTGCTCTTCGCGGCCCGGACCGGCGGCGCCCCCACCGGCGCCGGCGCGGCCGCCGGCGGACGCCCGGTGCGCACGATCGAGGAGGCGGTCGACCTCGGGGCCGATCGCAACCTGGCCCTGGTGTCGGTGCCGGGGGACTACGCGGCCATGGAGGCGCACAAGGCCCTCACCGCCGGTCTCCACGTCCTGCTGTTCAGCGACAACGTCTCGGTGGCGGACGAGATCGAGCTCAAGGACCGGGCCACCGCCCTCGGCCGGCTGGTGATGGGGCCGGGAGCGGGCACGGCCATGCTCGGCGGGACGGGGTTGGGCTTCGCCAACGCGGTGACGCCGGTCACCGGGGGGGACGGCCGGCCCCGGGTGGGAGTGGTGGCGGCGGCCGGCACCGGCGCCCAGGAGGCGATGAGCCTGCTCGACCGGTGGGGGGCCACCGTCACCCACGTCATCGGCCTCGGCGGGCGGGACCTGAACGACGCCGTCGACGGGCGGATGGCGAAGCTGGCGGTGGCCGCCCTGCGCGACGACCCCGGCACCGACGCCATCCTCCTCGTGTCCAAGCCCCCTTCGGCGCGGGTGGCGCAGGCCGTGGTCGACGTGGCCCGGGCCGGGACCACGCCCTTCGTGGCGGCCATGGTGGGACTCGAGGGCGGCGCCGACTTCGGCGTCCCGGTCCTGCCGACCCTCGAGCAGGGGGTGATGGCGGCGCTGGCGGCGGTGGGTTTGGAGCCGCCCGACGTCGTCGCCGGCCTGGAGGAGGAGCTGGCCCTCGCCTGCCTCAACCTGGCCCCGTCCCGGACCCTGGTGCGAGGCCTGTTCTCCGGCGGCACGCTCTGCTACGAGTCCCTCGTCATCCTCACCCGCCTTCTCGGGCCGGTGTGGTCGAACACACCCCTCGACCACGCCTACGAGGTGCCGGCGCCCGGCGGCAGCCACGTGTGCCTCGACCTGGGGGAGGAGGAGTACACCAAGGGCCGGCCCCATCCGATGATCGACCCCGAGGCCCGCATCGAGTGGATCCGCACGGAGGGCTCCCGCCCCGACGTGGCCGTCGTGCTCGTCGACGTGGTGCTCGGCCACGGGTCCCACCCCGACCCCGCGGGCCAGTTGGCCCCGGTGTGCGAGGAGATCCACGACGGCGGGGCGGGACCCCTGGTGGTCGCCTACGTGCTGGGCACCGACCACGACCCGCAGGGCTTCGCAGGTCAGGTGGCCCGGATGGAGGCGGCCGGCTGCCTCGTCACCGCCACCGCGGCCCGGGCCTCACTGGCGGCCGCCGCCATCGCCCTGCGCCGGCCGTACGCCGTCACCACCCGCCTGTGACCCCCCGGGTCGCGCTCGTCACCCATTCCACGCGCCCGCGGGGCGGCATGGTGCACACCCTGGCGCTGGCCGAGGCCCTGGTGGAGGAGGGCGCCGACGTCACCGTCGTCACCCTGGGCGACCCCGCCGCCGGGCTGCACCGCCCCACCGCCGCGCCCCACCTCGTCCTGCCCAAGCCGGAGCACGCCGACGCCCTGGAGGAGCGGGTCGACCGGTCGGTCGACGCCCTCACCGCCGCCCTCACCGACCTGTCCGACCGTTTCGACCTCCTCCACACCCAGGACTGCATCGCGGCCCGGGCCGCGGCCCGGGTCCGCGACGCCCGCGCCGGCTCCCGGCGCATCCCGGTGCTGCGGACGGTGCACCACGTCGACGACTTCACCACCCCCAAGCTCGTCGAGTGCCAGCGCCAGGCCATCCTCGAGCCCGACCGGATCGTCGTCGTCAGCCGCCACTGGCAGGAGCTCCTGCGGGACGACTACGGCGTCGACGCCGAGGTCATCCACAACGGCGTCGACGCCGCCCGCTTCGCGGCCGAGCCCGCGCCCGGGGCCACCGCCGCCCTCCGCCGGCGGGTCGGCGCCGGCGACCGGTTCCTGTTCCTGGCCGTGGGCGGGATCGAGCCCCGGAAGGGCAGCGTCCACCTGCTGGAGGCGCTGGGGCGGCTGGCCGGAGCCGCCCTGCTGGTCGTCGTGGGCGGGCAGTCGTTCCAGGACTACACCGCCTACCGGGACGCAGCCCTCGCCGGCCTGCCCGGCCTCGGCCTCGAGCTCGGCCGCGACGTGGTGCTGGTGGGCACCGTGCCCGACGCCGAGCTCGTGGCCTGGTACCACGCGGCCGACGCCCTCAGCTTCCCCTCGCTCACGGAGGGGTGGGGCCTGGCCGTGCTGGAGGCGATGGCGGCCGGCCTGCCGGTGGTGGCCACCGACATCCCCGTCTTCCGCGAGTACCTCACGCCGGGCGTGGACGCCCTCCTCGTCCCCCCCGCCGACCCGGCTTCGCTGGCCGTGGCCATGGCCCGGCTGATGGCCGACGAGGCCCTCCGCCGCCGGCTGGCCGAGGCCGGGCGGGCGGTCGCGGCCCGCTTCACCTGGTCGGACGCCGCCCGCCGCCATCTCGCGCTCTACCGGGACATGGACGTGACCGCGACGCGGCCGTGACATGCGAACCCGACCGCGGGGCCGCCGATCACGCCCGTGGGGACGTGGATGCCTCGGTACAGCCGCGAGGCGGCGACGAGCGCGACCGTCCCGTCACGGGCGCCGACCGGCCCGAACGCCTGCTCGAAGCTGCCGACATCTGACCGGCCCGGGGCGGCGGCCACCCCGCTCTCGGACTGCCGTCCCCACGCGCCTCCGAAGCGCAGCTACCCCAGGGGCGCGCCCGAGGACGTCATGCTGGATCGTCGCCCTCGTCGGGGCCGTCCCCGCTGCCATCCCCGTTGTCGTTGCCCTGCGCACGACCGGTGACATGGCACTCGCTGCCGACCGCCAGCCATGTGCCGGGCGCCGGGGTCTGATCGACCACAACGTCGTCGTCTGCGGTGTCGCCCGACTTGACGAAGGTGATGCCCAATCCTCGGACGATGGCGGGCAGGTCGCCCATCGTCTCGCCGTTCAGGTTCGGGATGTTGATGCCGTCGTAGCTGTACTGCCGGCTGTAGAGCACGCTCTGGGGTGTCGTCCCGGCACCCCACGGCGACATCGGGTCGTGGAAGTTCTGCCCGAGACGCGCCCCCGAGCTCGGTGCGTACTGCCTCATCTGGCGCCCCCACTGCCAGTGGAGCCGATCGGTGTTGCAGTGGTGGAGCCAGAAGATCGGGTCGTCCGGCGAGGTGGGGGGTCCCATCGACCCGCCGATCCACACGTGGATGAGGTTGTGGAGCTGGGGGTCGTCGACTCCCTTGGCCCATCCCTCCAAGGTGTTCCGAAAGCTGTCCTCGCTGTCCTCGTTCCACGGAGCCGTGTCGTAGGCACTGAGGTCGAGCACCTCAGCCACGTCCTGCGGCGTAGGAAACTGTTGGCGACCGAAGAACTCGCGGGTGATCGACCATCCCTTGTCCGCCGTGAACGGGCCGTCCTTGACCTTGTACCCGTCGTTCGGATCTCCTCGTCCCCCCACCACGCCCCAGACGGCCGCATGCTCAGGGTCGGCGGAGTCACTGGACCAATCCCAGTACGGAACGCTGAGACCCGGTGTGACGGCGCGAAGGTCGTTCTCGAAGTCCATGAGGAACTTGCAGTGCCAGGGCAGGAAGGCCGGCCCCCGGTGGGCGGAGCCGTCGTTCATGGCTGTCTCGTGCACCTTCGCGTACCGGTCGTACTTGCCGTTGTCCTTCAAGGCTTGCACCGCTCGCTGGAACGCCGACGTCTCGTCGGCCGTGAGCAACTTCACGTTCTTCCGGAGGAACACGCCCGCCACGACCAGCCCCTCCTGTCCGTCAGATGCAGTAGCAGGCCAGGGGGCCGAATCCGTTGAAGCCCACCGTCGAGTAGCACGTGGTGTACGCCCCGGCGGCCAGGATGTCGACGGTGTCGCCGATGGCCAGGTCGAGCGGCAGCCGGTAGTCGGCCTGCTCGTAGAGGATGTCGACGCTGTCGCAGGTGGGCCCCGCGATCACCACCGGGCCCACCGAGCCCCCGTCGCGGGACGTGAGCATGTGGTACTTGATCGCCTCGCCCATGGCCTCGGCCAGGCCCCCGAAGATGCCCACGTCGAGGTAGACCCAGCGCTTGTCGTCGCCCTCGCACTTCCACGACACGAGCACGACCTCGGATCGGATCACGCCCGCGTCGCCGGTGAGGTAGCGCCCGGGCTCGACCACCATCTCCGGCAGGTTGCTGCCGAAGTGGTAGTCCATGGCCTTCATGATCGCCTCCGCGTAGGCCTCGATGGGCGGGACGTGACCCCGGTAGTGGGCCGGGAACCCGCCGCCCAGGTTCACCATCCGCAGCTCGACCCCGGCCGAGGCCAGCTCGGAGAACAGACGGCCGGTGAGGGCGATGGCCTCGTCCCACTGGCGGGGGTGGCGCTGTTGCGACCCGACGTGGAACGTGACGCCTGCCGCCACCAGTCCCAGGCGGCCGGACAGTCCCAGCAGGCCGGCCGCCATCTCGATCTCGCAGCCGAACTTGCGGGAGAGGGGCCACTCCGCCCCCTCGTTGGACGTGAGGATGCGGCACATCACGTCGGAACCGGGGGCGTTCTCGGCGATCTTCTCCAGCTCGCCGATGCTGTCGAAGGCGAACAGGCGGACGCCGTGCTCGTAGGCGTAGGCGATGTCGCGGCCCTTCTTGATGGTGCTGCCGTACGACAGGGCGGAACCGGGCACGCCCGCGGCCAGGCACAGATCGATCTCCGACGGGCTGGCCACGTCGAAGCTGGCGCCCATCCCGGCCAGCACGCCGACGATCTCGGGGGCGGGGTTGGCCTTGATGGCGTAGTACACCCGGGCCTGGGGCAGGGCCTCGCTGAGGTGCCGGTACTGCTCCGCCACCACGTCGAGGTCGAGGACGAGGCACGGCGTCGGCGGACGGACCTCGTCGAGGAAGCGGGCGATCTTCGGGTTGAGCGACGCGGGGTCGACGACGTCGGCGCCCGGCCGTCCGATCAGCGTGATGACGGGTCCTGTCGGTTCACGGCAACTCCTTCACGACCCCGCCGACGTTACAAGCCCCGAATATCGGTGTCGACGATCCCGCTTCGGCGCCGCCGATAGGGTCCTCGGGTGGACGCCCTGCCCGACCCGTCGCTGCTCGCCCTGTTGTGCTGCCCCCGGGACCGCTCCGAGCTGGTCGTCCGGGGGTCGGCCCTGGACTGCCCGGCCTGCGGCGCCACGTACCCGATCCGGGGCGGCGTGGTCTCGTTCCTCACCGCCGAGCAGCTCAGCGAGCAGGAGCTGCGAGAGCAGTCGAGCCGCGACGACGAGAGCGTCTGGTACGACTCCATGTTCGAGGGCTACACCAACGCGGTCGAGGTCCCCACGGTCCTCGCCCGCATCGGCCGTCCCGCCGGGCCCATCCTCGACCACGGGGCCGGCACCGGGCGCATCACCGCCGCCCTGGTGGGGTTGGGCCAGCCCGTGATCGCGGTCGACTACAGCGCGGTCAGCCTGCGCACCCTGGTCGGGCGCTGTGCCGGCCGGGGGACGGGGCCGGTGCTGGCGGTGCAGGCCGACGTCCGCCACCTGCCCGTTCGCGACGGAGTCATGGCCGCGGCCACGTCGGTGGAGATCTACGAGCACGTCCGGGGGGTCGCCGAGCGGCGGCGGGTGCTGGAGGAGCTGTCGCGGGTGCTGGCCCCGGGCGGGGTGCTGGCCATCTCCACCTTCAACTACAACCTGGTCTACCGGCTGTGGGCGCTCAAGGGGAACGAGGGGGCCCGGGAGGGCGAGCACCTGCTGGGCGGCGACTTCTACTACTACCGGTTCAGCCACCGCGAGTTCCGGGACGAGCTGGCGGCCGTCTTCGACGTCGACCGGGTGGCCGGCATCCGCAACATCCCCGCCCGCACCCTCAGCGGGCTGGTGCGGCGGGCGGGGGCGAAGGGCGCGTCCGACCGCTTCCTCGGCTTCATGGTCCGCCGGGGCCACCGCCTGGACTGGGCCCTGGAGCGCACGCCGCTGTCCCGGCCCCTGGGCTTCTTCTGGTTGGCCCGAGCCGTGCGGCGGGCCGACTGAATTCCCCCGAGTCCGGCCGAATCGGGCACTTCGGCGTTACGCTCTGGCCCGTGGAGGCCATCCTGCTCAAGACGCCGCTGCTCGTTCCGGGCGACGACATCATCGAGGTGGCCAAGGCGGCCCTCGACGTGGCCGACGTCGTCCCCCGCCCCGACGACGTGCTCGTGATCTGCGAAACGCCCCTCGCCATCTGCCAGGGACGCATCGTCCGCCTCGACGAGATGCGGGTCAGCCGGGGGGCTCGGATCCTCAACTGGTTCATGAACGTCGACTCCAGCATCGGCACCGTCTACGGCATGCAGACGGCCATCGACCTGGCCGGCTTCTGGCGCATCTTCCTCTCGATGCTGGTTGCAGCGCCCCTGCGCCTGGCCGGCCGGCGGGGCGACTTCTACCGCATGGCCGGCCGCCAGGTGGCGTGGATGGACGACGTCACCGGCACCATGCCCCCCTACACCCAGGACATCGTGCTGGGACCATCCGACCCGGCGGGCGTGGCCCGGGCCATGGCCCGGGCGCTGGGCTGCGGATCGGCCGTGGTCGACGCCAACGACTACGGCAACTTCGAGATCATGGGCGCCTCCCCGGGCATCGACGAGGACATGGTCGGCCAGGTGATGCGGCGGAACCCCCAGGGCAACGACGACGAGCAGACGCCACTGGTGCTGGTCCGGCCATGAGGACGGTCCGGTGAGGAGTGTGGTCGTGCGGGCCCTGGCCGCGGCGGCCGGCGGGGCCGCCGTCGGCGTCAAGGCGTTCACGTGGTGGCGGGGCGACAGCCGCATGGTGTGGCTGTCGGAGGTGCTGGGCGAGGTCGACCGCCTCGACGGCACCGTCTCCGGGGTCGTCGGCATCCGCAACCAGGGTCGGGCCCTGGGCGTGGTGCGCCGGGTCGAGGGCCGCATCGTCTCGGGGGCGTCGGGTGCGGTGCTGGCCACGCTCCAGGGCAGCCGCCCGCCGGAGCGGGGGTGGTGGGTGTCCAACATCCTGCAGCCGGGGATGTCGTGCGTGGCCGAGATCGACCTGGTCCTGGAGGCGGAGCCGACGGGGCCGATCACGATCGAGCTGACCCTGCAGGAGATGGGGCGGCGGGTGTTCCAGTACCGCACGGCGCGGGTGCACGTCCCGCTGCCGGCGCGGGTCGGCGCCCCCTAGGCCCGTGCCGGCCCGGTCGGTGCGGGTGACGGTGGCCCTGGCGCTGGCCGGGGTGGCGGCGGTGGCGGCGACGGCCGTTCTGATCGCCCGGGACGAGCCCGGCCCACGGGTCGACGACACCGCCACCATCGGGCGGGCGGCCACCACCCTGCCCCCTCCGACGACGGTGCCCGCCCCGACGACCACCGCCGTGCCCCTGCCGGCGGCGGAGGCAGTCGGATCGTCGGGCTACGTCGCCGGTGGCGGGGCGGCCGGCGAGGAGCCGCCCGGCCTGGTCATCACCAATTCGGGCTCGGCCACGGCCAACGTGGGGGGCAACGTCGTGGCCGGTGGCACGCCGGCGACGGTGATCTCGGGCGACGCCACCGCGGTCGGGAACAGCTCGTCGGTGCGGACACCCTGATCGTGCCCGTCCGCCTGCACAGCATCACCTTCGACTGCGCCGACCCCGCCATCCTGGCCGGCTTCTGGGCCGCCCTCACCGGCTACCGCATGGGGACGGTGAACCCGTTCATGGCCGAGCTCGGGGGGGACGGCTCGGTCGGCCCCCGGATGGTGTTCATCAAGGTCATCGAGGGCAAGGCGGCCAAGAACCGGGTCCACCTCGACCTGGGCGTCGACGACCTCGAGGGCGAGGTCGACCGCGCCCTCGGCCTGGGGGCCGAGCTGGTCGGCCGCTACGACGAGTGGGGCGCGACGTGGGCCACGCTGCGCGACCCCGAGGGCAACGAGTTCTGCATCGGCCACCACCCGGTGGCGCCGCACTCGTGAGGAACGCCGACGTCACCGTCACCGCCGCCGGCGGGGGGAAGTACGAGGTCACCGTCCGCCAGGGGTCGACGTCGACCGAGCACCGGGTGACAGTGCCCGCGACGATGGTCGACGACCTCGGCCTGGAGAGCATCGACGAGACGATCCTCGTCCAGGAGTCGTTCGCCTTCCTCCTCGAACGCGAACCCGCCACCAGCATCCTGAGCCGGTTCGACCTCACCGTGATCGCCCGGTACTTCCCCGACTACGACCAGGAGATCCGCCGCCGGCTGGGCTGATCGTCCCCCGGGACGGAGCGCCTCGAGGACCGGCGCTGGGTGCGGCGATCAGGTTGAGGGGCTCCCGGCGGCCACAGCTGGGGTTGGGGCCACCGGGAGGACCCTCGCACGTGCTCTATGTCCGCACTGCCCGCGATCTTTCCGATCCCGCCGGGCCCGGCCCGTGGTCACGCGCCGTCAGTCGCCGGGCGCCGCCTCCCTCCGGAGTGACGCGGTGGCCCGCTCCAGCTCGAAGGCGATCTGCTCCACGCCGGCCGTCCCCTCCGTCTCGCCTCGGGCCGCAGCCTCTTCGAGGGCGGCGCAGGCCGACGCCACCCGGCCCGCGCCCATCGTGGCCGAGCTTCCCCGGAGGCCGTGGGCGGCTTGGCGCAGGGCCCCGGCGTCCCCCCGCGCCGCCGCCTCCTGCAACTCGGCCAGCCGCGACCCGGCATGTTCGACGTACTGGTCGACGAGCCGAGCCAGGAACGCGGGGTCGCCACTGCCGGCCGCCAGCTGGCGGAGGCCGTCGAACTGCACGGTGTCGAGCACGCCGACGCCGGCAGGGCCCTCGGGTCCGCCGGTGACCGTTTCCGGGTCGGGGACGGGTTCGTTCCGGCCGAGCCAACGGTCGAGCACCGCTTCCAGCTCTCGGGCTTTGACCGGCTTCGACAGATAGTCGTCCATTCCGGCGGCGATGCACTTCTCCCGGTCTTCGACCAGGGCCCCGGCAGTCATGGCGATGATCGGGACGTGGCTCCCGCCCGCCTCCCGGCGGCGGATCTCGGCCGTGGCTTCGAAACCGTCCATCTCCGGCATGTGGCAATCCATGAGCACCGCGTCGTAGCTGCGGCGCTCCAGCGCCTCCAGGGCCTCGATCCCGTTCCCGGCCACGTCGGACCCGTACCCGAGCTTGGCCACGATGCCCTTGGCCACCTCCTGGTTGATGGCGTGGTCCTCGACGATGAGCACCGTGCCCCGGGACCCAGCCGGGTCCGTGCGCGACGGCGATCGGATCTTCCCCGCCTCCGGCGCAGTCGGCGCCACCGCCGGACCAGGGCGTCGTAGAGGTTGGACAGGCGGACGGGTTTGGTGAGGCGGGCCACGAACCCGGCCTGCGTCACCGCCTCGGCTTCGACCGACACCGAGCTGAGGAGCAGCAATATCACCGAGGCCAGCTCGGGATCGGATCGGATGACGGCGGCGAGATCGAGGCCGTCCATGCCCGGCATGGCCATGTCCACCAACGCCAGGTCGTAGTTCTCGGCCCGGGCGGCGGCCCCCCGCAGGCGCTCCAGCGCCTCCGCCCCGTCGGCGGCCGGGTCGGCGGTGATGTCCCACGCTCGGAGCTGGGAGGTGAGCACCAATCGGTTGGTCTGGTTGTCGTCGACGACCAGCACCCGCCGGCCCTGGAGCGAGTGGGCGCTCAGGTCCTCGCGGGCCAGGGGCCTCAGGGCACGATCGAGGGGCAGGCGGAGCCAAAAGGTGCTGCCCTGACCGGGCCGGCTGTCCACGCCGACGGCCCCGTCCATGGCCTCGGCCAGCCGGCGGCAGATGGCCAGGCCCAGGCCGGTGCCCCCGTAGCGGCGGGTGGTGGACGCGTCCGACTGGGAGAAGGGCTCGAACAGCCGCTCCACCTCGGCCGGGGCGATGCCGACTCCCGTGTCGGTCACCTCGAAGCGCACCACCACCCGCTCCGACGTCTGATCGTCGTCGAGGCGAGCCCGCAGCACCACCTCCCCCGCGGCGGTGAACTTGACCGCGTTGGTGGTGAAGTTGAGCAGGATCTGGCGCAGCCGGCCGACGTCACCGCGGAGCTCGCTGGGCACCTCCGGGCGGCAATAGGCGACGAGCTCGAGCCCCTTGGCCCGGGCCGACTCCGAGACCAGCGCCGCCACTTCCTCGATGGCATGGGTGAGGTCGAAGTCCACCGTCTCGAGCTCGAGCTTGCCCGCCTCGATCTTGGAGAAGTCCAGGATGTCGTTGATGATCCCCAGCAGCGCCTCCCCGGAGCCGCGCACGCCTTCGGCGTGGTGGCGCTGGGTTTCGGTCAGCTCGGTGTCGAGGAGCAGGCCGGTCAGCCCAATGACACCGTTCATGGGGGTTCGGATCTCATGGCTCATGGTGGCGAGGAACTCCGACTTGGTCCGGGACGCGTGAAGGGCCTCGTCCCGCGCCACGACGAGGCTCTCCTGGGCCCCCTCCAGCTCCCGAGTCCGCTCCTGCACCCTCTCCTCCAACAGGCGGTTGTGTTCCACCAGTTGCAGGTGCAGGGAGCCCAGGACGTCGGCCATGTCGTTGAACGCAGTGCCGAGGGAACCGATCTCGTCGGAGCCGACCGGCGCCCGGGCGTCGAGCTCGCCGGACTGCTGGGCCCGGGCGGCGGTGGTGAGGGCCTTGAGGCCGGTCACGATCCTGTGGTCCAGCAGGAAGGAGAGGGCGAGCAAGAGCAGGATCGACAGGCTGCCCACCACCAGGATCTCGACGCGGGCCCGTGACTCCGCCGCCGCGCTGTCGTCCCGGGCACGGTCGTCGTAGCGGGTGAACAGGTCGGTCAGGGCGTCCTGAGATTGGTCGAGATCGCGAAACGCGGCTTCGAACCTGGGGAGCTCCCCCGACGCCGCGGCGACATCCGCCCCCGCCAAGCTCAGCAGTCGCAGCGCGTACTCGATGTACGCCTCCTGGTCGGCCCGGACGTCGGCCAGACCGCTGGTCAGCTCCGGCGGCAGCGGCACCTGGTCGAGGGCGACGAGGTCGGCCCGGAACTGCGCCGCCGCCTCCTCCGCGGTGGCCTGGGCTTCGTCGGGGTCGTCGACAGAGATGCCGGAGGCCACCAGCACCGCCTGGAGGACGGCGAGCTTCAGGATGTCGTGGTGCTGATCGAGGTCGCGGTGCAACCGCTCGGCATGCACGATCGCCTTGGCCCGATCCTCGGCCCGGCTCATCTGGCCGACTCCGAGGAGGCCGGCCGAGCCCACTGCGAGGGTGAGCACCGCCCCCACCAAGGCGATTCCCAGGAGCTTGACTCGGACGGTCATCGAACGCGGCATCTGCTCCCGACGGGGTGGGACGTACGGGTCCACCGTGCAGTGCGGCGGCTGTCAGGTCGAAACGACGATACCCCTCGTCCCACCGCGACCAGGCGGTTCGAGGCAAGACTCCAGGAATGGACGCGCCTCCGCCTGCGGACGGGATCGGCGCCGGGGCGAGCTTCGGACCAGCCCTCGCCGTGCCCGGCAGCCCGCTGATCGGGCGAGAGCGTGAGATTGGCGCGGCCCGGAAGGCGTTGCGCCGAACCGGGTTGGTGACCCTCACCGGACCCGGTGGGGTGGGCAAGACGCGGTTGGCGATGAAGCTGGCGGGACGACTCAGTCCGCGCCCAGCCGATGGCGGCTCGTTCGTCGATCTGGCCGCCCTCCCGGCCGGCTGGGACGTACCGGCGGAGACGGCGCGGACCTTGGGCATTCGCAGCCCGCCGGGCGCGGGCGCGATCGACGCCCTGGGCCGCTTCCTCCACGACCGCGATCAAGTCCTGGTCGTCGACAACTGCGAGCACGTCCTGGACTCGTGCGCCGAGCTGGCCGAGGGCTTGCTCAGCCGCTGTGCCCTCCTTCGGATCGTGGCCACCAGCCGCGAGGCGTTCGGCATCGACGGCGAAATCGTCTTGAGGGTCGACCCGCTCGAGGCCGAGGACGCGAGCCGGTTGTTCGTCGAGCGAGCCCGGCGCCGTCGTGCCGACTTGGTCCTGGGCTCGGACGACGAGGCGGCGGTGGACCAGCTCTGCGCCCGCCTCGACCGGCTGCCGCTGGGGATCGAGCTGGCCGCGGCGAGGGTGGACACGATGTCGGTGGCCGAGATCGCGACGAGCGTCGAAGCGAGCTTCGGCGACCGTAGCGGGAGCCGTCGGACGCCTCCGCACCGCCGGCCGGTGCGGGCCGCGGTCGAGTGGAGCCGGCGCCTCCTCGATCCCACGGAGCAACGGGCGTTCCGGAGCCTGGCCGGGTTCGTCGGCGGATTCGACGCCGCCGCCGCCCAGGCGGTCGCGCCCGGGCTGTCCATCGAGATGTTGGCTCGTCTCGTCGACACGTCGCTCGTCACCGTCGTCCGGAGGGCGGGGACCCACACGAGGTATCGGCTGCCGGAGACGGTGCGCGAGCACGCGTGGGGCCTGCTGGCGGACGAGGGAGAGGCGGCCGCCGCCACCTCACGCCACCTCCACCACTACGCGTCGAGGGGGGTCGACGGGTTCGACCTTTGGCGCTCCGTTCACGCAGACGAGCTCGTGGCCGATTTGGGGG
>Ga0207687_10002322_pt1 | contig 12952 bp, 8 predicted proteins | sample KBSM54metaG_FD_184399 | JGI IMG/M metagenome (GOLD analysis project Ga0207687, IMG submission 184399) | Miscanthus rhizosphere microbial communities from Kellogg Biological Station, Michigan, USA - KBS M5-4 metaG (SPAdes) (version 2) | ecosystem: Host-associated > Plants > Roots > Rhizosphere >...
TCCGCGCGTGGAGAAAATCTTGCCGTTGGCGATGAGGGGTCCGGCGGTCTCCTGCGCAGGCGTCTCCCGGTAATCGACGATCCGCGTTTCCCACGCGAGCTTCCCGGTCACGGCATCGAGAGCGAAAAGAAAGTCGTCCTGGCTGGTGTCGATGATTTTGTCGGCGAAGATGGCGAGATTCCGGTTGATACTGGGCACAAGGATGAATTTGCCGAGATCGTCCGGCACCTGGCGTTTGTACTCCCACTTCAAATCGCCATTGGCTGCGTCAATCGCCTGAATGTAGTCGCTCGGATTGGGAAGATACATCACGCCGTTGTGGACTAGTGGCGTGGCCTCCTGGACACCCGGACCCATACCACGGGTCCACACCATTTTCAGATTCGCGACGTTGGTCCGGCTGATCTGCTGCAACGGACTGTAACCCCAACTATTCAGTGTGCGACGCCACATCAGCCAGTCGGCCGGATTAGGTTCCTGGAGCATTTGACTGGTGACGGGCACGAATCCGGGGGAGGACTGTTGCCCTGCGAGGCGCGAGCCAATCAACAGAAGTGCGCCCACTACGGGGAGGACAAGCTTGAATGGAATCCTCATGGTTATCTCTTAATAACACGTTCGGCTGTGCCGCGTTGGTTCCGAGATATACTCTCTATCTGCAACCACAAGGAGGCTTATGAAGATCACGCTAGGTTTGCTGCTCGCCGTTTCCACCTTGGCCGCTCAGAATGCGAACGATACTCCGGATGCACATTTCGCGGCTGCGAAAGCCGCGGCCGGCGAAGATTTTCAGAATCTGTTCAACTTTCAATGCTACGGGCCAGGTCCTGGCGGCCAGCGAACCCCACCCGGTACGGCGCCGGCAGCACAACTTGGGCAAGGTCAAGGTCGCGCCGGACGCGGCGGTGGGCGTGCCGCAGGGCCGCCGGACCGATCGACGTGGTATGCCGAGCCGGTGAAGGTATTCGATAACCTGTACTTTTTCGGGCAGTCCGAGTACGCCGTATGGGCGATCACGACGTCGCAGGGCATCATTGTGCTCGACACCATCTTTGACTACTCGGTCGAAGAGGAAGTTGCCGGCGGGATGAAGAAGCTGGGTTTGGATCCGGCTAACATCAAATATGCCGTCGTCACTCATGCTCACCCGGATCACGACGGCGGCGCGAAGTTCCTCCAGGATCACTACGGCACGCGAGTCATCATGTCGCCGGCGGACTGGGACGTTCTCGATAAGCGAACCAACGGCACGAAGCCGAAGCGGGATCTGGAGGCCACCGACGGCCAGAAGCTCACGCTCGGTGACACCACGGTGACGCTTTACATCACGCCCGGTCATACGCCGGGGACCATCTCGGTCGTGTTTCCGGTAAAGGACAACGGGACGCCGCATCTTGTGGCTCTGTGGGGCGGGGTAGGGCTCAATACCGACCGGGAAGCCGTCCAGAACTATATCAAGTCGAATCAGCGCTTCAGCGGAATCGTGAAGCAGGCGGGCGCGGATATCATCCTGGCCAACCACACCGATTGGGACCGATCCAAGATCAACCTGCCAATACTCGCCAAACGCGCGCCCGGCAGCCCGAATCCTTATATCGTGGGGAACGCGAAGGTGTTGAACTTTTTAAAGGTCGCCGAAGAATGCGCGACAGCCCGTATAGGCGCGGCGAATTAGGGCAGCGAATATACGACTAGCGACTGGCTGTCCTTGGGAGCACCATTCGCAGGAGCTCCACTCGCCGCAATAATGGCTATGTATTGTTTGCCGCTCTTGCCCTGATAGGTGATGGGCACCGCCGTCGAAGTGTACGGCAGTTTCGCGACCCACAATTCCTTGCCAGTCCTGGAATCAAAAGCGCGGAACCGGGCATCGCGGGTTGCTCCGACAAACACCAAGCCTCCAGCCGTAACAATCGGTCCGGCGCTATTGGCGGATCCAGCAAGTTGTTTGCCCTCGGGCAAGCTTTCTACGAGTCCCAGGGGAACCTGCCAGGCAAATTCACCCGTGTTCGCGTTGACCGCGATCAGACGACCCCACGGTGGCCGGAAGCAAGGCAGGTTCGCAATCGTGCGGCCGCTCGCATCTTTGACCGGTGCGTTGAAACCGAAACCTTGAGGATTGCCCCTAACGTACTCCACTAGGCCTTCCGCGTTTCCGGGCGTGTATTTTGGATTCTTTTGCAGCCATCCCGTTCCCGGACTGTCCTTCGTGGCGAGAAAAACATAACCCAGCTTCGGATCAGTGGCTGTGCCACCCCAGTTCACGCCGCCGTCCAGACCGGGAAAGTTAATGGCCGGCTTGGTGTCAGTGCCGTCGGCATGATACGGCCACGGAGTGTACGGACCGGCGTTGTAAGGTTGCCATTTGTCGTACCACTCTTGGCAAGCTTTGGCGTGCTCCGGCGTGGTATCTGCCGCGGTCACCAGGTCATCTTTGGTGAAGCTTACGCGCGCGATGGGTGGCGGCTTCACCGGAATTGGCTGCGTCTTCGAATAGTGCTCGCCAGGCACGTCACCCTGTGCGACCGGACGCTCCTCGACACCGAACACCGGCTTTCCGGTGGTGCGGTCGAGGATGAACATGTAGCCGATCTTGCCCACCTGCGCCAGCGCGGGGATCTTCTTGCCGTCCTTAACAATATCGACCAGCCCCGGAGCCGGAGGCAGGTTGTAATCCCAGAGCTCATGATGGACGGTCTGGAAAAACCACTTCATTTTTCCGGTTTCAGCGTCCAGGGCCACAACGGAATCGCCGAACAGATTGTTGCCAGGCCGATCGCCGCCATAAAAGTTGGCTCCCGGTTCGCTGACCGGCAAATAGAGGATGCCGCGCTGTTCGTCGACGGTCAAGGCGAACGACCAGACGTTGTTGCCGGTGCGATTTTTCCAACTGTCGTTTAACCAAGTTTCGTTGCCTGGCTCACCCGGCCGAGGTATGGTGTGGAACTCCCATATCTGCTTCCCCGTTCGAGCATCGTAACCGTGCGTGTCGCCGCGTTGACCGCCGGCCTGGTCCAGCGCCGGATTGATGTGCCGCTCGCCCGGGCCGTAGAAATTGGTCCCCAGCAGAATCGTGTTCTTGTAAATGGTAGGAGCGCCCGCATAGGCCACCTCCAGGTCGACCTCGCCTTCCCGTCCGAAGCCCGGGTCGATTTTGCCGGTGTTCGCATTCAGCCCGACCATTTTGTGCGCGGTCGTGAAGATGATACGCGGAGGATTGCTGCGATCTCCGGGCCAGTATGCCAACCCGCGCTGCGAGGCGAGGCCGGTCTTCAGCTCGTAGCTCCAGATCTCTTTTCCTGTTTCCGGATCCAGCGCAACCACGCGGTTCCCAGCGGGCGTGTACAGCACACCGTTTACCACGATGGGCGTGATTTCCTGAAAGATTTCCGCCGGACTGGACGACGTCAGAGTTTTGCCTTCCGGCTGTAAACGGTAAGCCCAAGCCTGGGTCAACTTAGCTACGTTCGCGGTGTTGATCTGCGCAAGCGGCGAGTAGCGGGTACTGGCCAGATCGCGGTTGTACATCGGCCAATCGGCTGCGGCTTTCGTGCTCTGCGCTGTTTGTGAGAGGAGGAGCGCCGGTATAGCGGCGCAACAGACCGCAACGATGGTCCACTTCAAACGCATGAATGTCATTTTTTACCGAGGTAGTGTTTGGCGTCCCGTTCCTCGCACACAAACTCCATCAGTTCGGTGTCCGGCATCAGACGGTGATTTACCCGAATGGTGAAGGGCTTGGTGTATGCTTTCGGGTCCTCAATGGTGACGTCGATCTGCATCGAGCCGAACGTCGGGCGGCGCCAGCGCTCCGTCATCTTTCCGGTACTGGTCAGCGGACTGCCTTCCACATCCAGCCACACGTCGTCGCGGAATCCGGTGGTTTCGACCACGAGTGTGTCGCCATCCCAGTGACCGACCGAATAGCCGTACCACCAGGGCGTCGGATCGTTCTTCGGCAGGGATCGTCCGTCCACGAGAATCTGCCGGGTGTTGGCGTTGGCCTCGTAGAGAACCACAACGGCCTGATTCGTCTGGAGGATTTTCCTCGGCTGGGGGTGCATGTGCAATTGGGTGAGACCCAGCGGCATGCAGTGCGCATCGGGATTGTCCTTGTTGTCGTCCGCTTTGCGCTGGGCCCGCACCTGCGCGGCCCACGGAGTCATCGGCGGCAGACCTTCCTTAAAGCCGGCGCCGATGTTGAAAAATTGTCCTACTGGCGGCTCGCCGTTATCGTCGAATGAGGGCTTTGCAGGGGCGGGGGGGGTGGCGGCAGGAGGCGCTCCTTTGCCCTTCCCCTTGGCTTGTCCCGCGCCTCCTCCAGGACCACCACCACGCGCAGGTTCCCACAATCCGGTGAAATCGATTTTCCCATCGGCGGTTCGCGGCGGCGGCCCGGTAAGATCGATCTTGCCGTCCTTGGTCCGCGGGCCTGCGGTGGGATAGTCAGCCCATTGGGCGAAAAGCACAACCGCGCCGGCAGCCAGGGCCACAGCCACGACGGCTGAACTCATCAGAAACTTTGTCGCCTGTTTCATTTCGTTTTAGACTCGCTTGCGATGCTCATTTGCAAGGTCTCGTTACTTCGCTTGCTTTCCTTTACCCTGCGGCGCTGGTCGTTCAAAAATTTCCAGATTCATGCCGTTGGGATCTTCGACGAAGATCGTGTGGGTGCCTCCGCCGAAGTCCACGATCTCTCCGTCTTTGGAGATGATATTCACTCCCGCTGCCTTCATCTGGCCGATGGTGGCGGTCTCATCGTTGACCTGGATGCACAGCGCGGGCGCACCAGGATCGCGCACGCGCAGGTGAAACTTGGTGCGCGGAACGCCGCGGAACTCTGTGAATTCGACGGAAGCCGGTGGCCCAGGAATCACGCCGGACAGCTTGCGGAATTCGGTCCCCGCGGGCGCGCCGACCAATTGCAGCATGGCCGGATCCTTGGAGTATGCGGAAGATCCTGTTAGCTCAATCCCCAGCTTACCGGTGTAAAATGCGCGCGTCGCATCGGTGTTTTCCATGGTGTATGCGAGCGAAACGCGATGCACATTTCCTTCAGGGGCGCCGGCCGCGGGCGTTTCCTCAATCAGTTGGAGGAAGAAGCCATCCGGATCGCGAAACACGACCGAGCGGGCTTTGCCTTTTGCCGTGGCGATCTCGACGGGCACGCCGCCCGTGGTCACGATGACCGCGTTGGCCTTCTTGGCATTCGCCAGGGCTCCCTCGATATCGCGGACATAGAACACCGCGCTGGCGGCGCCGGGATCGGTGTACTTCGCTTGGCCAGGCTTGCGTTCCAGCCCTTTGAAGTGGGTTAGCTCCAGCCGCATTCCGCCGGGCAGCGCGAGCATGGATAGCCGCAGCGTGACCCCGGGCGCATTCGTAAGCAGCGGCACGGCCGGGTTGGTGAAATCCGATGGGTTTCCCTTCAACCCGAACACGTTGTTATAGAACGCGAGCGTGGTGTCGAGATCGTCCACAGCATGAATGAAATGAGAAAGAGCCTTGGTCGGAGACGCCGGCTGGGCGGTCGCAATCGCCGCTAAAGCTAGACTAAGAGCAAGTTTTTTCATATGGTTACTTTTTCGCCGCCGCATCTTTGGCTTCTAGAGCGCGAGCGCAGGGTTAGGGCGCGGAAACATTGCATGCAATTGCATGGATCGTAACGAATCGAGGAGTAGGAGTCAAGTCGTCATCGCCTAGAACGTGAACCGCGCAATCAGCGTTCCCTGACGGGGTTGGGCTGCCACGGCAGTTGTGTTGATGAATCCGAAACCGGCCGTCGTCTTTAAGAAAGATGACGCGCACGAGACCGTCTTGCCCGTCGCATCCGCACAGGTTTGTGAGGCTTGCGAATTGGTGGACGTCGGGTTGCTCATCTCCGTTCGGTTAAAGATGTTGGTGAAATCCGCGCGAACTTGAAGAACGCGCCGGCCCTCGTTCCCGATGCGGAAACTGCGTCCGAAGCTCAGGCTCTCGTTGGGTCTGCGCTGATAGCGGTACTCGTTGTAGTAGGCCGCCGCCGTGCCCCATTGGCCGGCTGCCGGCGCCGTCCAGGCATTAGGATTCAGCGGGAAGGTGGTGCTCGGATCGAAGCAATGGCAGTTGAGATCCTGGGTGAAAAGCGGCTGGCTGGAGTCGCGGTTCATGAAGGTGCCGCCGCTGGTACCCGTCGCACCGGTACCCCGGTACAGCAGATCGCGGAGACCGTTGTTGGCGATGGGAGACATGATCGGTAGACCGCTGGAGTACCGCAATACGCTCCCGAGCTGCCAATCCCGCACGGCCCAGGAAAGCCATTTGTTCCCCTTCAAAGTGGGTGCGGTATAGTTTCCGGCGAATACGAATAGGAAGGGCTGATCGAGCCCGGAAAGATATTTGTTCTGGGCATGATTGAAAACGTCGTTGGTCGGTGGCGTCGTCGGCGAGAGTGTAGAGATATCCGCTTCCGTGCCGCTCATGAACGTCTTGGACCAGGTAAATGACGACGTGAAATCCAGACCGTGGGAGAACCGCTTCGTGGCGCTGGCTTGCAGCGAGTCATACCAACTGTCGCCTAGCGGGGCCCAGTGCATATTCGTGATCCCGCCGAATTGCGGGAAGGGGCGCAAGGCCTGGGACACCAGCGCCGTCGAGGGGAATCCGGGATACGGGAGACCGCTAAATCCGCGCTGAACGGCCAGTGGCGAGTTGATCGTGGAACCCAACAGTTTCAAATCATCGGCGTTGTTGAGGCTGAGCCCCCGAGCCGCCAAAGCGTCAGGAGTCAAGCAATTGAGACACAGCAGATAGGCGGAATTCCACCATGCGCCGCGGTTGCCAACGTAGGTGGCTTCCACGACCAAATCCCTCATGAGCTCCCGTTGGATCCCGATGCTCCACTGAGTGGTTCGGGCTGGCCGGCCCGCGTGAGGATCGATCTGTTGCGAGGGCGAGGCGATGGTTCCCGGGAGCGGGACTTGGCCCGGATCCAGATTGGGCCAAGTGATCTTGTAGGGCAGGCCATCCTGGAGTTTGTAGGCTGGATCTCCAAACGTCGGCGAGTTGTAGATGTTCTGCGAACCGGTGGAGAAGGAGTTGAACCCGTTCTGGGCGGTCTTGAAATAGGAAACCCCGCCGCCTATGCGCAGGACGGTCTTGGGAAACATCTGATAAGCGAGACCGATCCGCGGTCCGTAGGCATACGGGTAGTTATGCGCGACGCTGCACTGGCAGTGACCCGGATCGTTACCTTCGAAGACTACGCCTCCCAGTTTCCCGCCGGCGGCTGGATTGGGCGCGTAAGCCGCGAAGTAGGGAATGCGCCCATGCTGCTCCTTCAGGTAAGTCTGGAAATCGTAACGCAGGCCGTAGTCCAACGTAAGCTTGCGAGTGATCTTCCAGCTATCCTGCACGAACCATGACAGGGCCTTAGCGCCCATGCGGGACTTGGACGGTACGCCGATGAAGCCATTGTCGACGCCGCCGAGCATGAAACTCGCGAACGGAAATCCCGGAAAGCCGCCGGACAACGATTGGCCGGCGATCGAGGGAAGCGCGGAGGCCGGCGAACAGCCGTTGCAATTCGCGGTGTTGGTGAAGTTAATCCACGCGTTGGCGTAGGTTTGATTGTAAGCCGGGTATCCGACGATGATCATCTCGCCGCCGAACTTGTAGGTGTGGTTGGTCTTCACCCAGGTCAGGCTCGCATTGGCGGTCGGCTTGGTGTTCAGCAGAAACACCTGCGATCCCGGCCCCAGGCCGACGGAGAGGCCGCCCTGAGCCTGGCTCATTCCCATGAGCGCCGGAAACAATTTCGCGTAAGTTCCTTTCAACCCGATTCCCGCGACCGGATCGTAATCCGGTAGGGGGTTGTTGTTGCGAAGGTAGATAAGACCCACTCCCAGGTGCAACAGAATGGTTGGGGTGATGGTCTGGTCGAAATTCAAGCGAATCGTATGCGCTTTGATATCGCTGGGAACTGCCGACGTGATCGGCTGCGTGAGTGAATTATTGTTGGGTGCGCTGGTTCCGGTGCGCGACCAATATCCGGAGATCTTAGTCCTGTCGCTTAAGGAGTGATCGATCTTGAGAGACGGAATATCGCTCACCCTGGGGTTAGTAAAGGTTGTCAGATAATTGAGCGTTTTCCCTGAATTGATAGGGTGCGGAAGCAGGGCGATTACCGCCAGGGCCACTTTGTCCTGCTGCGCGATCGGAATGACGTTATTGGGGAATGTGTTGCGGGTACGCTGTCCGTTAACGTCAAACGTGTTGCTGGGATCGTAGATGGCGTTCTCCATGATCGGGCGTCCCAGAGGATCGCAGTTGGGAGTCGCCGCGGGACACACATTCTTGCCGGTCAGAGCTTGCCCAAAATCGCCGATGCGGTAGGCTTCGGTGGGAACGGTAATGGTGGTGGTGCTATTGATCGACGTCTCGCGAAACTGCTCGAAACTAAAAAAGAAAAAGCTCTTGTTGTGGCCGTCGTAGAGCTTGGGAATATCGATCGGACCGCCGAAGGTGAATCCATAATCGTTGCGCCGTTGCCGGTTGCGCACATGCTGGCCGGCCCTGCGGCTATCCGTAAGGCCCGCGTCGGTAAATGCCTGGCCGGCGTTCAGCGCTTCGTTCACAAAGTATTCATAGCCGCTCCCGTGGAACTGGTTGGTCCCCGATTTCATGGTCGCGTTGAAAACTCCGCCGCCGGCTTGTCCGAACTCCGCGGAATAGTTGCTAGTTTGAATGGCGAGTTCCTGAATCGCATCCACGCTCGGCTGGGTCATCGACTGCGTGTTGATCAACTCATTCGTCGAATCCTGACCTTCGACGCGCAGTGCCTGCGTATTGCTCGGAAGTCCGTTCAGGCGGATGCTGCTGTCCGGCCGGAAGTCGCTTCCCGGAAGCAGTTGCATCGCAGCGTAAGGGTTGCGGAGTCCGTTCTGTCCGGAGGTGGAACCGATTCCCAGCACCGGTAGATTGTCCATCCGTTCGGAGCTTACGTTGTGGCTCAATTCGCCACTCTCGGTTTTGAGCAGGGCGGAAGTCTCCGTCACGGTCACCGAGTCGCTGGCTGCGCCGACTTCGAGCACCACGTCCACGCGCACCGTCTGGGCCGCCGGCAGGGGCACGCCTGGTCGCACGTATCGCTTGAATCCGGGCACGGTTATGGTCAGCTCGTAGTTGCCGGTGGGCAATTGGGAAAGGTTGTAGTTACCCGTGGTGGTGCTGGCGGCCGTATAGATGGCGCCGGTATCCGCGTTTTTCGCCTGAACTGCCGCAGCGGCGATAACCGCGCCCGCGGGATCGGAAATCGTACCGGTAATCGCGCTGCGGTCGCTCTGCGCGAAAGCGGGCATCACGAAAAGGGCCGTGCTCAAGACGAGGGCTAGTGAACGCATGGACTGCCTCCCGGCTGGCTTCATCATCTTCCGATGAACCAAGCCGCCGCGAGTATATACCCCGTCGAAGGTAGCGTCAAGGCGACCTAGGTCTTCAGCGCAAGCCCCTTATGGCAAGCGGAAAGCGATCATCGTCTCCTGCGCGGCAATCAAAACGTACTGTTTGCCGTCCTTGCCCAGGTATGTGATGGGATTGGCGAATGCGTCCGCCGGCAGTTTCGTTTCCCACAGGAGCTTTCCAGTCTTCGATTCGTAGGCGTGAAAGCGCTGATCGTCCGTGGCGCCTATGAATAACAAGCCGCTGGCCGTCGCTATGGAACCACCGATATTGTACGATCCCGTATTCATCACGCCGATCTTCTCCAACGATTCGACGCGTCCAAACGGGATCCGCCAGGCGACATCCCCAGTATTCACGTTGATCGCGAACAGCTCGCCCCAGGGTGGCGACTGGCACGGCCAACCCGTAGCCGGGTTCGTGATCGCTCCCACATTCTTGCGAATGAATGGCATCTGGCTCGAATCGCCAGCTCCGCCGATTTTCGTGGGACGATCCTTCGCCGGAACTTGAGCCACCATTTTCTGGACTCCACCGCGATCGTGCGAGTTGATGAAGAAGTAGCCGAGCTTAGGATCGTAGCTGCCGCCACCCCAATTGAAGCCGCCATCGGGACCAGGAAAAACCACGGTGTCGGTCATGCGCACTGGAGCATACGGGCCGTCATTCTGGGCGTTCTTGAACAGATCTTCACAGTACTTTTGCTGTTCCGGAGTGAACTTCGTGATCTCATCGCGTTTCCAGGTCATGCGGGCAAGCGGAGGGGGCTTCAGCGGAAACGGCTGCGTGGGCGAATACCATTCGCCGGGAACATCGCCTCTGGGCACGGGCCGCTCTTCCAGGCCGTAGATGGGAGTCCCCGTTCGGCGATCCAGAATAAACACCAGGCCCGACTTGGCGGTCTGAATTAACGCTGGGATTCTCTTGCCATCCTTCACCACGTCGATGAGCGTTGGCTGCGGAGGCAGATCGGTATCCCAAAGGTCGTGGTGCGTGGTCTGCAGGAACCACTTCATTTTTCCGGTCATCGCATCCACCGCAACCAGCGAGTTCCCGAACAGATTGTCGCCGGGCCGGTCTCCGCCATAGCGATCGTCGCTGGGCCCACCGATCGGCATCAGCAGGGTGCCGGTCTCGGCGTCCACGGTGAACGTGCTCCATACGTTTACGCCGGAGCGGTTCTTCCAGCCATCGTCCAGCCAGGTCTCATGCCCGACTTCCCCCGGTTGGGGAACCGTATGAAACGTCCACACCAGCTTCCCTGTAGCCGCATCCCACGCGCGCACATCGCCACGCCCGCCGTAAGAACCGTTGTCCTGTAAATGCGTTCCGGTGAACACCAGATTCTTGTAAATCGCGGGGGCGCCGTTCAATCCGTAGGGAGCACTCTCAAGCCCGGGACCTTTCATTCCAGGTTTCAGGTCGAGTTCGCCTTCTTTGGCAAAACCCGGCACTAACTTGCCGGTGCGAGCGTTCACGCCGATCAGGAAGCCGTCTTCGGTGCCGAAGAAAATCGTAGGCGGAGCGTTCTTGTTGCCAGGCCAGTACGCGATCCCGCGGGAGGTGCGCGCGGCGTGCTGGTGATCGAACGTCCAGAGGGTCTTTCCGGTTTCGGGTTCCACGGCGACCAGGCTTTGAAACGGAGTGACGAAGTACACGACGCTGTTCACCATAAGCGGCGTAGTCTTCGACTGCTGGTTGCTCTTAGCGACCGAGGAGGCTGGCCGGGTTTCGTACTTCCATGCCTGGACTAATGTGGACACGTTGCCCGCGTTGATCTGCGTGAGAGGCGAGTAGCGCTGCGCCCCAGGGTCGCGGCCGTAAGACGGCCAGTCATTCTGCGCGATTGCCTGGACCGCGATGACCGCCAATCCAATGTTCAACGATAGAAGTAAAGTTCGGATTCGCATTTGTTCTGCTCGCTATCGAACCAAGTGCTGGAGATCCTTGTTGTTGTCCTGGCAAATGAAATCGATCATCTCCGTGTCGACCAGGGGTCTCATGTGCAGAGCCACAGTCCACGGTTTGGTGAACACCCTTGAATCATTGACGGTCACATCGATATCCAGGCTGCCGAAGTTGGGGCGGCGGATGCGCTCCGTCACGCGAGCTTCGCTCGAGAAGAAATTGCCCGCCGTGTCGAGCCAGGAATCGTCGCGATAACCCGCCGATTCCACCACCAGCGTGTCGCCTTCCCAGTGCGCGACCGAGTACCCGTTCCACGTCGGCACCATGTCTTCGGGGAGTTTGCGGCCATCGAAAAACACCTGCCGGTAACTGGCGTTGAATTCGTCCAGGATGACGAGCTGGCCCGGGGTCTGGAAAATCTTGATTGTTTCGGGGAAAGCCCAGGCGCGCGGGAAGTTCGGAGGCATGCAGCGCATGTGCGGGTCGATGTAGGCCACGTCCTTGGAGCGGCTCTTGAACAGATCCGCCGCCCAGGGTTGATAGGGAAGGCCTTCCTTGATGCCTGCCGCAATGTTGATGACTTGCGGCGTCAAGGGAAGTTCGGTGCACTGCACGCCACGCTCGTTGCGGTTGCAGGGCAGGACCTCGCGCGGGATCCACATGCCGGACAAGTCGGGTTTACCGCCGGAAGTTTTGGGCGCGGCGGCGGAGAGGTCCGGCTTCCCGTCGCGAGTGCGGGGAATTCCAGGCGTAGGCAAGTTGAGCCACTGAGCCGCCACCGGAACCCCAAGGAAAATAATGAGGTGGATGATGCGCATCGGTGTAATCATACGCCAAGTGGCGAGAACTGTAGCACCCGGCGTTATTTCATCGCGGCGGCTCCAGCTTGGGCGGTGCGGCCGTCCTGATCGCTACTGCCGCCGGATGCGCCGACGGCGCCAATGAGCTTGCCGTCTACGATGATCGGGATTCCGCCTTCGACGGGGATCGCCCCGGTCAGACGAAGAATGCGGAGGCCCTCGCCGCCGCCAGCCACGGTGTCCTGAAACGATTTCGTCGGACGCCGGAAAAGCGCGGCTGATTTCGCTTTTTCGATGGACACTTCGACGCTGCCTAGCTGGGTGTCCTGCATCCGTTCGAAATATACGAGGTATCCGCCGGTGTCGACCACGGCCACCGCCATGGCCCAATTGTTCTTGCGAGCTTCGGCAATAGCCGCAGCCGCTATTTTCTTCGCGGCGTCGCTAGAGATCGGCGTGCCGTAAGGAGTGTTGGCCGGTGGAACCAGCGGCGTTTGTGCGAAGGCCGCACCAGCGAGCACTAGCGCGGTTAGGGTTCGTTTTAGTGGCATTGGTTTATTATCGGTCAAGTGGACTCTGTGCAAATGCCCACGCTACAGGAGCAATTCGGCCAGATCGACATCTATCTTTTCGACCAGCTTCTGAAGGGCCGCATATCACCCGGAATGCGGATACTCGACGCCGGATGCGGTGGCGGCCGAAACCTTGTCTACCTCCTGCGGGAAGGGTACGAAGTTTACGCCGCGGACTCGCACGCACAGGCCGTGGATAGCGTTCGGTCCCTGGCCCGCGTGCTCGCGCCCGCG
>Ga0207687_10002323_pt1 | contig 12949 bp, 23 predicted proteins | sample KBSM54metaG_FD_184399 | JGI IMG/M metagenome (GOLD analysis project Ga0207687, IMG submission 184399) | Miscanthus rhizosphere microbial communities from Kellogg Biological Station, Michigan, USA - KBS M5-4 metaG (SPAdes) (version 2) | ecosystem: Host-associated > Plants > Roots > Rhizosphere >...
GAGGTCAACACCTTGGTTCAACGCGGCAAAGTGAAGCGCCTGGGCCGTCAGCTCGGCAAGCGCCCGAATTGGAAGAAAGCCGTCGTCACCCTGCGTGAAGGGGACGACATTCAATTCTTCGACGAGTCGAAGGAGTAACGAAGATGGGTATCCGAGCTTATAAGCCGACCTCCGCGGGCCGGCGCTTCTACACCGTCAGTGATTTCGTCGAGATCACGACCGATGCTCCGCTGAAGAAGCTGACCGAAGGCAAAGCCCGCACGGGCGGCCGCAACCACTACGGGCGCATCACCTCGCGCTTCCGTGGCGGTGGTCACAAGCAGCGTTACCGCTTGGTGGATTTCAAGCGCGCCAAGATCGGCGTGCCGGCCGTGGTCGCGGAGATCGAATACGATCCCAACCGCACCGCGCGCATCGCGCTCCTGCACTATGCCGACGGCGAGAAGCAATACATCCTCGCGCCCGATGGCCTGAAGCAGGGCGACAAAGTGGTGTCGAGCCGTTTGGCCGATATCCGTCCCGGGAACTGCTTGCCGCTCGGCAACATCCCGGCCGGCACGATGATCCACAACATCGAGATGCGCAAAGGCAAGGGCGGCCAGCTCGTTCGCTCTGCCGGCACCGCAGCTCAGTTGATGGCCAAGGCCGGCGACTACGCGCAGATCAAGCTGCCCAGCGGCGAAGTGCGCAAGATCCACGTCTTGTGCCGCGCCACTGTCGGTCAGGTCTCGAACCTCGAGCACCAGAACATCAGCCTCGGCAAGGCCGGGCGCGCTCGCTGGCTCGGTCGTCGTCCGCACAACCGCGGCGTCACCATGAACCCCGTCGATCATCCGATGGGTGGTGGTGAAGGCCGTACGAGCGGTGGTCGTCACCCCTGCTCACCTTGGGGTCAACTCTCCAAGGGTTTGAAGACGCGCAACAACAAGCGCACTGACACGATGATCGTGAAGCACCGCAAGGCAAAGGGCTGAGCCATGGCACGCAGCATTAAAAAGGGACCGTTCATCGACGGTCACCTGCTCAAGAAGATCGAAGACGCGCAGGCTCAGAACTCCAAGAAGGTGATCAAGACCTGGTCACGTCGCTCGACGATCTTCCCGGAAGCCGTCGGACTCACGTTCGCGGTGCACAACGGGCGCAAGTTCGTGCCCGTGTTCGTCAGCGAGAACATGGTCGGTCACAAGCTCGGCGAGTTCGCGCCGACGCGTACCTTCCACGGTCACGCGGGCGACAAGAAGGGCAAGGGCGGTACGCCGTCTGCAGCTCCGAAGCCTGCCGCTCCGGCAGGTCGTAAGTAAGCCGCAGTCACCGCTCGAGCGGTGAGCGGGTGCGGCGAAGCTTTCGAGCCTTCGTCGCACCCGAGCTTGCTTCCTCTTGGCTCACTCGAGGCTGAAGTCGCTTCCGCACGTTGACCCACATGAAGGGAAAACGGCGTTTCGTCGAGCGACTGGATTCAGTCATAGATGCGGTAAGAAACGCCCATGAGGTCACCTGGCCGACGGCGTAAAATTAGCGGGAATGATTAATTCCTGCGCTCGGTCGGCCGTCCTACGTCGTGTGCATCGCGCTTCGTTTTTCGGCTTGCTGGTGCTCGGCATGGCGGCCTGCGCCACGCCAGTAAACGACGAAAACACCGCTGCCCAAGGCGGATCAAGCTCCCTCGGCGGGCAGTCCGGAGCTTCAAGCCTCGGCGGTTCATCGAGTCTCGGCGGCTCATCGAGCCTCGGCGGCTCATCGAGCACCGGCGGCTCATCGAGTCTCGGCGGCTCATCGAGCACCGGCGGCTCATCGAGTCTCGGCGGCTCATCGAGCCTCGGCGGTTCATCAAGCCTCGGCGGCTCATCAAGCCTCGGCGGCTCATCAAGCCTCGGCGGTTCATCGAGCCTCGGCGGCTCGTCGAGCCTCGGCGGATCGAGCAGCAACGGCGGTTCATCGAGCCTTGGTGGTTCGTCGAGCCTCGGCGGATCGAGCAGCAACGGTGGCAGTTCGAGTGGCGGCAAGGGCGGTAGTTCGAGCGGCGGTAGCTCGAGCGGCGGCAAAGGCGGCACTTCGAGCGGTGGCAGCGCCGGCTCGACGAGCGGTGGCACCTGCGTCACCCCGTACGACAACGCCGGCTGCTTGAGTCTCGACGTCGGCTCGCAAGTCTCGTCCGGTGGCCACAACTACACCTGCAACAACGCCAACTGTCGCAACTGCCAGCAAGAGCCCAAGTGCGCGCCCGGCGGCAGCGGCTGCCCGTGGGGCGCCGTTTGGACCGACAACGGCACCTGCAAGTGAACGTGCGCGACGAGCGGTCGTAAAACCACGCGGGTATTTGCGCTGAATGATTGGCTAGCGGGCGTGGCCGTCGCCCGGCGGCTCATAGCTCGGATCCCGGCTCGAACTCGGTCAGAGGGCCTGAACATCCTCCCAGTTCGTGAGTTTATGGAATATTTTCCACACTCTGCGGGCTCAAAGGCTTGCGTCTCCGCAAACGCTTTGCTAGTGAGGCGCTCCCCTTTGCGGAGCTCGCCCGACTACCGGGAATCGAGTTTCGCCAGCCGCCCCTAGCGGCTCGCGGTGCGGGTCTCCTCTCACGAGGGCGACCTGCGAATCGTCGAAACCGCGGCCACTCGGAGGCGGTTGTTAGAGCAGCGGTTTCCGCTTCTCCAGGGGTCGACGGGTCTCACGAGGAAACTGTCGTCATGATAAGCAACGCCAAAGCCAATTTTCAGAGGATCAGTCCGCGTAAAGCTCGGATGATCGTCAATCTGATCCGCGGACGGGCAGCCTCCGACGCGCTGCAGCTTCTCGATTTCACGTTCAAGGCCGGTGCGCCGTTCGTGAAGAAGCTTATCGCCAGCGCCGTCGCCAACGCGCGGCTCAAGCGCCCGGACGTCGACGTGGACGCGCTGTACATCAGCCGCGCCTCTTGCGACAAAGCCGGCAACCAGAATCTTCGCCGTTGGCGTCCGCGTGCTCAAGGGCGCGCGACTCGTATCGCCAAAGGCGTCAGCCACATCCACATCGAACTGGACCAGCGCTGAGCCGCTCCGAGCGCGCTTAGAAGCGGTAAGAACTAATGGGACAAAAAACTCATCCGTATGGCTTTCGCCTCGGCGTCATCAAGACGTGGACCAGCAAATGGTTCGAGGACAAGCACTACACGCAGTGGCTCCACGAAGACATCCGCATCAAGCGCGCGGTGAAGGAGTACCTGTACAACGCCAACGTCGCCAGCGTCGAAGTCGAGCGCGCCGCGAACAAGGCCAAGGTCATCGTGTACACGGCTCGCCCGGGTATGGTGATCGGCAAAGGTGGCAAGGGCATCGAGATCCTCAAAGTGGGCAATCTCGACACCGCCGCCAAGGGCGAGACGAAGTTCGCCGGCGTGCAGTCCTTCACGCAAAATGAAGTGTTCATCGACGTGCAAGAGGTCCGCAAGGCGGAGACCAATGCACAGCTCGTAGCCGAGAACATCGCGACGCAGCTCGAACGCCGTATCGCGTTCCGCCGCGCGATGAAGAAGGCGCTCACCACTGCGATGAAGTTTGGTGCCAAGGGCGTGCGCATCCGTTGCGCGGGTCGCCTGGCAGGCGCCGAAATGGGCCGCGTCGAAACGTACCGCGAAGGTCGCGTGCCGCTTCACACGCTGCGCGCCGATGTCGACTTCGGCCTGGCCGAAGCCCGCACGACCTACGGCACCATCGGCGTCAAGGTTTGGATCTTCAAGGGCGAAGTGCTTCAGCGCAAAGCGCGTCGCATACCGGAGTGATGAGCGATGCTGCAACCCAAGCGCACTAAGTTCAGGAAGCAACAGAAGGGCAAGAATCGCGGAGTCGCCTGGCGCGGTTCGGATGTCTCCTTCGGTGATTTCGGTCTGCAAGCGACCGAGCACTGCTTCGTTACCTCACGGCAGATCGAAGCCTGTCGTATGGCGATTCAGCGGCACGTGAAGCGCGCCGGCAAACTCTGGATCCGCGTGTTCCCCGACAAACCGGTGACCAAGAAGCCGCTCGAAGTCCGCATGGGTAGCGGTAAGGGCGCCGTCGAAGGTTGGGTTGCCGTGGTGAAGCCGGGCAAAGTCATGTTCGAGATCGCGGGTGTGCCCGAAGCGGATGCGCGTGAAGCGTTCCGTCTCGCCGGTTCCAAGCTCCCGCTTGCGGTTCGCGTCCTGACGCGAGGTGACCTGTGATGAAGGCGAAAGACCTGCGTGAGCGCTCGGCCGAGGATTTGGTCGAGCTCAAGAAGACGATGGAGAAGGACCTCTTCTCGCATCGCATGAAGAATGCAACCGATCAGCTCGGTGATACGAGCTTGCTCGGCAAGGCGCGCAAGGACATCGCGCGCGTCGAAATGATTTTGCACGAGCGCCGTCAGCAAGCGGCTTCGAGCAAAGGAGCCAAGTCGTGAACGCGCCTGCAGAGTCCGGGAACCCGGTCTACCGTCGCAAACTCATCGGTCGCGTCCGCAGCGACAAGATGAACAAGACGGTCGTCGTCGAAGTCGTCCGCTTCAAGCGTGAAGGCATCTACAAGAAGTACGTTCGTGTTCGTAAGCGTTACAAAGCGCACGACGAGAAGAACGAGTTCAAGACCGGTGATCGCGTAGAGATCATCGAGAGCCGTCCGCTCTCGCGCGAGAAGCGCTGGTCGGTCGCGCGCTTGGTGGACAGGCCCGCACAGGAGCTCGGCTGATATGATCCAGATGCAAAGCTTTCTGGACGTCGCCGACAACTCCGGTGCGAAGCGCGTCCAGTGCATCAAGGTGCTCGGCGGTTCACGCCGTCGTTACGCCGCGCTCGGTGACGTCATCGTCGTCGCCATCAAAGAAGCCCTCCCCGGCAGCAAAGTGAAGAAGGGTGACACCGCTCGCGCGGTCGTCGTTCGGACTCGCCGCGAATACCGCCGCGCCGATGGCAGCTACATCAAGTTCGACGACAACAGCGCGGTGCTCATCAACACGCAGCAAGAACCCGTCGGAACCCGCATCTTTGGCCCGGTTGCTCGTGAGCTCCGCAGCAAGAAGTTCATGAAGATCATCTCGCTCGCTCCGGAGGTGTTGTGATGCAACGCCTCATCGTCGGCGATCAGGTCGTCGTCATTCGCGGGAACGACAAGGGTAAGCGCGGCAAGGTGTCGAAGCTGGTTCGCGATCGCGTGATCGTGGAAGGCATCAACGTCGTGAAGCGCCACCTGAAGCAGACCCCGCAACGCCCGGGTGGCATCCTCGAGGTCGAAGCCCCGATTTCGGCGAGCAACGTGATGCTCATCGACCCGGCCACCAACAAACCCACTCGCGTCTCGGTCAAAATCGAGGGCGACAAGAAAGTCCGCGTCGCCAAGAGCGGCACCGCCATCCCAGTGGCGAAGGAGAAGTGATGGTCGACAAAATCGCCCCTCGCCTTCGCGAGAAGTACACGACCGAGTCGGTCCCGGCGCTGATGAAGCGCTTCGGCTACACGAACCCGATGCAGGTTCCGCGGCTCAAGACCATCGTCCTCAATATGGGCGTTGGCGAAGCGGTCGCGAACCCGAAGCTGATCGACGCTGCGGTCACCGAAATGACCGCCATCTCCGGCCAAAAGCCGGTGGTGACCAAGGCCAAGAAAGCCATCGCGACCTTCAAGCTCCGCGAAGGCATGCCCATCGGCGTCAAAGTGACGCTGCGCCGCGAGCGCATGTGGGAGTTCCTGGATCGCCTCGTTACCCTCGGTTTGCCGCGCGTGCGCGACTTCCGCGGCACGAGCCCCAAGGGCTTCGACGGCTCGGGTAACTACACGCTTGGTCTGAAAGAACAGATCATTTTCCCCGAGATCGAGTTCGACAAGGTCGAGAAGATCAAGGGCATGAACATCACGTTTGTCACAACCGCCGATACCGACGAAGAAGCCAAGGAGCTCCTCGGTACCCTCGGCATGCCGTTCAGGAGTTGATGCATGGCGCGCGCGTCTCAATGGGCAAAGGCCAACCGTCCGCCCAAGTTCTCGACCCGAGCGGTCAACCGCTGCAAAGTCTGCGGCCGTATCCGCGGCGTGTATCGCGATTTCCAATTGTGCCGTCTTTGCATGCGTCAGCTGGCCCTCAAAGGCGAGCTGCCCGGCGTCACGAAATCGAGCTGGTGAAGCCATGATGACCGATCCCATTTCGGATTTGCTGGCGCGGATTCGTAACGCGTCCCTGGCGCGTCACGAGTTGACTCGCGTGCCGGCCAACAAAGTCAAAAAGAACATCGCCTTGCTGCTCAAGGCCGAGGGCTACATCGCCGATGTTCGTCAGGAAGAGTGGGGGCCCCAGAAGCACCAGACGATCACCATCGTGCTCAAGTACGGTGACGATCGTAAGTCGGCGTTTCAAGGTCTCAAGCGCGTCTCGCGCCCGGGTCGCCGGGTGTACGTGCGCCACGATCAAATTCCGCGCGTCCTCTCGGGGCTCGGAATCTCCATCATCAGCACCTCGCACGGGCTGATGAGCGACAAGGAAGCGCGTCGCCGCAAGATCGGTGGCGAGCTTCTGTGTGAGGTGTGGTGATGGCCGAAGCTCAAGCTACCGCGCCGCTCAAGAAGTCTCGCGTCGGCAAACGCCCGGTCGCGATTCCGAAGGGCGTCACGGTCAATCAGTCGGGCAGCAAGCTCGATATCCAGGGTCCGAAGGGCAAGCTGTCCTTGGACATCCCGGCTCAAGTCCAGGTCCGCAAGGACGGCGAGGGTTGGGTCGTGGAGAGCAGTGCAGAGGGTCGCGATGCGGCTCGCTTGCAGGGCCTCAGCCGCGCGCTCCTCGCCAGCATGGTGAAGGGCGCCGCCGAAGGTTACGAGCGCTCGCTCGAACTGGTCGGCACCGGTTACCGCGCGGAAGTCAAAGGCAAGGTCGTGACCTTGCAGCTCGGCTTCTCGCACCCCACTTCGATCGAGCTACCAGCGTCGATCACCGGCGTCGTTCCGCCGGATTCGAAGGGCACCATGCTCGTGCTCACTTCGGCTGACAAGGCCGCTCTCGGACAGATGGCTGCGACGATTCGCGGCCTGCGTCCCCCGGAACCGTACGGCGGCAAAGGCGTGCGTTACCGCGGTGAGAACATCCGGCGTAAGGCTGGCAAGGCCGCCAAGGGCAAAGGCAAGTAACTATGGCAACGTCTCTCACTGGCCGTCAGCGCCGCCGTTTCCGGATCCGGAAGCGTATCTCCGGCAGCACCGAGCGCCCCCGGCTCAGCGTGTTCCGCACCGCAACGCACATCTACGCGCAGGTCGTGGTCGATTCGGACGGGCGTACGCTCGCCGCGGCTTCCACGCTGTCTCGCGATCTCAAGAGCACGCTCGAAAGCGACACCAAGACGGACGCGGCCAAGAAGGTCGGCGCCTTGATCGCCAAGATCTGTCTCGAAAAGAAGATCGAAAAGGTCGTGTTCGACCGCAACGGTTATCTCTATCACGGCCGCGTGAAGGCTCTTGCAGAAGCCGCACGCGAAGCTGGGCTCCAGTTCTGAGCCGAGGGAAGAGTCATGGCGTTCGAAAGCATTGACGAAGAAAAGCTCAAAGAGCGAGTCATCCACATCAACCGCGTTGCGAAGGTGGTGAAGGGTGGCCGTCGTTTCAGCTTCTCCGCGCTAGTCGTAGTCGGTGATGAAAACGGTCACGTCGGCGTCGGCCTCGGTAAGGCCAACGAAGTGCCGGAAGCGATCCGCAAGGGCAACGATCAGGCTCGCAAGAACCTGTTCAAGGTGCCGATGATCGGTGCCACGGTTCCGCACGATGTCACGGGCCACTTCGGTGCCGGCAAAGTGTTGCTCCGCCCGGCCTCGCCCGGTACGGGCGTTATCGCGGGCGGCGCAGTGCGCGCCGTCGTCGAGTCCGCTGGCATTCAAGACATCTTGAGCAAGTGCCTCGGCTCTTCCAACAAGTACAACGTCGTGCACGCGACGGTCGCTGCTCTCCAAGGCCTGCGTGGTCCGGAAGTGGTTGCCAAGGCACGCGGCAAAGAGCTCGACGAGATCGCTTCGGACTACCCGGTCTCGGCCGTGTCGGTTCAAGCCAGCGGCGGTTCCTCGATCGTCGCCGGTAACGGCGGAGGGCCCACCACGTGAGCAAGAAGCTCGAAGTCAAGCAGACGGGTAGCGTCATCGGCCGGCCGCACACCACGCGCGCCATCATCGACGGTTTGGGCCTTCGCGGTCCGGGCTCGTCGGTGGTCGTCGAGAATACGCCCTCGTTTCGCGGCATGATCAAGAAGGTTTTGCACCTCGTCGCGGTTCAGGAGAAGCCATGAGCTCCACCATTCTTTCTCGTCTCGCTGCTCCGGCCGGCGCGCGCCACCTCGAAAAACGTTTCGGGCGCGGCGTGGGTTCCGGTTTGGGCAAGACCTGCGGTCGCGGCCAGAAGGGCCAAAAAGCCCGTAACGGCGGCAACATCGGCAAACTCCACTTCCAAGGTGGTCAGACGCCGATTCAGCGCCGTTTGCCGAAGCGCGGCTTTCGCCGGCCCTTCCCGATCACGGTCGTCCCGGTCAATCTCGGTGATTTGCAGAGCTTCGACGCTGGCGCGACGGTCGACGAGACCGCGCTCCGCGACTCTCGCCTCGTGCAAGGTCAACGAGTGCTGATCAAGGTTCTCGGTGATGGCGAATTCACCAAGAAGCTCACGGTTCACGCGCACAGCTTCAGCAAGTCGGCACTCGAGAAACTCGAGAAGCTGGGCGGCAAAGCGGTCGTGATCCCGGTGATCAAGCAAAAAGACGCGGGCTGAGCTTTCGCTCCTGAGCTCCGCACATGGCAGCCTTTCAAGGTTTCTCGAATATCGGCAAGGTGCCGGAGCTCCGGCGCCGGATCGTGTTCACGCTCATCGTGCTCGCGATCTACCGGCTTGGTGTATTCGTCACCATCCCCGGTGTCGATCGCGCCGTGATGCAGAACATCGTGAAGGGCCAGGGCGGTCTGCTCGGGCTCTTCAACTTGTTCTCTGGCGGTGCGCTCGCCAACTTGTCGATCTTGGCGCTCGGCATCATGCCGTACGTCTCGGCGAGCATCATCATGCAGCTCGCCGGCCTGATCAGTAAGCAGGTCGAGGAGCTCCGCAAAGAAGGCGAAGCAGGTCGCCGTAAGCTCGAGCAGTACACGCGCTACGGCGCGATCGTGCTCAGCATCTTGCAGTCGTTCGGTGTCGCGCTTTCGCTCGAACACATGAACAACTCCGACATGGGCGGCGGTCGCTTCGGTGACGTGGTCGTCAATGCGGGCTGGGGCTTCCGCCTGATGACGGTCATCACGTTGACCACGGGCTCTGGCCTCTTGATGTGGCTCGGTGAGCAAGCGACGGAACGCGGTATCGGCAACGGTACCTCGATGATCATCCTCGCCAGCATCGTGAGCGGCATTCCGAAGGCCATTCAAAACTACTACGCCGGTCACACCGGTGATCTGCAGCCGCTGACGATTGCGGTGCTGCTCGGCGTGCTGCTCGTCAGCATTGCCATGGTCGTGTTCTTCGAGCGCGCGCAACGCGAGATCCCGATTCAGTATTCGCGCCGCCAAGTGGGCCGACGCGTGTACGGCGGGCAGACCGCGCACTTGCCGCTCAAGGTGAACATGGCGAGCATGATCCCGCCGATCTTCGCCTCGAGCTTGTTGATGTTCCCGGCGACGCTGGCGAGCTTCAACATCCCGCTCATGTCGACGTTCAGCTCGCTGCTCAACCGCGGTGACTGGCTGTTTCACACGCTGTTCGCGGCGCTGTCGATCTTCTTCTCCTTCTTCTACACGGCCGTCACGTTCCAACCGATCGACGTCGCCGACAACCTGAAGAAGCAACAGGCGAACATCCCCGGCATTCGTCCCGGTCGCCAAACGGCCGAGTACATCGATCGCGTGCTGACGCGGCTCACGGTCGGCGGCGCGGTGTACGTGGCCACGATTTGCGTCGTGCCCGCCGTCATCGCCAACTCGTTCCACATCCCGTTTCAGTTCGGTGGCACGAGCCTCATCATCGTCGTGGGCGTCGCGCTCGAGACGGTGAACCAGATCGAAGCTCACCTCATCACGCGCAGCTACGAGGGCCTCACGGGCCCGCGCGTGACTCGCCTCAGTGGTCGGAGGCCGGCGTGAGGGTCGTGTTGCTCGGTGCGCCGGCTAGCGGCAAGGGCACCCAGGCTGCTGTCCTGTGCGAGAAGTTCGGCGCGCCGAAAATCTCGACTGGCGACATGCTGCGCGCCGCGCTCGCCGCCGGGACAGAACTGGGCAAAGAAGCCGCCCGTTTCATGAACGACGGCAAGCTCGTGCCGGACTCGGTCGTGATCGGCCTGGTCAAAGAACGCATCGCCCAGCCGGATGCCAAAAACGGCTTTATTCTCGATGGTTTCCCGCGCACGGTGCCCCAGGCCGAGGCGCTGGAAGCGGCCTTGCTCGCGGTCGGCACCCCCCTCGAAGCGGCCCTCCAGATCGACGTTCCCCGCGATCTTTTGATGGAACGGGCCACGCTCCGCCGTACCGACAAACGGACTGGACACATCTACCACTTAAAGTATAGTCCCCCGCCCCCGGACGCCGAGCTCGAACATCGGGCCGACGACCAGGCGGAGACGGTAACGAAGCGTCTCGATCAATACGATGCGATGACGGCGGCGCTCTTGCCGCACTACGAAAAACTCGGGCTGCTACGCCGAGTCGATGGGGTCGGTTCTCCGCAGGAGATCACCACCCGCATCCTCGCAGCGCTCGAACACTGAACGGACAGGAGGCGACGAACGAAAGACGAATCGACTGGAACAGGTGTCATCTCAGAGGTCTTACCGAACGCATTGTTTCGGGTGACTCTCGAAGATGGTCGCTCTGTTCGTGCCGGGATCTCCCCCAGTCTTCGTCACGCGATCGTACGGCTCATCAGCGGCTCTCAAGTGGTGGTCAAACTCTCCAAGCTAGACCCCAGCCGCGGACAAATCATCAAGAAGCTAAGTTAGATACTTACAGAGACGATTGAAGGCAGGACATCATGAAGGTGCGACCGAGTGTGAAAAAGATCTGCGACAAATGCAAAGTCGTGAAGCGCCGTGGAGTCCTGCGCGTGATTTGTAATAACCCTCGCCACAAGCAACGGCAGGGCTGAGAGGGACTATGGCGCGTATTGCTGGTATCGACCTTCCCCGCCGCAAGGCCATCGTTTACGCCCTCCCGTATATCTACGGGATCGGCAATGCCACGGCTCGCAAGCTGTGCAAAGACGCCAAGGTGCCGGAAGACCGCAAGGTCGACGAGCTCACCGAAGCGGACGTGAAAAATATTCGCGATGCGATCGATGCGAGCATCAAGGTCGAAGGCGACGCGCGCCGCGAGGTGCAGCAAAACATCAAGCGTTTGATGGACCTCGGGTCGTACCGTGGGCTTCGTCATCGCAAAGGCCTGCCCGTCAACGGGCAACGCACCCGCACCAATTCGCGCACCCGCAAGGGCCCGCGCAAGAGCCTGGCGCGTCGCTCCTAAGCGCCGGCCCTCAGTAAAGCGATTTTTGCATGGCAACTCCCAAAGCCCGCACCCAGAAAAAAGTAGTCAAGAAGAACGTCTTCGCTGGCATCTGCCACATCAAGTCGACGTTCAACAACACGATCGTCACCATCACTGACGTGAATGGTGCCGCGATCTCTTGGGCCAGCGCAGGTTCGCGCGGCTTCAAGGGTTCACGTAAGAGCACGCCGTTCGCGGCACAGCTCGCCGCCGAAGAAGCCGGTCGCCGCGCCATGGAGCACGGTGTCCGCTCGGTCGCGGTGTTCGTGAAGGGTCCGGGCGCTGGCCGCGAAAGCGCGCTGCGTGCCTTGCAGCAGGTGGGTTTCAAAGTGACTTTGATTCGCGATGTCACGCCGATCCCGCACAACGGGTGTCGGCCCCCCAAGCGTCGTCGCGTGTGAGCGGAGTAGAATTATGGCGCGTTATTTAGGTGCTGTTTGCAAGCTTTGCCGTCGTGAAGGCGGGAAGCTGTATCTCAAAGGCGAGCGCTGCTTCACTGAGAAGTGTGCAGTGAGCCGTCGTCCGTACCCGCCAGGCCAGCACGGCCAGGCGCGTATCAAGCTGAGCGAGTACGGTCTCCGTCTGCGCGAGAAGCAGAAGATGCGCCGCATCTACGGTCTGCTCGAGATGCAGTTCGCCGGTTACTACGTGCAAGCGACCCACCTCAAGGGCCGCACCGGCGAAGAGATGCTCGGCCTGATCGAGCGTCGCCTCGACAACGTCGTCCTCCGCATGGGGTTCGCCTCGAGCCGCGCGCAAGGTCGTCAGCTCGTTCGCCACAACCACGTGCTCGTCAACGGCAAGCGCGTGAACATCCCGAGCTTCCGCGTGAAGCCGAACGACAAGATCGAAATCGGCGAGACCAGCCGCAAGATTGCTTACATCGCCGCAGCCCTCACCGCCGCCGACAGCCGTCAGCGTCCGAGCTGGCTCGAGGTCGATAAGGCGAACTTCGCGGGTACGTTCAAGTCGATGCCGGTCCGCGACGAACTCAACGAGCCGTCGGTTCGTGAGCAGTACGTCGTCGAATATTATTCTCGTTAGTCGGTCGCGCGCTGAGGCCTAGAGCTTCGGCGCGCTCCTACATTTCTGATACTGGCGAGGGCCCAAAGCCTTCGCAACGCGGGCTGACCGCGGAGCTGACAGTGGGAGCTGGATCCTCTGCAGTTCGAGACGGTCGCGCGAACCCCCAAAAAAGGAGCAGCTCGAATGGTGACACAGATGATGAGCCGTAACTGGCGCGACTTGATCCGCCCCAAGGCGATCACGCTCGATCCGGAATCGAATTCGGAATCGTATGGCAAGTTCACGTGCGAGCCGCTCGAACGTGGGTTCGGTATCACGATCGGCAACTCGCTCCGCCGCGTGCTGCTCGCTTCGCTCCAGGGCGCCGCGATCACGTCGGTGCGCTTCGAGAGCGCCCTCCACGAGTTCACCACCATCCCCGACGTCGTCGAGGACGTGACCGACATCATCCTCAATC
>Ga0207687_10002324_pt1 | contig 12947 bp, 24 predicted proteins | sample KBSM54metaG_FD_184399 | JGI IMG/M metagenome (GOLD analysis project Ga0207687, IMG submission 184399) | Miscanthus rhizosphere microbial communities from Kellogg Biological Station, Michigan, USA - KBS M5-4 metaG (SPAdes) (version 2) | ecosystem: Host-associated > Plants > Roots > Rhizosphere >...
TATTACTGTACCAAAATCCTGCAGCCATTGCAGCTCAGTCATCTGATCAGGGCCACTGATGGCTGTTGTAGGTCGCCTGATCAAGGCGTCCACTTGATGCTTCTCTACAAGCATTCCGTGTATCTTGGCGACGCCCATCAGCGCAGCCGAAGCCGCGCCAAGCTGCTTATCCTGCTTTGCGAGGCGCGCAACTTCCAGCAATTCGCGGGTTATGAGCTCGGCCGTAACACGTGTCGCGGCGCGGCTCACAACGGCTTTCTGTGCCTCTAACTCAGCCTTGCGAGCTAACACTTTAGCGTTCTTGAGCAAACGCGAACTGCAGGCCGGCAAGGCCGACGGCTTACAGGTCGGATAGGCCTGCCCGTAGGCTTGCGTTGCGCTAAAGCCTTGTTCCACTAGCAGGATTAGAAAGAGCTCCTGTGCGGGCTTTAAAACCGTGATTGTGGGCGTTCGCGACATCTCAGCCGCGAACGGTAAGCAGATACCACACAACAGTCAAATTGTAACATTTCGTGATCGAAAAACATTGGGATGGGTCAACAAAACCATTGACCCGGGTCAATGGTTCGGCTATATTACATCCATAGAAACAAGGAGATGAGCAAATGACTACCGAGACACCCTACAACGGCTGGAGCAATCGCGAGACGTGGCTCGTCAATCTCTGGCTCACCAATGACGAAGCCACCTACAACGAAGTGAGAGGCATGAGTGCTGACCACATCTCAGACTACGTCGAACTTTTGATTGACGATGTCTGCGCCAATCCAACTGTCCCGGGCTTTGCTAACGATCTGATCGGCGCCGCGCTGATCCACGTCAATTGGTTCGAAATCGCCAACAGTCTCAGCGCCGAATAGGTCGAAACGGGCTTTGCCCGTCGCAGCGTAAGACGCTGCCTGATGAGACCACTAACCCGAGTAACGATGATGTACGACCGTGATATGCCTCTGATGCGCTCCCATGCGCTCGCTTCGCCGCAAGGCCTGACCGATGTCATCGCCTTTGTGCTGGCGACCATTCAACAGCCGCTTCAATCGGTTGCCAATCAGATGCGCGACATTCGCTTGAATGGCGCCCAATCAAAGTACCTCTTCGGTTCGAAGCGGATTGGCTACACCTATGCACTCAACCACCAAGAGGTTTTGTTTGCTGCCGTGACTAAGGCTTGCGAACTCAATGACGTGATTGGCGCTGTCGATGTCCTGTCCAATGTACCGGGTTTAGGGATCGTCAAGGCAAGCTTTGTCGCACAGATCTGCGGCTTGGAAGTCGCCTGCCTCGATACCCATAACTTAAAGGCTTTGGGCTTGGCCGAAACAGCTTTCAAGCTGGCCAAGTCGGTCAAGCCTGAAACCAAGCGCGGCAAGATTGACCGTTATGTCGAAATCTGCCGTGAAACCGGCGGTTCAAAGCATTGGTGGAATACCTGGTGCGCCACCGTCGCTGGAAATAGGGCAAACAAATCATTGACTTCGGCCGATATCGTATCTGCCTATCACGTCGCCTGCCTGCAGGCATAACCCAAAGGAGAATGACTATGAGAAACATGCTAGATAGAGCTATGCATTACATGGAGCGGGACCCATCCCGCGCCTACACACTAACCGAATTGAGGCGAGCTACAGGCATAGCCATTCGCTCTCAATATCGCTTGTCCACGCAGCTACTTGATAGCGGTATGGTCGAGCGGGATGGCGGCAGCTACCGCATCGCCGAACACTTGCTATCTAAACATTAACCAAGGTCGAAACGGGCATGAGGTAAGCCCGTCGCAGCGTTAGGCGCTGCCTGATGAGACCAAAGGAAATGACTATGGAAGACTTCCCGCTTGAATGCTTCACCCTTTACGACGGCCTTATCCGCCTCACTCAGGAAGGCATTAACTCATTCACTGTCACCTATGGTGTGCAGATTGAGCCAGGTTTGTCCTACTCGCGCGCTGCAGAGCGCCTAGGCGCTGTCATCATGCATGATGCCGCTTGCGAGTATCGCTTGAACAATAACGATATCGACTAAAGGAGCAACACCAATGAGCTACAAAGGCGAAGTTCAAGTCGGCAACGATCCCAAATGGTACTCGAATGGGTTGCGTTTTGCCACCGCAGACGAGGCAGAGTTGTATGCCAAAGACTTGCTAGGGCGGTGGACCACCGTCCGCTTCATGCAAGTCAGCCCCTCCGACGATCCCGTCACCCACCATTGGAACGGCGACAAGGCTGTCGCCATCGAGGATTGAGCCATGCGCACCATCATCATCGAGCCGGCCATCCAGGCCGGCTACTGGCAGGCAATGCCGGAAGACTACGACCTCTGCGATGCGATCGGCATCGGCCAGTCGCCCACCGAAGCCCTCGATCACTACCTTTTCGCGATCGGCTTCGATGATCTCAACCCTGACTACCGCAGCTTGGCCATCCAGCTGCGTTAGGCCCTGTTTGCCACAGGGAAGCCCGCTGACGCGCGTTCTGCGCTGGCGGGTCTCCCAGCACCCTCCAACCCCAAACGCGCTCACAGAGCGCCCTGAGCAACCAAAATGACCGAAAAACTGATCAACCCGTACTACGACGGCACCAAATGGCGGCTGATCGCCTTCTACCCGAAGCTCGCCGATCGCAAGACCGAGTTCAGCCGCAGCCGCAAGGCCGCGCTCGAACGAGCTCACCTGCACCGCAAGGCCGGCGCCAACGTCGAAATCGCCGAATGCATGTGGGTCGAGCGGATCACCCCGCTCTACTGGTTCGATGCCGACAAGCAGGTGCAATCATGACCCTGCTCGTCTTCGGCGGCGTTGTCCTGTCCGCTATCGCCATCGTCTTCGGCCGGATGGGCGTCTGGGCGGCAGCTGCCGCCTTCCTCGCCTGCCTGGCGGCGATCCCGCTGCTGATCGTCGGCTTCTTCATCGTCGCCGCCATCCACGACGCCAACACCGCCCCCGTCCGCCACAGCTGGGGCACCGAATATCCGCAGGTCATCCCCTGACCCCTCGTCGCCGCCTCTACAACCTGCAGAGGCGGCGATAATTATTTTTCCAGCTATCGGCTCCGACACTATCCGACACTATGTTTACTCGTCCATAATTTGTAATTTTTTCTGGGTTTTTTATTATTATAGGGGCATGTAGGAGTGTGAGCTAGGCGAGTAGACATAGTGTCGGATAGTGTCGGTATGCGGTAAACTCAACGCTTCAGAAACCTTTTTTCGATTTTTCGATTTCTTCGTTCTTTTTGACCACCCAAGCCTCGCAAGCATTGACTTGGTCAGATGTCGAGAGGCTCTTCTTTCCATACAAGGACACGTTCCGCGTGTCCTTCAAGTACCATCTTCCCTTGCTGCCGCCGCTCAGAATGCGCTCATATCCTTGGCCATCCAAACGGGCCGGAAACGCTCGCGTGTTCTTCGGGTCGTCAATCCACGTCTGCAGTCCCGGCTCTGCCGCCGCCATCAACTGATCCTTGGAGAACACCGAAGGCGAACCCATCGCTGCGATAGCGTCCTCCAGCGCCTCATCATTGACGTCTTGCGTCGACACTCCAACCACCGAATGCCACCATCGCGTCTTCGGCGGCGGCGCCTTGGCATCCCACCCCTTCAGATCGATCGACCGCAGGAAGGCCACTACATGCCCGGCTCCGTCACCATCCATCCACTGGTGCAGCCGCGCATAGTAATCCGGCCCCTTGTCCTGCCGCACCTGGCGTTCCGTCACGTCGGTCCAGGCCATGTAGTGGCGGCGGTCCTCCTCCGGCAGATAGAAGCCCTCGTGCCGGTAGTTGGTCGTCATCACCACCCCAACGACGTTCAAAATGGATCGAACCTCGACCCCCTTGGTGTCGATCTGCAGCGTCGCCGGCGGCGCCGCGAGGATCGGCTTCAGATGCTCATACAGCTTCCGCCGGGTCATATTCTCACCGAGGTTATGCACCTCCGAGATCCGCAGCACGACGCTCTGCAGGAACGAATTGAACCGCCCCAGCAGCGCCGTCGGCGTCGCCTCCTGCCAATTCTGCCCGCCCACCCCGAGGATCAGCGGCGCTAGGATCGTATCCTTGCCGGCCCCCGACGGCCCGCCCAGCACCAGCGCGTGGTTCTTCTTCTCCCACGGCCGCTGGATGCAATGCGCCATCCACTTGCTGATCCATTCGGCGTCTTCGGGATAGAGCATCTCCAAATGCCGCCGCCACGGCAGCGCATGTTGCGCCACCCCCGAACACTTCGCCGGCGGCCGGTACAGGTTCAAAATCACATTGTCCTTCTCGGCTTCGATCCCCGCCTTGGTCAGCACCGCGTCTTTGACCAACTTCGGCCGTCCCGGCAGCCACGACACCTGATCCACCGACCGCTGCCGCTTCAGTACCTCCGAAGCCGGTAGCGGCTTGCCCTTTGCGTCGGATATCCCAGTCGGGCCACAGCGCGAATTGACGTTGCTCGCCGGCCACAGATCGCCGGTCGGCATGTAGACAAACTTGCCGGTAGGGTTGTGAGCGTAGAAGTCATAAATCGTCGTCCGCTCTTTCTCTGGCTGAGTGGCATCATCATCAAACGCCGCCGCCGCTAAGTCTGGTCCCGCCTTGTCCTTGGCCAAAATCTCCAACGCCCCCCAGCCGGCCGAATGCGGCTCGATGCTCTCCCACACCCGCTCGAACCCAGGTTCGTCCTTCGACCACGCCAGCGCCAATTCAAAGGCGTCTTCCGGCCACTCCAGCAACGCTCCCTTGATCGCGTGCAGGACCTCTATCCACCAGCCGCGCAAGCCTTCGCCTTCGCCGCCTTCCCAGGGGTTCTTCAGCGCCTCCAGCACCGCCTTGACCGCCGCCACCGAGGGCGCCGCCTGCGGCCCACCTCCGCTCCGCGGAGCTCGCGCCGCCTTGCTAAACGGCGTCTCCGGCAACCACCCGAGGTCGCCCTCCCCCCAAATGACCGATCCAACCACAAAGCCGCCGCGCTTCTGATTGATGCCGCCAGGCAGCCGCCACCAATGCACGCAGTCGGTGCCATCGACCTCCCACGGCACCCGCGCTCTCAGCGCCGTCCATTCTGCCGGCGTCACCCCGTCGCCCAGTCGGTATCCCGCTTGAGCATTGCCTTCGGAGGTCTCAAGCAGCGTCAGCGGTGGCGTCGCTAGCCAGGCGAACTCCGCCGGGTGAACCTTACGTCCGACATCGTCGATGACCAAAGCGTGGACCGAGACGGCCTTCTCCGCCACCCGCTGCCCGCGGGCATTCAGTCCCGACAGCCGCGCCGGGCACCAATACCAGCCAGCCTGCGGGTCGAGCGTCGCCGTCGCCGCCAGCCGCGGCCTATTCATGCTGTTGCTGTCGCAGACATAGACGCCGCTGAGATCATCACCGAAATAAGCGCGCAGAAACGCTCGGCTCGCCTCATTCATCGGTCGAGCTCCCAGCTTTGAGCGCGTTCAGCGTGGGCGAGGCAGATGTGAGCCAGCCACTCGTCGCGGCTCAAAAAAATCTTGTTGTAATGCTCGACCCTGCCATCAGGGGTGACGAGGCCACGGTAATCCAGATGATACTCATCCAGCCGCGGCACCAGCGGTAGCCGCCACGCTAAGACGCCCGATGGCTGCTGCTTAAAACCGGGGTAAATACGCCACGCGACAACCGGGGCTTCGGCGATCTCGATCGGATCGACGATCCATACGCCGTCCACCAGCTGACAGCCGAGGTAGATCTGAACGACAGACCAGCCTGCCGCCGCAGCGACGACAGTGTGTTGATTTTGGGGAGCAGTTTCATTAGCTTTAGGCACGTGATGTTCCTTTCTTCCGTACAGGGATTTGAGGATCAGGAGGCGATATCCCCGGCCACGGGTTATCGCCTTCATCATTTGGTGATTCGTTTTTAACCTACGTTAGTCGGCGAACAGGGTCCATTCACTTCGCGTAGCGCCGCCCTGTGGACAACTTCGCCGCCACCGGCAGCCCCGCCGCCCACGCCGGCGCCTCCGGCGTAAAAGCCGCCCGATCCCAGCCGCTGAACTCGGTTTCCGGCAACTCCCAGACGATTTCATCATGCACTGTCATCACTGGCACTGCCGTCCGATCGAGCATCGCCTCCGCCATCACGTCACGCGCCACCGACTGGACGATATTCTCCACCAGCCGGCCGCCATAGGTCCGTTCGGTGCCCCACTTCTTGGTCACCCCGTTGACCCCGTCGAACACCAACCCGCTTTCCGCCGCCAGCCGCATGTTGTGGTACGTCAAGGGGACACCATTGGGTTTTTTGACCTGCGTTGTCCTCCCAAGCGTCCTGACTGCCATGCCGTGGCTGAGCCCGATCACCGCGCCGTGGCGCTGCACCGATCGCCGCACCGCCTCTTCGACCGCCCGCCAATAGCGCAAGATCGCTGAATTGCCGTCGCGCCACGCCCATAGATGCGCCGTCGCTTGCGCCGCCGTCAGCTCGACGAAGTAGGGTGCCGCAGCCGCCGTCGTCCTAAACTTCTCCGCCCCCATGCCGTAACCACAAGCCAACACCAGCACTTTGCCCAGCTGCCGATTGGCGCTGCCGACCTTGCGCGCCGCTTGGACATAAACATCATCACCCCGCGCGAACGCCTCGACGACGTCCTTCTGCCCCGCCAGCCACGCCAGCACCCTGGCTTCGATCTGACTGAGGTCGGCAGCCACCAGGACATGGCCAGGCTTGGCCACAAAGCAGCCCCTGAGCGTCTTCGAGATCTCCGCCATCGGCGATGCCCAAAACACGTCGAGCCCCTCAGCGAGGCCGATAACCGCCTCTGCGTCGTGGTCCTCTGGCGTCCGTGGTAGATTTTGCGGCTGGATCAGCCGCCCCGCCCAGCGTCCCGTCCGTCCCGCTCCATAGAACTGCAGCAGATGCCGCGCCCTGCCGTCCTTGTTGGAGGCGACGTCGATCATCCGCTCCAGCTTCGCCACCGACGACTTCGCCGCCTGTTGGCGGAGCTCCAGCACCCGATGCACCACCGCCGGATGCCGAGCGTCCAGCGCCACGCCGACTGTTTCACGTGAAACATCCGTCAGTGCCGTGCCTTCGCTAGCCAGCCACGCCATCAGCCGCGCCACCTGGCTGCCGGGCGCCGTCACCCTGCCCTCCGTCAGTTGGGCGCATTCACTATTGATCGCTTCGATCGCCCGCTCCGCTGCCGTCTTCAGCCGCACCACTGCCGCCAGGTCGAGCAGCACGCCCTTGCGGTTGATCTCGCCGTCGAGCAGCGACAACTTCCGTTCGAAAGGATGCAGATCGGGGATCGCCGCGTCGATCGCCCGTTCGGCGCGAACGTCGTCCTCACAGTAGGCGGCGAGCTCCGCCAGTCGGACAGCGTCAACCTCATGCCACGGCGGCGCCCCATTGGCCCTTGGCCGGCCCATCGACAGCATCAAGAGCCGCCGGGTCTCATCCTTGATGGTCGAGAGCCCTAGAGCTCGCCCCGCGGCCAGCAGTCCTGCCGGCAGCCCATAGGCCAGCGCCTTCTGCATCGTGCAGATGAGCCGTGCCGGATTGACATCGACGCCATAATAGCTGGTGAGCACGGCGTGCTCGAAGGCGGCGTTATGGGCGCGAATTTCGCCGCCCACGAAAAGCCGCGTGAGGATGGGGGCAGGAAGTGTCGCCGTGTCCGGCCAGACCACCGACTGCACTGGATCGTCGTCGAACGCCCAGGCAACCACCGTCACGGTGAAGTCGGGGCTGGCGACGTAGTTCTCCAGACCGACCTTGCGGAGGTCGGCACTGCTGAACGTTTCGAAATCGAGATGGAGTTTAGACATTTTTGCCTCATAGTGTTTGTCGGATGATTTATCCGGGCACTATGATATTAGCTGTTGACACCCCTCAATGCAAGGGCTATATTTATAGCATCAACTCAACGCTCATCGACAAGGAAAATGATTATGGCTTATCCCAGCAACATCCACCCCGCCGACGAAATGCAGGCGCTGCGCGCTCAGATCAAGGCACTGCAGGACCGCGAGAGCCAACTTCGCGACGTCCTCCTAGCCGCCAACGACGCCGGCCGCGAGGGTGCCGCCTACCGCGCCTTCGTCATGGTTTCGACCCGCGAGACCCTCGACAAGAACGCCATCACCGCGGCGCTCGGCAAGGACGTCGTCGAGCCGTTCATGCGGAAGAGCGAGATGAAGACCCTCAAGCTGGCCAAAAAGGACGCCTGAGATGGAGAGCCTCAAGTACCAACTCAACAAGCTGTTTTACACGCCTCGGAAACCGCGCAAGCCGGTGATCCATCAGCACATGGGCGTCGTCATCACCCGCAAGAACGGCGGTATCGGCATGTATGTCGCCACCGTCGATGGCAAGGAGTTCTCCAACACTCGGCTTGGTGATTTGAAGCGGCAGATTGGCGAGGCGCTATCCTGAGCTAGAGAACCTGGAGAAATTGCAAATGAATACCCGCAACTACGAGCCGCCGAAGTGGCGCATCAGGGAGCTGATCGACGGCTTGAAGCCCTACCGCCGGATTGTCGAGCGACTGGAGGCACGCGGCTACCCCCGCCTGCCGCAGTCCTCGATCGCCGGCTGGCGGATGCACAATTCGATCCCCAATGTGTGGCTGCCGGCGTTCATCGACCTCGGTCTGGAGAGCCGCGTCATCGTCTCGATCGACGACTTCCGCGAGCCGGAGAGCATCACCCTCGAACCGTTCCCAGAGCTCGCCGATGCCGGCTAGCGGCGCCATCCTCGCCGTCGATCCCGGGGCGGTCTCCGGCGCCGTCGCGCTCTACACCCCGGCGGGCAATCTGGTCGTCGGCGACCTCGCTGTGGTCAACCGCCAGATCGACCCGGCGGCCTTCAGCCGGGTGGTGCGTGACATGGGCGTCAACACCGCCGTCGTCGAGCAGGTCGCATCGATGCCCAAGCAGGGCGTCGCCTCGACCTGGAAGTTCGGCTTCGCCTGTGGCGCCATCTACGGGGTGCTGGCTGCCTGCGGCGTGCCCGTCCATTACGTCACACCGTCGGTGTGGAAGCGCCACCACGGCTTGCTGGGCAAGGACAAGGAGGCCTCCCGCGCCCTCGCCATCAAGCTGCATCCCGGCATCGAGGGGCTGCACCTCAAGAAACACCAGGGGCGCGCAGAGGCGCTGCTGATCCTCGACTGGTTCCGCAACGTCAAACTCAAAGAGCAACAACCGTGATCGAACCTCTGTATAGCTTCCAAGCTGATGCCATCACCAAGATCGAAGTTGGTCATCCGGTCTACCTCGGCTTCGATCCCGGTTTGGGCAAAAGCCGCACCGCGCTGGAGGCCGCCCATCGGCGGGGCGCCAAGCGCATCCTCGTCGCCTGCCACGCCTCCGGCCGCTACGTCTGGGAGGGGGAGACCAAGAAGTGGTCGCCCTACCTGGCGACCGTCGTCAAGGGACCCGCAGACCTCAAGGGTGACGGCGTCAAAATCCTCACCTATGGGCTGATCTCGCAGAAGCTCTCCCCCTATATCGAGGCGGTGCTGCGTGGCCAGGCGTTCGATTTGAGCGTCATCGACGAAGCTCACGCGCTGAAGAACCCCGGCGCCAATCGCACCAAAGCCATCCTCGGCAGGATGTGGCCGAAGCTCGGCACGGTGATCCCGCTGTCGGGCACCCCGGCGCCCAACCACGCCGGTGAGCTCTACCCGATCCTCAAGGCGCTTTACCCGCGGGCGATTGCCGGTGCCAACGGCCGCGACCTGGCGCAGTGGCAGTTCGAAGACCGCTACTGCCGCGTAGTGATGAAACGCTTCGGCACCAGCCCCTATCCGGTGCGGACCATCGAAGGCTCCCAGAACCTCGCGGAGCTCCGCCACCGCCTCGACGGCTTCATGCTCCGCGTCCGCAAGGAAGAGGTACTCAAGGACCTGCCGCCGATCCGCTACGATCTGGTGCCGATCGGCGTCGATACCTACGCCGCAGCGGCGCTGCCCAAACTGCCAATCACATCTGATGACGATTTATTGGACTATCTCAGCGGCCGTTACGGCGACGAGCATGTGATGCGCATTCGCCGGATGCTCGGCCTGCTGAAGGTCGGCCCGAGCATCGAATACCTCGACGACTTCATGCGGGGGCTGCCGGCGCACCGCAAGATCTTGGTGTTCGGGCACCACCGCGAAGTCATCGACAGACTGATGAGCGGCCTGGCCGATTGGTCGCCGGTCAAGATCGACGGCGGCTCCAGTCCGTCAGAGCGTACTGTGGCAATCAACACCTTCCTCACCAACCACCGCTGCCGGATGTTCATCGGTAACATCGCCGCCGCCGGCACCGGCATCACTCTGGTCGGGCCGATGTGCGCCTGCGCTGACGTATTCTTCGTCGAGGCCAGCTACTCCGTCGGCGACAACGTCCAAGCCGCCGCCCGCATCCATAGGATCGGCCAGCACGACGGCGTCGTCGCCCGCTTCTTCACCGCCCACGAGACCCTCGACGACCGCATCCAATCGATCCTCGCGCGGAAAGCCCGCGACTTCAAAGCTTTGTTCGACTGAGAGAAAATCCGTGGCCGAAGAGATCAAATACCACGACTACCCCATCGAAGAGTGCATGGAGGGGGCTGCCGCGATCATCAATCGCGGCGGTCGCGTCCACCAGAAATGGACCTGTCAGCACTGCGGCTCGCGTCAGGGGATGAGCGTGCCGAATAGGTTCTTCCGCAGTGGTCGCTGTGAAGCCTGCAGCAAGGTCACCGCGATCAGCAAGTGCAATTATCTCGCTATTCTTCCAGGAGCTACCGCATGAAACTGACCTTTGAAGCCACCGACGTCCACGATCTCATCAGCCAGGTCGAGAATTTCCTCGGCCCGCAGCGTCTTCTCAATGAGGCGCCGAAGCTGGAGACCCCGACGCCGCCGTCGCCGAAGTTTACCGCCGTGCCAGCAGCGGAGCCTGCAGCCGCCCCCACCGAACTGCCGCAGGAGAAGCGCCGCCCCGGCCGCCCGCGCAAGGAGCCGCCGCCGGCCCAGGAAAACGGTTTGGAAGCCGCCGAAGAGCTCGCCGCGGAGCCTATCGAGGAGCCCGCTGCAGAGCCCCAGAAGGACCCCTTTGTCGAGCCGCCGGTCGATGCCGTCACTCTCCACAAAGTCAAGGAAGAGACCCTCAAGCGGCTGCGCGACCTCTACCTCTCCGGCAAGGGCACCTTCGTCCGCGAGCTGCTGGCCAAGCATGGCCACGGCGCCTTGGTGTTCCCCGAGGTCGAAGCGAAATACTTCCCCGAGATCAAGGCTGACATGGAGAGAGGAATGCACTGAGATGAGCCGCGACAACGACAGCCCCGAAGACCGTTATCGCGTCTTCAGTCGCATCGCACCGATCATCATGGACTTCTACGGCAATCACGCTGGAGAGGCTTTTCATGCGGAGGATTTGCGGCGGCACGTGCTTTGGCTCGACCCAGGCATCGCCCCCGACAGTCCCGGTCGCATCCTGCGCGAACTGCGCCTGCGGGGGTGGCTCAACTACGTGGTCATCAATCGCCGGCAGTCGCTCTACCAGTTCCGCAGCCTCGGCAACGGCTGATGGAGCCGCAGTGGACCCCGCGGATGCAGCAGGTCGCCGAGGAGATCTGCCGCTATGCGCTGGAAACCGGCGAAATGCCGACGCTGATGGAGATCTCCCGGCGCATCGGTCTGTCGCGGGAGCGCACCCGGCAGCTGTGGGCGAGGATCGAACGCCGGGAGCGGGAGAAACGCCTCGATCCTTCGGTCCACATCAAGCGCGCCCAGGCGGGCTATCTGCTGGCGGTGCTCAAGGACATCGAACGGGCCGCGAGGAAAGCCGCCTTGGGGTGGCCGTGGCGCAGCAAACCGAGGCCGCCGCCGAAGCCGCGCCTGCTGAAGCCCAATCCGCCGCCACCGCGTGATCCGCTGGTCGAGTACCTCCGCGCGGAGCGGCTGCGGCAGGAGTGGGAGACGCGCTACTGGCAGGCGAGGGGTGTCGAGGTTGCCAAGCTGATCGAATGCCCCGCGTGTCACGGCACCGCGGTGCAGGGTAATGATTGGTGTCCGGTATGTGCTGGTGAAGGAACCGTCGATTGGGTGAAAACCAAATGAAGCTTGACCCCCGCATTCGCGGACCACGCGAGCCGCGCGAAGCCGAGATCGCTTTGCTCAAGGCGATCCTGGCGGAATTGGTGCGGATCAGGCAGCTGCTGGAGGACGAGGTCGAAGTGTTTTCGGAGCCCCGAGAATGACTGAGCTGACCTTGGTGGAGAAGCTGCGTGCTTTCGCCATGGCCGAAGCCCGCCATGGGATCGGACGCCAGCGCAAGGATCTATTCAATGAAGCCGCCGAGGCCTTGGAGGCTGTAGAGAAGCAGCGGGACAATCTGTTGACCGACCGCGACGCCTGGAAGCAGCGCGCCTGGGCCGCGGAGCAGTCCTGATGCTCGACGCCAACGTCGTCATCACCAAGTGCGTGCAGGCCGTCTACGAGGCTGCCGACCGCTATCATCCGGCGCTGGTCGGGGTCATCGCCGGCCGCGTCCTGCCGCTGTCCGACGGCTCCCAGGTGGTCAAAATCAAGGTTAACATCCAGTACCGCAACGGTCAGGAGAAGTTCGCCCCATTGGATTGCAACATCGACAATGTCGGCAACATCTCGCTGAAGGAGCATCGCGAGTGAGCCTCGACTTTCTCCTCGATCTGGTGATCGGCGTGACCATGTTGTCCGCCATCGGCATCATGGCCTGGGTCTGGTTCCGCTGGGACCGGCTCAATGGCGACCGCCCGCCAGACAAATTCGAGGAGCCACGGAAATGAACCAGCACGCAGCCTGCAGTCCGTCGTCAGCGGCAATGTGGATGTCGTGCCCGGCGTCGATCACCCTGGCGGAAGGCCGCACGCGGCCGTCTTCGAAATACGCCAAGGAGGGCACCGCCGCCCACATGATTGCCGAGATGATCCTCGGTGGGGAGATTTTTCCGCCTGGCAAGGTCGAGGTCGAAGGCACCCAATTCATTG
>Ga0207687_10002329_pt1 | contig 12936 bp, 10 predicted proteins | sample KBSM54metaG_FD_184399 | JGI IMG/M metagenome (GOLD analysis project Ga0207687, IMG submission 184399) | Miscanthus rhizosphere microbial communities from Kellogg Biological Station, Michigan, USA - KBS M5-4 metaG (SPAdes) (version 2) | ecosystem: Host-associated > Plants > Roots > Rhizosphere >...
CTGCGGAACACCGTCTTCAACGCGAATGATTTCTTCTACAATCGCAACAACCCGGCCAGCGCCACCACCAAGCAGGTTCTGAACCAGAATCAGTTCGGCGGCGTGCTGGGCGGCCCGATCATCAAGAACAAGCTGTTTGTCTTCGGAAGCTATCAAGGAACCCGTCAGAAGAATGGATTGGCTTCGCAGGGCGTGACTACCGCGCTGCTGCCTCCGATTCCGGACGGCGATCGATCCGTGCCCGGATTCGCAGCAGCGCTGGGAGCCGTGAGCTGCCCGCAGAATCATCCCGGAGACAACAATTTCAGGACGCCGAGCGGAAGCCAGAACGTCGCGTGCGACGGATCCAATATTAGCCCCGTGGCACTGAGAATTCTCAACATTAAGTTGCCGAACGGCCAATACTACATCCCGGGGTCCGGCGTTGCAGGCTACAAGCAAGCTACCTTCACCAGTCCGGCCATCTACAACGGAAATCAGGGAATGATCAACTTCGACTATTTGGTGAACTCCAAGCACACGGTGTCAGGGCGCTGGTTCTATACCCACGATCCTCAAATCGCGCCCTTGGGAGGGCAACTCCCTGGCGCTCCCAACTTTCCCGACTTCGCCAATACCAATGCGGTCCTCAAGCTAACCTCGATCGTCACGAATTCCATCATCAATGAGGGACGCATATCCTACCAGCGCAACCTCTCGCAGACAGTCCCTCAAGCGGTCCCGGGCGTCACCAATTCGGGGTTGGGAATCACGCCGAATGTCCCGGGCGTTGATTTGCCCCCGCCGTTCGCCATTTCGGCCAGCGGCTTTACGATCCTGGGTGGTATCAACAACGGCACCTACAGCGTGACCAATCAGACGCAGGTGGCCGACCAGGTCTCCATTTCTCGCGGCCGCCATTTGATGCGCGCCGGCTTTGAATGGGAACGAAACAACTGGCCCATCGTCTGGTCCGGAACTCGCGGTAACTTTACCGTCGGGAGCTTTAACGATCTGCTGGTCGGCGGACCACAGAACACCGCGACTGGACAGCCGGGTAACATAAACCAGTGCCTGTTCTGCACTCGCAGCGCGCCCCAAGGCATTATCCACGGCTACAACGCTGCTGGCGGCAGCGCTTTCTTCCAGGACGATTTTAAGGTCACTTCCCGGCTGACGCTCAATCTCGGCGTACGTTGGGAGTACAACGGAGCGCTCACCGATAAGTATGGAAACCTCACCCAGAGCTGGGTGAGCCGGATTCAGGCGGTGCCTCGTCCGCCGTCCGGGCCGACGACTTCCGGCCCCGGTATCAGCCAATGGGTGGTTCCTAGCAACTTCGTCGAGCACTATGGCCAACCGCCGGACGGCGTTTTGGTCAACTCCAACAACACCTCCGAGCGTGTGGGCGCGCCGCGGACTAATTTCGGGCCGCGCATTGGCTTTGCGTATCAGGCGAAAAGCAAACTCGTGATACGCGGCGGCACGGGAATCTTTTATGATCGCGTCGGTGCCGACCGCATCGTCTTCGCCGTTGAGCAGGGCAACCCGTATTCAGCCACAATCGACTTCAATTCGTTCAATAACCTGACTCTGGCGAGTCCATTCCCGGCCACACCAGTGCTCGGCAGCTTCTCGTCGCGATACGCGAATTTCACGCCAGCTTGTTTGGCGAACGCCGCGCTTGCCGGCTGCACCTCGAACCTCAACGTTCCGTTCCTGACCGAGGTTCTGCACACCCCGCTGATCCGCCAATACAACCTGGGCATCCAGTACCAGTTTGCGCCTCAATGGGTTCTCGAAGCCGGTTTCGTCGGATCGAGCTCCATCAATTTGATGCAGATGTACCACAACAACAACACGGCGAATCTGGCCAGCCCCTCCAATCCGATCAATGGCATTACCACGAATACGACGGGGAACGTTCTGTTCCGGGTGCCATATCTCGGCTACCAGGCGGTGGGGGTGCGCGGCACGGCGTTTGATGCCTATTCGAACTACAACAGCATGCAAGTAACGGTTCGCAAGCAGCTCTCCCGTGGTTTGACGTTCCAGGGGGCGTACACCTGGAGCAAAACCATGACGGTCGAATATAACAACGTGGCGAACAGTAACTACGCAGGTGATCTGGGACAGCAGTATGGGCCGGCTACCTTCAGCCGTCCGCAGCGTTTCGTCGCGAATTACAGCTACGATCTACCCTTCGGCACCCATACCGGCGTCAAGCAGAAGCTGCTGGGCGGATGGAACTTTTCAGGCGTCACGGTCCTCCAGGGGGGATCGCCCATGACCATCGCCGACCAAACGGCCGGCACCCTCTTCGGCACCAATGGCAGCAGCCAGGCCGGCTTCGGTCGCGCCCAGATCGCTCCTGGCGTGACTTATGCCGACCTCGCGACTCCCGGCGGCGTCGAAGACCGGTTGGGAGGCGCAAGCGGCGGGCAGGGCTGGTTCAACAAGTCGGCCTTCATCGCGCCGCCGGCGATGTCGCCCACTGGGTCCACCTACTACTCTGTCCCAGGTAATTCCGGACAGGCGCAATGCGCCGCGGCGAATCCGGGAATCACTTGTGGCACGCTGTTCGGTAATTCCGGGTCCGGCATCATCAACGGACCGGGGCAGTTCAACTTTGATCTGTCGATCCTGAAGACGACCAGGATCTTTGAGAACCAGACCCTCCAGTTCCGGGCCGAATTTTTCAACGCGTTCAATCACCCGCAGTTCACCAATCCGAACTACGGCCAGGGGGCCATCTACGCTCTGCCGAATTTCGCCGCGGGCAACTTCGGACAGATCACCTCAACGAGCGTGAATCCGCGCGTCATCCAGCTTGGACTGAAGTATAGCTTCTAACCGCCGATTGCCCTATTGCGGCGGCGAGTATTGGTGCGAACGGGGAGGGTCGAACTCCCATGCCCTTGCGGGCGCTGGAACCTAAATCCAGTGCGTCTGCCAGTTCCGCCACGCTCGCACGAGGTGGATACCAAGCATTATATCGGCTATTTAGCGTAAGCAGCCACACTGCGGGTTCGCTCAGCGGGCAAGACGCTGGTGATACGCGGGGTTTTGCGGCCGCAGCCGCACACCGTCAGTTCCAGCCGGTATCCCTCGCAAGGCAAGCCCGGCGCCTCGATGTGCAACCCGTCGTGAGCCTCGCACTCGGCGGCTAACAGTTTGCCGCGAGGCCCGATGATCTGCTCGAATATCGGGACCCGGAAAGCCCGCCACAGCCGACCTCGTTCATCGGCCGAGAGCTGCGCCTCGCCGGGCGATTCGAGCACGATCACAGCGTGCGTGAACTCGGGCGGCCGGTCCGCCGCCGCCAGCCCGAACAATTGTTCGCGATTCGCGGCCACCGCGGCTGGCGCGAATGCGGCTACTTCCGCCGACCAGCCGTGCGGGAACATCCGGATCGCGGATCTGGCCGGATGCCATGCTTGGCGGAAACAGGCCGCTAGCACGGCCGTGCGTGGCGCCGGATCCAGCGGATACCGGAACGCCGACTTTCGCGTGAGGCGGATATCGAACGTCATACACAATGACGTTGCTTCAGGCCGCGAGAATTCTCAGGAGATTTTCGCCAAAGATCGCTTGCGCGTCCGCTTCGCTGGTGCCGATCTCGTAAAGCGCCCGAGCCTGATCCTCGAAAATGGCGTGGTGCCACCCGCGCGGGAAAAACGAGGAATCCGTGCCGAACAGCAGCCGCTTCGGCCCGGCTACATCCAGCGCGTGCCGGAATACTTCGCGCAGTGTCACGTGCCCAGGTTGATAACGCATCCAGTGATTGGAGCTGGATGTATCCAGGTACACGTTGGCGCACTGGTCGGCCAGCATCAGCGCCTCGCGAAAATATCCCGCTCCGAAATGCGGCACGATGATCGGCACGTCGGGGTAGCGCAATGCGATGCCATGCAAATCGACCGGATTGGAATATCGCATATCGAAGGGCGACGGCAGTCCCAGCTTCTTGCGAACGCCCACGCTGAGAACTCCGCAATGAACAAACACCGCGCGCCGATTGGCCTGCGCCCATTCGAACACCGGCCGGGCGCATTCGTCCTGGATGGAGTATCCGTGCATCGCGGGGAACAAACACGCCGCGCGAACTTCAGAAAATGCCGCGGGCAGTCCTGCGGCTAGCGCTCGCGGATTCACCATGGCGTACGCGAAGAACCGCTGCGGGAAGGCGTGCGCGGCAGCGATCGCCGACCCTTCATCACCCGGAATGCTGGCGATCAGAACCGACGCGAACACTCCCTGGCGATCCAGTTCGTGAACCCACGCGGCGGCCAGCGTCTCCGGATCGGGCGGCGGAAGCTGCCAGCCCAGCTGCGTACCGGCGGCCTCCATGGTCATGCCTGCCTGTCCGGCCAGGGCCGAGAAAAAGTTGTGCGAGAAGAAATGAACGTGTGCATCCGCAACGGCCAGCGGACCCCAGGGCGAGGGGCGGCTAATGCGATTATTCACCTTTGGCAGCCACGCGACCCGATTGGGTCAGACCGGTAGAGAGCGCCAGTTGCGTCAAGCCGGCCACGTTGTTCACTCCCAGCTTTTTCATCATGGTCTTCCGGTAGCTGCGAACGGTCTGCTCGCGCAGGTCCAGCAGCACCGCGATCTCTTTACTGGTCTTGCCTTCCGCTACCAGGCGCAGCACCTGCACTTCGCGCGGCGAAAGCGCCTCGAGCACGGTGGACGTCTGGCGCGATTCAAGGTCGCCCTTCTGAATGCGCGTCAGCAGCCGGTCGGAAACCTGCGGGCTCAGATACATGCCGCCGGCCGCCACCATCCGCAGCGCTTCGAGAAGATCGTTGTCGGACGCCCGCTTGAGAATGAAGGCGCGCGCGCCGGCACGTACCGCGCTCACCACGGAATTCTCATCGTCGTACATCGAAAGCATGACGACCTTACAGTCCGGCTGATGGCGTAAAATCTCGGCCGTGGTCTCTACGCCGTTCAATCCGGGAAGACCGATATCCATCAGCACCAGCTGCGGGCGGAACTTCTTAACGAACTGCACCGCGTCGGTACCGTTCTCCGCCTCGCCCACGACGCGGAAGTCGCCGGCGCGGGTCAGAATCGCCTTAATGCCATCGCGCATGATCTTGTGATCATCCACGAGGAGTACGTCGAACGGCATAACGGATAACAATTGTACCGTTTCCTGCAGCGTACTCGAACTTCAGTCCCTGCTCCCGTGCCAGCAGGGCAGCCGCCGAGAAGGCGCGCTCCCGGCCGGCTTTGCGCCCGTCATCCGCGATGCGCACAACCAGATTGTCCGCGCCCCGCACCGTAATGACCACATGCGACGCGCCCTCGAAGACCGCTTTTTCAAGCGCGGCGGCCGCCGTTTCGTGTATGGCCGCAGCGATCTCCCCCGGCACCAGAGCTGTCGATGAATAATGAACGTCGATGTGGCAACGGCTGGAGGCAGACTGCTCGGCAAGCCGCAGGAGAGCCTGCTTTAGACCGCCGCGGTAGGCCGGCGAAGGGGCCAGATCCTGGCTAATGCTCCGCACGCGATCCAGAGCCTGTTCGAGAATCCGCAGGGTTTCGTCGATCTGGATCCTGGCGTCAGGCAGGTCCATGCGCAGCAGCTGCAACTGGACGCCGGCGGCAGTGAGCGGTGACCCAACGTCGTCGTGAAGCGCTCGCCCGGCCCGCACCAAAGCTGCCCGCGCTTGCGTATAGAGGGCCGCCATCTTCTCCGCATCGCTCTTCACAGGTTTCTTGGATTTGCTGCGGCTGCGAAGCGGCATGGACCTGGCCGTCATGAAAGGAGTGTTCCGGTTTAACGCTGCCGGCTAACGTTTCCGGCTCACGACGCGCCGGGCGGCCGCGGCCACATCACGCGCCAGCAGACCGTACTTGTCGATCAATTGTTCCGGTGTCGCGGATTCCGCGTACGTATTCTGGATCCCGACAAATTCCATCGGCGCCGGATGGGTTTCGGCCACTACCTGCGCGATTCGAACACCCAGCCCGCCGTCAGCCAAATGCTCCTCGGCTACCACGATCGCGCCCGTTTCGCGCGCCGCCCGGACAATGGCGTCACGATCCAGCGGCTTGATCGTGTGAAAGTCCACAACACGCGCCGAAATACCTTCCGCCTGCAACTTCTCCGCCGCGCGAATCGATTCGGCCACCAGCAGGCCGGTGGCGATCAGCGTCACATCCGAACCCGCCATCAGTTCAATGGATTGTCCGATGGTGAACTGCTGACCGGCTTCGTATATTCGCGGTACCTTGGGCCGTCCGGCTCGGATGAACACAGGTCCGACGTGGGAAGCGGCGAGCTTCACCAGCTCGATCATAGACAACTCGTCTGCCGGACAGAGCACCGTGAATCCGGGCAGCGAGCAAGCCAGGCTAAGATCCTCCACGCTCATCTGCGAAGGTCCGTCTTCGCCGATAGAGATGCCGCTGTGCGTGCCCACCACTTTCAAATTGACGTTCGGAAATGCGGCCGTGACGCGCATCTGCTCGAATCCCTTGTTGAGCGCGAACACTGAAAAAGTGGATGCGAACGGAATCTTCCCTGCCGACGCCAATCCGGACCCGATGGCAAGCATGTTCATTTCCGCTATACCGCATTCAAAAAATCGTCCGGGAAACTCCTTGGCAAACGCGGCGGTATAAGTGGACTTGGAAAGATCGGCGTCCAAGGCCACCACATTCGGATTCATCCGCCCCACTTCCACCAGAGCCTTGCCGAATGCCTCGCGCGTCGCGGCCCCCATTGGGAGTTCGTATTTCACTTTGGTGGGCATTACGCGAGCTCCTGCAATGCGCGGGCGCATTCTTCCCGCGTCGGCGCGGTGCCGTGAAACTTCGGATTGTTCTCCATGAACGACACGCCCTTGCCCTTAATCGTGTTTGCAATGACGCAGGACGGCTTGCCTTTCACCTGACCGGCTTCGGCAAAGGCCCGCTGCAACGCGCCGATATCATGGCCATCAATCTGGATCACGTGCCATCCGAAGGAACTCCACTTGGCGGCCAGCGGCTCCAGATCCATGATGTCTTTCACGAATCCGTCGAGCTGGATCTTGTTGTAATCCACGATGGCCACCACGTTATCCACGCCACGGAACGGAGCAAACATGGCCGATTCCCAGACTTGGCCTTCCTGGATCTCACCATCGCCCAACACCACGTAGGTCCGCGAGGGTCTATTATCCAGACGTTGTCCCTCAGCCATTCCGATGCCCAGCGATAGACCTTGCCCCAGGGATCCCGTAGACGCTTCCAGAGCCGGCAGAAATCGCACGTCCGGATGTCCCTGATAGATGGAGCCGAGTTTCCGCAGCGTCATCAGCTCATCTTTCGGGCAATAACCGCACTCCGCCATCACCGCGTAAAGAATCGGACAGCAGTGGCCTTTTGAGAGGATGAACCGGTCGCGATCCGGCCAATGAGGATTTTCCGGATCGTGACGCATCACGTCGAAAAACAGCGTGACCACGATGTCGGCCGCCGACAAAGATCCGCCTGGATGCCCCGAACCGGCTTCGGTGATCATTTGGATCGCCGTCCTGCGCATGCGCTTGGCGATTGCAGCCAGTTCCGCGGCATCCCTGGTTTTTTGCATGCTCTCATCCAATGTAACATCGCAGACCGCGGGCCTGGCTGCACAGATTAGGCCGACCGCGGGAAGCCGATGCGCCGCTTCGGTCCGGGCGGCGAGACGAGTTTCAATTCCTCAATCTCATCCGCCAGTATCGTAATCACCGACATTTGCCGATGCTGCACGTCTTCGATTCTCTGCACACGCAGAGCGAGTTCCTTATGGTTCGCCAGCAGTTCGCGCATGCGTACAAAGGCGCGGATAATAACCACGCTCATCTTGACTGCGCGCTCGCTGGCCAGCACCGCCGAGAGCATCGCTACGCCGTGTTCGGTGAATGCAAACGGAAGATTTCTGCGTCCTCCCCAACTTGAAGTCGCAATTTGCGACCTCAAGTTTCGCGCTTTGGCCGCGCTCAAGCGGAACATAAAATCCTTGGGGAAACGGGCCCGATTGCGCTGCACCTGCTCATTCACGCTTTCGTCGGCACCTGATACAGTTCCGCGAGGTCAGCATCCAGCATGACCTTCTGTCCACGGATCATGTAAATTCGCCGGTCCACCAGTTGCACCGGAACCGGGAGCTTGGAAAGGCCTGCTTTTCGGGAAGTTGGCATACCACCATAGCGGTAAGCAGGCCGCAGTTATCTCAGGGGTAACCGCTCCGCGACCCCAAAAGCGTCCTCCAATGCCGCGCCGGCCTGCAGCAGTGTATCCTCCTGCCGGGGCGGAGCGATCAGTTGCAAGCCAATCGGCAAGCCTTCGCTCGAGAATCCGCACGGCATCGCCAGCGCCGGCCAGCCGAGCACATTGAACGGCCGGGCCAGACGGGTAGCGGCACTGCGAACATCTTCATGAAGCGAACCAAACGCGACGGACGCCTGGCCGATCTTCGGCGCGGTTATGGGCGTGGCTGGAGTCATCAGGCAATCGAGATGCATCCAGATCCTGGCAAAGTCCCTTGCCAGCAAGGTTCGCACTCGCTGTGCGTTGACATAATCGGCAGCCGGTATCAGCCGTCCCTGCTCCACTAGCGCCAGAACATCCGGCCCAAAATCGGCACGCCGGTCGAGATAGCTCGCCAATAGGGCCGAGGCCTCCGCCAGCTGCACCACGCGGCCCATCACGTTGAGAGCGCCGGCGTCCGGCAGCCGGACTTCGGTAACGTGCGCTCCTAGCGCCGCCGCCGTCTGCACCGCCGCGCGAAAGGACAGCATCACCTCCGGCGCGATATTCTCGGCGAAGAAAGTATCCGGCACACCGATGCGCATGCCCCGCAGATCGGCGTGGGCCGCAGGAATGTAACCACTGCCATGCGTCGCCATCAGGCCGAATACCAGCGCCGCATCGCGCACCGTACGCGCCAGAGGTCCGACGTGATCGAGCGTCAACCCCAGCGGCATCACACCGCGCCGGCTCACCCGATCGTAGGTCGGTTTCAGTCCAACCACGCCGCAGAACGATGCCGGGATGCGAATCGATCCTCCCGTGTCGGTACCGGTAGCGAAAGGAACCAGGTGCGTGGCCACCGCGGCGGCCGATCCTCCACTGGAACCGCCTGGAATGCGCTCCGTATCCCAAGGATTTCGAACCGCGTCGAAATGAGGATTGTTGGACGTCACCCCGTAGGCAAATTCATGCAGCCCGGTCTTGCCGATGACGATGGCGCCGGCGTCGTTCAACTGGCGCACAATTTCGGCGTCTTGATCGGGAACAAAATCCGCGAAGATTTTGGAGCCTGCAGTCGTGCGAACCCCGTGCGTAAAGATATTGTCCTTGTGCGCGATGGGAATGCCGTGCAGCGGGCCGCGATCGATGCCGCGCGCCAGCTCATCGTCGAGTATCGCCGCCCGCGCCCGTGCGGCTTCGTCTGTAATCGTGATGAACGCGTTCAGGCGTTCCTGCGAGTCCGCCACCAGCCGCAGTGTATTCTCCGTCAGTTCACGAACAGAGAGTTTCTTGGACCGGAGCGCCGCGCCGATTTCGGCGATCGTCACGCTCCCTCCTCAGGACCAGTCCACATTGGCGTGTCGGCGGGAATATTCTGCACCAAAGGGCGGAATGCGGTTTCCAGTGCCTCTAGAGGTGGAATCACCTGCGGCAGAAGTTCTTCCGGTACCGGCGGATCCAGTGCGGCGGCAAGCTTCTTCAAGTCAGTCATTCTTGAATTCACGATTCGTTGTCAATATACAATCAAGTTGATGCTGGCCGCCGACAAGCACGTCGCTGCCGCCGCGCTGACGCAGCTCAGCGAGGAAGAAAGCATGTTCCAGGGCTCGGTTCGGCGATTCGCCGCGGAACGCCTGGCTCCGCATGTCCGTGCCATGGATGAGGCCGGCGTCTTTCGCAAAGAGCTGCTGGGCGAGATGTTCGAGCTGGGATTGATGGCCATCGACGTTCCAGAAGAATACGGCGGCCAGGGCGGAACGTTCTTTCAGGCGATTCTGGCGATCGAAGAACTGGCCAAGGTAGATCCTTCCGCCTCCGTTATCGTGGATGTGCAGAACACATTGTTCAACAACGCGATTCTGCGCTGGGGGACCAAGGAGCAACACCAGCGCTGGCTGCCTCGCGCTTCTAAGGACGCCGTCGCCAGTTACGCACTTTCTGAAGCCGGTTCGGGTTCGGACGCATTCGCGCTGACCACGCGCGCGGTTGAGGCCGGAGACGAATACCGTCTCACCGGACGGAAGTTGTGGATCACCAACGCAGCCGAAGCCAGCCTGTTTCTACTGTTCGCAACGGTGAATCCCGAAGCCGGGTATAAAGGCATCACGGCGTTCTTGATCGAGCGAAATTTTCCCGGCTTCGCGGTCGGCAAGAAAGAAGACAAGCTCGGGATCCGCGCTTCCTCCACTTGCGAGCTGACTCTGGACGATTGCCGTGTGCCCAAAGCGAACGTCGTCGGCGAAATAGGGCAAGGCTACAAGATCGCCATTGAAACGCTGAATCAGGGCCGCATCGGCATCGGCGCACAGATGACCGGCCTGGCCGAAGGCGCGCTCCATCACGCCGTCGCCTATGCCAGGCAGCGCAGGCAGTTCGGCAAGCCGATCGGAGAATTCCAGGCAGTACAATTGGAATTAGCGGGGATGGCCGTCGATGTGGAAGCGTCGCGCCTCATGGTTTATAACGCAGCCCGGCTCAAAGACGCTGGCCAGCCTTATTTGATGGAAGCCGCCATGTGCAAGTATTTCGCGTCGCAGATCGCTGAAAGCGTGGCATCCAGGGCTATTGAGGTTCTCGGAGGCGTCGGTTTTACAAAGGACTATCCGGTCGAAAAGCTGTACCGCGACGCTAAAATCGGCAGAATCTATGAGGGAACCAGCAACATGCAGCGGTTGACCATCGCCAAGCAGCTGCTGGGGAAACCGTAGCCGGGCTTCGGTCGTCTGACTAAGGGAGAGTTGCCATGCGCATATTTGGACTAGTTGTTCTGGGGGCGGTGGGATTACTGGCGGCCGATTCGCCCGAGCCATCGCAGGCGCAGATCGACGAAATCATCCAGAAGTTCGCCGCCAATGAAGCGCAGTTCGCCAAGGCCCGGGAGAGCTACACTTACCGGCAGACCGCTCGGATTCAGGAACTCAGTCCATCTGGGACAGTCGAAGGACGCTGGGAGACGGTCTCCGATATCGTTTTCGACGCTTCGGACAAACGAACCGAGCGGGTATTGCGCGCTCCCGTTCCGACTTTGAAGATCACGTTGACCCCCGAGGATATGGAGGATCTGAAGAACGTCCAACCATTCGTTCTGACGACCAAGGAGTTGCCTAAGTATTTGGTACGGTACTTGGGGCAAGAAACCCTGGACGAAATATCCTGTTACGCTTTCGCGGTAAAGCCCAAGAAGTTGGAGCCCGGACTGCGCTATTTCCAAGGTATCGTTTGGGTCGACCAACGAGACCTTCAAGTTGTCAAGTCGTACGGCAGAGGTACCGGCATTGTCAAGAAAAATAACGAGTTCCCAAAGTTCGAAACCTATCGAGAGCAAATCGACGGCCGGTATTGGTTTCCCACCTACACGATTGCCAATTCCACTCTCCATTTCCAAGAAGGTGACCAGCGGATCAAACAAACCGTGCGCTACGAGGACTATAAGCAGTTCAAGTCCAGCAGCACCATCACCTTCGGGGATGAGGTCGCCCCTACCAAAGAAAGCCCCAAAGAGGTCAAGCCACCGGCCCCTGGCAAAAAGCCTTAGCGCCTAAATCGCAAGAGCTAGAGTAAAACCCTAAACTCAGCCGCAACACCTGCCGATCCAAAGGTTTCGGCATGGTTGTACACGTACCCGCAGTTGACGAAACGCTCACGGCCCCCGGGATCACCCCAGGAAGCATCCCGGAGGCGACTTCGTCACGACCGCAACTCGATCAAATCAAAGGGATTTTCCTTGCCAGCCTGAATCATGAGATCCGCACGCCTCTCAGCGGGATCATGGGCATGCTGGATCTGCTGCTCGAAACCTCCATAGACGAAGACCAGCGCGATTACATAAATGCTGCCCGTTTGTGCACCGAATCGCTCTCCGATCTGCTGAACGCCAGCCTCGAATATGCGGCACTGGACGCCGGGCAAGTCAGCCTGGAGGAAATCGAGTTCAGCGTCAGAGAAATGCTGGAGGCGGCGGTTGCCCAGCAGCGTTCGAAAGCAGAAGTAAAGCAGCTACGTTTGCGCCTCACGCTCGATCCGGCACTTCCTGAAACCCTGATCGGCGACGCGCCTCGGCTCCGGGAATTGCTGGGGCACCTGATCGGCAACGCCGTTAAGTTTACGAATACCGGGTCCGTGGAAGTACAGGTCTCGATGCGATCGACTCCGCAGCATCCTGAGGTGCTGGTAGCCCAGGTTCGAGACACCGGAATCGGAATACCGAAGGACAAGATCTCCTCCATCTTCGAATCCTTCCAATCCGGCGAAAGCGGCTTGACTCGTGCCTATCCTGGCCTCGGGCTGGGCTTGGCCTTGGCGCATAAGCTGGCAAAGATCATGGGCGGGAGCATCCTGGTGGAAAGTGAGCCTGGGGTAGGATCCACGTTCACGCTCGAAGTGGCTTTGCGGCGCCCGGCAGCGTCCGAAAATCAGCGTGCAAAAGCGGCCGACGAAGGTCCCGTTGTGCTCGCCGTTGAGGACGACCCGATTGGTATCACCGTCCTGCGCCACGTCCTGAAACGCCGGCTTAAGAATGTGGACTGCGTTGCCTCAGGTCGCGAAGCCCTGGAAGCAGTCGCACGTAAGCAATACGACCTGATCCTGATGGATCTTCAAATGCCCGAGATCGACGGGCTGGAGGCGGCTTCCAGAATCCGCCGGATGCAGGGCTACACGAACGTTCCCATTCTCGCCCTGACCGCGAGTTGCTCCGATCAGGTGCGCGAGCAGTGCCGCGCCATC
>Ga0207687_10002333_pt1 | contig 12924 bp, 12 predicted proteins | sample KBSM54metaG_FD_184399 | JGI IMG/M metagenome (GOLD analysis project Ga0207687, IMG submission 184399) | Miscanthus rhizosphere microbial communities from Kellogg Biological Station, Michigan, USA - KBS M5-4 metaG (SPAdes) (version 2) | ecosystem: Host-associated > Plants > Roots > Rhizosphere >...
AGCTCCGACGCAAGCGCACAGGGCGCGCGCAGCGTACTGGAGATGCTCGGCTGCGAGCCTCGCTTGTCCGTGACGGCTCTCCAGACGGTGGGAAGTAAGGGATACGACGGCTTCGCGATGGCTCTCGTGATCGGCGATTAGCCTCGATCAACGTCGCCGGCGATTCCAGTAAAACGCTGCCAGACCGATGAAAAAGAGGCCGGGAAAAACACCGTCGGCAGGACGGCCGATCACGAACAAGACGATCAGGGTGGCTGCCGCCATGGTGCAAGCGAGCAGCGCCAAACCGGCCGTCACCGTCCAGGGGACCAATACGAGCACCGCGCCCAGTACTTCCACCGCACCCGTTACGTACCTGAACCACTGCCCCACGCCGATCTGCTGAAACAGGCTGACCCATGTCGAGTGGGGATCCGAAGAAAACTTCTCCGTTCCTTCAAGGACGAAAATCAACGCGATCGCCGCGCGAAACATCCAATCGCTCAGGACGTTGCGGCGCTCGCCCACGTTCTCGAACATGGAATCGTTTATATCAAAGTCATCACGAGCAAATTCTGTCGCAGCCACATGGGCCATAGAAGCATCCATAGGCGTATGCCTCCTCGTTTTGTGGCTCGACAACTATCCCGGCCCACGGGCTTATTTGGCTCCCTTGTGGGAAAACTCATGAATCGGCATAACGCCAAGATGAATGCTTTTGCGCTTCGATTGCTCGAACTCGAAGCCTCGGATCGCGTTCTCGAGATCGGATTCGGCGGGGGTCTCATGCTGCCGTGGCTGATCGAGGAAGCCGGGTTCACCAGCGGGGTCGACCGGTCGTCCAGTATGGTCCGGCAGGCGTCAACGCGCTTCTCGGACGCCATCGCGGCAGGTACGGCGGATTTTCGAGAGGGCAACGTCGAAGCGCTACCTTTCGAGCCGGCATCATTTGGGAAAGTATGCACGGTCAACACGATTTATTTCTGGAATTCGCTCGACGCGGGACTCACGGAAATCCATCGCGTACTTGCTCCCGGCGGTCGTGCGGTTATAGGTTTTCTCCCCAAAGAATGGATGGATCGCGGCGGCTTTCCGCCCGACATCTTCACCTCGCGCGCGACCGGCGATGTTCTTGCCGCGGCTAAGGAGGCCGGATTTAAGGATCCGCGTGTGGAGCGACCGGCGACCACGACCAGATGGGTTGTCATGGTTGCTCACAAGTAACCGCTGTTCGCGCATCTGGTAACTTTAAAGCATGAAGTTGTGGTTCCCCGCTGGTTCCCTGGCACTCCTGGCGGTTGTAGTTCTTACGGCTACTCCGCCGAATCTTCCCAACCTTCCGAATCTTGATGGCGCTCCGCTGGCCGATACGATTTCCATCGCCTCGCTCAACCTGGACCATGAGGCCAGTTTCGAGAAAGTCGTGCATGACTTCGAGGCCGCGCCGCGCGTGAGCCACGCCGATATCATCCTGCTGCAGGAAGTCGCCAACGTCGAGGGAGGTCCCAGCATCGCCAGCCGCCTGGCCGACCGCCTCGGCTACCAGGTCGCATTCGCGGCGGAAGGACCGAAAGTCTTCGATCGCGGCCTGGCAGTGGTCAGCAAATTTCCGATTGAGGATTCGAAGGTGGAGTGGCTGACACCCTACAACTTGCATTTTAAAACGCGCCACCGCTTTGCGCTCGCCGTGAAACTACGAGTTCCGGCGGGTGAGCTGCGCATCTGGAACGCGCATCTGGATACCCGCATCAATCCTGAATTGCGGCTAAAACAGCTTCAGCCAGTGATGGACGAGGCGGCCAAGCTGACGGGTCCGCGGCTCATCGGCGGCGATTTCAACACCAATGATTTTTACTGGATCAATCATGTGCTGCCGATCCCGCATGGGGGCGGTTACCGCTCAACGGTACGCCGCGCGATGGCCCAGTTGGGATTTAAGACGCCGTTCCAGGATCAGCTGGTCACGCTGCCGATCGCGCGCCAGCATCTGGACTGGCTGTTCGTAAACGGAATGGAAGCGCTGAGCTCGAGCACGGAGCCGATTCCCTTCTCCGATCATCACGCGATCTGGGCTGCGTTTCGTGTAGCGCGGTCAGAAACCGCTGCGGGGACTACGGATACTGCAGCGAGTCGTCAATGATCTTGGAGGCAGTGGCCTCCGCATCGACCTCATAGGTTCCATTCGCGTAAGCCCGCGCGATTTGCTCAAGGCGCTCCTGGCGTTCCGGCGAGTCGGGCACAAGCGAACGCAAACTCGTCACCAGTTCCGAAAGATGAATATCATCCCCGGCGTGGGCGGACGCGGCCTGGCGTCTGGCAGCTGGTTCCGGGGAGTTTACGGGGGGGAGTTTGGCGTTTTGAACTTTCATGCCCAATATTGCCTATCGACCAGTGTCTCTCATTTTTGAGCCGCAAGGTCAAGGGGCTTCAGCCCGACCAAGGACCGCATTGTATACTGAGGCTCGAATGATGCAACGGAAGTGGAAGGGAGATTATCTTTATCTCCTTCAAAACCTGGTGCTCAAGGATTTCCGGATCCGCTACCGGAATATGAGCCTGGGCATCCTGTGGTCGCTGATCAATCCCCTGGTGATGATGGGGGTCCTTACCTTCGTCTTCGGGTATGTTTACGGTAAACAGCAGACGCCTTTCTACCCTCTTCTCATCCTAAGCGGCCTGGTCCCCTTCAACTTCTTCACGGCGGCCTGGCTGAGCGGGACCACGTCCATTATCGTCAACGCACAACTGGTGAAACGCGTGCCCGTGCCGCGCGAAATGGTTCCGATCGCGGCGGTGTTTTCTAACTGCGTTCACTTGGCGATCCAACTGGTTTTATTGCTGGTTATGACGCTTTCGTTCGGTTTACATCCCAATCGATTCTGGTTGTGGCTGTTGCCGCTATGGCTTCTGTATATCGTGTTCGTATGCGGAATCTCCCTGCTGTCAAGTGCCGTCAGCGTGTTTATCCGCGATACGCAGTACGTCGTCGAATCGTTCAACGTCGTGCTGTTCTGGCTGGTGCCGATTTTCTACCCGTTCGATGTAATTCCGGACAGGTTCAAACTGGTTTATGAGGTCAACCCAGTGGCAGCCCTGGTGATGGCGATGCGAAACATCCTGATCGATAATCGTGCGCCGGCAACCACTCTCATCGAAAATATGGTGATCGCGGCGGCAGTGGCACTTGGTATTGGATTGGTGGTGTTCAGCAGGTTAAAGCGGGGCTTCTACGAGTACATCTAAAAAGGCTTAGGATGCGTGAGCCAATTCGTCGGCCCAAGGGAGTGCTTCGCGGTACGCAGCGCCAACCACCTCCGACGGGGTTCCCAGCTTGCCCGCAAAAAGCTCTACTCCCTCCCAATCCGCGGCTTCGTAGCGGCGAACGAGACTATAGATTTGGTTGAGGACGCTTTCTTCGGGGGCTTTGCCTCGCAGAACCGAGTCGAGCGGAAGCGCCAGCCCCAGTTCTTCCAGCGCGTCATTCAAAGGACGGTCGAGAAGAGCGTCCAGCATGGAAAACAGCCCCACCAGAAACGCCTGATCTTCCACACCCTGTCCGCTGGCTTGCCCTAACAGCTCGCAGAATCGGCCGCGCACCAGCGAATGCGTAACCAGCTCGCTGGGCTTGTCCCCGGCGATGGCAGGCAGAGCGGCAATCGCGATCCATTTGCGGATGCCGTACTCCCCCAGTACCACCAGCGCGCGACGGATCGAATGGATTTTACCTTGCCGTCCGAAACGCGCCGAGTTGGCATAGCGCAATAGCTTGTAGGACAACGAGACGTCTTGTGAGATTAAGGCCGTGAGCCGGGTAAAATCGAGCTCCGCGCGGTGCGCTTCCTGAATCAGGCGCAGACACTGTATTTTCATCGCTGGGATCTCGGTGCCCTGCATGATCACGGGACACGCGAAGAAGTTTCCTTGAAAGTAATCGAATCCCGCGCGCAGGGCCCAACGGAAGTCCGCATCCGTTTCCACCTTTTCGGAAAGCACCCGGATGCCGCGCGCATGCATATCCCGGAGGATGACTTCCTGCTTTTCCTTGGGCGTGTGCATTTCCAGTTTCACCAGGTCGGCGAGCTCGACCAGGGAATCCATTCGGGGTCCAGGGCGGAAATCGTCGAGTGCGATCCGATAGCCCTGGTCTTTCACTCCGCGCACGGCGTCCAGCACTTCGTCGTCTGCCTCGATGTCTTCGGTCAGCTCGATAATGGTTTGCCCGGGAGGAAGACTGGAATACAAATCCTGCAGAAGCATGTCCCGCCCGAAGTTGATGCAACCATGCTTTCCACGAAGCATTTTGTCCCAGCCGATGGACAACATGCCATGGGAAATCACCTGCCGCGTGGCGGAGCTGGGCTCGGCGCCATCAAAGTGAGTGGCATCGGCGTCAGCCCTGAACAGAAGCTCGTAGGCCCACACTTTGCGATTGCGGTCGAAAATCGGTTGACGGGCAACAAACACTTCCACTCCTTACGTATCGGCGAAAGTGCGCTCCGCTTTAGGATTTATTACGCCAGACGTTTCGGGTTGAAGAAACCACTAGCTCCGGGCGGCTTCGTCGGCCCAGGGAAGCGCGTCGCGGTAAGCCTCGGCGACCAGCTCGGGCGCAGTTCCCAGATGGCCTGCCAGGCGCTCGACCTCGTCCCAATCCGCCATTTCGTAGCGCTGGACCAACGTATAGATCTGGTTGAGCACGTTGTCCTCGGACGCCTGCCCGCGCAACACGGCATCCAGGGAAGGCGCCAGGCTCATCTCCGTGAGGGTGTCTTCCAGCGGCCGGTCCAGAAGTGCGCCGAGCATGGAGAAAAGCCCTACCAGGAAGGCCTCATCCTCGACGCCCTGCCCGCTGGCTCGCCCTAACAATTCGCAGAATCGGCCGCGCACCAGGGACTGGGTGATCAGTTCGGCGGGCTTGCCTTCGGCGATGACAGGTAGCGCAGCGATTGCGATCCATTTGCGTATCCCGCATTCCCCTAAGGCCACCAAGGCTCGCCGAATGGACTGAATCTGGGCCTGCCGTCCGAAATGAGCCGAATTGGCATACCGCAGCAACTTATAAGAGAAGGAGACATCTTGCGACACCAAGGAAGTCAGGCGGTTGAAATCGAGGTCGGGGCGAATGGCTTCCTGCATTAGCTGCAAACACTGAAGTTTATTGGCGGGAATCTGCTTGCCTGCAATGATCACTGGACGCGCAAAGAAATATCCTTGAAAATATTCGTATCCCGCCCGCAGGGCCCAACGGTAATCCGCATCCGTTTCCACCTTTTCGGAGAGCATCTTGATGCCGCGTCGGCGAAAATCCTTGAGCATCGCTTCCTGCTGGGCCTTGGGTGTGTTGATTTCCACCTTAATTAAGTGGGCCAGCTCGATGAAGGGTTCCATTTTCGTCCCGAGCTGAAAATCATCCAGCGCGATTCGATACCCATGCGCACGCATGGCGCGCACGGCCGCCAGGACTTCACGGTCCGGCTCGATATCCTCGGTCAGTTCGATGATGGTGCACTTGTCGGGCAGGACAGAATAACAATCCCGAAACAGCATGTCTCGTCCAAAATTGATGAGGCCTTGTTTGCCTCGCAGCATTTTGTCCAAACCGATGGACAACATGCTATTGGAAACCACCTGAGTGGTGGCCGAACTGGCGTCGGTGCCATCAAAGCTGTTTTGGGTGGCGCTCGATCGAAAGAGGAGTTCGTAACCCCAGACCTTTAGACTGCGGTCGAAGACAGGCTGGCGGGCAACAAACACTTCCACCTTGTACGTATCGCAGAATTTCCGGCCCGCTTTAGGTTTTTATTCCGCTCTTTTGGTTTTTACCACTACGGGAGTGCCCGCAAAGTCGAATTTTTCCCGCAGGCGGTTCGCCAGATGCCGCTCGGCTGAAAAATGCAGCTTGCCGGAACCTGTTCGGTCGGTAAAAACGACGAAGGTGGGAGGCCGGATGGAGGCCTGGGTCAAATACTTGATCTTGGGACGATACTCCCAGCGGAGTGTGTCCACGAAACGGTTCAGCTCGCCCGTACCGACGCGGTGGGAGGCCGCCTCATAGCCCTTGCGGATGAGGGAAAAGAGCGCCGGGGTACCCTGCCCGGTAAGTGCCGATACGAAAACCACCGGAGCGTAGTCCAGGAATTTCAGCCGCTCCTCGATCTGTTCCATGAACTTCTTACGGTTGCGTTCCTTGACGGCGTCCCATTTGTTCACGCACAGGATAATGGCGCGGCCTTCTTCATGAGCGTATCCCGCGATGGTGGAATCGGCCGAAAGTACACCTTCGGTGGCGTCCATCACCAACACAGCGACATGGCACATTCGCAGGTGGCGGCGGGCCATCACTACGCTAAGCTTTTCGGCCATCAAGTGGGTTTTGCCCTTGCGCCGGATCCCGGCGGTGTCGATAAACACGTACTCGATGCCGTCGCGGATGACGGATTCATCCACGGCATCGCGGGTGGTGCCGGCGATGGGCGATACGATGGCCCGGTCGGACCCGACCAGCGCATTCAACAGTGTGGATTTCCCGACGTTGGGGCGGCCCAGGATCGCTACCTTAATCCGATTGGGAGGCTCATTAGGTTCCGGGGTCGCTTCCGGAAAGCCCACGGTGACGTGTGCCAACAGCTCGTCGATTCCCAGGTGGTGTTCCGCGGAAACCGGAAAAAGATGCTCGAAGCCAAGCTCGTGAAATTCGTGGGCCAGATCGGCGCGGCTGGGGCTATCGATCTTATTCACCGCAAGCGCCACGGGTTTGCCCAACTTGCGCAGCATCTTGGCGAGATCTCGGTCCGCAGCCGTAAGCTCGCTGCGGCCGTCGATCAGGAAGATGATGTGATCCGCGCTCTCGAGTGCCACTTTAGCCTGGCGCAGAATCTCGCTGGGGATTAGCGCGTCGTCACCCTGGATGATGCCGCCGGTATCGATCAGCTCGAATCGCCGGGCGCGGTACTCGGCCTGGCCATAGATACGATCGCGCGTGATCCCGGGTTCGTCGCCGACAATAGATCGGCGCGAACGCAGGATGGCGTTGAACAGGGTCGACTTACCGACGTTGGGACGACCAACGATGACTACGGAAGGCTTTGCGGACACGTACAATCATCATCGCACCCTCCACAATCAACGCGATTCGAATCTCTTGATGAGGCTGTCCAGGGTCTGCTGATTGCCGCGCTCGAAAAAGGCCCGCATCTTCTGCGATTCCTCATCATCCGTAAAGCCCAGCATCCGGCCGGTGAACCTGGTTTGGCGCTCGCCCACGGGTTCCAGATAGATCACTGTCCAGGTTTTGGCGATCGCGTTCGGAAAAGCGAAGCCCTTGGGGACTTTAATCGTTCGGAAGGAAAACATGCGGCCGGGGTCGTACGCCAGGATGGAATGGTGAATGGCCGTATCGCCATCGAGTGTGGATTCTTTGCTATAGCTGGTCTTCCAAACCGCGCCCACTCGTAATTCGAACTCGGTCTTCGCGACCATCCAGGATTCGATTCCCGCCTTGGTCGTCAAAACCTTCCAGACTTCGTTGACAGGCGCGTTGACGAGACCGGTGGTGACCACCGGGTCAATGGAAGCGGCCTGGAGCAGCATATTTCCGAGCAACACCAGGAGTATCAGAGTCCTGCTCATAGCGGTCAATAAAGGAGCAGTGTGCCATTCCTCACATCACGAGTCAACGGGTTCATGCGACCATGAAGGTTCCAATGACTGCAAATGAGAAGATTCGCAACGTGGCGATTATCGCCCACGTTGACCACGGTAAGACCACCCTTGTAGACGCTATGCTTCGCCAAAGCGGCCTTTTCCGGGCCAATGAGGCGGTGGTCGAGCGCATGATGGATTCCAACGAACTGGAGCGCGAGCGAGGCATCACCATCCTGGCCAAGGCCACCGGGCTGCGCTATCACGACATCAAGATCAACATCGTCGACACGCCCGGCCACAGCGATTTTGGAGGCGAAGTCGAGCGCGCGCTCAAGATCGTGGACGGCGTGATGCTGCTGGTGGACGCCAGCGAAGGCCCCCTGCCCCAGACCCGCTACGTGCTCATGAAGGCGCTGGAAGCGCGCCTGACCCCGATTGTGGTGATCAACAAGATCGACCGGCCGGATGCGCGCATTCAGGAAGTGCTCAACGAGGTCTACGATCTGTTTATCGATCTGGATGCCGCCGAGGACCAGCTCGATTTTCCGATCATCTACACCAACGCGAAGATCGGAGTCGCCAAACTGGATCCGGCGCAGGAAACCGCGGATCTGCGGATTCTTTTCGACACCATCCTGGAGCATATACCAGCGCCGAAAGGCGATCCCGAGGGGATCCTGCAAATGCTCGTCGCCAATTTGGACTACAGCGAGTACCTGGGTCGCCTGGCCATCGGCAGAGTCTTCAATGGAACTCTTCGTCTTGGCGACGAAGTATCGATCGCCAAGCTGGACGGTTCGTTCCAGAAAACCAAGATCACCAAGCTGTACTCGTTCGAGGGTCTAAAGCGTGTGGACGAGACTATCGGCACGCCGGGAGACATTCTGGCGATCGCCGGCGTGGAGGGGATCACCATTGGCGAAACCCTGACGCATGTGGATACGCCCAAGCCCCTGCCGCATATCCTGATCGATGAACCGACCATCGCGATGACGTTCACCATCAACACGTCGCCGTTTTCAGGCCGCGAAGGAACCTATGTGACATCGCGTAATCTGCGCGATCGCCTGGATAAAGAGCTGCTCACCAACGTTTCGATTCGTGTGGAAGAAGCCGGCGGTCCGGACGCCTTCAAGGTTATGGGCCGAGGGGAGCTGCAGTTAGCCATTCTGATCGAGATGATGCGGCGCGAGGGCTTCGAGCTGGGCGTCGGCAAGCCCGAAATCCTGACCAAAACCATCGGCGGCAAGCTGCATGAGCCGCAGGAACTGCTGGTGATCGATTGCCCGGAAAACTGCACCGGCGTGGTGATGGAAAAGATGGGGACGCGCAAGGGCAAGATGCAGAAGATGATCAACCACGGATCGGGCCGCGTGCGCCTGGAGTTTCTGGTTCCTTCGCGCGGGTTGATCGGCTTGCGCAGCGAAATGATGACGGACACCAAGGGCACGGCGATTATGAATTCGCTGTTCGAAGGCTACATTGAGTGGCAGGGCGACATTCCTTCGCGGCCCACCGGATCGCTGGTGGCAGACCGCGCGGGCAAGACCACGGGCTACGCGATTTTCAATCTGCAAGAGCGCGGCGAGATGTTCGTCTCGCCGGCGACCGAGGTCTACGAAGGCATGATCGTCGGAGAGAACGCGCGCGATGCCGATCTGGATGTGAACATCGTCAAAGAGAAAAAACTGACGAATATGCGCGCTTCCTCGGCCGACGAAGCCATCCGGCTGGTGCCGCCGCGGCTGCTCAACCTTGAACAGGCCATCGAGTTTATCCGCGAGGACGAATTGGTGGAGGTAACGCCCCAGTCCATCCGCCTGCGCAAAAAAGTGCTCAAATCAAATCAACGATAGAGTATTTTGTTTTATCTAAAAGTCCTTTACTGTCAGCACCTTAAGTAACATTATTGACGTTCCTGTATTTTGCAAATGCCCTTGGCAGTGCGATACTAAACGTCAATAAACGATGACTCTGGTGAGCGAGGCAATCGCCCGATATCACAAACTCATCGAGAGCGAACCCTACATCGACCTGGCATGGGCCCATGCGCTCCAAGAGCGCATCAAGTCCGAAAAACTGGACGGCAGGCCTGTGTCGCCGGTGCTACGGCCGCACTTGATAACGCAGAAGGACTACGCCGCTCTGGTGCGGGCGTCCGAGACCCTGCTCTCGGCCATCACCCGCGTGGAGAAGCTGGCCCTCGACACGCCCGCGCTCATGGCGCGGATGCAGCTATTGCCGGCGGAAAAAATGCTGGCGGCCGTGGATCCGGGATACTCGACGGTCGGCATCACTGCACTGCTGGATGCCGCGATCCACGACGGTTCGCTGCGTTTCACGGGCTTCAATTCGGAAGCGCCCGCGGGAGTTCTTTACGGAGACGCGTTGTCGGATCTGTATTACGAAGTGCCGCCAGTCAAACAATTCCGCAAGAAATATAAGTTACAAAAGATGGGCGGCGCCAAACATTTGCTGAACGGGCTGCTCAAGGCTTATAAGGAATTCGGCGGAAAACAAAAAAAACCGAATATCGCGATTGTGGAATTCCGGGCGCCCTTCGCGGCAGCATCCAGCGATCATGCGCTGCTAGCGGAATTCTTCGCGCGCGAAGGATATCCCACCGAAGTGGTTTCGCCGGAGCAGCTGGAATATCGCAACAGCGCTTTGCGGCGCGGCGACTTCAACATCGACATCTTGTACCGGCGCATCAAAGTGCAGGAATTCCTGGTGCGGTTCGACTTGAACCATGCCCTGGTACGCGCTTATAAAGAGCACGCTGTGTGCATGGTGAACAGCTTCCGCGCCGACATCGGCTCCAAGCGCGCCCTGTTCGATCTGCTTACTGACGAAAAGATCACCGCCAAGTTCCCGGCCGCCGAGAAGCGCGCGATCAAGGAGTTCGTACCTTGGACCCGTTTGGTGCAGGCGGCCAAAACCACCTACAACAATCGCACCGTGGACCTGCCGGAGTTCGTCATGAAGCATCGCAACAAACTGGTGCTCAAGCCCAACGACGATTCGACGGATCTGCATCCGGTGCGAGGAGCCGAAGTGGATGACGCGGCGTGGGAGAAAGCCCTGCGGCAGGCCATGCGGACGCCCTTCGTGGTGCAGGAAGCGGTGGAACCTACGCACGCCGTGTTCCCGCTGATGCAGTACGGCAGCCTGATCATGAAAGATATGGTGGTGCATCTCCATCCACATGCTTTCCTGGGCAAGGTCTATGGGGCGTCGAGCTGGCTGAGCGTCGCAGGCTCGCCGGGATTTTCGACCCTGACAGGACTTGCGCCGACTTTCCTTTTAGAAGGAAAGTAACCCCGCTCCCTTACTGTCGCGGCTCTGTTTCAACCGTCACTTTTGCGCGAAGATTCGCGACACCTGCCGTGGGGCGCTCATCCGTCACCGTGACGGCGAGGGCATCATCCAGCCAGTCGTGCACCGTGCCGTCGGGATCGTGCGATGCCAGCGTCAGCGTGTAAGCCCTGGGACACAGGTCGCACAGGAAAGAAAACGCCACGGTGACCATGTCTCCCACGGCGCGCGGACCCAGGTTGATCCGCTCGAGCTCGGTGTTCGTACCGTAAACCTCGAAACCGACCTGAGTGCGAATCAGCAGCCCCAACACCGGATTCTCTACCGCCGCGTTGTAGCGCACGGTAGCGCGGACGGTGGCCATTTCGCCGCTTTTCCACACAATGGTCGGCTTACTCTCGGGGCCCAGCGTCTCGATGGACATGAGTTCGGCCCGGCCATCGCCATGGCGGAACACCGGAGCCAGCCGGGCGGGCAGCGTTTCCCCCCAGCTTCGGATGCGCTCAGAGACGTGTCTCCGATACTTGGCCAGCGTCTCCTTGGGATCGCCCTTGGCCGCGATCCGGCCGCCGTCGAGCCACCACACTTCGTCGCACATCGTCTCCAGCAGGCTGCCTTCGTGGGACGCCAGCAGAACAATCGCTCCGCCGCGACGCAGCCGATCGAGCCCGGTGAGCGTGCGCGCGCGCACCACGGCATCCTGGGTGGCGAGCGCCTGATCGAGCGCAATAACCGCCGCCGGTGCGAAGTTCAACGAATCGCCCAGGGCCACGTAGCGGCGTTCGGGATCCGCCCGGACCTCGCCGCTTTCCGGCTGCGCGGCGCCACCTGCGAGTTTGAGCAACTCGGTTACGCCCGAAGCTTTTTCGCCAATCACTCCGATGATGACTCCGGCGGGTGCGACCACGGAGATCCCACTCAGCGGCGCCAGGATCGCGTTCCGAAACTCAAGCGACATTAGAAATCAGGATACGTCACTGGGCAGGCGGTTCGTCAGAGCAAAGGTTGCTCCCTAGGGTGTTCGCCGTACGCGATACTCCTGGGCCAAACGCGACGCATCGCGCCTTCATCTTGTAACCGGCGATCCGGTTTCCGCGAATCACGTTGCCCGCAGTCTCCTCCAAACGAGCCAGGCCGCGGCTTAGATAAACGCCGCTCACGAGCAACTCTGGCTGGTCGCCGTGAGCGAGGTTCAGGCCCCGAAACACGTTATCGATGATGCGATTCCCGCTGCCCATCAAGAAGAGCCCGCCGAATTTAGATCCCTCTATTACGTTTCCGCTGATCTCGATATTGGAGGAATGCGTATCGGGATGAGTATTGTTCATCACGATGGCCGAGCCACCGAACGGGTAAACCTCCGCTCCCTTTTTGTTGGTGCAAGTGTTCTTCTCGACAATCCCGTCGTGGAAGCCGTCCAGGTCGATGCACTGACCGTTGATCTCCTCGAACGTGTTCCCGATATATTCGGAGCGATCCACGTTGCCGGCCGTGTCCATGGCCACGGGGGTTCCCTTATTCTCGACATCGACGATGTCCACTGGATAGCCGATGTTGACGCCACTGTTTCTGCTCACGCGGACGCGAGTGGCATGACCGACCTGGATTGCGTCCCTGCCGATCGTCTCGAATTTGTTCCGTGTGAAGACACCGTCCTGCTGGCGCGGCGCATGAAAATTGGAGTGCGTCCACAGCGCGTTGCCCAGGATGTTGCGAAACACGGAATCGCGTACTTCAAAATCCGACGTGCCTTCCTCGATAAGAATGCCTCCGCTCAGGTTGTTGCGGCCGCGCGCGTTCTTCGAGCCCGAATTGTCGATGGTGACCCCGGCGATACGAACCTTGCTCGACTGGCTGACCAGAATCGGGAAATTAACCACATCGCTCAATTCCAGCCGCTCGATTTCTAGCCCGGCGACTTTGTTCGCCAGGATCCCGTTGTTCGGATACCAGACTCTGAATGCGTTCTCGGGCGGAGCCATTTCA
>Ga0207687_10002336_pt1 | contig 12923 bp, 10 predicted proteins | sample KBSM54metaG_FD_184399 | JGI IMG/M metagenome (GOLD analysis project Ga0207687, IMG submission 184399) | Miscanthus rhizosphere microbial communities from Kellogg Biological Station, Michigan, USA - KBS M5-4 metaG (SPAdes) (version 2) | ecosystem: Host-associated > Plants > Roots > Rhizosphere >...
GGCGAGCCGGTCGAGCAGTCCGGCCGTCGCCGTAGCTGCCGCCGACCACGTCTGCGCCCGCGCGCGTGCGGCCGACTCCGCGCGGAGGGCGCTCACGTCCCCGGAGTGCCAGTCCGCGATCTGCTCGATCCAGCGCTCGCGCTCGAGCGGGAGGATCTGCCCGGGGTCGACGGCGAGCTCGGCGGCGGCTCCGACATCGGCGGCCAGGAACAGCGTCCCCACGGCCATCGCCTCGAGCAGCGGGAAGCCGTACCCCTCGTAGTGGCTGGGCCACAACAGGCAAAGCGCATCCGCGTACAGGCCCGCCAGCTCGAGGTCGGTCGGATCGTCGTGCACCACGATCCCCGGCCCCTTCGCGAGGTCCAGCTCGTGCTGCTGGCGCGTCGTGACGAGCCGGCGGCGCGTCAGGTGCAGCTCGAGGCCGGTGCGGGCTCGGACATCGGGCCAGAGGTCGAGGAGAAACTCGACGTTCTTACGCGAGTCGTGAGCGCCGACGAGGACGCAGTAGGTGCCGGCGCGTCGCTCGAGGTCGTCCAAGCGAACCGAGTCGAAGGGCGGACCGACGCCTGGTGGAACGACCTCGAGCCGATCTTCCCGGACCAGGGAGCGTTCCAGCAGTTCGGCCCGAACCCGGGCCGAAGGCGTGACCACGCGGATCGACCGGCGGAGGAGCGGACCCGTGAGCGCCCGCGCCAGCGCCCGGTAGGTCGGTGTGAAGTAGTCCGGTTGCGTCAGGGCTGCAATGTCGTGGATGACGGGGACCTGTCTCCGCACGGAGACCGGGCCCCAGTTGCACGGGCTCCAGAGGAGGCGTGACCGAACCTTGCGCGCGAAGCGAGGCAGCGCCAGCTGCTCCCAGCGGTGCCCTCCGATGCCGTGCCACTGCTTCGTCGTCTGGACGAGGGCGAGATCGGGGTCGCCGCCCTCGTAGATGCGGTCGGGAGGGACGATCACCCGCAAATCCGCCTCCAGCTCGGGCGCCAGACGGGAGAGGATCTCGTGCGCGTAGCGCTGCACGCCGGTCATCTCCATGGTCAGGAAACGGCCGTTGACCGCGACGACGGGCCTGCTCAACCCGGCCCACGCCCGGCCGCGACGCGCTCGGTCAGCGCGCAGAGTCGCTCCGCCCACCCGCCGAGGTTGTGGTTTCGTTGCACGATCAGCCGTCCTGCACGCCCTTCCGATGCTGCCAGCTCGGGGTCGACCAGGCGGGTGACGATCGCCGCGGCGAGGGCATGGCGGTCTCCGAGTGGAACCAGGGCGCCGCCGACCGTCTCTCCCTCGGGCGCCATCACCTCGAGCATCCCGCCGACCGCGTGTGCGACGGCGGGGCGCTCGCGCGCGAGCGCCTCGAGCAGGGCAAGCGACGGGCAGTCGTAGCGAGAAGGCACGGCGACGACGTTGGAGGCGGCCAGCCAGTCCGCCACGTCGTCCCGGCTGCCGAGGAAGAGCACCTGCGCGAGTCCGCGGCTCGAGAGCGCCGCGCGGTCGGGACCGTCCCCGACCAGGGCGAGTGTCGCTGCCGGAACGGCCGCGTGGACCTCCGGCCAGGCGTCCAGGAGCAGGTCCTGGCCCTTCTGCGGGCTCAGCCTGCCGACGCACACCACCAGCGGCTCGTCGCCCAGGCCGAGGCGCTGCCGGGCGGCCGAGCGTTCGGGCTCTCCTGCCGCGGAGTACCGATCGACGTCGATCGAGTTCGAGACCACCTCGGCTTCGCCCTGCACGCCCGCCGCCCGGCCGGCGTCGAGCTCCGCGTGGCCGCAGCAGACGAAGACGTCCGTCCAGCGGGCGGCTCTTCGTTCCCAGGCGCGCGCCAGCGGGGCAAGGGTGCCGCCGACCTGGAACGACCACGCGTGGGGCTGGAACATGGTCGGGCGACTGCCGCGCAGGGCAAGCCGTCCGGCCAGCCCGGCCTTCGACGAGTGCAGGTGGACCAGGCCGGGATCGGCGTGCTCCACGACCCGGCCCAGACTCCTGGTCTCCATTGCGACCCATGGCCCCGGCGACCGGCGGGCATCCCAGCCCAGATGCGCTGCGCCCGTCGCCTCCACCGTCGCCGGGAGCCACCCGTCGGATGGACAGGCGACGGACACCTGCCAGCCCCGGGCCCGCTGGGCCGCGACCAGGTCGGCGACGAGGCGCGCGACTCCCTCGGTCGTGGGCTGGCTCACGTGAAGCACCGACGGCGGCAGGTGGAACCTCCCTTGGACAGAGGCGCGCGGGTTGCGGCGTCGGAGAGAGTAGCGTTGCCGGGACGTGACGTCCCTCGATGAGCTTACCGCCGTCGTCGTGGACTGGAATCTGCCGGATCACACGATCCGATCCGTGCAGGCGCTGCTCGCGGACGGCGTTCCGCCGCAACGGGTCGTCGTCGTCGAGAACGAGCCCACCGACGAGAACTGGTCGCGGGTCGCTGCGGCACTCGGCGACTCGGTGCTCGTCCGCATCGGCAGCAACATCGGCTTCGCGCGGGCGAACAACGTCGGCGCCCGCACGCTTCCCGGCACGGCGTACCTGCTCGTCAACAACGACGCCTTCGTCCACCGCCCGGGGAGCGTCGCCTCGCTCGTCGAAGCGATCCGCCGCCCGTCCGTCGGCATCGCGGTGCCGCGGCTGCTCAACGAGGACCTCTCGCTGCAGCCGAGCGTGGCTCCCTTCACGACCCCGCTGCCTGCGCTCGTGCGGGCGAGCGGCGTCAGCCGCTTCGTTCCGGACGGCTGGCAGCCGCGCCTCAGCACGCACTGGAGCCATTCGTCCTCCCGCGAGGTGGAGGCGGCGATCGGCGCCGTGATGCTCGTCGACGGGCCGGCCTGGGACGAGCTCGGCGGGCTGTCCGAGGCGAGCTTCATGTACGCCGAGGACCTCGATCTCTGCTGGCGGGCCCGCGAACGGGGCTGGAAGACGTGGTTCGTCGACACGGCCGAGTTCGTCCACCTCGGCGGCGCTTCCTCCGACCGCCGCTGGGCCACGCGGGAGCGATCGGAGCGGATCGGCCGGGCTGAGGCCGAGATGATCCGAGACCATCTCCCACCGGCCCGGGCTGCTCTGACGATCGGCCTGATGCGCTCGGGCCTGGCGGCGCGGGTCGCGTGCTTCAGCGTCGCGCGGAACCGGGCGGCAGCTGCCAGCTGTCGAGGCTCGCTCGAGGGCCTCGGCCGCAAGAGGGTGGAGCAGCGGTCCGCTCCTGCGGCGCCGGAGCCCGAGATCGAGATCGTGCGGCCCGAACCGGACTAGGCGCCCGCGGCGATCGCCGCCTGGATCGCCTGCCAGGCGGGCCGTTTCGATCCGTTCGGGCGAATCAGGTTGTACTGATCCTGCGGCGACGGCTTTGCCCACGTGTAGACGAAGCTGCGCGGCACGAATGAGCTCCACTGGGTGGCGATCAGGGCCAGGGCCTGCCGCTCGTACTCGGCCTGGGTCTGCTCGTCGACCGAGTCGCGCCGCGCCGGATCGGTGCTCCAGCCGAGCTCGGTGACCCAGATCGGCTTGTCCGCCTCGGCCTGCTGGGCGATGCTCCGGGTGATCAGCAGGCGGTCGAAGCGGCCTGTCGGTGGGCCGGCCGTGTCACCGGGGCCCTGCGCGCCGCAGTAGAGGTGTACGCTCCAGGCGTCCACGAGCCGAGACCGCCACAGATCCGGGTCGGCCCTCAGAAGCGGATCGAGCCAGTCGGTGATCGACTGGCCGCCGAGGGAGTAGGCGTCGCCCGAGGCGAGGACCTGCATGCCGGGATCGCGTGCCTTGATCGCTGTGGCGGCAGCTCGAACCAGCCTCGCATAGCCGGCCGGGTCCGGGCCCCCGTGCCAGAAGCCGCCCAGCCACGGTTCGTTCCAGATCTCGATCGCGGTCAGGGGGAACGGAGCCAGCCGCGGGTTCGCCTTCCAGAACGTCCCTCTCGGCCCGTACCGGCCGGTTACCGCTGCGACGAACCGGGCGAAGTCCGCCGGATCGGACGGTGGATACTTGTCGCTTTCGGGGTGGCCCGTCGCCCAGCCCGGGGTGTAGGTGGCGATCGCCAGGACCCTGAGCCCGAGCTGCGCGGTGTTCCGCATCAGGGCGTCGGTCCGCGACCAGGCGAACTGTCCCCGGCTCGGCTCGATCGTGCTCCAGGCGAAGTCCTCGCGGACCCAGGTGACTCCGCCGTCACGCGCCTCGCGCAGGTAGCGAAAGCCCTCGCCGGCAGGCAGCCAGACCGTGCTCGTCGAGAACCCGACGCGGTCGTTGGCGGGGCCTTCGGGCGCGGGCAAGCCGAAGTCGGCCGCACCGGCGCTTACGACCAGGATCAGGGCGATTGCGATCGCCGTCAGTGTGGGCCAGGGGCGACCCACGGCGGCTACAGTGTACGCGACCCGTTTCGGCACGTACATCCGAACCGATCTGGCGGTACGGAGCGAACGCAGGTTTAATGCAGATGGTCATGGCGGGGGTCGCCAGGTCTTGAAAGGCGATCTGGCTCGCGCTATACCAGGTATGGGGAGAGAGGCGAAGTGAGAGGCAACATCAGTCTGCGTGTCCTTGCCGCTGGCGCGGCGGACGCCGATGTCGAGTGGTCGACCCCGACACCGTGTCCGTGAAGCCCGACGGCGATCTCGTGACGCTGGACCTCGCGGGCGCACACGTCCACGCTCAGGCGTTGGATTCGTACGAGGCTGCCGTCCACGGCGCCCGCTTCTGGTCCCGGATTCGTGTCGGCGTCGATGTCACGCTGCTCGTTCTCGCCGCAGCGATCGCCGATCTGTGGGGGCGCGGGACGGTGAGCGTCGAGACCGGCCTGCTGTGGCCGGCCGTCTTCGTCCTGATCGTCGTCGTCATGTCGTACGTCCGAGGCGCCTATCGCCGGCGCACGAAGATCGAAACCCTCGACGACGTCCGCTCGACCGGCTGGGTGCTCGCGGTCGCGACCAGCCTGGTCGTCACCCTGAGCGTCCTCGTCGACGACGCACCCGACATCGCCGCCCGCCAGACGGTCCGGCTCGGTCTCTGCGCGGCGCTGCTCGTCGCCGGCGGGCGCATCGTCGTCAACATCTGGCAGGTCCGCACGAGACAACAGGGCAAGGCGCTCGTGCCGACCCTGATCGTCGGCGCCGGGCACATCGGCCGGATGACGGCCAAGCGGCTGCTCGAGCACCCCGACCTGGGCCTGCGACCGATCGGTTTCCTCGACAAGGAGCCGCTCGTCCTCGAGAACAGCCCGCTGCGCGTGCCGGTGCTCGGCGCGAGCTGGGACTTCGACAGGATCGTCGCCGAGCACGACGTCGGCCAGGTGATCGTGACCTTCTCGACCGCTCCCAACGAGGTGCTCCTGCGCATCGTCAACCGCTGCCAGGAGCTGGGGATCGACGTCTCGCTCGTCCCGCGCCTGTTCGAGAAGGTGACCGAGCGCCTCTCGATCGAGCACCTCGGCGGGCTGCCGCTGATCACGTCGCACCCGAGCAATCCGCGGGGCTGGCAGTTCGCGGTCAAGTACGCCCTCGACAAGCTCTGCGCGCTGGGCATCCTCCTGATCCTGTCGCCGGTGATGATCGCCTGCGCGATCGCCGTCGCGATCTCGCTCGGCCGGCCGGTGCTCTTCCGCCAGCGGCGGGTGGGCTACGACGGACGCGAGTTCGAGATGCTCAAGTTCCGGTCGCTGCGGCCGGGCGGGCTGTTCCCGGACCGGCCCGACGAACTGCCCGACGACACGGCGCCCGGCGGCTTCGGCAACGAGGATCGGATCACCCGGGTGGGATCCTTCCTGCGCAACAGCTCGCTCGACGAGCTGCCCCAGCTGCTCAACGTCCTCAAGGGCGAGATGTCGCTCGTCGGCCCTCGCCCCGAGCGGCCCGAGTTCGTCGAGCTGTTCGAGCCGCGGATCCACCGCTACGACGATCGCCACCGCGTCCGCGCCGGCATCACCGGCTGGGCCCAGATCAACGGCCTGCGCGGCCAGACCTCGCTCTCGGACCGGGTCGAGTGGGACAACTACTACATCGAGAACTTCTCGCTGTGGCTCGACCTGAAGATCATCGGCCGCACGATCATCACGCTTCCGCGCCACTCGAAGGTCGACCGGTAGCGGGCGGCTAGACCGGCGCGGCGAGCTCGGCCCGCTCGAACGCGATCACGTCGGCGAGGATCTCGTCCAGGGTTCGCTCCGGCGCCCAGCCGATCGCAGCCTCGATCTTCTCGATCGCAGGGACGCGGTGGAGCATGTCGTCGATGCCCAGGCCGTACACCTGCTCGTACGGGACGTAGACGAGCTCCGACCTGGACCCGGTCAGCTCGAGCATCCGTCGGGCGAGCTCGAGGATCGAGATCCAGTTGCGTGAGCCGACGTTGAAGATCTCCCCCGACGTCGACGGCGTGTCCATCAGGCCCTGGAGCGCCCTGATCGTGTCCTGGACGTGGCAGAAGGTTCGCGTCTGGCTTCCGTCTCCGTGGACCTCGAGTGCCGCGCCGGCCACGGCCGCCTGCGCGAAGCGGGCGACGACCATCCCGTATTGCCCGCTCTGGCGCGGCCCGACCGTGTTGAAGAGACGTGCGATCACGAAGTCGAGTCCGCGCTCCTGCCGATAGGCGAGCGCCAGGTATTCGTCCATCGCCTTCGAGTCGGCGTACAGCCAGCGCTTCTGCGTGGTCGGCCCGTAGACCCGCCTTGCGTCCTCGCGGAGCGGCTCCTCGGTCCGATGGTCGCCGTACACCTCCGAGGTCGATGCGACCAGCACCCGCTTGCCGAACCGGGCGCAGTGGTCGAGCACGATCTCGGACCCTTCGAGGTTGGTGACGATCGTGTGGACCGGGCGCTCGACGATCAGGCGCGGACCGACAGCGGCGGCGAGGTGATAGACGACGTCGCACTTGTTCACCAGCTCGTTGACGACCGCCGGCTTCAGCACGGAGTCGACGACGAGGTGGAACTCGCCGCGGGGCATCAGATGCTCGATGTTGCGCATCGAGCCGGTGGAGAGGTCGTCGAGCGCGTAGACCTCCCAGCCGTCGTCGAGCAGCCGTTCGCACAGATGCGAGCCGATGAAGCCGGCGCCGCCTGTTACGAGTGCCCGACCTTTCACGGCTGCCAAGCCTAGCGGAGCCGGCGGGAGCTCCTCGGAAGGCCCCCGCCGGCTTTCTCCTTCTCGCCCAGGTGGCGGGCTACACACGACCCGCCGGCGTGTCCCAGGTCAGCGGAACGGACACCGGTCCCCGTTGTCGCTTGACCCCATCCGGGGCCGTGCGTATTCTCGATCAAGTCGATAGACAATCCTTGGAGATTAGGGAGTGCTATGCATCGTATGAAGATTGTTTTGGGATCGATCGTTGTCGTCGCGGTGCTCGTGGCCAGTCTCACACTCGCCGGGGTGACCGGCGCGGCGACCAAGGAAAAGCAGGGAGTCACCCTCAACCTGGTCGCCTACTCGACTCCGAAGCCGGTGATGACCAAGCTGATCGCCGCGTTCCAGCAGTCTCCGGCGGGTCAGGGCATCTCGTTCACGACCTCGTACGGCGGCTCGAGCGCGCAGGCGGCCGGCGTCGCCGCCGGTCAGCCCGCAGACGTCGTGATCCTCAGCACGGGGACGGACGTGAACCTGCTCGTCGACAAGGGCAAGGTCGACGCGAACTGGAACAAGCAGAGCTACGGCGGCGTCGTCTGGAACTCGGTCGTCGTCTTCGGGCTCCGGAACGGGAACCCCAAGCACATCCGGGCGTGGAGCGACCTGGTCAAGCCGGGCGTCGGCGTCCTGATCCCCAACCCGTTCACCGCCGGCATCGCCAAGTGGGACATCATGACCCCGTATGTGGCGCAGCGGCGCCTCGGCAAGAAGGAGCCACAGGCCCAGGCGTTCATCAAGACGCTCTTCCAGCACGTCGTCTCGCAGGACTCCTCGGGGAGCAACGCCACCAACACCTTCCTCTCGGGTAAGGGCGACGTCCTGGTCACCTTCGAGAGCGAGGCGATCAACGGGAAGATTCCGTATGTGATCCCGCGCCAGACGATGCTGATCGACATCTACGGCGCCGTCATCAAGCAGAGCCAGCACAAGGACGAGGTGAACGCCTTCCTGCGCTTCCTGAAGTCGGCTCCTGCCCAGACGATCCTCGGCGACAACGGCTATCGCCCGGTGAACAAGCAGGTCTTCGCGCAGTTCGCCAAGAAGTTCCCGAAGCGTCCGGGGGAGACGACGGTCAACGACAAGCTCCTCGGGGGCTGGCGTGCCGTCGACAAGAAGTGGTTCGACCCGAGCAAGGGGATCATGGCGAAGATCGAGCGGGAGTTGGGAGTGTCGACCTCCGCTGGCTGAGATCGCCGCAGAGTCTCCCCGGTCTGCACCGGGGGGCACGACCCTTCGCCGCGACGAGAGGGCCTCCACGGCCCTCTCGTTCGGCTTCGTCACAACGTTTCTCTCCCTGGTCGTGGCGCTGCCGATCGCCGCGCTCGCCTGGAGGTCGACCCAGAAGGGCGGTGCGAACTTCTGGGACGTGATCTCCTCGCCCGAGGCGGTGGCCGCTCTCAAGCTGACGCTGGCGATGGCGGCGCTCGCCGCGCTGACGAACGCCGTGCTCGGCACGGTCACGGCCTGGGTCCTCGTCCGGGACGACTTCCGAGGGAAGTCCATCCTGAACGCCGTCATCGACCTGCCGTTCGCGCTGCCGACGATCGTCGCCGGCCTCGTGCTTCTCGCGCTCTACGGGATCAAGACTCCGTTGAAGGTCGACGCCGGCGGAGTTCACTTCAAGGCCGACATCACCTTCACCCGGTGGGCGATCTTCATGGCCCTGCTGTTCGTCACGCTCCCGTTCGTCATCCGGACCGTGCAGCCGGTCCTGCACGAGCTCGACCGCGAGATGGAAGAGGCTGCAGCGTCGCTCGGCGCCGGCTCGTTCACGACATTTCGCCGGATCGTCCTCCCGAACATCCTCCCGGGAATCCTCTCCGGCCTGACGATGGCGTTCGCCCGGGCCTGCGGGGAGGTGGGATCGGTCGTGCTGATCACCGGCAACCTCCCGTTCAAGACCGAGGTCGCCTCCGTGTTCGTCCTCCAGCGTTCTGCCAGCGACCCGATCGGTGCCGCGGCCGTTTCGGTCGTGCTGCTGACGATCTCCTTCGCCGTCCTGCTCGTCATCGGCGGGCTGCGGCGCTGGGCCACAAGGCACGAGCGTGCGTAAGTACCTTCCCCGCGGCATCGTCTTCCTCTATCTGCTCGTGATCCTGCTCGGGCCTCTCGTGATGATGATCTATCGGACGTTCGAGGACCTCGGCGCGGCCTGGGGGGCGATCACCGAGCACAACACGCTCCTCGCCTTCAAGCTCACCCTGATCGTCGCCGCGATCTCGGTTCCGGTCAACACGGTGTTCGGGATCGTCTTCGCGCTGCTGATCGTCCGCGGGAACGTCCCCGGGAAAGGTCTCCTGAACGCGTTCGTCGACCTGCCGCTCGCGCTGTCACCGGTCGTCGTCGGCCTGTCGATCGTGATGCTGTACGGCACGGACGGCTGGTTCCACTGGCTGCCGGACCACGGTGTCCAGGTTCTCTTCTCGTGGCCCGCGATCGTGATCGCGACGCTCTTCGTCTCGCTCCCGTTCGTCGCGCGGGAGGTGGTGCCCACGCTTCGCGAGATCGGCGATGAGCAGGAACAGGCTGCCCACACGCTCGGTGCGTCGGGCTGGCAGACGTTCTGGCGAGTCACCCTGCCGTCGATCCGCTGGGCAGTGATCTACGGCGTCGTCCTGACCACTGCGCGGTGCCTGGGTGAGTTCGGAGCGGTGGCGATCGTCTCGGGAAACATCGACGGGAAGACGCAGACTGCGACGCTCCGCGTGGAGGACGCCTACCAGTTCGCATACGGGAACTACGCGCCGGCGTACGGGATCTCACTCGTGCTCGCCGTCATGGCGATCATCGTCCTGTTCACCATGATGCTAGTGAAGCCAAGAGAGGAAGCGACCTGATGTCGATCTCCGTCCAGAACATCTCCAAGCAGTTCGGCGACTTCGTCGCGCTCGACGACGTGTCGCTCGAGGTGCCGACCGGCTCGCTGGTCGCGCTGCTCGGGCCGAGCGGAAGCGGCAAGTCCACGCTGCTCCGCATCATCGCCGGGCTCGAGCAAGGGGACACGGGCACGATCAGCATCGCCGACGAGGACGTCACGGCGACGGCACCCCAGAAGCGGGGGATCGGGTTCGTCTTCCAGCACTACGCGGCCTTCAAGCACATGACCGTCCACGACAACATCGCGTTCGGCCTGACCATCCGTCGGCGTCCCAGGGCCGAGATCCGCGAGCGAGTTGCGCAACTGCTCGAGCTGGTGCAGCTCGAAGGGCTCGCCAAGCGCTATCCCTCGCAGCTCTCGGGCGGCCAGCGGCAGCGCATGGGGCTGGCCCGCGCGCTCGCGGTCGACCCGAAGGTGCTGCTGCTCGACGAGCCCTTCGGGGCGCTCGACGCACGCGTCCGCAAGGAGCTGCGGGTCTGGCTCCGGCGCCTCCACGACGAGACGCACACGACGACCGTGATCGTCACGCACGACCAGGAGGAGGCGATGGAGGTGGCCGAGACGGTCGCGGTGATGAACCACGGGCGGATCGAGCAGGTCGCCGACCCGATCGAGCTGTACGAACGGCCCGCCAACGAGTTCGTCATGGGGTTCGTCGGCGCCGTCAACCGGCTCGGCGACGCCTTTGTCCGCCCGCACGACCTCGAGGTCACCCTCGAGCCCAACGGGTCGACGACGGAGGCGATGATCGTGCGCCTCGTCAACCTCGGCTTCGACGTGCGCCTCGAGCTCGTGCGCGACGACGGCGAGCAGCTCGCCGCGCAGATGACCCGCGAGCAGGCCGAGTCGCTCGAGCTCGGCCCGGGTCAGATCGTCTACGTGAGGCCGACGAGGCAGACGACGTTCGCGCCCTGATCAGGGGTGCGGTGCCCAGGCTTCCGGGTCGGCGACGAGGTCGCGGACCACGGTCGGGAGCCCGCCGGAGGCGACGTCCGCCAAGGTCACCGCTTCGAGGACCGAGCGGAGGCTCGCCCGCACGGCGATCCAGACGTCCTTGAGGGGCTCGGCGGCGCCCTGGTAGGTGATCGAGTCGGGACGCACGCCCCGGACGTTGGCCAGCGGCCCCTCGACCGCGCGGATGACCTCGGCGAGCGTGATCTCGGACGCGGGCCGTGCCAGCCAGTAGCCGCCCTCGGCGCCGCGCTGGCTGCGAACGAGCCCGGCGTGCCTCAGGTCGCCGAGGATGTTCTCCAGGAACTTGACCGGAACCTCCTGGGCCTGGGCGATCCGCTCGCCCTTGACGTGGCCCTCGCCCTCGGCGGCCGCGAGCTCGATGCACGCGCGCAGCGCGTAGTCGGCCTTGGCTGAGACTCGCACGGCCTGATTCTGACCGAAGCGCCCGTGTCGAAATTGACCCATGCGGGTCAGGCCGCCGCCCCTGGCCAGTCGCACCCCTTGGGTACAATGCCGTTCCACCAGTGTTCGAACGGTTCACAGAGAGAGCGCGTCAGGTCGTCGTCCTCGCCCAGGACGAGGCCCGTGCGCTCAAGCACAACTACATCGGCACCGAGCACATCCTGCTCGGGCTCCTCCGCGAGGAGGAGGGGCTCGCCGCGCGCGTGCTCGAGTCGCTGGACATCACGGTCGAGGAGGTGCGCGCGCAAGTGGCGCGGATCGTCGGCCAGGGCGACGAGGTCACGACGGGCCAGATCCCGTTCACACCGCGCGCGAAGAAGGTGCTGGAGCTGGCGCTGCGCGAGGCGCTCAGCCTCGGCCACAACTACATCGGCACCGAGCACATCCTGCTCGGGCTCGTCCGCGAGAACGAGGGCGTCGCCGCGCGGATCCTGCTCGACTTCGACGCCGACGCCGAGAAGATCCGCAACGAGATCATCCGCATGCTCTCCGGCCCGGGCCGCCGGCAGTCCGGCCAGGCCGGCGCCGCGGGGCAGGGCGAGAAGGCGAAGAACTCGAAGCTCCTCGACCAGTTCGGCCGCAACCTCACGAAGCAGGCGACCGAGGGCAAGCTCGACCCCGTCGTCGGGCGCCAGCTCGAGATCGAGCGCGTGATGCAGATCCTCTCGCGCCGCCAGAAGAACAACCCGGTGCTGATCGGCGAGCCTGGCGTCGGCAAGACCGCCGTCGTCGAGGGCCTCGCGGCCCGGATCGCCTCGAACCAGGTACCCGAGCTCCTGAAGAACAAGCAGATCTACACCCTCGACCTCGCCGCGCTCGTCGCGGGGTCGAAGTACCGCGGTGAGTTCGAGGAGCGCCTGAAGAAGGTGATGAAGGAGATCACCCAGCGCGGCGACATCATCCTGTTCATCGACGAGCTCCACAACCTCGTCGGGGCGGGCGCCGCAGAGGGCGCGATCGACGCAGCCTCCATCCTCAAGCCCGCCCTCGCACGAGGCGAGCTCCAGACGATCGGCGCGACGACCCTCGACGAGTACCGCAAGTACCTCGAGCGCGACGCCGCCCTCGAGCGCCGCTTCCAGCAGGTGCGCGTCGAGGAGCCGTCGATCGACGAGACCGTGCAGATCCTGCGCGGACTCCGCGACCGCTACGAGGCCCACCACCGCGTGAAGATCTCCGACGACGCCCTGCGCGCCTCGGCGTCGCTCGCCGACCGCTACATCCAGGACCGGCACCTCCCCGACAAGGCGATCGACCTCATCGACGAGGCCGGCTCGCGAGTCCGGATCCGCACGATGTCCGCGCCGCCGCGCTACCGCGAGCTCGAGGAGGAGATCGAGACCGTCCGCTCCGAGAAGGAGGCGGCGATCGAGGCGCAGGAGTTCGAGAAGGCCGCCTCGCTGCGCGACAAGGAGCGGAAGCTCTCGCAGAAGAAGAAGGAGCTCGAGGAGAACTGGCGGAACGAGGCCGACGAAGAGCAGCCGGAGATCGGCGAGGACGAGATCGCCGACATCGTCTCGATGTGGACGGGGATCCCCGTCTTC
>Ga0207687_10002337_pt1 | contig 12915 bp, 17 predicted proteins | sample KBSM54metaG_FD_184399 | JGI IMG/M metagenome (GOLD analysis project Ga0207687, IMG submission 184399) | Miscanthus rhizosphere microbial communities from Kellogg Biological Station, Michigan, USA - KBS M5-4 metaG (SPAdes) (version 2) | ecosystem: Host-associated > Plants > Roots > Rhizosphere >...
GCTTCTTCCGCAGGTGCAGGTGCCGGTGCAGCTTCAGCAGCCGGCGCCGGGGCGGGCGGAGGGGGAGGTGGCTCTTGCGCTGCGGCCGTTAGAGCGGCGAGGCAGAGCACGAGAATCGCCCCGGCGCACTTGATCGATTTCATTTGCGTCCTCCTGTGCGCGGGACGGGGATCGAACCCCGCCCCGCGACTGGGGCTTTTATCGGGCGTGGACCTTCTCAGCAGCCCAATCCTTCCCCGCGCCGTGGCATGTGGCGCATGCTTCCGCGGAGATTGTGGCACCGGGGAACGTCGTCGTGTTCAGGTATGCGTGCGCGGCGGCGTCTCTGCTGTCGTGGCAGCCGAGGCATGCTGCGGTTGCGGGACCCTGCGACGCGAAGTAATCGCGCGGCGTGTTCACGTTGGCGATTCCGGTATTGAGCGGCAGCTGATAGGCGGTTCCGGCGTGGCACTTGGAGCAATTGCGGAGATCGCCCGGGAAGCGCACTTCATTGAAGTTGATGGGCGTTCCGCCGAATCCGTAGACCGTGAAGTCCTGCGTCAATTCTTCGCCTTTGTGGATGCGGTGAATCAGGCGCTGCATGGAAACCGATTCCGGCGCGCCGGCGGTGGCCGGACGGCGGGCGGCGTCATTCTCGGCCGGATTGTGGCAAATCACGCACTCGTCGGTGGCCAGACGCTGTCCGCCATGCAGGGCGAGCGAGTCGTGGCAGGTGTTGCACTGTGCAATGGTGACGCTCGTGCGGCGCGGCACGATGCCGCCGGTCACGGCGACGTATTTGATCGGATTCATCGCTGCTTCGCGGATGACGATGTCGGCCTTCTTGTCGCCGCGCTTCAGATTCACGCTGCGATAGATGTCGGCGCTGAGCGTCCACGTGCCGCTGGCATCCGTCGGCATCGCGGTCGTGAAGGTGTAAGTCGTCGTGCCGAGCGTCGCGTTGTAGACGCCTTTGGTCAATCCGCTTTCGCGGGCGTACGGCTTGCCGTAGCTCGAAGTCGGGCCGGCGCAGATCGGCGCAAAGGCGCTGAGCTTCGTTCCGTCGACCGGAGTGCCGTCGCCGTTGGTGATCTTGAACGTCACGGTCGGCTTCTTGCCGGGGGCCATGTCGCTCCAGCTCACGATCGTGGCATTGAGGCCCAGGAGCTGTTTCGATTTCTCAGGGACGACGTGCGCGCCCTTGATCGAAGCGTCGAACTCGACGCCGCTGTCAGGCACGTGGCAGGAGGCGCAAGCTTTGTCGTCCGCCTGCGGGCCGGCCGGGTGGTTTTCGCCGGTCGTGAAATTCACGTTGTCGTGGCAGGAGCCGCAAGCGTCGCGGCTCGGGTTCGTGTACCAGGCGTTCGACTGCGCGCCTTTGTTCGTCGCCACGGTGCCTTCGTGACACGTCGCGCACTGGCGAATGTCGCCAATCTGCGTGAGCTGCGGCCACGCAACCGTGGAGAAGTCGTGGATCGATTGTCCATTGCCCCAGATCACATACGGCGTGCCGCTCTTGACGCTCGGGAGGTTGTCGCCGCGGTGAATCTTGTGGACCATCACCTTGAGATCGACCGTGTTGTTCGTGTCGGGGTCGATCGTCTGCGGCTGGTGGCAAAGCGCGCAGAGCTTGACGTCCTGGCGCGAGCCGCCGTGCATGCCGAGCTGTCCGACTGAACCGGCGTTCTTCACCGCGTCGTGGCAGTTGGAGCACGTCGACGTGTCGCGCATCTTGTCCCACACATCGGCGACTTTCACGCCGTCGGGACGGAAGTCGAATTCGACGTTCGCGAAGTAGCTCTTCTTCACGCTGTCCGGCACGCCGACGACGCTGGTGAGATTGCGGCTCGCATAAATGCCGAGGGTGTGCGTCTTCGTGGCGTCGAATCCGGTCGGAAGAACCGTCTTGAATTTATAGGTCGCGTGACCGATGTCGAGATCGGTGAACGCTCCGCCTGAATCAGCGCCGGCCTGAATCGCCGTCGCGCCGGGACGCGGGCTGTTCGTCGGATTCGTCACGCTGCGCGTCGTGTACGAGGTGTACTGGCGCGTCGCCGGGTTGTACCAGGCGAGGACCAGGCTCACCGAGACCGTGCCCGGCGTGACTTTGCCGTTGCGGTCGAGCGGCTGATCGAGATCATCGGTGATGGTGAGATCGACGACGGGAGTGCGATCACTTCCGATCGTGATCGAGTTCACCTTGATCTTCAGTCCCGGCCGGATGTACCCAATCGTGTCGCCGCTGACATACGCCTCGGCTTGTCCCGCGCTGAAGACCGGCGTGGCCGGCGTTGTCGGTGGCGTCGCCGACCGTCGTCGCGCGACGGTGTCGCTCGCCAGGAGCGGCAACGCGATCGCGAGTACGAGAGCGGCGTGTCTGATGATCTTGTTCATGAGACCTCCAAAAGACGGTTCGATGGCAGATGCTTTTTCACTGCGCACACAATGAAGTCCCGGCCGGAGGGGGACCATGCCCGGTGCCACCACGGTCGTGTGTCGTTCATCACATCGCCCGGTGCGCGTTGATGCTTGCTTCGCGTGAGGTGAACCGTAAATTCAACCTGCATGAAGCGACCCACAATCCGTTTTCCGTTGCTTTTCATCGTCGCGGGCGCCGTCTTTCTGCTGCTCGGCAGCATCTACGGCCTCGCATTCGCGCCCGCCGAGGAGCACATGGGCGAAGTCCAGCGAATCATGTACGTGCATGTGCCGACCGCGTGGACTGCGATGCTCGTTCTGACGTGGGCATTCGTCTGCGCCGCCGCTTTTCTCTTCACAGGAAACTGGCGCTGGGACAATCGGCTCGAGGCGACGATTCAGATGTCGATCGTGCTCTGCTTCCTGCTTTGCATGCAGGGCTCGATCTGGGCAAAGCCGACGTGGGGCGTGTGGTGGGACTGGGATCCGCGACTCACGACGATGGCCGTACTGCTGATGGCATTTTCCGGTGTGAGCGCGCTGCGTCACTTCGTTCAGGATCCGTTGAAGCGCGCGACGTGGTCGGCGGTGTCGACGGTCGTCGGCTACGTCGACGTCCCGATCGTCTACTTCTCCGTGAAGTGGTGGAACTCGCTGCACCAGCAGCAATCGAGCGTGTCGACGATCTCGCGCGCGTTTCTGATTCCGCTCATGGTCAATTTCGCAGGGATGCTCCTGCTCGTCATCGGCATCATCACCATTCGCACGCGCATCGCCGCGGCGCGACTCGAGGAAGAAGTCGTTCCTCCGACGTTTCTCGTTCAGGAGGCAGCAGCATGAGCGGAGTACTGAGCGGTGGCTGGGATTTCGTCATTGCCGCGTACGCCGTCTCCGCAATCCTCCTCGGCGGCTACTGTGTGCACGTCATTCGGGCGTTTCGATGTGGTACGGCCCGGTGAGGCGAGTCACACATCACCGGTGACTCGCGGCATCACACCGATGCGGTTGCCGGACTTACTGTGCGAACAGGAGTCCGACGATGCGCTCGAATCTTCTCCGACTGCTTTTCATCGTTGCCGCGGCGACCGCGATTCACGCACAGCCGCTCACGAACGAGACCTGTCTCTCCTGTCATGAAGACAAGAAGAGCGTCAGCGCGTCGGTTCACGGATCGCTCGATTGCACGTTGTGCCACGCCGATGTCACCGCCGTGCCACACGAGACGACGCCGAAGAAAGTCGACTGCGGCGGCTGCCACGCCGACGCGGTGACGGCGAATGCGAATGGAATTCACGCGAAGGCGATCGCCGCAGGAAACAAGAAGGCAGCGACGTGTCTCACATGCCACGGCGCGCCGCACGAGATCCTGCCGTCGTCCGACCCGAAGTCGAAAACGTACCGCACGAACATTCCCAACACGTGCGCGACGTGCCACTCACAGAAGTTCGTAATGGAGGGCTCCGGACTCAGCGCCCAGCCGCTCTTTTCCTACAAAGACAGCGTGCACGGACTCGCCGTCGCGAAAGGCTCATTGAAGGCGGCGGTCTGCACCGACTGCCACAGCCATCACGAGATTCTCTCGCCGCGCGATCAGAAATCGCCGATCAATAAATTCAACATCCCGGCGACGTGCGGTCAATGCCACGGCCCGATCCGCGACGCGTACGTGAAGAGCATTCACGGCAAGGCGCTCGCGCGCGGCAATTCGCAGGCACCCGTCTGCACCGATTGCCACGGCATTCACAACATCAAGGCGCACATCGATCCGAAGTCATCGGTGGCGTCACAGCAGATCGCGCGCACGACGTGCGGACAATGCCACGGCGGCGTGAAGCTCACGCAGGAATTCGGTGTGCCGGGCGGACGCCTGACGTCGTATCAGGACAGCTATCACGGTCTCGCGAAACGGCTCGGTTCGAACGTCGCCGCGAATTGTGCGAGCTGCCACGGCGTGCACGACATCCTGCCGTCGAGCGATCCGAAATCGTCGACGAACAAAGCGAATCTCGCGAAGACGTGCGGCAAATGCCATCCCGGCGCCGGCGACAAATTCACGATGGGCAAAGTGCATCTCGACGCCGCGCCGACCGGCGACGAGACGAGCGAGATTCTGATTCGCTGGATCCGCCGCATCTACTTCTTCCTCATCTTCGCCACGATCGGATTCATGCTCCTGCACAACGCGCTGGTGTGGTGGAAGAAAGCGAAAGCGGCGCGCCGCGATCCGCAACGCGTCATTGTGCGGATGACCGTCAATGAGCGCATCCAGCACGTGATCCTCATGGCCAGCTTCACGGTTCTGGTGATCAGCGGCTTTGCGCTCGCGTTCCCCGAGTCGCCGTTTGCATGGATGCTCGGCTCCGACGAAGGAATCCGCCGTATCGTGCACCGCATCGCCGCGGTCGTGATGATCGTCCTCGGCGCCTATCACATCGCGTACATGGTCGGAACGAAGCGCGGACGCGAAGGGTTGCGCGACTTCTGGTTCCGCTTCAAAGACGCGAAAGACCTGATCGGAAATCTGAAGTACTACAGCGGCCTGGCGAAGACACGCCCGGCCATCGCACGCTTCGGTTATCCCGAGAAACTCGAATACTGGGCGATGATGTGGGGCACGGTCGTGATGGGCGTGACCGGCCTGATGTTGTGGTTCCAGGTCGATGTCAGTCATTATCTGAAGCGGTGGTGGGTGGATGTCGCGCTCACGATCCACTTCTACGAAGCAATCCTGGCGACGCTCGCCATCCTGGTCTGGCACTTCTACCATGTGATGTTCGATCCGGACATTTATCCGATCAGCTGGACGTGCGTCGACGGCAAGGTGACGCCCGAGGAGTATCAGCATGAGCATGGGCTGGCGTATGAAGAGTGGAAGAAAGAACACGGCGGCGATGAGCCGGCGGATAAATGATTGATTTGATTGATTGAGGAGTGATGATGGCGGACGCACCTAAATCACCCGGACTGTCTCGAAATCCCATCAGTGCCATAGGACTGGTCATCGCCTTCGTGGCGCTGACGAACACGGCGTTTCTCATCTACATCGACGGCAGACAAGCTCACGCCAATCCGTATCTGGGCATCCTCGCGTGGATCGTGGCGCCGTCGATTCTGTCGTTCGGCCTGCTCGTCTATGTCGGCGGACTGCTCTACGAGCGGCGCCGACGGCGTTTGCGCGCCCCGGAGGCAGTCCCGGAATTCCCGCGCATCGACCTCAATGACAGGCGCACGAGACTGATCGTCGGCGGCACGTTTGCCGGCGTCATTCTGTTCGTGACGGCGAGTGTGATCGGCAGCTATCAGGCCTATCACTACACCGATTCCGACGCATTTTGCGGCACGCTCTGCCACCAGGTCATGCATCCGGAGTACACCGCGTACAAGGCGTCACCGCATGCGCGCGTCGGCTGCGTCGGATGTCACGTCGGCGCGGGCGCGACGTGGTATGTGCGCTCCAAGCTCTCCGGCTCTTATCAGCTTTATGCGGTGCTCGCGCACAAATACCCACGGCCGATCCCGAGCCCGGTCGAAAATCTGCGACCGGCTCAAGAAACGTGCGAGCAATGCCACTGGCCCGAGAAATTCTTCGGCGCGCAGTTGAAGGTGTTCAATCACTTCCAATACGACGAGCAGAACACGTTCAAGGAAGTGAAGATGCTGATCAAGACCGGCGGCGGCAGCCCTGCGTCAGGGATGACGGCCGGCATTCACTGGCACATGAACATCGGCAATGAGGTGTCTTATGTCGCCGCCGACAAGGGCCGCCAGGAAATCCCGTATGTGCGCGTCAAGAATCGCAGCACCGGCAAAGTGACCGAGTATTTTGCGGAAAACTCGAAGATCAAGCCGCAGACGCTGTCGACAATGCCTGCGCATCACATGGACTGCGTCGATTGCCACAATCGTCCGACGCACATTTACGTCGCGCCCGATCGCTCCGTCGATCGCGCGCTGATGGCCGGAACGGTCGATCGCACGCTGCCGTTCGCGAAGCAGCAGGCGGTCGCCGCGCTCGTCAAGGACTACAACACGACGCCGCAGGCCGTGGCCGGCATCGCCAGCGATTTCACGAATTACTACAAGGCGACCTATCCCACGGTCTATGCGGCGAAGAAGGCGGCGATCGACCACTCGATCAAGACGCTGCAGAGCATTTTCACCACGACCCGATTCCCCGAAATGCGCGTCGACTGGCGCACGCATCGCGACAACGTCGGGCACTTCTATTCACTCGGCTGCTTCCGCTGTCACGACGATCAACACGTGAGCGCCGACGGAAAACGCATCAGCAAGGAGTGCACGGTCTGCCACACCGTCCTGGGTGAAACCGAAGCGAAGGCGGAGTTCCAGCATCCCGTGGAGCTCGGCGACCTTCGCAGCTTCAATTGTGCCGATTGCCACACCGGCGGCGGCATGTCTCAATGACAAAGGAGGACCCATGAGAACCCTGGTAGTCACATCGATCCTGCTGCTCGTCGCTATGACCGCGTTCGCCGCTCCCGACGGCGCCGCGATCTACAAGGCGAAATGTGCGACCTGCCACGCCGCCAACGGCGACGGCCAGACCGCCATGGGCAAGTCGATGAAACTGCGCGACCTCGGCTCCGCCGACGTGCAGAAGCAGAGCGACAAAGAGCTCTCCGACATCACCGCGAACGGGAAAGGCAAAATGCCCGCCTATAAGGGCAAATTGAGCGACGACGACATCAAGGCGCTAGTCGCCCACATGCGAACATTCAAGAAGTAGGACGAGCGTCGTCTCAGTGGGGCGCCGGCGCCCTCGCCGGCGTCTCTTACTCCAACCGCGCCGTCATCGTAATTTCCGTATTGAGCAACCGCGAAATCGGGCAGCCCGTCTTCGCATTGTTGGCCGCGGTGTCGAAACTCTCCTGAGTCGCGCCCGGAACTTTGGCGGTCACGTCGAGATGCACGTTCGTCACGGTGAATCCGGCGTCGCGCTTCTCCAGCGTCACTGTGGCCGTCGTGGCAACGCTCTCCGGCGGCGTGCCTGCGTTCGTCAACTGACCGGAAAGCGCCATCGAGAAGCAGCCCGCGTGCGCGGCGGCGATCAATTCCTCAGGATTCGTCCCTTTGCCGTCTTCGAATCGGGTGCCGAACGAGTATTGCGCCTGGCTGAGAAGCCCGCTGTCCGTCGAGATCGTCCCCTTCCCTTCCTTCAGACTTCCGTTCCAAACCGCAGACGCTTTGCGTTTCATCAGAGTCTCCTTCGGCGCGCATTCTACTTCTCGCCGATGAGTTCCATCTTCACGATCTGGAGCCGCTGACCGGCGCCGTCGCGCGCTTGCTGGTTGTAGTGCTGCTCGATCGAGGAGAGCGTCACGTCACTGTCGACGAGCCGGCCGAAAACCGTGAACTTGCCGTCCAAATGCGGCGCATCGGCGAGGAGGATGGAGAAGGAGGTTTCGCCACTGTTGGGGTCGTCGCCGTGCGCCAGCGAGAGAACGCCGCGCTTGTGGAGCATCGGCCCGGTCTCGAGCGGAATCGGCACGATGACGGCGCGTTGCTCCGGCGTGAGCGGCGTTGCGCGATCGGCCGCCGTCGCCGTCTGCGCCACGAATCCTTTTTCAACGCGATAGAAGTAGATGCCGTCAAAGACGCCGGCGCCAATCAGTCTCTTGAACTGCGCCACCGTGCGCGGCGCGACGTCCGGCAACAGCTCGAGCGTGAACGTTCCGCCGGTGGTCACCATCGCGACGCGAACGGCGCTCGAGCGTGGCGGAGCAGTCGCGCAAGCCGCAAGAACGAGCGAGAAAATGATCAGCGCGCGTTTCACGACTTCGCTTTCTTCGCTCGCTTCGGCTTGCGGGAACTATTGAGCGCGACCGCCTGACGAACGAGCGCTTTGAAGGCGGATGCGTCGACTTTTTCTCCTTCATGGATGTCGATTGCGCGGCGGACGTTTCCCTCGAGGCTCGAATTGAAGAGGCCAGCCGGATCCTCGAGAGATGCGCCCTTCGCAAAAGTCAGCTTCACGACTTTCTTGTAGGACTCGCCGGTGCAGATGATTCCGTCGTGCGACCAGATCGGAGTGCCCATCCACTTCCACTCCTCGACGACGTCGGGATCGGCTTGCTTGATGAGCTTGCGCATTCTGGCGAGCGTTTCGCCGCGCCAGTCGTCGAGCTCGGCGATTCTTTTCGAGATGAGCTCCGATGCGTCCGACGTTTTCATGTCCTTATCCCCTCTTTGTAATGCACGGTGCCGATGCGCAGGGTGCCGTCGCCGGCGCGTTCGACTCGGAAGTCCCAGATCTCGAGCGCATTGAGGCGATCGAGCGCTTCTTTCATTTCCGATTCGCTTCGTCGATCAGCTGCTGCAGCTTCTTGTACAAGCGTCGCGCCTTCTGATCGACCCAGATTCTGTACGCGGTGAACGCGAAGATGATCGCGATCGAGACGACGACGAAGACCGCATCTCCGGACATTTCGACTATTGTAAGACGATGCACACGGTCACGCCGCGCATCGTCGCGAACGGCGCGGAGCAACTCGTCGAGTTCCTCAGAAGCGTCTTCGAAGCGACCGGCGAATATCACGCCGAGAGGCCGTCCGAGATCGTGATCGGCGACTCGACGATTCTCATCAGCGAGAGCGGCGAGCGCTCGCCGATGACCGCGTTCCTCTACGTTTACGTCGCCGATCCCGACGCGGCGTATCGCGTCGCGATGGACGCCGGCGCAAGCTCAGTCGAAGCGCCGTTCGATACGCATTATGGCGACCGGCGATGCATGGTCGAGGATCGATGGGGCAACACGTGGCAGATCGCGAAGCGGATCACGCCTTAGCGAGGTCGCTCCGGATCACCGCTGCCATCGGCAACGCGACGAACGGAATGTGTCCGATGCCCTGAATCAACCAGCGAAGGGTGAACGTCGGCGGCCGGTGCACCAGGAGAGGAATCACGACGACCGACATCACGATCCAGATCGCCGGTCCATAGACGCTCGCCACTTTGAGCGCGCCGAACGGCGAGGCGAGCACGCGGCGGATCGCCGCCGAACGCGTGACGAGAAGGAACAAAACCGCGGCCCACGTGAACGCGACGCAGAAATGCATCACGATTCCGATGAGCATCGTGCGCGTTCCGCCGTCGAATGCGCTCTTGCCGAGGAGGGTGGCGGCGACGCCTTGCCAGAGTCGCGTGATCGTCGAGCCGTAAAAGAACACGCTCAGAACGCACGCAAACAGAAAATCCGAAATGCCCGTCGCGAGGCCGGCGCGAGCGATGATCGACACACTGCGGCGATTCATCACGTGATCGTACGCCGAAAGCAAACGAGACGACTCGTCTCTTCGTAGCCGAGCGCACGATGTGACGCGATGCTCACATCGTTCTCCAGCTCGACGTCGCTCGCGATTTCCGTGAAGCCTCGATCGCGCGCCCACTGTTCCGCGGCGCGAACGAGATCGCGTCCGACGCCGGCGCGCCGGAACTCGGGATCGACATACCAGCCTTCAATGAACGGAACGGGCGAGGAGTCACAGCCTTCCGCATAAGCGCGAAGACCGAGCTCGATGAATCCCACCAGATGTCCGGGCGAAGCTTCGGCGACAAAGACCGGCCCGCCGTTCGTGCGAAAGTACTCCTCGATTTCGCCTGCATGACCGTCGGCCGGCCACAAGAGCGCGCGCATTCGAAGCCATTCGGCGGCGTCAGACGACTCGACTGCGCGGATTCTCATCGCGTCAGCATGAATACGGCGAACGCCGCACAACAAAGTAAAGCGACGATCAGAGGCGACAGCCCCGCCAACAGTGGAACGATTGACGGCCGGGTTCGGATCGTAATCACGGCCAACACTAACCCGCCCACGACAAACGCGAACCAGAACGGGAGCGCAATCGCCACATACCCCGGTCCATGCATCGCTGAAAAATCTATGACGGATGCAAACCACTTCATCGCCGGAAAACTCAGGCCGAAGACGACGAATAGAACAATCGTCCAACCGTAAATCGCCTTGTTCGAAGCGGTAAAGGGCTTCATTGCGACTGCGCGGGACATGGAACGAAGGCCGACCAGTCCAAAGAGCCGAGAAACTCTTCATCCGGCGGAAATGTCTGCTTGAACGTAAAGGCGAATTGCGACGGTCCGTGCTCTTGAAGGTGATCGAGACGCTTCTTCGCTTCATCGATCCCGGGAACATGTCCGGCCGGAACCCACCAAAGCGCCAGGAACGCGGAATCGAAATTCTCGAACCACGATCGCCGCTCGCGCAGAAGTTCGGCGTGGGCAGTGCGGTAGACGTAGTTTTTCAGCGCTTCGATCGATTCCCACACCGAGAGATTGAAGAGAATGCGATCGTCATCGTAAGGCCGCAGGTACGTCGCATTTCCCGCCGGCGTCTGCAGCCGCCACACGAAACCGGCGCTGACATCCGCGAGTGCGTTGATCTCATCGAGACGAGCAACGAAGCCCGCCATGATCTCGGATTCGAGAGGCGCTTTCATCCGGGCGATGTTGACTTGGGCGAGGTGGAACTGGCTCATGATCGAAGAATGAAATCACATGCGGCGCTTGCGGGTCCCGGCTTTCTTCAGCGCCTCCTCCATCGCCTCCATCGGAGTGAGATCGCGTTTGCGCTTCACGCGACGGACGAAACGACGCAACAGAATCGGGACGACCGACCACGCGATCGCGCCGTCCAAAGGGCGAACCGGCAGAAGATTCAAGAGTGCGATGGCAAAGCTGAGGTAACCGAGAATCGCCAGCGCGGCGTCGAGGGCGAGGATGTGAGTTCCGCCAAACAACTTCGTGACGATCATGATCGGCAACGCGACGACCAACTGAGCGATCACGCCGCCCCACGCAATGAAGACGTGATCCTCCGCGGAATTCGGGAAGAATCGGCAATAGCCATGAATGGGATAGATCACGATTTCCTTGACCGCACAACGGCGCATCCGCGCAACGGTTGCATGTCCCGCTTCGTGAATGACGAGCATGGCGAAATACGCCGCTGTCGACACGACGGCGGTCACCGGCGCCTCGTAGTTGAACGCGAGAATGACGAAACAGATCAGCGGTACTGACCAGTGCACGTAGACCGGATGACCGCGGACTGTGCCCGCTCGAATGAGCCAGTTCACGATTCACCAGCTACGAGCGCTTCAATTCGATGGCGGTCCATAGCGCGCTGATCGCATCAATCGCGGCGAGCGGCAGAATCGTGACCGGCATTTGGTGCGTCACGACAAGCAACGTCACGCCGGCCGCGAAGCCGAAACGAACGTACACCGACGCTCTCACATACACGAGCAAGTCAGCGCGCGCGGCGACGAGGTCATACGTTCCGATCACCAGCGCGAGCAGACCGACCACGCGTCCCCAACCTGCGGCAGCCGGCGGCAGCTGAAGCAGCGAGATCACTCGCTCCGGCACCGCTACGAACGCGATGCCGACAAGAATCACATAGATCGCGAACACGAACAGCGATCGTGACGCTCGACTGCGCATCGGCGCATTGTACGTGACGCTACATCTGCCGGATCTTGAGCGCCAGTGCGAGCAATGCCGCGAGGATGACGCCGAGGGCGATGAAGAGGCCGCGGCGGCGATACGCGAGCTCGTCGAGTGACTTTTGTCCGGACTGCAACGCCGCTTTCGCGTGCATCAGCGCCTCATTGCGTTTCTCGGCGAACTGACCGTCGGTCTTGAACGTGTGCACGAGCGCTTCGAGCTCGATTTGATTGTCGACGGCGTTGTCGAGCTCGGGGCGCGCGGCGCGGACTTCGACGCCGCCTCGCTGCGCGGCGAGAAGGATTCGCTCGGCGCGCGCAATCATGCTCGTCACCGAGCGCGTGTCGGTGAGAATCGCGCCGGCGGTATCGCGTCCCTGGAATCCGGTGATGCGATGGCAATTCGTACATTGGCGAATCGGAACCGAGACGTCATGGCCCGACTCCGGATCGCGATACGTGTAATGCGTCTTACCGATGCGGAACTTCTCGAACAGCCGCGCGAATTCGCCCGACTTCGACGCGCGATGCGGCGGTAGCTGCAACGCCTGATCGACGAGCCAGTCGAAACGCGCGTCGCCTTTGAGATTGAGCTTCTCGGCCGTGCCGAGGAGCGTGGCGCGCACTTCCTGGAAATGCTTCGCCTTCGCCTTCGGCTCTGCGACGAGCGCGGCGAGCGGACCCGTTCCCTGATGGCAGAACGCGCACGGCGTATCGGGCAGATCGCCGAGCATCGCGACAGTGGGTCGCACAATGCCGTGATTGCTGTGACAGACCACGCATCCGCTGAGCGCCTTCAATTGAATCGTTGAACGCTCATCGTCGTGGCACGTGCCGCATTTCCCGTCGGCCGCGGCGAGGAGGTCATTGTGGCGCTCCCATCCGGCCGCTTTCGGACTGGCGCGGAACAGTTCCGCTTCGCGAACGTGACAACGTCCGCAGACGAAGGCGATGCTATTGACGCCCGGCGGCGTCGCGCCGTGATTGCCGTGGCAGTCATTGCACGTCGGCGCGGTCAGATCGCCTTTCTTGAGCATTG
>Ga0207687_10002340_pt1 | contig 12903 bp, 12 predicted proteins | sample KBSM54metaG_FD_184399 | JGI IMG/M metagenome (GOLD analysis project Ga0207687, IMG submission 184399) | Miscanthus rhizosphere microbial communities from Kellogg Biological Station, Michigan, USA - KBS M5-4 metaG (SPAdes) (version 2) | ecosystem: Host-associated > Plants > Roots > Rhizosphere >...
CACGCCTTGCAGCTGCGGCGAGATGGTGAGCTCGGGGTACACGACGTTCATTTGCGGCGCGGGCTCGTTCAGGTGCTTCGTGAGTACGCCCAGAAATGTCTCGCCCGTGAAAGGCACGGCCCCCGTGAACATCTCGTACATGATGATGCCGACGGCATAGATGTCGGCGCGCAGGTCGGCGTGTTTGCCGCTGGCTTGTTCCGGCGCCATGTACTCCGGAGTGCCGAAAATCATGCCGGTTCGAGTCAACCGGCGATGCTTCGTCTCGGCTGCGGCTTCGTCTTTGGAGCGCAGCTGAGCGATGCCGAAATCGACGATCTTCACGATTTCCTCGCCGTCAGCGGTGCGTTGCAAAAACACGTTCTCCGGCTTCATGTCGCGATGCACGACGCCGTTCACGTGCGCTGCGGCCAAGGCGCGACAAATCTGCAATGCGACGCGAATCCCGGTCGCGGCATCGAGCACGCGGCGGCGCGTGATCTCGTCGGCGAGATCGTTGCCCTCCAGGTACTCCATGGCCAAGTAGAAGCAACCGTTGTCGAGTTGACCGAAATCGAAGACATCGAGCACGTTCGGGTGCTTGATGCGCGAAGCGCTGATGGCCTCCTGCTGGAAGCGCGTGACGATTTCACCTTTGGTCGCGTACTCGGCGCGAAGCACCTTGAGTGCAACGCGCTTTTCGATCGCCACGTGCTCGGCGAGGTACACCTGCCCCATGCCGCCTTCGCCGAGCAGCTTCATGATGCGGTAGCGCCCCGCAGCCAGAGTGCCAATCAGCGGGTCTTTGGAATCGGTCATGCAGAAAAGGGTCCAGGCGGAGGCAACTCGACCAGGAAACCATAGCGTTCCTTGTTCTGTACGGCCACAGCTCCGTCAGTCCCGCCGAGCGTTGCGCGTGGGCGCTCTGCGCGTGCTGATTTCCGCAAGTTTCTCGGCACGGAAACGCGGGGGTTTGCTACGCTCCGGGGCCCCATGATCGTCGTAATGGAGCCAGACGCATCGGATGCGGCAATCGAGAATGTGATTTCGTTCTTGGTCGCTGCGGGCTTCGACGTGCATCGGTCGAGCGGGCAAACTCGCTCCATCCTCGGTGTAGTGGGTGACGTCACTGGCAATGACGTTTCCGTGGTCAGTGAATTCGACGGCGTGGCGCAAGTCACGCGCGTGAGTGAACCCTTCCGTTTGGCATCGCGCCGCTTCCGCCAACGCTCGACCGTGGTCGAAGGCCCGTGGGGAAGCATCGGCGGAGAGCGGCCCTGGATCGCCATCGAGCCGGTCGGTCCGCTCGGTTCGGCGCGCAAACGCGCGCTCGGCGACGATGACACCGCGCCTCCGTCGGCTGAGCTCCCGTACGCTGTCGCCGCGGGCCGCCCCTTCGACGCAGCGGTCACCCGTTCGCACCTGTCGTTCGAAAACGTGGGCTCGCTCACCTGCCTCTCGATGCACCCGCAACCGCTGGAACAGGCATTTCCCGTGCGTTTCGTCGAGCGCGAACCGAGCTGGGGCGCCAACCAATGGATCGGTGCCGCTGAGCGTGAGCTCGAGCGCGGGCAAGATCGGATCGTGCTGCTCGAAGCCGGCGGCGAATACCCGAACGGCGCGCGCACCTTGGAGATCGCCGCCATCGCGCGGGCCAAGATCCGCACTCACTTGCCCATCGTTGTGGACGTCGCGACCATCGCCCAGCGTGGCCGCTATCTGCCGCAAGTGGCCTGCGCCGCGATCGCCGCGGGCGCGGACGGCGTCGTGCTTCGTACGTGGGTCGGCCGTGATGGCGAGGTACCCCGGGTGCCCGCCACCCTGCGCTGGCAAGAAGCCGTCGAACTCGCTGAGCGCTTGCGCGAAATAGGCGCCATCGTTCGCAAATGACCGTGCTCGCGGTGTACGGCTTCGGGCTGATCGGCGCCTCGATCGCGGCGGCGGTCCGGCAAGCGGAGCCGAAAACGCGCATCGTCGCCATCGATCTGCCGCACTTGGCGGAGCAGCCGGAGCTGACGGTGCTCGCCGACGAGTTCGTCGATAGTTCGAATGCCCAAGAAGTGCGTCGAGTGGTCGAGCTCGCGGATTGCTGCGTGCTTTCGGCTCCAGTGTCGGTCATCGAGCGTGAGGGCGCGCGTCTCTTGCAATGGGCACGGGTACTGACTGACTGCGGCTCGACCAAGCGCTCAATCGCCGCCGCGATCCAAAACAGCCCTCGCCGCGGCCGCTTCGTACTCGGCCATCCCATGGCTGGTGGCCCCGAGGGCGGCGCAGCTCGCGCACGGCCTGAGCTTTTTCGCGGCCAAAGTTGGCTGCTCTGCCCCGAAAATAGCGACGCCGACGCGCTCGCGTGCGTGGAAGCATTGATTGCGCGGGTGGGCGCAAAAAGCGCGCATCTCAGCGTGGGCGCCCACGATCGAGCGGTCGCCTACACCAGTCACGCGCCGCAGCTGTTGGCGAGCGCCCTGGCCGCTCTGACACGCTCAGCCAATGCCGAAGTGGCAGCTGGCCCCGCGTATCGAGGTGCAACTCGCACGGCGGGCGGCGCGGAAGTGATGTGGCAGGACATCTTTCTCGCGAACGCCGATCAGGTGGCAGTCGTCCTTCGGGAGCTGATCGCCGAGCTGGGCGAGGTGGCGGTAGCGCTCGAGCGCAGCCCGGCGGAAGTCGCCCCCGCACTCCGACTCCTGGCGCGCGCACGCGCGTCGCGGGTCGGCTGAGCGCACTTCGTTGCCTGGCAACGATTTTGCTAATAGAGCCTTTGGCATGCGCCCCCTCCACGCAGTCTTGCTGTGCACCGCGGTCACGGCCGTGGGGTGTTTGTTCAACCCGCAGCCCGACTTGCCGAGCTTCTCTGATGGTGGGTCGAGTCAGGGCGAAGCAGGCACGTTGGGCATTAGCATGGGCGGCAACAGTACCTCCAGCGGCGGCTCGGCCGCGCTTGGCGGCGCAGGCGGCTCGACTATCACTGCCGGGGGCGGCTCCGGCGGCTCGCAAGCCGCAGGCAGCGGCGGATCAGAACCCGCCGCGGGCGCCGCAGGCCAACCCGCAGCCGGCGGATCCGGCGGTGGTTCGGCGGGTGGCGCCTCAGCCGGTGGCAACTCCGGCGGTAGCGGCGGAAGCTCGGCGGGTGCCGGTGGCACAACCGTCGCGGGTGCCGGTGGCGCGGCGGCAGGGAGCGGCGGCGCGGCGGCAGGGAGCGGCGGCGCGGCGGCAGGGAGCGGCGGCAACTCTGGTGGAACCGGTGGTGGCGGCAGTTCCGCTGGCGGGGATTCGGGCGGCGGTGGGGCCAGCGGCTTTGGCGGAAGCGGCGGTGCCGCCGGGCTCGGCGGCTCGGCGGGTTCGGGCGGGGACGGCGCTCTGGCCGCCGGCTCGGGTGGCGCCCCGGGCTGACTGTCGTGCCATAGTTTGAGCCAAAGTGTGCCGCTGGTCGGGCGTCCGTTTGCGCGGAAGTCGTAGATCCAGACTGGCCTGTCACGTGCTAGGCAAGGAGCAGCCCATGTCCTTCCGTTGGCACAGATGTTTGCCCTTCGCGCTCCTCGGCGCGGTAGCGTGCAACTTCAATCCGCAACCGGATTTGCCCGCGGACACCCGTGATTCAACACCTGGTGCAGCTGGTGGCAGCGGCAATGGTGGCAGCGGCGCGCTGAATTCCGCCGGCGGTTATGGTGGCAGTGTTGATACCAACGTGCCCGGTTCAGGCGGTGGCCTCGGGCTGGGCGGCGATGCAGGAGGAGTCGGCAGCGTTTCCGACGAGGCCGGTGCCGGCGGCATGCTCGAAGAAGCGGGCGCGGCTGGCCTCCCCATCACAGCTCCGCCGATCACGCGCTAATTAGCTCGCGCCGGGTCGAGCTAAATACGTATCGAGTACGTTCGAGATCAGATCGGCCAAAATGCCGTCCGCGACTCGCAAACGGCGGCTCAGCTCGCGCGCCAAATTGAGCACGATCAGCGCGTAGGAGCGCAGATCGTAGCGGTACAGCGCGTCCAAATCGGCGGAGCTGATGCGCAACAGTCGTGAAGGAGCGAGCGCTCGAACGGTGGCCGATCGGGGCTGGATGTCGACGATGCTCATCTCGCCGAACCAGTCGCCGGGGCCAAGCAGCGCCACGCGCGATTCGGTGCTGCGTTTGCTCTTCTTCAGCACCTCCATCTCGCCGCTCAGCACCACGTACATGGCACTCGCGTCGTCCCCTTCGCGGAACACGATATCGCCCGAGCCGGGTGACTGAAGGCTCAGCGTCGAGGTCAGGTGCGCGAGCACTTCGTCGCTCAAGGCCCCGAACAGGCCGATGTTGCGGAGCTCTGCGGGATTGAGGCTGTCCGAGGGGGAATTGCTCATGGCTCAGGCTCTCGTTCCTGTTCTATCCTCGATTGCCCCGGTACTCACTCGCTTTCGTAGTAAAGCGGCGGCCTGCTCGCGCAGAAAGCGTTGATTGCAGCCAGATCCTCCGGCTTCAGGGCGGTGAACGCGACACCCATTCCGGGTGGGGAATCTGCGCTTGCGGGCCGTATCCAGCGGACCACCCCGAGGGTTTCGACGGGGTGCCCGCTCGGCAAGACGAAGAACAACGTGACCTCACTGCCGGGCGGCGCGGGCCGATAGGTGCTGACGAAGACTCCTCCCGAAGAAACGTCGAACGATAAGCCCGCGTAGAAATTCGACTCGCTGAGCAGCGCGATATCGACCTCGAAATGCACGCGACGATCGCCGCCCACGCGACGATCGCTCGCGAAAAACGGCTCTGGAGTCGTCGCCGGCTTGCGCGGCGAGCGCGCGCCGTGCTCGCTTTTTCCGCGCAGCGACTCGGCTTCTTCGTCGGTTAGTGCGCCTTCGAGCATGACGGCTCGGCGCCTTCGAGCCGTGGCATGCGCGACCGGGTAAAGCACGGCGACGGCGCGGCCGACTGTCTCGGTCGGCGTGTCGAACGCACGATCGCGTCCCTTTTGAGCCTGAAGCAGCTGCAAGGCACGCGAGAGAAACTCGGTGGCTTCGACCAGCAGATTGAGCCGAAGCTCCTCGCTGGTCGCCTCCATCTCGACTCGGTACAGCGCGCTCGATGCCTCCGCGAGGGCAGAAACGATCGCGATGACGCGCGGGTCAGCCGCGAGTGCGACGCTCTGCAAGCTACCGAGCGCGGTCGAAAGCAGTTCGCGGGCCCGGCGCGCCGGGCGCACCGTAGAAACGCTGGCCGGCGTGCTCGACGCCATCTCAGAGATGCTTGTTGAACACGACTCGTGGTCGAGCGGGGCCGGCGTAGTCCTCGACGGTCGTTACCGTCCAGCCCGTCGCGCGATGGAAGGCAATCGATCCTTCATTGCCGGTGGTCGTGATCGCCTTCAAGCGAGTGCAGCCGGCGCCCCGCGCGTCTTCTTCGAACGTTTGATAGAGCACCTTGCCGACGCCACGACGACGATAGTCCGGGTGGATGCCGACCAAATGGACGTAGCCCGTCTTCGGCGGCCCGGGCGCGACGAAGCCCAGTAGAAATCCCACCAAGATTCCGTCGTGCTCCACCACTCGAGCCATCGCGCCGAGTTCGTGAAAGAAGATCGGGTGAGCGAGTGCGGTCGTTGGCCCGCCCCACCAGCGATCGATGATCTGAACGATGTGATCGTAGTCTTGCTTCCCGAGTGGCCGAGTGATCATGGGCTCAGTTTGCGGAGGGAGGTGGAAAGTCGAAAACGCGCGTTCCCAGTCAGCGTAACACGCATTTTTGGTTGGTTCCTCGTTAAACCACGCAAGTCCCGCGCGTCTTTCTCAGTGCAGCGTCTGAGCACGGCGTTAGGGCGGCGCGAGCGGTGGTTCCCAATGTGTGCAGGCGGCGCTTGGTTGCTAGCGAACGGCGAAGCCCTCGGCTATCTCTCAGCCATGCCGAATGAAATTCGCATCGCCCCTTCAATCTTGAGCGCCGATCTCGGACGGCTGGCCGACGAGGTTCGGGAAGCGGAAGCCGCGGGGGCGGATTGGATTCATGTGGACGTGATGGATGGGCGGTTCGTGCCCAACATCACCCTCGGCCCGCAAATCGTGAACGCCGTACGACGGGCGACCAAAGTGCACGTCGACGTGCACCTGATGATCGTGGAGCCCGAGCGCTATATCGATGCGTTCGCCGACGCCGGAGCGGACTCGATCAGCGTTCACGTCGAGGCGTCCGTGCACTTGCAGCGCACCTTGCACCGACTTCGTGAATTGAAGGTTCTCGCCGGTGTCGTACTGAACCCGCACACGTCGGAGGATTTCCTTCGCCACGTACTGGGTGACTTGGATTTGGTGTTGCTCATGTCGGTAAATCCCGGCTTTGGGGGCCAAAAATTCCTGCCCTCGGTGCTGCCGAAGATCCGGGCGGTGCGAAAGCTGATCGACGAGGCAGGCGCCAAGATCGAGCTCGAAGTCGATGGCGGCATCGCGCCCGACACCACGCCCGAAGTCGTTGCCGCCGGAGCGCGCATGCTCGTGGCCGGCAACGCAGTGTTTGGGCAGCCCGATCGCAAAGCGGCGATGAACAAAATGCGCGCCGCGGCGGCACGATGAACGGCCTCGGGCGCACGGCCGTCGGCTTCATTGGTTGGGGGCTCTGCGCGTGCAGTGCTGCGCGTCCGGCACCCGCGTCCCCTGCTTCGGCGGCTCACCCGATACCCAAGGAGACTGCGCCCGCGAGCGCCCCCGTGACTCGCCCGGCAGGCATTGACCAGAGTGCGACCGCCGAAGACGAAGTCGCGCGCGCACTCAAATACGTGTCTTCGATCCGCGAACTGGCGGCGTTGTCCGCGGTGAAGGGCCGCGTCATTTCGCGCGACGAGATGGTGAAATACGTCGAGCGCGATCTCGACACCCAGGTGCCTCCCGCCGTCGTCAAAGCGTCGGGCGAGATCCTGTTTGCTCTGGGCACCGTCCCCGCATCCTTCGACTACCGGAATGGGCTCCTGGACGTGATGCGCGCCGAGCTCCTCGGTTTCTACGAACCCCATGAAAAGACCATGTTTCTCGGAGCCGACCTGCGCGGGCAGGAGCTCGACGCCACGCTCTGGCACGAGCTCGTTCACGCCCTGCAGGATCAGCATTACGGGCTCGAAAAACTGCTCACGTTCGCCGACGACGCCAGCGACTGGCAGGGGGCAATTCACGCGCTCGCCGAGGGCGATGCGACCAGTGCCATGGTCGACGCCATGTTTGCGCCGAAGGGCATTCACGCGCCCGATGTCCCCGAGTCGGTGATGGATTTGCAGAGCGCGCTCTCCGTGGGAGCGGTGCAGCAGGTTCCGGCGATCCTCAAACGTTCGGTCGTTGCCCCCTATTTGGATGGGCTGGCATTCGTCAACGCGCTCCGTCGACGCGGCGGATGGAGCGCGGTCGATCAGGCATGGGCGAGGCCGCCCGCCACGACCGAGCAGCTGCTCCATCTCGACAAATACGATTCGCACGAGTCCGGCGAGGTACTGGCCGCGCTTTCAGCGCCACCAAAAGGCCCGGCCTCCGCCACCTACAGCGACGTCTACGGCGAGGAGACGCTGCGCATCCTGTTCGCGGAGTGGATGCCGAGCCGAACCGCAAGCGAAGCGGCGGCTGGCTGGTCGGGCGACCGAGTGACCGCGTTCGCCGACGCGGACCGGACAGCTGTCGCGTGGCGTGTCCGCTATGACAACGACGCCGCGGCGCTTCGGGGTCTCCGCGCCTTTGCCCGGGGCGCGCTGGCCCCGGAGGATCAGGTGCTCGATGCGCGGGGTCGTCTCCAGGAGTTCGTGAGCGACGCGGATGCCGAAAAAGCAACCAGGAGTGGGCAGGTGTGTCGCGAGCGGCACATGCGTGGTCCGTTTGCGGTGGTTCGCCACGGCCGCGACGTGGCAGTCGCACTCGGCCCGTTTCGGCGCAACTCGAGTGGCGCAACTCCCGAAAGGGATTGTAGCAACGCGTTACGCTGGGCCACCGCGCTGGTCACAGCGGCTAAATAGCCAAAATAGTTCGGAAAATACGGCTGGTCGGCTGTTCGCCTACTGGTCGGGTGTCTACGCAGGGTTACGGTTGTCCGGGTCGCTAGCGACCTGACTGGGTCGTGGCTGACCGCGAAAACGGGCTCGGATTGTTCCTAAGTGCTCATTCCGAGAAGCGCGAACATGCGTTCTGCGTCTGGCACGGATAGTGCTTAAAGAATACTTAGAAACGGACAGTGAGTTCCAAACGTTTGATTGAGTGAGAGGCAACTATGACGAACCTAGACATCATCGGAAAGCGAACGCGGGCGTCGCGGTCGTCCGTGGTTGGTTCTGCAGCTGCCTCGGCCTCCTGGGTCGCGCTGCTGGCGGCAACGAGTCTCGGCGCAGTTTCCCTGGAGCGGACTCGCGCTGAAGTCTCGGCGAAAGAGCCCCTCGCGGCGGAGACCGCCGAGGGCTACCGCCTGATCGTGCAGTCCTATTCGAGCACGAGCGTCGGCGAGGATCAGCTGCCGTTCGCCAATCATCGTCCCCTTGCCTCGGCTCAACGCGCGGTCACCGCCGAGGAACTCGCGCACGGTGTCGCAGTGGACGTGCTGCAGATCGACGCCGCCAAGGGTGATGGGCACGCGCCGGTCATTGTGGCTTGGGTCGAACGCGGAGCCCCTGATCTGGATTTCGACGCTCGCCGCGCCCGCCCAGGGATCGGCGCTGTTTACGGTTTGGCGAAGACGTCCGGCGGTTCTGCTCAAATCGAGCTGCGCCGGCGCGCCGCTTAAAGCCGCTCGACGCATCGTTTGCGCTTCAGGCCGCAGCTTTTTCCTGGCCGCGTTGTTGGCGAATGATGCGCACTCGACTCGCAAAGTCTCGATGCTCGTCGACGCTGAGCGCAACGCCGCCGAAGCGAGCGAGGACGTAGCGTTCCGTGAGCGCCAGGGCCTCCGCGCCGACGGGGTGGCCCATCGCGGCGAGCGCAGCCGCGTGCGCGAGTGGCGGAGTACCCGTGGGGCGTGGCACCCCGCGCGCGGCGAGCGCCGACTCGAGTTGTCGGTAGAGCTCCACGATTTCGCGTGCTAGGGCTTCGCGCTCAGTGGCGATTCGTGAGGAGGTCGGGCCACCGCGGCGTCGGCGCCACAGCCAGAACGCCGCGTAAATGCTGGCTCCCAGCGTCAGGATCGCGAGCAGCGTCGCCCGTGGCGAGGACAGTGCACGGCCGACCGCGTTGGGCCGGTCGCGAAGCGAGCTGTAACTGCGATGCATCGAGCGCAGCAAGCCGACCTGCTGCTTCAAGTCGTAGCCGATCACGTGGCGATTCCAGCGTTGCGTCGTCGCCTCGACGAAGTCTCGAACGAACGCGAGCAACCCAGTGATGTCGCTTTGCGGCGCCGCGTTGGCGGGCGGTGTCGGGTCGAAACGCGTCCAACCCGTGTCGTCCAGGTAGACTTCGACCCAGGAGTGCGCGTCACCCTGGCGCACGGCATAAGTTCGAGCGAAGCGATTGTACGTCCCGCCGATGAAGCCGGTCACGTTGCGCGTGGGCACACCCAGTGTGCGGAGCATCACGGCCATCGCGGTCGAATAAAACTCGCAATGTCCGCGCTTGGAGACGAACAAGAAATCCACCAATGGGTTCTTGGCGGCACCCGAAGGCGAATCCACATCGTAGCGAAAATCTCGCCGCAATCGTGTTTCGATCAGGCGAGCTTCGACGCGGGGGTCGGTCGCTGCTCCGACCCAAGTGTGAGCAAGCTCGGCGATCTTCGGCGGTAGATCGGCGGGGAGCGTGAGGTAGCGCGGCCGGTCGCTCGCCGGCAGCGCGGCGGAACTGGGCTCGTCCGCGGCGGCTAGCGCGATGTCGTAGCGCAGGCCGCGCTCGTCGGGGCTCTTGTAAGTGAGCGAGCCTTCCGGCCCTGCCGTGATCTGCGGCACGTTGCCAAGCAGGGGCAGCCCTTGCGATGAGACGGTGAGCGCCACGGCTTCTGGCGGCAGAAACACCACCGGGGGTTCGATCGGCTCGAGGTCGACGTGAATCGTGCGATCGCGAACGGGGTCGGGGAAACGCAGGATGCGCACTTGTCGCCCGTGCTGGTCGGACTGGATCACGCCAGCACCCGTACGAGACCAGCTTTTGCCGCGATAAGTGTCGAAGGCAGCGCCGCGAAGGTAGAGCGCTAGGCGTGGTGGAGGCTCCTTCGGTAAGTCCTGAACTTCGACCCGCATCACGATCGTGGGGTCGCTCCGCAGACGACCTACCCCACCCAGATCCACGTGCTCGGTGAATCCGACCATGCGCTCCGATTTGGGGTGGCTGAGCAGCAGCAGCGACAAGCCGACGCGCGGAAAGGCGACGAACAACGTCAGCGTGAACAAGAAGATGGGCACGGAGAGCAGGCACGTGAACACCAAAAATGAACGGCCGATCACGCGTCGGCTGCGCAGAATGCGAGGCACGTCGACCGGCAATCCGGTGCGGTCACGGGCGCCTTGGCGATAGTTGCCCTCGACCTCGCGCCGCAGGTGGCTGAGGACGAGCGCGCCAGGGGCAACCACCAAAAACCCAAGAAAACACAGGCCATACGCCAGCCCGCTGCCGAGGACGGTGGCGGCGATCAAGTGCAAGAGAGCGAGCACGATCACTTGCTGATCGTGCGCAGCGCCGCGGCGCGTGGCCAAGCGGATCACTTGCAGGCCGGCGGCGAACTCCACCGCGGTCTCCAGCAAGTTTGCGTTCAGGGACAGCCGAACGGCTTGCACGCCGAACAACACGAGCGGCAGCACCACGCCGATGCGTCGAACGAACGGGCGATCTTGCCAGGCTTCCGGGATCGAAACCGCAAGCGCCAAGCCGACCAGGATGGCAATGGTGAGCCAGCGATTGAGCTCACCGCTGGTGATCAGCGCCAGCAGCCCGAGCACAGCCAGGCTGTCCGTCATGATGCGGTGAATGAGCCCGAACCTCACGAGGCTGCCTCGACCGGGGGACGAGCGGGTCCCACCGAGGCGGTGTCGGCGGCGCGCTCTTCGACCGGTTTGGCCTCCAACAGAGCCAAAAAGCGCAGTACAGGGTCAGCACCGACTGCGCTCGTGGCGCGCACACGCTCACCGCCTCGAGTGCGAACCGTCACGCCGTCGCCGCGTTTGATGTGAGCCACCGCGCGTGAGGCAACGTCCCGAATGCGGCGCTCGAAGCGAGCGCTCCAGTCGTCGTCTGGGGTGGCGCCGGGGTGGAGCGAGTCGATGGCGTACGAGACGTCACGGCGCACTTCGCGAGCGCGCTCGCGAATGATCATCTGCTCGACGCTCTTGCGCCAATAGATGTCACGCGGATCGTCGCCGTCGCGCATGGCGCGCAGCGAAAGCATCTCATCGCCCGAGCCGCGGCCGAGCGCCGTGTTTCCGCCGAGGCGATCGCCAGGCACATTGGTGGGTAGGACGACGGGATCGACGGCGGGATAGATGATGAGATCGCCGTCGGCGTTGAGCTCCCGCGACTTTTCGAACAAGCCGAATGGGAAACGCGTCGCGACGCGGAACCCGACGTGACGGTCCCGCCCCCGGCGCGCCGGAGTGCGCCGATAGGCCGCGACTTGCGCTGAACGTGGGCTGATCTTGAGGAAAAAGCAGCGCTTGTCGGCAGGCTGGCCCGCGCGCAAATCCTCCACCTCGATGGCATACGAGGGGATCCGGCGCTTGTGATTGAAGACCTCGATTTCGACCAGGTGCGGTCGCGCGACTTGAGCGCGCGGCGGCAGGCGACGCACGACCGTCAGATCACGCAAGCTCAGTTCGCTGAGTACGCCGGAAACCACGATCATCGAGAGCAACATCCCGAGCAACAGGTAGAGCAAGTTGTTGCCGGTGTTGATTGCCGCGAACCCGACGCCGAACGTGATGCCGACGAAGTACTTGCCTTCGCGCGTCAGCTTGAGGCGGCGCGGCGGACGAAGGAACCGTCGCAAGCGCGCGACGAAAAGCTTGCGACGTTCGCCCCATGAACGCGGGGCCACACGCACCGTGGGTTCCTTGTCGGGTGTACCCTGCGGCGTGGGACGATGAGCCTCGAGCGTCCGAGCGTTTGCCAACGGCGCCTCGCTCTTTTCGTTTACAGCGGCACCGGTACGCGCGCGATCACCTCACGGATGGCTGCTTCCGCCTCTTCCCGAGTGGGGGCGTAGCCTTCCGCGTGTGCCGCGAGGCGGACGCGATGCGCGAATACCGGTACGGCAAGACTGTGAATGTCATCGGCGATGCAGTAGTTGCGCCCGTTCAGCAGCGCGCGGGCGCGGGCTGCGCGCGACAAATTCATCCCAGCGCGGGTGCTGGCACCGAGCGAGAGCGCGGGGCTGCCTCGAGTGGCGGTCACCAATGCCTGGAGATAGGTGCCGAGGGCGCCGTCGGTGGTCACACGGTCGACTTCGCGCTGCAGGCTCACGAGCGTCTGCGGGTCCAGAACCACCGGCACCTTTTCGATGCGCTCATGGTCGGGTTCGAGCATCAGCCGCATCTCGACCTGAGGCGGCGGGTAGCCGATGCGAATGCGCATCATGAAACGATCGAGTTGCGACTCCGGGAGCGGAAAGGTTCCGGCGAAATCCTGCGGATTTTGTGTCGCGACGACCAGGAAAGGCTCAGGGAGTGGATGCGTCTTGCCATCGAGTGACACCTGTTCGTCACTCATGGCCTCGAGCAGCGCCGATTGGGTTCGTGGACTGGCTCGGTTGATCTCGTCTGCCAACAGCACGTTCGAGAACACGGGTCCGTGACGCAACACGAACTCGGAGGTGCGTTGATCGTAGACGGAGACCCCGAGCACGTCGCTGGGCAGCAGATCGCTCGTGAACTGCACGCGGCGCATCTGCCCGCCGACGGCACGAGCCAGTGCGCGTGCGAGGGTCGTCTTGCCGACGCCAGGCACGTCCTCGATCAGGATGTGTCCGCGCGCGATGAGTGCGATGAGCGCGAGCTCCACCACCTCGCTCTTGCCCTCCA
>Ga0207687_10002347_pt1 | contig 12871 bp, 15 predicted proteins | sample KBSM54metaG_FD_184399 | JGI IMG/M metagenome (GOLD analysis project Ga0207687, IMG submission 184399) | Miscanthus rhizosphere microbial communities from Kellogg Biological Station, Michigan, USA - KBS M5-4 metaG (SPAdes) (version 2) | ecosystem: Host-associated > Plants > Roots > Rhizosphere >...
GCGAGATCGTGCGCTATTGGGAGTCGGTGCTCACGGGGCTCGAGATGGATCCGCTGACGCTCGCGAGCCAGCTCGACTGGGTCGCGAAGTATCGCCTCATCGACGGCTACCGAGAGCGTCACGGGTTGGCGTGGGATGACGCCAAGCTCGCCGCGATGGACCTGCAGTACCACGACCTCCGCGCCGACAAGGGGCTCGCGGGTCGCGTCGGTCTCGAGCAGTTGTGCACCGACGCGGAGATCGATTTCGCGATCTCGGAACCACCAGCCGACACCCGCGCGTACTTCCGCGGAAAGTGCCTGCAGCGGTGGGGTGACGAGATCGTCGCCGCCAACTGGGATTCACTGGTGTTCGACATCGGTGGTGATCCGTTGCGGCGCGTGCCGATGATGGAACCGATGCGTGGGACCAAGGCACACGTGGGTAGGTTGATCGACGAGTGTTCGTCGGCCGCCGAGCTCCTCGAGCGGCTGGGATCCTGAGATGTGGAGTGTGATCTGCTGATGGCAGAGCGAGAACAGAAGAAGAAGCCGGCGCCGCAGAAGCAGGACGAGGTCGTCGAAGAGGCCCCAGCCGCGAGCGAAACCGGCGAGAAGATCAAGGCCGAACTCGACGATTTGTTGGACGAAATCGACGAGGTGCTAGAGGTCAATGCGGAAGAGTTCGTGAAATCATATGTGCAGAAAGGCGGCCAATGATACTGAAAGTTCACGAACTTTCAGTATCATAAGAGCCTTTCAGTGTCACACCCCCTCCGCATGATGGAGGGATGAAGCGATGCCGCATCTGTGGAGAGACGAAGCCGTTCGAGGCCTTCTACCGTGCTTCCGGCATGAAGGACGGACATCGAGGCGAATGCAAGCCGTGCTTCCAAGCTGAACGCAGAAGGAAGTACGACAGCGCCGACGCTGTGGCCCGGGTCAAGCGATGGCGAGACAACAACCGTGAGCGCTACGACTCTTATCGTGCCGAATACCGCAACCGACCCGAGCGCAAGCGCGCGATGCGCGATCTCTACTACCGGCGCACGTTTGGCATCACTGCGGATGATGTCGATGCGCTGCTCGAGAAGCAGGACGGCAAGTGCGCCATCTGCGGCGGCGAGCCGGCGCGAGAAAACGGTTGGCATGTCGACCACGATCACAACACCGGACGCATTCGGGGCGTGCTGTGCCAGCGATGCAATCACGCCATCGGACTGCTCGACGAAGACCCTGAACGGTTGCGTGCCGCGGCGGACTACCTCGAGTCCGCGAGCCGGTAGCCTGCCGCGCCAATGACGCTCCCGATCTTTTCGGCATCCGACGATCCCGGGCCGAGCTTCGCTGAGTTGCTGCGCCGCACCGGCGGCGCCACACCCGTTCCCGAGATCGACGGCAAAGATCGTCTCGAGATCACGCACGGCACCACCGTCGTCGCAGTGCGCTACGTCGACGGCGTCGTGATGGCCGGCGACCGGCGCGCCACGAGCGGCAACCTCATCAGCCATCGCACGATGGACAAGGTGTACGCCGCCGATCGGCACAGCGGCGTGGCGATCGCGGGCGCGGCCGGTCCGGCGATGGACATGGTCAAGCTCTTCCAACTCCAGCTCGAGCACTACGAGAAGGTCGAGGGCTCCGAGCTCAGCCTCGAAGGCAAGGCCAACCAGCTGTCGGGCATGGTGCGCAGCAACCTGCCCGCCGCGATGCAAGGGCTCGTGGTCGTCCCGCTGTTCGCCGGTTACGACACGCGCCGTAAGCAGGGGCGACTGTTCCAGTACGACGTCACCGGCGGTCGGTACGAAGAAACGAACTTCGCCACGACCGGCTCGGGCAGCTTGCACGCTGGCACGGTCATCAAGCTCGGCTACCGCGACACGTTGAACCGCGAAGAGACGATCGACCTCGCCATCTCTGCGTTGTTCAACGCCGCCGACGAAGACTCCGCCACCGGCGGCCCCGACCTCGTGCGTGGGATCTACCCGACGATGGCCACGATCACCGATCGCGGCTTCGAGAAGGTCACCGAACCCGAGATCGCCGAACGGTTCCGGCTCCTCGTCGACCGCCTGTCGACCACGGAGAGCACGACCACGAGCGGCACCGCGCCGACCCTGCGGGGAGGTGATGTCCGATGAGCATGCCGTTCTACGTCGCCCCCGAACAGGTGATGAAAGACCGCGCCGACTACGCGCGCAAGGGAATCGCCCGCGGTCGCGCCCTCATCGCGGTTCGCTACGACGAAGGCATCCTCATCGTGGCCGAGAACCCGTCGAACACGTTGCGCAAGGTCAGCGAGATCTACGACCGCATCGCGTTCGCGGGCGTGGGCCGCTACAGCGAGTTCGAACAGCTACGCATCGCCGGTGTGCGTCACGCCGACCTCAAGGGCTACTCGTTCAGTCGCGAAGACGTCGACGCCCGCGGTCTCGCGAACGCGTACGCGCAGATCCTCAACCAGGTCTTCACGCACGAGATCAAGCCGCTCGAAGTCGAGATCCTCGTGGCCGAGGTGGGCTCGCCCGACGGCGGCTCGACCGATCAGCTGTTCCACATCCTCTACGACGGCACCGTCATGGACGAAGACCACTACAGCGTGCTCGGTGGCGAGGCCGACGCCATCACCGAACGCATCGAAGCCACGTGGCGCGACGGCATGAACCTCGGCGAGGGCATCACCGTCGCGGTTGCCGCGCTGTCGGGCGAAGAGCGGGCGTTGAGCGCCGACGACCTCGAGGTCGCGATCCTCAGCCGCACGCTCGAACGCCGTGCTTTCCGACGCATCGAAGGCGACGAACTCGCCGCGCTCGCTCCGGTGGCGGAGGAGCCCGCGGCGCCCGCCGCGGAGTGACAAACGACCAGTGAGACACTGAACCCCCACAACTAACGTCGCCCGCAGCCGAAGCCACTGGGGGGTCGATGGCACTGCTGCAGTTCGAAGCCGTCTCGAAACGGTTCCATCGCGGCGCCGAAGAGGTCGTCGCGCTCGATCGTGTCGACTTACACATCGACGCCGGCGAGTTCGTGGCGTTGATCGGGCCGAGCGGGTCGGGCAAGTCCACGCTCCTGCATCTCGCCGGCGGGCTCGATCAGCCCGACTCGGGTCGCATCCTGCTCGGCGATCGCGATCTCGCGACGCTGTCGATCGGGGAGCGGGCCAAGCTCCGACGTCGCGAGATCGGCTTCGTGTTCCAGTTCTTCCATCTCATCCCGACGCTCACGGTCACCGAGAACGTCGAGTTGCCGCTCCTGCTCGACGGCGCAAAGTCCAACGGACGCACAAGTGAACTGCTCGAGCGCGTCGGCATCGGTCATCGCGCTTCGCATCTGCCCGGCGAGCTGTCGGGCGGAGAGTTGCAGCGAGCCGCGATCGCGCGGGCCTTGGTCGCCAAGCCAGACGTCATCCTCGCCGACGAACCCACGGGCAACCTCGACTCCGCCACGAGCGAAGCAGTGCTCGCACTCCTCGCCGAGCAGGTCGCGGAATCGGGGGCCGCACTTGTGATGGTCACGCACGATCGTGATGTCGCGGCTCGAGCGCCGAGGGTGCACACGCTGCGCGACGGCCGGCTCGAAGACGCGTGACGTGAAGGTCATCCGCATCCTTGCCCTGCGGCGTCTGCGCCGGCAGCCGCTGCGCGCGTTGATCGCGGCCGTCAGCGTCGCCGCCGGCGTGTCGCTTGCCATCTCGCTCGTGATCGTCGTGGGGAGCATCACCACGTCGGTGCGTGACCACGGTCGCGAGCTTTCCGGGCCGACACCGCTGCGCGTGATCGGCGCAACATCCCGCGGCGGCCTCGACCCGAGCGTGACCAATGCGGTGGCCGGCACCGACGGCGTCGCGGTCGCCATCCCGATGGTGCAGGCGATCACCATCGCCGAGGACGCGAACCAACACGAGACGCCCGTGCTCGCGTTCGGCGTCGACTGTCGCGTGGAAGCGATCGTCGGCCCCTTCGGATGCACCGACGCTGCTCTCGCAACCGCGGCGGCCGACACCTCTCCACCGTTCGTGTCCCAGTCGCTCGTGCGGTCGCTGGGGCCGGGGGCCGTGTTGCGCACCGACACCGGCCGGCTGCAGCTCGACGGTGCGCCCGCGCTGGCGGGTCTGGACCAGCTCAACAACGGACGCGCCGTCGTGATGCCGATCACCCGCGCGCAGGCACTGTTCGGGCGGCCGAACCAGATCGACGTCATCTACGTACAGCCGAAGCCGGGCACCGATCTCGCCGCGCTCAAACAGCACCTCGAACGGGCGGTGGGTCCGGTCAACGGCGTGCTCGGAGCCGACGACCCGCCGCCGGTCATCGGCGTGCTGCTCATCTCGTTCGTTCCGTTGTTCAGCTTGCTGACGATCCTCGGTCTCGCGATCGGAGCGGTGCTCGTCTACAACACCGTCTCGCTCTCGGTCGAGGAGCGCCGGCGCCAAATCGCCATCGTCGGCGCGCTCGGCGGCACGTCTCGCGTGATCGTCGGCGGCACGCTCGTCGAAGCCGGGCTCCTCGGACTCGCCGGCGGCACGCTCGGCGCGTTCGGCGGGATAGCGGTCGCAGGTCCGATCACCAGCTCGTTGAGCACGTTCACCCAGCGCGCCGGAGGCTTCACGCTCTCGGTGCACGCACCGGTGAGCACGTTCGTGCTGTCCGCGCTGCTCGGGATCGTCGTCGGCGTCTTTGCCGCGTGGAGGCCGGCGCGCCGTGCTCGTCGTATCGACATCGCGGCGGAACTGTCGAACCGCGACCTGCGCGACGAGACCGCGGTGAAGTCGACCGCGCGACGGGCGATCATCTTCGCGGCGGTGGTCGTCGTCGCACTCGAGGGGTGCGTCGTCGCGCAGAACCACGGCGCGCTCGAACCTTGGCAGGCGACGCTGGCGCCGATCGCGTTCGTCGTGGCCGTCGGCGGCTGCACGATGCTCGTCGCCGCGCTCGCTCCTCTCGTCCTCCGACTCGTCGGCCGGCGCCTCGCCGGCAGCAGGGCACCCGGTCGGCTCGCAGTGGCGAACTTGATCCGAGAGCCGGGACGCACGGGTGTGATGGCGGTCGCGCTCGGCATGGCCGTCGGCGTTGCGTTCATCACCGGGAGTTACACGGTTGGCGTGCGCAAGGGCATCACCGACGGGCTTACGAAGAACCTGCACGGCGTCGCGGTGTCGACCCTCGAGCCGAACAACACCTTCAACATCGACGCGAAGTTGTCGCCGGCAGTGATCGACGCGATCGAGCACCTGCCGAACGTCGACCATGTCGACCGTCTCGGGGGCGCGGTCGTGGGTCACGACACGGCAAACCTCATCAGCGTCTCTGCCTACGAGCACCCGTTTCTCACCTTCGAGCTGTTGAACGGCAGCAAGGACCGCGACCGGTTCGAGGCGGGCGAGGTCTTGATCGGGCAGGGCCTCGCCCGCGACAAAGGACTGCGAGGGGGCGACGTACTCCACCTCGACACACCGACCGGCGTCGTCGACTTACCGGTGCTCGGCGTGGTGCAAGCGGGTGACTTCGCGGGGCACAACGTGCAGATGTCGTACCCATTGCTCGAGAAGCTCTACGGGCCGCAGCCGGTCGACGGCATCAACGCGATCCCGAAGGCCGGGGTGTCGTCCGAGCAACTCGCCTCCGAGATCAAGGCGGCCAAGCTCGATCCCGACCTGCGGGTGCAGACGGCCAAGGAGCTCGCCGACGACATCTCGAAGGGGGTCGAGGGTCAGCTGTCGTCGTTCTGGGCCCTCCAGCGGGCGCTGCTCTTCACCGCCTTCGTCGCGGTGCTGTCGACACTCCTGCTCGTCGGCGTGCAACGCCGGCGCGAGCTCGGCTTGTTGGCGGCCGTCGGCATGCAGCCGTCCGAGCTCGCCCGGATGGTCGTGATCGAAGCCGCACTCGTCGCGATCGTGGGAGCGGTCGTCGGCGTGGTCGTCAGCGTGCCGATGTACACGGGGCTGATCCTCATCGCTCCGATCCTCATCGGCTTCAAGCAACCGTTTGTGGTCGACGTCCCCACCGCCCTCGTCTACATCGTGGTCGCCGTGGTGGTGGCGCTCCTGGGAGCGGCCTGGCCGGCCTGGCGCACTTCAAAGGTGGAGGTTCTCACCGCCCTCGCCTACGAGTGATCCGATGGTCGCGGCCGGTGTGGTGCGCGCGCCGGTAGGTTTCTCCCAGCGATGGAACGTCGAATCTTCGGACTCGAGAACGAGTACGGCGTCACGTGCACACTGCGCGGGCAGCGACGCCTCAGCCCCGACGAGGTGGCCCGGTACCTGTTCCGCCGAGTCGTGTCGTGGGGTCGCAGCTCGAACGTGTTCCTCGCCAACGGCGCGCGCCTGTATCTCGACGTCGGCTCGCATCCCGAATACGCCACCCCCGAGTGCGACTCGATCGCGGATCTGGTCGTGCACGACAAGGCGGGGGAGCGCATCCTCGAACAGCTCCTCGCCTCGGCCGAGCAGCGGCTGCGGGAAGAGGGCATCCGCGGCGTCATCTACCTGTTCAAGAACAACACCGACTCCGCGGGCAACAGCTACGGCTGTCACGAGAACTACCTCACGTCGCGCCGCGACGACTTCGGGCACTACGCCGAGGTGTTGATCCCGTTCTTCGTGTCTCGGCAGATCTATGCGGGTGCGGGCAAGGTCCTCCAGACCGCACGCGGCGCGATGTTCTGCATCAGCCAGCGCGCCGAGCACATCTGGGAGGGCGTGTCGTCGGCCACCACTCGCAGCCGTCCGATCATCAACACCCGCGACGAGCCCCACGCCGACGCCGAGCGCTACCGCCGCCTCCACGTGATCGTCGGCGACTCGAACATGAGCGAGTACGCGACCTTCCTCAAAGTCGGCGCGACATCGATCCTGCTGCGGATGCTCGAAGACCCATCGGTCGTCTTGCGTGACATGACCCTCGAGAACCCGATCCGGGCCATTCGCGAGATCAGCCACGACATGACGTGCACCCGCCGTGTACGGCTCGCCAACGGGCGCGAGCTCAGCGCGCTCGAGATCCAAGGCGAGTACCTCAACCGCGCCCTGCGTTACGCGGAGACCAAAGGCCTGTCGCCCCTCGAGCAACAGGCGCTCGACATGTGGGAGCACTGCCTCACCACGCTCGAGAGCGATCCCTTCAAGCTCGACCGCGAGTGCGACTGGGTGATCAAGCACAACCTGATCGAGGCGTACCGAGACAAGCACGACCTGCCGCTCGCGTCGCCACGTGTCGCCCTCGTCGACCTGCAGTATCACGATGTGAACCGCGAGCGTGGGCTCTTCTACCGGATGCAAGCGCGCGGGATGGTCGAGCGCACATGCACCGACGAAGCGATCGACATCGCAGTCGACGAACCGCCGCAGACGACTCGGGCGCGTCTCCGGGGCGAGTTCATCCGAAGAGCCAAGGAACGCAAGCGCGACTACACGGTCGACTGGGTGCACCTGAAGCTCAACGATCAAGCGCAGCGCACGGTGTTGTGCAAAGACCCGTTCAAGTCCCGCGACGAACGCGTTGAGAAGCTGATCGCAAGTCTCTAATGCCGTCGTCGGAGAAGCTCGAGCGCTTGCTCAACCTCACCGCCGCGCTCCTGGAGACCCCGAAGCCGCTGTCGGCCGCGGAGATCGCGCAGCGCGTGTACGGCTACCCCGAGGAGAAGATGGCGTTCCGGCGCGCGTTCGAGCGCGACAAGGACGACCTCCGCGAGATGGGGATCCCGCTCGTCATGAGCGAGATCACCGGTACCGATCCTCCTGAGTCGGGCTACAGGATCCCGAAAGACCAGTACTACCTCCGCGATCCCGGCCTCGAGCCCGACGAACTCGCGGCGCTACAACTCGCCGCGGCCACGGTGCGCCTCGACGGCATCGAAGGGGCGGGCGGGCTGTGGAAGCTGGGGGGCCGCCCGTCCGACGACATCGCGCCAGGCGCCGGCCCGGACCTCGCTCCGATCCCGGTCGACGCCCGGCTGGTGGTGCTGTTCGACGCGGTCGCCGAGCGCAAGCCGGTCACGCTGACGTACAACGACGTCGAGCGCACGATCGACCCGTACCGGCTCGACTTCCAGCGAGGGCGCTGGTACGTGAGCGGCTACGACCACGTGCGCGAGGACGAGCGGAACTATCGGATCGACCGCATCGATGGCGCGATCGAGACGGGGGAGCGTCATGCGTTCAAGCGCCCCGCGACGGGAGTCCCCGGGGCTCGGCTCGAGCCCTGGCAACTCGGCGAAGGCGAACCGCACGCGGCGCGAGTGGTGGTCGACGCGCATCAAGCTGCGATCGCCGTCGGTGAGGCGGGCAGCGATGCGGTGGTCGAGGAGCGCGCCGATGGATCGATCGTGCTCGAGCTGGCCGTGACGAACCTCGACGGGTTCCGTTCGTTCGTGCTCGGGTTCCTCGAACACGCGGAAGTGTTGAGCCCTCCCGAACTTCGCGACGACATCATCGAATGGCTGCGCGCCCTCGGCGGTGAGACGTGAGCCGGCTCACGGCAAGCGAACGTCTGCGCCGGCTGCTCGCGCTGTTGCCATGGGTGGCGACGCAGGAAGGTCCCACGGTCGAGGAAGTGTGCGAGCGGTTCGCGCTCGAGACCAAGGACTTGCTGAGCGACATCGCGCTCGTGTCGATGGTCGGCGTGCCGCCGTACTCACCCGGCGACCTCTTCGACATCGTCGTCGAAGGCGGGCGGGTGTGGGTGCACATGTCACCCTCGTTCGATCGATCGTTCCGCCTCACGCCCGAAGAGGGCCTCGGGCTGGTCGCCGCCGGCGCGAGCCTTCTGGCCGTGCCGGGCGCGGATCCCGATGGCCCGCTGGCGCGTGGCATCGCCAAGTTGGCGGCCACGCTCGGAGTCGAGGCGGATGAAGCGCTCGACGTCGACCTGGGTTACGCGTCTGCTGCGGTGCTCGGCTCGCTGCAACGGGCCGGCTCGGAGCGGCGACGCGTCCGTATCGACTACTACGTGCACGGTCGCGACGAACACACGACCCGCGAGGTCGATCCGTATCGCGTCTCGGCCGATCACGGCCAGTGGTACCTGGTCGGGTTCGATCACCTACGCGAGGAGGAACGGCTCTTCCGGGTCGATCGTGTCGTCGCGGTCGAGGTGCTCGACGCCACCTTCGAGCCCCCCGAGGAGCAGCGCACGCTCGGCCTCTTCGAAGCGCGGGACGATGATCCCCGCGTGGTGCTCGAGATCGAGCCCGAGGCGGCGTGGGTCGCCGAGGTCTACCCGGTGGAGGCCGTCGAGCCCGGCGCCGACGGTCGACTCCGCGTGACGCTCGCCATCAGCGCGCGGCCATGGCTCGAGCGTCTGTTGCTGCGCCTCGGCCCGCGTGCGCGTGTGGTCGATGTGATCGGCGACGACACGCTCGGCGGGTGTGCGGAAGCCGCGGCGCGGCGCGTCCTCGCGCGTTACGAGTCGTGATGCCTGCAGATGAGACCGCCGAGGGGTCGGCTACCCTCGGCGCCGCCGTGACTCCTGACGAAACCGCCGTCAAAGACAGTGAGAGCGACACCGCGATCGTCGACAGGGATGTCGCAGGCGTGCGGCGGGCACGTCGTCGACACAACTCGCGCCGCAACGCCATCGAGTGGGTGGTCGTCGTCGCCGGCGCGCTGCTCGTCGCGATCATCATCAAGACCTTCCTGTTCCAGGCGTTCTACATCCCGTCACCGTCGATGGAGCCCACCCTGAAGGTGGGCGATCGCGTGCTGGTCAACAAGCTCAGCTACAAGCTCCACGACGTGCATCGCAGCGACATCGTCGTGTTCGAACGGCCGTCGACGAAGCCGCAGACCGTCGAAGGCTGCAACGGTGAGTCGGTCACGATCACGCCGCCGACGAACGGTGAGAACGTCCACGACCTCATCAAGCGGGTGGTGGCCCTCGAAGGGGAGACCGTCGAGAGTCGGTCCGGCCGGATCTTCGTCAACGGTCAACTGCTCGACGAGCCCTATCTCGCGAGCAACGTGGTCACGCCGGTGTTCTCGACCTTCTCGTCGCCGTGCATCCGCGTGCCGAAGGGCGACATATTCGTGTTGGGCGACAACCGCACCAACTCGAGCGCGAGCAACTCGTTCGGTCCGATTCCCGAGAGCTTGATCGTCGGCCGCGCCTTCGTTCGCGTCTGGCCCCCCGGCGACATCGGAGGCCTCTAGCCCTCGCGGGAACGACGCCCGACGGCTTCCATCATTCGGTCGGTGTGGTCCGAGTAGATCCCGTCGAGGCCGAAGTGGAGCAAGTTGTCGAGCACTCGCTCGAACTGCGCGTCCCAACCGAAGGCCAGCACATCGAAGCGGTGGAACAGCGTTGCCAGCCCGCCCGTCCAGTCGGACTCGTGCAGGTTGACCGCGTCGATGCCAGCGTCGGCGAGTTGCGCGGCACGTCGCTCGGCACCGTGACGCATGAACCGCAGCCGCGTCGAGTCGACGAGACGCACGTCGGGATACTGCGCTCGCCACTCGGCCACCTGATGCCAGTTGTGGTGGCAGAGCCAGAGCCGTCCCTCGGCGTCGTTGCCGGCTTCGCGCGCCGCGGCCACGGTGGCCGCGATCGCGTTCGGATCCTTCACGTCGAGCGAGAGCTCGTAGGCCGAGCCGCACTCCTCATACAGCTCCGAGAGCATCGGGATGTGGGCCGGAAGAGCCGCGCGCGGCACCTCGACGATCTGCCGCCGGCGGAGCCGGGTGCCGACGATGCCGTCGTGATCGAGCACCGCGACACCGTCGGAGGTGACCCACACATCGCTCTCCAAGCCGGTCGCTCCGAGGCGCAATGCGAGCCCGAACGCCTCGAGCGTGTTCTCCGGAGCGTGAGCCCGCGCCCCGCGGTGAGCGAACGCGATGGGCGGCATTCGAAGCGAAGGGAACCGATTAGTCATGTCGGACATAGGCAATTCGGGCCATGGGTCAGATCGGAAAAGGGGACGACCGACCTATTGAGTCGGCAAACAGTAATGACGACAGTTCATGTAGCCGATGGAGTAGGCGAAGCGGGCAGGAGGCCTAGGGGATATGGCAACGATTCGAGCCACATGCGTGGATTGCGGGGACGTGGAACTCACCACGGCCGACGTTCGCGTTCGTGTGTGCATCGAGGACAACGCAGGGTCGTATCACTTCCGTTGCCCCCACTGCACCATGGCGGTCGTCAAGCCCGCCGAACCCCGCATCGTCGATCTCCTCGTCGCCTCCGGCGTCGAGCTGTCGACCTGGCGTCTCCCTGCGGAGCTCTTCGAGCCCCGCTTCGGTGATCGCATCAACCACGACGATCTCCTCGATTTCCACGAGCTGCTCGAGCGCGACGACTGGTTCGACACCGTCGTCGAGATGATCCGCAAGTAGCTCCCACTCCGTAGTCCCTGCACCCGACCAGCCCGACAATCCGGGCTTGGCTCGTTTCTTCGACTTCGAACTGGGTAAGTTCGTGGAACGTGAGTGTGCTGTGGATTGCCTCCTTGCTGTTCCTGGCCGCTGGGGCGGTGCTGATCTCCGCGACGCTGCGCAAGAGCGCCGACGCCACCATCGATCTCCGCGACGAGTGCGCCCAGCTGGAAGAGCTGCGCTCCGCGCTCGTCGACCTGCGGCAGGAGGCCGACATCACGAGAGCCACCATCGACCGCATCCGGTCTCGTCCCCAACGGATTCGGGCCGGGCGCTAGACCCCCGACCGCGTCGCCAGCCCCCTGAGGTCGGCGTCGCCGCCGTCGTCGTTAGGATTTCGTGCCATGTTCAACGTCGGAGCAGGTGAGCTGTTGGTGATCTTGCTGATCGCCCTCATCGTGCTCGGTCCCGACAAGCTGCCCGAAACGGCCCGCAAGATCGGCAACGTCATGGGCGAGCTTCGGCGCATGTCGAGCGGCTTCCAGAACGAGATGCGTGCGGCCATGGACGAAGTCGTGCGCCCGCCGCTCGAGACGGTCAAGGAACCCGAGGTCGAGACACCCGCGGCCGGGACGCCGGTGATCGACACGACGGCGGCCGACACGCAGCCTGAACCCAAGTCTGACGACTCGGCCGCGTAAGCGGAGCCCGACCTCATGAGCACACAAGCGCTGCCGGCTGGAACGGCCGACGAGGGTCGCATGACCCTGATGCAGCACCTCCTCGAGCTGCGCAAGCGGATCATCTGGAGCTGTGTTGCGGTCGCGATCGCCGCGGTCGTCGGGTGGTTCCTGTATCCGACGATCTCCAACTTCCTGCTCCATCCGTACCGGCAGATCGCGTCGCACAGCATCGCCAACGGCAACCTCATCGCGACGAGTCCGCTCGAGGGTTTCGCCATCCGGATCAAGATCACCGCGTACGTGGCCATCGCCCTTGCGATGCCGGTGATCCTCTGGCAGATCTGGCAGTTCGTGTCGCCGGGTCTCTACAAGCACGAGCGGCGCTACGCGTTGCCCTTCATCGCGTCGGCCATCGTGCTGTTCAGCCTCGGCGCGTACATCGCCTACTGGACGTTGCCGAAGGCCCTCGAGTGGCTCGCCGATGTCGGCGGCAACAACATCACGCAGGCGTACACCGCCGAGAAGTACTACCAACTGATCGCGTACATGATGCTGGCGTTCGGCATCTGCTTCGAGTTCCCGATCCTGCTGATCTTCTTGCAGATCGCGGGCATCGTGAAGAACGAAACCTTGCGCAAGTACTGGCGACACGCGGTCGTGGTCATCGCGATCGTCGTGGCCGTGGCGACCCCGAGCAACGACCCGTTCTCGATGCTCGCGTTGTCGATCCCGCTGTGGTTGTTCTACGGCTTCGCCGTGCTGTTCGGCACCCTGCGTGAGCGTCGTCGTCGTCGGGCCGCTGCCAAGGCCAAATGACCGAGGCTCGTGACGCCCTCCGTGAGGCGTACGACTTCACCCTCGACGACTTCCAGATCAAGGCGTTCGACGCGCTCGACGCCGGC
>Ga0207687_10002353_pt1 | contig 12848 bp, 10 predicted proteins | sample KBSM54metaG_FD_184399 | JGI IMG/M metagenome (GOLD analysis project Ga0207687, IMG submission 184399) | Miscanthus rhizosphere microbial communities from Kellogg Biological Station, Michigan, USA - KBS M5-4 metaG (SPAdes) (version 2) | ecosystem: Host-associated > Plants > Roots > Rhizosphere >...
CGAACTTGATTCTGATTTCGAGAACATACATCGGCTTGAAGCATCACAGATGGGTCGGACGACTGGACCAAATGCTTAGCGGCGTCCTTGGCGCTCCCCAACGCGGGACATGGCAGTTCCGGGCTGAACACCCGGGTACTGGCCTTATGCTTCTCCATGGTACGAACAAAGTATTGCATGCTATTCCTATGTTACCACCACCGTTTTTCGGTGGCATGTCAACTGCTAAGATTGGCTCATGAGACTGCTGCTTAGCATCGTTCTCGCGATTCCACTTTCGGCGGCCGCGGTGGACGGCGCCAAGGTCCATTGGACCAGTACGGGCACGGCTAAGCAGGCGGTGATTCTGGTTCATGGCTGGACCTGCGATGAATCGTCGTGGGACGCTCAGGTGCCTGTGGTGAGCCAGACATACCGGGTCATCACGCTGGATCTGCCGGGGCACGGCAAGAGCGATCCGCCCAAGGACGGGAAGTTCTCGATGACTGGTTTCGCTCGCGCGGTGGAGGCGGTGCGCGCGGAGGCGAAGGTCGACAAAGTTGTCCTGGTGGGCCACAGCATGGGAACGCCCGTGATCCGGGAATATGCGCGGCTGTATCCGAAGCACGTCGTCGGGCTGGTGCCGGTCGACGGATTGCTGTCGATTTCCACGGGCGGGCCGCCTCAAGCCAAAGGCCGGGGCGCGCCTAATCCCGCGGCAATGACCGGACCCGACGGTCTGAAGGCGCGCGAAACGATGATCCGGGGAATGTTTACTCCCGCGACACCAGCCGCGATCCAGCAGCACGTATTAAAGATGATGCTGGCTCCGCCGGAAGCGACTGCATCGGGGGCCATGATCGCGACATTCGATACAGCCAACCTGAATGAATTCGTGTCAACCGTGCCGGTCTTGGGAATCTATGCCGGAAATTCGCCGATGGCGAACCACGACGCTCTGAAGAAGGTCTTCCCGAATTCGGAGTATGTACAGGTCGCCGGAACCGGGCACTTCGTGATGCTGGAGCGGCCGGAAGAGTTCAATCGTTTGCTGTTGGCATTTTTGGGAAAGGTCAAGTACTGAAGCAAAGTGGAGCGGTCGCTGGTTCGCAATCGTATTGTGTTCCTGGACTGGTTGCGGGGGTTGGCGGCGATCGTCATGCTCCAGGGACACACGTTTGACTCCTTCCTCAGGCCGGAATTGCGGGAGCAGCCGGCGTTCATCTTTTCCCAATTCTTCGGCGGGCAGGCCGCGGCGATTTTCTTATTCCTGACCGGGATCACATTCGGCCTCGGCATGAATCGTCGAGACGATCTGCCGCCATGGCGCCGGGTCACGGGGGCTCTGCGCCGAGCCCGATATTTGTTCCTACTGGCGATCGCGTTCCGCCTGCAAATGTGGATCTTCGCTTTTCCGAAGCAGCCCTGGATTGATCTATTCCACGTGGATGTGCTGAACCTGATGGGCGCTACGGCGGCGCTGCTTTCCGTGCTGGCGCTGGCGCAAGGGATGCGTCGAGCGCGCTGGGCAGCCTTGGCGGGAATCGTGCTGGCGGCGCTGGCTCCGGTGATTTCGGCACTCGACACCACCCGAATCCCGGGCGCACTGCGAGATTACTTCGTGCCCAGCGCGTCATTCAGCATATTCCCCTGGGGCTCCTATCTGGCGTTCGGGCTGGCCGCGGGAACCGCGATTTCGTTCGTAAGACGGAGCGAATGGAGCCGCGTGATGCAATGGTCGGCCTTGTTAGGGTTCGGACTGCTAATCGCCGGGCGGTACTTTTCGAACCTGCCGTTCTCGATCTATTCCAACTCGAATTTCTGGTTGAACAGCCCGGCTCTGGTGGCCTGCAAGCTGGGGATCACGCTGCTGCTGGGTTCGGGCGCGTTCCTATGGACCGAGTACTTCAGCGAAGGATGGAGCTGGGTGCGATTGCTGGGGACCACGTCACTCGCGGTGTATTGGGTGCACGTGGAGCTGATCTATGGGAGATGGTTTTCCTCTTACAAGGCAAGCCTCACCATGTGGCAATGTCTGGCAGCGTCGACTGTGCTGCTGGCGGCGATGGTAGGGATGAGCGTGGCAATTCGACGTCTGCGGCAAAGATGGACAGACGACCGTTCGCAGTCTCAGCGGCTGGCAGCGTAACCCAGCCAGCCTAACCTAGGCGGCGAGTGATCTGATATTCTGTCCTCACCATGCGGACCGCAAAACTCACGCGCTTTCTTCTGCCAGGACTCATTCTCGCCGGCTGCGGAGTGGCGGCCTTGATGGCGCAGGCCGGCAAAGTGTGGACGGCGGCTGAGCTGTTCACGCGCAACGTCGGAACCAAGGAAGATCAGGACACGGCGTTTCCCCCGCACAAGATCATCGGGAACCTGTATTATGTCGGCACCCGCAGCCTGGGTACCTTCCTGATCGTCACACCACAGGGAAACATCCTCATCAACAGTGACTACGAGCGCACCGTGCCCGTGATCAAGCAGTCGGTCGAAAAGCTCGGGTTCAAGTTCACCGATATCAAGATTCTTCTGGGCAGCCACGCGCATGGGGATCATATGGAAGGCGATGCGCTCGCGCAGGAGCTAAGCGGCGCGCAGGTCATGGCGATGGCGGAAGACATTCCGGCGCTCCAGACCCTGCGGACTCCCAGCGGCAAGGCTCGGCCCAACTACAAGGTGATTCATGACGGCGAGAAAGTCACGCTGGGCGGTACGACGCTGGTCGCGCACCTGACTCCGGGACACACGCGCGGGTGCACCACGTGGACTGCAAGCATCGAAGAAGGCGGGCGGTCGTACGATGTGGTGATCATCGGCAGCGTGGGCGTGAATGCAGGGACCAAACTGGTCAACAATCCGCAGGTTCCGCAGATCGCCGAAGAGTACCAGCGCAGCTTCCGCATCCTGCGCGGGCTCAAGTGCGACGTGCCGCTCGGGTCGCATCCGGCGATGTACAACTTAGCCGAGAAGTATCCGAAGCTGGGGAAGGGTCCGAATCCGTTTATCGATCCGCAGGGGTACAAGACGGAGCTGGACATTCAGGAGGCGGCGTTTAACGCCGTGCTGGACGAACAGAAGAAAGCTGCAAAGTGAACGCATATAGACTATCGTTCTTGACCGTGTTTCTCGTGAGCGGCTTATCGGCACAGTGGGTGAACTATCCCGCGCCTGGGACGCCGCGGACGCGTGACGGCAAACCAAACCTAACTGCCCCGGCGCCGCGCACCTCCAACGGCAAGCCGGACCTCTCCGGCCTGTGGCACGTGCAGCCTACGCCGCGCGCAGAGATGGAACGTTTACTCGGCGCCGATCTGATCAAGGCGGCCGATGCCACCAGCGTCCCCGGCATGGAGCTCGACACCATTTCGAAGTACGCGATCAATATTCTTTTGGATTTCAAACCTGAAGAAGCGCCGATGCGGCCCGAGGCGGTGGCTCTGTTCGCGAAGCGCGCGCAAGGAGGCGTGCGAGATCCGGGAGTTGATTGCCTGCCGCTCGGCATCCCGATATCCTCGCTGGTTTCCGAGGTTCACAAGATCGTCCAGACTCCGGGCTTGATCGTAATCCTGCTCGAAGTGGATAATGCGCATCGCCAGATCTACACGGACGGCCGCAAGCTGCCGGTGGATCTGCAGCCATCCTGGCTGGGCTATTCGGTCGGCAAGTGGGAAGGCGACACGCTGGTGGTGGACACGGTCGGATTCAACGACAAGGCTTGGCTCGATGTGCTGGGCCATCCGCGCAGCGAAGCGATGCACCTGGTGGAGCGCTACCGGCGTCGCGATTTCGGCCACATGGACGTGGAAATGACGTTTGACGATCCCAAGATGTACACCAAACCGTTCAGCATCAAGATCACGCACCAGCTGATACCTGACTCGGATATTCTGGAGTACTTCTGCGCTGAGAACGAGAAGGATCGCGCCCACCAGCCGGCGCAGTAAGTTACTTGTGGTGTCCGCGCAACCGGTCGACGATGTGATGACCCATCCGCTTTAGATCAGGCTCGAACTCGGTCCACAGAGCGTCCTGAAAATACGAAGTCGCGGTAAAACCGACGCCCCTCGATATACGCTCCGCCGTGAGCGGCCTCCCATCCCAAGCTGATGAAACGACCACTGCGCCGACGGTCCCGACAAAGCGGCTGTAGGCGGGGCGCCATTCGCCATCCGGTCCGATCGCGAGCGGGGCGTGCAATAAGGCGTACGACAACCGCTGCCGAAAACCTGGAAGGTTCGATCGCCGACGCCGGAGGTCTTCATTCAGCAACGCGCCCGCAGCCAGTTCCATGGTCGTCCGGGCGGTACGCCGGGTCAGAGCCCCTCCGATTTCATGCGGAAAACAGTACGGTGGCCTTCCGCACTTGTTGAGCTGAAAAGTCTGGTCGAACGCCGTCTCGGCGGCGACGATGCCAATCTTCTTCCAGCTATAGGTTTTCTGCACGTAGCTATCCCAACGCTCATGCAGATTTTGGGGGTCGGGAGCTGCGTCCTGTGCCTGGAGGAGTCCGCAGGCAAACAGGAGCGGGAGGCAGCGCGTCATCCGTTCACTCGGGCTCCCACGGGCTGATCGACAATCTGTTCTTTGTCGCGATCCCAGTACAGCTTCTTGCCCTCGCGTTGAGCTTGTGCGGCCATGATCACCGCTACCGAATGCGCGAAGCCATGCTCCACGGTTGCGTTCGTCTGGTTGCGGCTGCGAATGCACTCGAACCAGTTCTTCATGTGCGAAGGATTCGCATCGGAGATGAAGGGAAGCGGACCGTAGGTCTTCTCCACGGCGCCGGTCACCAGGCGCTGCGTAAACGGCAGCGAATGGATTTTGTCCCCCAGCTTGATGGTCTTCTGGGAGCGATGGACGAAGGGATTATCTTCGTGATTTCCTTTTTCTTCCACCATCTTCCAGCGCTGGCTACCCTCTCCTCCGATATTGATGAGGGTAGCTTTCGTCCCCATGATACGCGTGGAGCTATCGGAATCGTTGCCGAAACTGGTGGCGTAGCTTACCAGGAACCCCTTTGGATACTCCAGGAGCGCGTGGAACGTATCCGGATTTTCGCGGCCATCGTGCCAGGCATACACGCCGCCCATCGCCACGACAGACTTCGGGAAGGGATCTTCGAGGAAATAGTTCACCAGGTCGATTCCATGGCTCATCCATTGGTCGGGGATGCCGCTCGAGAAGTCCTTGTAGAGGCGGAACTCAAAGTAGGCTCGCGGGTCGAAAGGACGGTACGGCTTGTTGAGCAGCCATTTCTTCCAATCCGTATCTTCCTCGCGGATCTGGTCCACTTCTTCGCGTCCACGCCAGCGCGGACCGTGATAGTTCCATACCATCTCGACTTTGCTGACGTCGCCCAGCGCGCCTTGCCGGATCGAGTCCTTGGCGGCGATCTGATACGGTTCGCTGCGGTGCTGGGTGCCGATCTGTACCACCTGCTTTCGCGAGCGGACGGCATCGCGTACGGCCTTGGCCTCCTCCAGCACGTTCGCCATGGGCTTCTCGCAATAGGCGTCCTTGTCCGCTTCGACCACCAGCTTCAGCATGGGGGCGTGCTGGAAGTCGGCGGTGGCGATGATCACCGCGTCCACGTCTTTTTGTGCCAGCAAATCTTCCATCTGCATGAAGGATCGCGGCGCACGCCCATAGACCTGGGTGGCCGTTTTGGCGGCTTGCTCGCGATTCACCTTCCACAGGTCGCACACCGCGGTCATCTCGGCGTTGTAGCTGCCTTTTATATCCGCGACGACCGATGCCAGTTCGCGCCCGCGTCTGCCCGCGCCCAGCAGGCCGAGGGAGATGCGATCGTTCGCGCCGATGATCCTGCCGTAGGAAAGGGCGCTGGTGCCGATGACGGCTGCGCCGGTCAGGAGAAACGATCTCCGGTCAATCTCGCTATCCGCGTTCAAAGCGATACCTCCGCTTGGACACACTTCACCCGTCCCGAATAGAGAGCCGAGCGGGCCCGTCATGTCCCGCTTCACCCTGAGGCGGGAGCACCACGGCCATCGGATGCTGAATCAGCTGACGCCCCCGTTAGAACGTCACCAGATCAGTCCGAGCGTGTCGATTATTTCTAGCTGAAGAAGTTTACAACAATGCGGGTCGAATTGCACGAACAAAATTAAGCTTTGCCAACAATTCTGGCTATCGCGAGTACCAGTCCCGCAAGCGCACTTCGATGCCGCTGCCGTTCAGCGCCGTCTCGAAGGCTTTCAGATCCGAACCCATGTAGTGATAGGGGTAGACGATTTTCGGCTTGAACGCCTTAACCGCCGCGGCGGCTTCCTCGGGCGTCATGGTGTAAGGCAGGTTCATAGGGACGAAGGCCACATCGATGTTCTTGAGCGCACGCATCTCCGGGATGTTCTCGGTATCGCCCGCAACATACATGCGCAGCCCGCCGTAGGTGATCACGTAGCCGTTACCGCGGCCTTTATCGTGATACAACTGCCCTGGGGCGGGACCGCGCGTCAGGTTATACATGGGGATGGCTTCAATGGTCCAGGCGCCGAAGGTCTTGGTTTCGCCGTTATGGAGAATGGTCGCGCCGGACACGGACTTAGCCACGGCCTCCGGTGCCACGATCACGGTAGACGCCTTCTTTAGCTTGGCGATGGTGGGCACGGACAGATGATCGCCGTGGATATCGGTGATCAGGATCAAGTCGGCGGCGGGGAAGCTGTCATAGCTGCCTTGAGCTGGATCGATTTGCACCACCTGGCCTCCGGCCTGAAGCATCAAGCCCGCATGCTGGATCGGCGTCATCGTGACCGTGCCGGCGGAGGTCTTGAATTCCTCAGGTTTACCGGCACCGTACGCCCCAACTGAGACCGAAAGGGCACACAACAGAGTGGCGATTTTCATGCAGCCATTGTATTGCATTTGTATGTCGCGGCGTCCAGAACAATGACAGTAGTACTGGAACTATGCTGTAATTTTAGTCCTACTCTGACTGCGCTTCTTGGCATATACTTTCCAGACAGTTCGTCTACGTTAAGCAGGGTGTTCAAAGTCAAAGGAGACCTTAGAGTGAGACTATTAGGAAGTGTTTTGCTGTTCATCGGAGTAGGAAGCGCTGCTTTCGCTACGGCCGTTCCGGAAATCAACCCGGCATCGGCTGGTAGTGCGATAGCATTGATTTCTGGCGCAGTGCTGGTAATGCGCGGACGGCGTAAGAAATAGCTTTTTAGTATCGCGGACGCGGCCCGTTGCTGCGTCCGTGGTTCTTCAGACGCAGGCGACCTTGCCAGATCTTTCCCCAACCAGTCCGATATCCGTTGGGGCCTCTCCTGAGTTTTCCTTTCTTCCCCCCAACCTTCAGCGATTTGGCGTTTTTTCCCGTTTACTCACACTGGCAACTCTATTTGCCGCGGAACTGCTGGTCATCTCCGTTATGGCCGACGGCGCCGGGCTTGCCAATCGGGGCACCTTCCTCGGAATGCTCGCCGCGTCGGGTCCATGGATCCTGCGGGGCATTCTGGGATTCGCGGCACTCTTCGTGACATTTGGATATCTCAAAAGTAAGTCCACCTTTGATGAAATCTCTCACCGGCTGATTGACGTCCCGATCGGGAAAGGCCTGCTTGCGGCCCACGTTGCCGCGATTCTCGTCGCCGGCGTGCTTACCGTGGCGTTATACAACGGCAGTGTCTCCGGCGTCCAAGCGGACCTCATCGCGGCAGGATGGCTGGCGACGGGGATTGCAGCGATCATTTTTGCCGCATTTGCTGTCCTTCCACTTGCGTCGTGGATACAGATGGTTCGCGGTACTGGATATCTTTGGCTATATACGACAACTGCCGTCGTTGCGGCCTGTGTGGCCGGAAATGCCGGCCGGTCGCTGTGGCAGCCGATGGGCCGTCTCACTTTCAGCATGGTGGAGGGATTGCTGCGCCTGGTGGCGTCCGGGGTAACAGCGGACCCGGCAAAGATGATCATCGGGACGGGTAACTTTAAGGTAGAGATCGCGGAACAGTGCTCGGGTTTTGAGGGAGCCGGACTGATGCTGGCATTCGGCGTGGTCTGGCTATGCCTGTTTCGGAAAGAATCCCGCTTCCCGCAAGCGTTGCTACTCATTCCCGCCGGAGTGATCGTGATCTATCTGCTCAACGCCGTGCGAATCGCGGCCTTAATCCTGATCGGCAGCGCCGGCGCGCGCGAGATCGCCGTGGGAGGGTTTCATTCGCAGGCAGGCTGGATCGCGTTTAATGTGGTCGCCTTGGGCTTCTCCGTCGTCGCGCGGCGCGTGCCGTATTTCACCTTGGCCCGCCCGGATACGGAATCTTCGGCTCCATCCCGCGAGAATCCCACAGCGGCGTACCTGATCCCTTTACTGATGATCTTGGCTGCGGGGATGGTATCGGGCGCGATGAGCGGGAAATTTGAATGGTTGTATCCGCTGCGGTTTTTTGCCGCGACAGGGGCGCTCTACGTGTTCCGGAATACGTATTCAAAACTGGACTGGAGGGTAGGGTGGCAGGGACCGGCAATCGGGGCCGCTGTCTTCGTTCTGTGGATCGGCCTCGACCGCCTGATGGGTGCGCCGGTGGCTACCGGTATGCCAGCCGCGCTGGCCGCTTCCTCGCCTGCTGCGCGGATCACGTGGATCTCGTTTCGAGTGCTGGCAGCCACCATCACGGTCCCGATCGCTGAGGAACTCGCGTTCCGGGGATTCCTCCTGCGGCGCCTGATCTCGTCCGACTTCGAGTCCGTCGCCTCTACGCGCTTCACCTGGCTCGCAGTGCTGGTTTCCTCAGTGCTGTTCGGCGCTTTGCATGGTAGCCTGTGGTTCGCCGGAATCGTAGCCGGGCTGCTCTATGCATATGCCGTCATTCGGCTGGGCAGAATCGGGGAAGCCGTGGCCGCGCATGCGACGACCAATGCTTTGCTGGCGGCATACGTTCTGGCATTCGGTCAGTGGCATCTCTGGTAGCCGGACGTATGTTCCGGCTCGCTGAGGCCAGATCTTGAAACGCAAGACGAAGCTATCGACGTCAATGACTGCGACCCAATTCGAAAATGGGTATTGGTATGCGGTGGAGCTTAAGGAATTTGCGAAGACTATCGGGATTCCATCCGCCAATAAGTTACGCAAAGACGAGATCGAAACAGCCATTAAGCATTTTCTTAAAACCGGTAAGATCAAGAGCCCGACCAGAAGCCTCTCGATCTCCGGTCCCAAAGACGTCGAGTTGGGGCTGAGATTGGATCTTCCGGTGGTGGTCTACACGAACGACAAAGAGACGAAGGCCTTCCTCGATCGAGAAGCGCAGAAGATTGCGCCGGGCTTAAAGAGGAAATCCGGGGTGCGCTACCGGCACAACCGTTGGCGGGAAGAGCAACTCGTCGCGGGCGTTAAGCTCACCTACGGAGACGTGGTCAAAGAATACGTTCGGCTCAATCAGAGCGCGGAGCCTTTTGCTCAAATCCCCATGGGCAGATACATCAATTTTGTGAGCGACTTCTTAGCGGCGGAGACGGGCGCCACCAGGGAACAAGCTATGAAGGCTTGGGAGCGGCTAAAGACGCTGGACGTTCCCAAGAATTATCGTTCGTGGGTGAAGTTCCAATCTTCAAAATCGAAGTAGCCGGTCATTCCTCGTGACTGGGCTTGCGGCGCCATTCACCTTACCTGGCAAGCGGATCGGGACGCAGCTGGAAGTGGACGACCTTACTGCTGGTTCCTTTTCCAGTCTCGCTGTGGAACGGAGCCCGCGTGGCCCAGGTGGACCATAGGCCCTTGCCCTTCCAGCCGGTTTTCGGATCGTCGATGCGTCCGTCGAGGCCTTTCGCGAAGAAGCCGATGGGGTAGGGAACCCGCAGGATCACCCACTTGCCGTTCACCAAAGCGAGCAGCGAGTCGGAGTCGTTGCCGGTGGCCACGGGAACGTTCTTGCCCAGGCCGAAGGTGTCGAACTGGTCGACCCAATCGTAATAGTGCGAGTCGGCGCTGCCATACTCCTCGCCGCCCTTGAACTTAGGACCGGGCGACGAATATAGCGCCCAGCCTTCCACGCAATGTTGTCCGGTGGCATTAGGACCGTTCAGCGCACCTTTGCACTTGCTGCGATCGAAACTGGCGAGATGGCCGCTGGCGAGCACCGTCCACACCACGCCGTTGGTATCGATGTCCAGCCCTCGGGGAGAGAAGCCTTGGACTTTAGCGCTCGGAGTGTTCCAGGGAACCTCGTAGTATTCGGAAAGAGCCGTGTGCGTCGGGTCTGTTCCCGGAACCACACGAACAACGGCGCCAGGGAAGCCGAGCACCGTTCCCCAAACGGACCCGTCCTTGGGACTGACCGTGACGCCGTACAGTCCGATATTAAGGCGCTTGTCTTTCGTCGGATCAGCGGGCTGGTTTGGCTCGGTATACGCGTCGCGCTTGCCGTTGCCGTTGGTGTCCAGAATGACCGGCGTCCAGCCCTGCGATTTGTCTTCATCGTGAGTCTGATCCCACAGCTTTACGTTCAGCCAGCCGACCGCGCCGCCGCCACCGCCGCTGCTGGTCCACAGGGTGTTGTTGGCATCTGTGGCGAATTGCAGATGGTGCGTGCTGAAGCACGTTCGGATCAGGTCGACTTTCTTGGTCTTCGGATCGTACACCGCGAGATGCCGTCCGGAGCTCGCCAGCGGGAACACTTTCGCCGACGGATTGCTGGAACCTTCCTTGCAGAACGCCGGATTTTCGCTGACGCCTACGCGCGACGTGAACCAGACCCGGGCTCTTTCATCCAGCATCGGATTGTGAACCGTGATGTGGCTATCCCAGATCGCTTCGTCGCTCCAGAACGGCGAAGGCTGCATTGGCTTGGGCTGACCCGGAGTATTGGGGTCGCGATATGGCACCTGGATGCGGCTCGTCGTATTGTTCGCGGGGTCCAGAACGGGCAGATAGTCGCGGCTCTCTTCGGGTGAGCCATACAGCGGACCGTTCGCGTTCACCGTAGGATTGCGTTTGTCGGTGGCGATCTCGTCATGCAGATACGCTTTCGGATCGGCCCAGTCCCACTGCGTGATCACGACATTGCGTTCGACGCCTTGCGGCCGCGGCGGAGCTTCTTTCGGTAATTCCCCTTTGGCGATGCGGGTAGTCCAATCGCCGAACATCGCCGTGGCACGGGGGGCGCCCAGCTGATTCAACCCGTTGCTCATCTGGGAGCCTGCCTGTCCGGACTGCACGCGACGAGCCCAGGCCTGCGCAGGAGAATCGAACGTGCCGATATTCGTGGGGAGCGTGCGGGTCGCCTTGGTCCCGAGCTGGTGGCAGGATTCACAGCTATCGGTCTTGATCATGTGGAGCCATTCCGCCTGGCTATGCACGTTGGCGTTGATCCCGTTGCCGGTAGGACCAGTGCCGGGGAATTCGTTCTTGGCGGGAAGCTGGAGCAGGGAATACCAATAGTTCGCCGGATAGTATTGGGCGGCCGCGGCCACGTTCGGCGCGATGACGGCCGTCAGGTTCACGATCTTGCCGGGTGCGGACTGCGTCTTGGCGGAATCGACGAGGCCGTAGCCGCGTGTCCAGACGGTGTAATTGGCCTTGGGAAGATCGGGGATCAGGTAGCGCCCGCGGTCGTCCGTCACCACCGTTTTGCTGTAGCGGGTAGGCAGATCGGTAGTTTCGGCGATCACCCACGCGCCGGCTTCGGGACCCTTGGAGCTGGTGACGACGCCGCCGATATCATCCGGATCGACACGTAGGGCATCACCACTGGGCTGCTGCGCTCTGATAATTATCACTGCGCCGACAAGCACTACGCCACACAACATGAGTTTCCAGGAATTCATGAAACCTCCTCGTGCCGCACGCCAGTATACACCCGGAAAAAAGGCGGCGCGACGGGGCTTAACGAGCGGCGTCGAGGAAGGCTTTCCCGGGCCCGGTGAGTTTCCCGTGATCGTCGTAGAGGCCATACGACCCTTTGTCGCCGAGGCCTGCGAGTGGCGGCTGGTCGAAGATTTGCCACCAAATCGAGTAGCTCACACGAGCGCGGTGCATGGCGCGGATCGCACGAACAGCGTGCTCCGAAGCCAATTTGTCGAGACCGCGGTCGAAGCCGAACTCCCCCACCATCAAGCGTCCCTTGAATTGCTTTTGCAACTCGTCAAGATCCTGGAAGAGCTGTTCGGGAGTGGCGCCAATGCTTTCCCATGCGGAGTAGCTGACGTAATCCGGCATTGCCACGGAAGGAATGACGTCCTCCAACATGCTCGGCAAATGAGCTTCCTTCAAGAATCGCAACGCGCTGACTTCGATCACGGATTTCACCGAGACACCTTTTAGACCTTCACGCAAGGCGCGCTCCCGCCCCGCGCGAATGCCTTGCTCGCGAAGTTCCAGAAACTGGCGGTACGCTGCTAAAGCATCGCTGGTTTTGCGTTGGGCTTCGCAAGACGCCCGAAAGGCCGCGTTCGTCGCAAAATAATACGCCGAGTCGCAGTACAGCTCGTTGTCGCCTTCCCAATTCGAAATGCCGATGACCTTGCCGCTTCCACGATACGTTTTGTAAAGACGATAGACCAGATCCGCGTAATCGCCGCGCGTCCGGTCGCGATTCGCAGCGACGGAATAGTACGCTTTATCGAGATAGCGCTTGTGCGGGTGCTGATCGGTTTTCGGATCTCGCGCAACGCATGCATCGTAGGAGTTCGAATCTCCCCAAACCGTTAGAAAGATCGTACGAAATGCCGGATCCTTCAGCACTTGGGCGTATGCCGGGAGCGAGACAAGAGATTCCAGGGGCTGCTTCCCTTGGCATGCTGCACCGATCCCGAAATCGGTTTCGACGCTCGCGACCAGCGGAAGCCGAATGGTCTGAAAGCCGGCCTGTTTCGCCAGGCGCGCGCCTTCCTGCAGACGATTG
>Ga0207687_10002354_pt1 | contig 12840 bp, 7 predicted proteins | sample KBSM54metaG_FD_184399 | JGI IMG/M metagenome (GOLD analysis project Ga0207687, IMG submission 184399) | Miscanthus rhizosphere microbial communities from Kellogg Biological Station, Michigan, USA - KBS M5-4 metaG (SPAdes) (version 2) | ecosystem: Host-associated > Plants > Roots > Rhizosphere >...
TCTGCCATCAAAGGAATTGCGGCGATCGTCGGCCTGGCCGCCACTGTCGCGTTCACACCCGGTTGCGGAACGGGCTCTGATTCGGGGGACTTCAGCGACCAGCCGGGGACCGGCGCTGGCGCGAGCAGTGGTGGGCAGGCGAACGCGGGTGGCTCCGCGGGTAGCCTGGGCGGCAGCGGCACGGGTGACGGTAGCCCGTCGGCGATCGGTGACTCGTTTCAGTTGCGCTCCGAGTTCGCTGGACCGTGCAGCAAGGCGAACGTCATCGACGTGAACCTCGGCAATGCAGCCGATGCCTTCGTTCGCGCTGCCTATTGTCAGATCAATGGCAGTGAACCTCCGGACGACGTGAAGTCGATGTGGGTGACTCAGCTGACGACCGTGAGTTACGTGCGCCGCATCGATGTCGTGAAGACCTTGTGCGCGGCGGCCAAGCGCAGCTGCGTGCTCAGCTTCTCGGATCCATGGGTGACACAGCCCGAGCTCGATCAAGCGTGCACCCGCAAGGGCACGCGCGACCTGGGCGCCGTGTTGATGTTCTTCAGTGATTGCCCAAATGGGGTCAATTGCAACATCGATTGGGCCAACACCCACGCAGAAGGCATGTTCGCCGTGAGCCCCCTCCTCGGCTTCGGCAGCTCGACCACTGGCGTGTACAACCCGAAAAACCCGGGGTTTTGGCGGCGCGAGTTGATCGACGCCAAGTATGCCGGGCTTTCGTTCTTCCTCTTGAACACCTACGGGCCCGACATCACGGGCGCCGGCGACCCGCTCGCTCAATTGAGCAAGGCCCTCGATGACACGGGTGGCGCCGTCAAAATCGGCATGTTCGACGACACGTCGACCTGGGGGCACGCGGGCGGCGCGTTTCAGCCGGTTCCCGATCTGAACAACCCGGCCGCCGCCGCGCAGGCGATTTACGACGCCAAGTGGAAGCCGTTCTTCAGCAAGGTGCCGCAGAAGTACTGGTACTTGTTCAAAGGTCGGCCGGTCATCTACTTCTACAACGCGGGGACACTGAAGCCGCAGAACAAGGCCGCCGCCACTGTCGCCGCACTGCGCAGCCACTTCCAGGCCGATTTCAATGTTTCACCGTTTTTGATCGTCGACGCGGCCTTCTTCGACGACCCAGACATGCCGAACGTCGCCGACGCGCGCTTTCAGTGGGACACCTTCCAGAACCCACAAATGATCAGCCACTCGAACCTCAATGGCGTGAACTTCTCGCATTTCATGGTGAAGTGGGATGCGCTCGGCCGCGACGATCGCACCAAGATCGCGACCGCAAGCGACCGGATCTACAAAGACGAAACACTGCTCAAGCAGCGCCTGATCGATTCGGCCAGCGACGACCTCGCAGTGATCGCCACCTGGAACGATATGGGCGAAGGCACCGGAATCGACCGCAACTACGACTATTACGTGGGCGGCAATTGGCTCGAGCCCGACGCCTTTATGAAGGACATCCGGGCCTCTCAATGCTCCCCGTGAGCGGCTGAAAGCCGGTCGTGGTCCGCGCTGGTAGCCGTTTTCGAGGGCGAGGTGCCCCCGAGCGCGTCCCCCGGCACTGAAATCCTGCCTTGCGCAAAACGCGCAAGTTCGGGTCCAAAAAACATCGGAAAAGTGCACTCTCGGCCAGGCCTTTCGGCTAGAACGCCGGACGACCGATGATGCGACGATTGATATTGTCCTTGGCGGTGGCGGCCCTGACCCTCGCAGGCTGTTCCGCCAATGATCACACCCAAAAGCCCCGGCACATCACCTATTGGGAGAAGTGGACCGGCTTCGAAGGCGAAGCGATGGACGTCGTCGTCGACGCCTTCAACGCTCGCGAGCTCGAGCACGCCAAGGCGGACCCGAACTACGCGCCGATCGAAGTCGAGAAGGTCACCATCTCGGCCGTCGAACAGAAGCTGTTGATCGCGATCGCCGGCGGCAACCCGCCGGACGTCGCGGGCAACTACAGCTTCTTCGTCGCCTCGTACGCCGACAACGGCGCGCTCGTCGATCTCGGGCCGATGCTGGCCAAGGCCGGCTTCGACCGCTCGGTGTTCATCGACCATTTCATGAAGCTGGGCGAGTACCGCGGGAAAACGTGGGCCATCCCGATCGTTCCCGCCTCACTCGCGCTGCATTGGAACAAGCGCCTGTTCCGCGAGGCTGGCCTCGACCCGGAAAAGCCGCCGACGACCATCGAAGAGATGGACGCGATGGCGGCCAAGCTCACCAAATGGGAGGTCACCCTTCCAAACGGTGAGAAGAAGATCGAGTCCGGCTACCTGACGGACGTGCCGGCTTCGCAGAAGCGGCTGATTCAAGCCGGCTTTTTGCCGGGTGAGCCCGGTTGGTGGAATTACGGCTGGGGCTACTACTTCGGCGGCAACTTGCTGCAAGGGCAAGACAAGATCACGGCAGATACGCCGGAGAACGTGCGCGGCTTCAATTGGGTGGCTTCGTATTCGAAGAACCTCGGCATCGACGTGATCAAGCGCTTTCGCTCGGGCTTCGGTAACTTCTCGAGCCCGCAGAACGCCTTCTTGTCCGGCAAAGTGGCGATGGTTCTGCAGGGCGTGTGGATGTACAACTTCATCGAGAAGTACGCGCCCGGCATGCAGTGGGCAGCCGCGCCCTTCCCCTACCCCGCCGATCATCCGGAACTCGCGGGCACCACCAACGCAGATGCCGACGTGCTCGTGATCCCGAAGGATTCACCGCACCAAGCCGAAGCCTTCGAGTTCATCCAATACGTGATGACCCAGAAGAACCTGGAGAAGCTCGCGCTCGGCCAGAAGAAGTTCACGCCCTTGAACAACGTGAGCCCCGAGTTTTGGGCTGCGCACCCGAACCCCTTCATTCGGATGTTCCGCGACGTGGCGGTGAGCAAGAACGCCTTCTCGATCCCGCAGACGGGTGTTTGGAACGAATACAACCGCGAGATGGGGAACGCGGTCGATCTGATCCAGAACCTGACGGTGACGCCGCAAAAGGCCCTCACCGACGTGCAAAGCAAGATGCAAGATTCGCTCGATCGCGACCTCCGAATCGTCGCTCGGAGGGAAAAGAAATGACCTCACTCGAACGCTCGAACCTCCGTAACGGCCTGATGTTCTGCGCGCCGTGGTTGATCGGCCTGACCGTCTTTCTGATCTACCCGCTCGTCGCCGCCTTCTACTATTCGCTGTGCGACTACTCGGTGCTGCTCCCGCCCGTGTTCATCGGCCTCGACAACTACGTCGACCTGATGAAAGACCCGCTGTTTTGGAAGAGCCTGTACAACACGGCGTACTTCGCGGTCGGCTCGGTGGGGCTCGGCGTCATCATGTCCCTCACGCTGGCCTTGTTCTTGAACTCCAAGGTCAAGGGCATCGCCCTCTATCGCACGCTGTTCTTCTTGCCTTCGCTGATGCCCGTGGTCGCCGGCAGCTTGCTCTGGCTCTGGATGTACAACGGTGAGAGCGGCATCATCAACAATGGCCTCCGAGCGATTGGCATTCACGGCCCGGCGTGGCTCGCCGATCCGGCTTGGGCCAAGACGGCCATCGTGATCATGGCCGTCTGGGGCGCGGGCAACGCGATGGTGATTTACCTCGCCGGTTTGCAAGACGTACCCACGTCGCTGTACGAGGCCGCGCTGATCGACGGCGCCGGCTTCTTTCAACGGCTGTTCAACGTGACCATCCCCATGATTTCGCCCGTCATCTACTTCAACGTGGTGATGAGCATCATCGGTGGCTTTCAGGCCTTCACGCAGGCCTTCATCATGACCGGGTCGACGGGAGCGCCCGAGCGCTCGACCCTGTTTTACGTCCTCAATCTGTACAACGTTGGCTTTCAGGATCTGCGCATGGGCTACGCCTCGGCCATGGCCTGGGTGCTCTTCGTCATCATCTTGGTGCTCACGTTCGCGGCCACCAAGCTTTCGCAACGCTGGGTCACCTACGACCGCTGATCGAGATCGTCATGGCAAGCCCGAACCCGCTCAATCGCACGAACCCGCTGATCCACCTGCCGCTGATCCTGCTGGCGGTACTGTTCTCGATCCCGCTCATCTGGTTGATCCTGACTTCGCTGCAGCCGCGCGAGCAGGTCGGAAAAATCCCCCCAGAGTGGTTGCCGCGCCAACACTACATCACCCTTCAGGGTGAAAATATCCCGGTCACGCCGCCCGCGCCCGTCGGTTCGGAAAAGGTGCTCGTGGTGCCTTCCGGCGGGGAACACCCAGGCAAACCGGTGTTGGTCGACCCGGCCGATTACCAAGACGGCACGATCAAAGTCAGCGTGCAGGTGGCCGATCGCGTCGAAGAGCAGCGCGTGCCCGCCGCTCTGCAGCAGAAGGTCCCCGGCAATTTCGTGATCGTGAAGGAGTGGTTTCTCTCGAAATACACTCCCCACGAAGCGCGCATTTTCTACGTGGAACCGGGCGACGTTCACGTCAAAATCAAGCCACTTTTCGGCAACTTCCCGGAAGCCATTCGCGCGCTCACCGCGAGCGAAAAAGACAAAGCGCGCCCGCTCAGCGAGCTGCTCGGCAAGTCGACCTTCCCGTGGACGCGCAAGGGCGACCACACGAAGACCATCACCTTCCTCACCTACCTGAGCAACACGCTGCTCGTCGCCATCTTGAGCGTGCTCGGCACCGTGGCGTCGAGCTCGATGGTGGCCTACGGCCTGTCACGCATCGAGTGGAAGGGTCGGAAGACGCTCTTCAACATCACGCTCGCGACGATGATGGTGCCGTTCCCGGTGCTCATGGTGCCGCTGTACGGCGTGTTCCGCAGCTTGGGTTGGATCGGGACGCTACTGCCGCTGTGGGTGCCCGCCTTCTTCGGTGGCGCGTTCAATATCTTCTTGCTGCGGCAATTCTTCCTCACCATCCCCGGTGAGCTTTCGGACGCCGCACGCATCGACGGCTGCAACGAGTTCGGCATCTTCTGGCGCATCATTTTGCCGCTCGCCCGCCCCTCGCTCTCGGTCGTCGCCCTGTTCCAATTCTTGGCCGTCTGGAACGACTTTCTCGGCCCGCTCATCTACCTGACCGAGCCCGATACGTTCACCATGGCGCTCGGCCTCCAACAGTACCAATCGCAGCTCGGCGGCAGCGAATGGCACTTGATGATGGGCGCCTCCGTGCTGCTCGTATTGCCCATCATCGTGTTGTTCTTCTTCGCTCAGAAGACGTTCATTCAGGGGATTTCTACGACTGGGATGGGGGGTAGGTAGCTGGTCTTTAGCGGGGGGGTTTCAGACGCGACGGGGGATCTGATCGCGCAGTCGTAGTTTTGTTTTGTGTTGGGACGACTGCGGGGTGGTGGCGTCGATCGCGTTTTGTGAAATAGCCGGGCGCCGGTCTCGCCGGCTCTCGTGGGCCTCCATCTCATTCGCAGATCGTGATCTGATCCTGCCAAAGACTTACAGCTCGACGCATTTCCGGGCAGTCGGCTGAAGCGTTATGGCGCGCGCTGGGGCGCGACGAGAGCGCGCCTAAGAGAGCGCGAGAGAGGAAGAAAAGAGGTGCTCTGGTGCGTTTGGGCGCGCGCTGGGGCGCGACGAGAGCGCGCCTAAGAGAGCGCGAGAGAGGAAGAAAAGAGGTGCTCTGGTGCGTTTGGGCGCGCGCTGGGGCGCGACGAGAGCGCGCCTAGGAGAGCGCGAGAGAGGAAGAAAAGAGGTGCTCTGGTGCGTTTGGGCGCGCGCTGGGGCGCGACGAGAGCGCGCCTAGGAGAGCGCGAGAGAGGAGAAGAGAGGTGCTCTGGTGCGTTTGGGCGCGACGAGAGCGTGGCTGGAGAGCCGGAGAGGAAGAGCGGGAGGAGAGGTGCTCTGACGTGGGTGGGCCTTTCTGAGGCGTGACGAAGGCGAGCGAGAGGTGAGACGCTAGGGCGTTACGATGCGCCACGTGGTGGACGTGGCGGGGTCCTCAGCCGATGGCCGAGGTGCTCGCCTTAGTCGTCCTGATATCTAGAAGACTGGCCTCTCGCGTCTCGCGCTTCGCGCTCGCGCCCCAGCGCGCGCGTGGCGCGTTCGGGTCACCTGCTGAGAAACAAGACTACGCGGGAGTCTTGGAAGACCAGATCACGATCGGCACTTGAGGCGCAGACCCCACGAGAACCGGCGCGACCGGCGCCCGGCTATCCTGCTCGTCGCGACTGACGCCACCACGCCCCGTTCGTCCCAAACGCAAAACCAAAAACCAACCGAGACCGGCGCCCGGCTATCCTGCTGGTCGCGACTGACGCCACCACGCCCCAGTCGTCCCCAACACAAAAAACATCTCTGACACCAATGTCATAGCTATTACCGCAAAACCCTCACAAAACACCCAAAACCCTCGGTAAATACCCAATTTTGACCACGATTTGCTTTGACTTGGTGTTTTCGAAAGTCATAGTTTCTGGGTCGCGACTGACATGTTTTCGGGCGAAGTCGTCGCCCTTCATGCGCGTGGCTTCGAGTTCGTAGCGGAACTTGAAGCCGAACGAACCAAAGCGGGTCTTCCCTCGCGTACGCTGCCTGTGTGGGCCGTGACGCTAGGCAGTGTTGTTGTACAAAAACTGACGGAGTGAAAATGCGAATTTCGAAGTTGCAGAGCGCGGTGTTCCTTTCGTTGTTGGTTGGCGGCGCAGTCGTCGGTGCGGGCTGCTCGTCGGGTTCCGATGCAACGCCTCCGGGGACCGGCGGCACGAGCAGCACCACGGGTGGCTCCAGCGCGCAAGGCGGCTCCGTTGCGCAAGGCGGCTCCGTTGCGCAGGGCGGCTCTGTCGCGCAGGGCGGCTCCACGCCGATCGCCGGCAGCGGCGGCACGGGTGGCTCCACGGGCCCGAGCGTCTGTGACGGCGCTGGTACCCGCACCTTCACGGCAGACGCCGGCGCTTTCGTCGACGACTTCGAGAGCGGCAAGATCGCCGACGGTTGGTACGCGTTCAACGATCTCGGCCCGAAGGGCGCCGATCCGACGGACAGCACGTTCAAGATCATGCTGCAAGCCGGCGGCGCTCCGACCACCCCGGTCACGGCACACTCTGGCCGCTACACGGGCACCGGCGCCAACGTTCCGACCGCAGCTCCGGGCTTCGGCGTCGGCCTCCAATACAATGTCGTCGTCGACAAGACCGCCGGCATCTTCTGCGCTGACGTGAGCGCGTTCGACGGCGTCGCGTTCTGGGCCAAGGGTGGCACGGCCAGCAGCATCACCACGAACTTCATCGTGCCCTCGCAAAACGCGGTGGCGGACGGCGGCGACTGCGATTCGAGCATTGCGGGCCATTGCTACAACCATCCGCAGGTCAAGATCACGCTCACCACGGACTGGCAGCAGTACTCGGTCAAGTTTGCTGAGGCCAAGGGCGCAGGCGCCACCTCTGCCAAGGTCGTCAACAACCGCATTCAGGGTCTGCTCTGGCTCAGCGGCGACAAGGACTGGGATTTCTCGCTCGACGAGATCCAGTTCTACAAGGGCACCGCATCGACGGGCCCGGTCGCACCGGCGGCTGGCGGTGCGTCCAGCGGCGGCAGCGGCGGCGCGGCCAGCGGTGGCAGCGGCGGCGCAGCGAGCGGCGGCACCGGCGGCGCTTGAGTTCGGATGAGTGAAGAACCACGCGTCGTTTCCTACGACGCGTGAGTTCGGCGAGCGACGGCTCACTTCGGTGAGCCGTCGTCGTTTTGTGGATGGTCAGCGGCGGAAAATTACGTCCGCATCACGATGAAGCGAGGGACGGATCATGTCGATGCAAACGATTCAGGGAGCGTGTGTGGTTGGCTACTCGCCGCGACGGGCGCGGGCTGCAGCGCGAGCAGTACGGATACCTCGAGCCCGTCCCATGGCGGCTCGAGCAGCTCGCAAGGTGGCGGGAGTAGCGGTGGCAGTACGGCCAACGGCGGCACCGGCCTCGTCGGCAATGGGGGCACGAGCGACGGTGGAACGAGCCCCATTGCAGGCTCGGGCGGCAACGTCGCGAACGGCGGCGCAGCGAACGGCGGCGCGCCGGCCGGTGGCACGAGCAGCGGTGGAACGACTGCTTCGGGCGGCTCGGGGGTCGCCGGCTCCGGCGGTGCGAATCCAGGAGGCAGCGTGTGCGGCGGCGCCGGCACGCGCGTGTTCACGGCCGATGCAGCCGGCGCGTTCGTGGATGATTTCGAGAGCGGCAAAATCGCCGACGGTTGGTACGCATTCAACGACCTAGGGACCAAGGGCGCCGACGCGAGCGACGGCATGTTCAAGATCATGCTCCAAGCCGGCGGCGCGCCAACGACGCCGGTGACCGCCAATTCCGGCCACTACGCGGGTACGGGCGCCAACGCCCCCACCGCGGGCGGCTTCGGCGTCGGCCTCCAGTACAACATCGTCGTGGACAAGGCGAACGGCATCTACTGCGGCGATCTCAGCGCGTTCGATGGTGTCTCCTTCTGGGCCAAGGGCAAAGCCGCCAGCACGATCACCACCAACTTCATCGTGCCCTCGCAAAACGCCGTCGCGGACGGCGGCGACTGCGACACGACGTCCACGAGCGGTTGCTACAACCACCCGCAGGTCAAGCTCACGCTCACCACTGATTGGCAGCAATACGCCGTGCCATTCGCGGACGCCAAAGGTGCAGGCCCCACGGCGGCCAAAGTCGTGAACAATCTGGTTCAGGGCCTGCTTTGGCTCAGCGGCGACAAAGACTGGGATTTCTCACTCGACGAGATCGCCTTCTACAAGGGCACCGCGCCCAAGGGTCCCGTCGCGCCGAAATAGCGCGCCATGTAGTTCAGAAGCCAGCTCACTCGTGAGATGGCTTCGTCGCGCCTGGGGCGAGGCCAAACGTCGTGGCGCCGTCGATGTGTTTGCCCGCGATGAAGCCGTCCATAATTGGTTTGAGTTCGTTCTCGAACACTTCCCCGCCCCAAAAATAGCGCAATTTGCCGGTTCCATCGAACAGGAACGTGGCTGGGATCATGCCGGGCCAGCGCGGCGTGAGCGCGGCTTTGAAATCCGAAAGCGGCGGAGCGGCAGCCAAGCCGGGGAGCGTGATGTGTAACGAATCGAGCAAAGCGCGAGCTTGCGGCATGGCCTCGGGTTCGTCGACCGTGACGAGCCAAATCTCGATCCCATGCGACTTCAGCCGGCTAGACACGGCTTGCAACATCGGTAGCTCGTGTTCACACGAGCCACACCAGCTCGCGTAGGCATTCACCAGCACGCCCTTCAGCCCACTCTTCCGAATGCGCGCGAGGAGCGCCGGGCCGTCGACGGTTGGAAAAGCTGCGGTCGGCAACGCCGCTGGGGGCGCGGCGCTGGGCGCCGTAGCACCGTCGGCACCGGACACGCCACTGTCGCTCGGCACCGATTCGGCGAGTGGACCCACGTTGCCGGTATTTACTTCCGTGGCCGCCGAAGGCAGCGCCGCCGCCGAAGGCCGAGGCTCGGCGCGGGAACACGAAAGCAACCAGCACAAGGAGAACGCGGAGAGGCCGCTAACGCTGCGCATCGCGAAGCGTTTTAGCACGCTCAAAGCCAGAGGATGTCTGGCACCAAACTCTCGGCTTCTTCGATCACGCGCGCGAGGCCAGCCTGGCTCAAATTGAGCGTATTGCAGCTCACTTCGAGGTCGAACTCATCGACCGTATCGCCCGTCATCAGCACTCCCTGCGGGTCGACCGGCCCCACCACGCTCGCCCCGAAGCGCTCACTCAGCCGATCGGCGATGTTGATGGCGGCGGCGATCTGCGAGGTCTCGCCCGTGTGCAAATGGTGGTGATGGCCCACGATTTCTTGGATATCGCGAGGCAGTTGCCAGAGCTCGGTGATGGTCTTCGAGGCGCGTTCGTGAATCGCGTCGATGTCGCGCCAGAGCTGGTTGAGCGGGGGGCTGCCTTCGGCCTCGATGTGCGAAACGGCAAACAGCAGCCCCGCAAAACCGATGTCGTGCAGCAGGCCGCACAAGAACGCGTTCTCCTCTTCGACGCGCGCGTGGCGGCACACGATGCGCGCGATGTATGCCGTCACCGTGCTGTGGCGGCGGATCTGCTCGATGGTTTCACTGTACTCGGGCAAACTGAACACGCCCTGATGCAGCGCGGTCTCGAACACCAAATCGCGCACGGTGCGAAAGCCCAAGCGAATCACCGCCTCCTTCAAGGTGCGGATGCGCGTTCGGCCGGCGTACAGCGGCGAGCCAATCAGCCGCAAGACGCCGCCAGCGAGCATCTCGTCCTGCTCGAGCAAGCGCACCACGCGCTCGGCCGTCGCATCGTCGCGGCCAGAGATCGACATCAGCTCGAGCGCCACGCCGGGCAGCGGCGGCGGTCGATACTCGGGATCGTTGAACGTCTCGATCAGCTCGGCGCCGAGGGTCGCGGTGATGAGTGAGGCAGCCATGAGTCGGGTGGGGAAATGCCCGCAGCTGGAAATGATGCACCCGCGCGCCGCCCGGCGCGACTGCCTGATTAGGAAAGCAGCGCGAGCAGGTCTTCCCGGGTGATGCCTGCCGCATCGCCGGATCCCTCGAGGGCGGCGTCCGCCAGCGCGCGCTTCTTGGCTTGGAGGGCCAAAATGCCCTCTTCTACCGTGTCTTTCGCGATCAGCCGGTAGACCAAAACGGGTCGTTCTTGGCCGATACGGTGGGCGCGGTCGGCCGCCTGGTCTTCCGCGGCTGGATTCCACCACGGGTCGAGCAAGAAGACGTGATCGGCGGCCGTCAGGTTGAGGCCGGTGCCGCCCGCTTTCAGCGAGGTGAGCATGACGGGCGGACCCGAGTCACTCTGAAACTCTTCGACGACCGCGGCGCGATCGCGCGTTCTGCCATCAAGCCGGACGCAGCGCAGGCCCGCGCGCTCCAAATGCGGCTCCACCAAATCCAACAGGCTCGTCCATTGCGAGAAGACGAGCGCCTTGTGGCCTTCGGCGGCAACCTGCTCGAGGCTCTCTAGCAGGGCTTCGATTTTGCTCGAGGTCTCGGCGCTCTGCCCTGGGACGAGCGAGGGATGACAGGCGGCTTGGCGCAAGCGAAGCAGCGCTTCGAGCGCCTGCAGTACGTTGCCACCACGCTGCAGCTTCTCGAGCACGTCACGCTGAGTGGCGGCGCGCACCGCGGTGTACAGCTCGCGTTCGCTCGGATCGAGCTCGACTTCGAGCACCATATCCGTGCGCGGCGGCAACTCGGGCGCGACCTCGCGCTTCAAACGGCGCAAGATGAAGGGCTTCGTCTTTTCGCGCAGCTCGGCGAGCTTCTTCTTGTTGCCTTGCTCGATCGGCAAACTGTAGCGGTCGCGAAATTGCGAGCGGCCCGAGAGCAACCCGCGATGCGAGAAGTGGAACATGCTCCACAACTCTTCCAGGCGATTTTCGAGCGGTGTACCGCTGAGTGCGACCGGAAAATTCGTCTTCAGCGCGTAAGCCGCGCGTGAAACTTGGCTATCCGGGTTCTTGATCGCCTGCGCTTCGTCCAGCACCAGGGTGTCCCAGGTTTCGGCGGCCAAACGCTCGGCATCGAGCCGCAAAATGGCGTAGGTGGTGATCGTCAGATCCGCCTTGGGGTCGAGCTCACGGCGCGGGCCCTGGTAAATCGCGAGCTTCAGCGCGGGGCGGAAGCGGCGCGCCTCCGCTTCCCAGTTGTGCACGACGCTCTTCGGGCAAACGATCAGCGTTCGGCCCGTGACGGCACACAGTGTCTGCAGGGTTTTGCCGAGACCCATGTCATCGGCGAGCACGGCGCCGAGCCCGGCCTCACGCAAGAAGCACAACCAATCGACGCCCACGCGCTGATAGGCGCGCAACGTGGCGGTGAGATCTTTGGGCAGAGTCGCCTGCGGCAAGCTCTCGAAGCCGTGGATCAGAGGCGCGAGTTTATCGAAGGAGGGCGGGCGCGGCTGATTCAGATCGTCACACAGCGCAGACAGCGCCGGGATCGAGACACGGGCCACGCGCCCCTCGGCGTCGCGAGCGGTGAGCAGATCGGCCACGCGATCGCCGAATTTCTCGAGCCAATCGCGGGGGAGCGGCGCCCAACCCCCGCCGTCGAGCGGCACCAACGAGAGGCCATCTTGCCAAGCGCGAAGCACCGCTTCGGCGCTGGCTTTGCCGCGGCGCACGCCTTCGGGGCCGCTGCCGGTGTGTTCGCCGGGCACCTCGAACTCGATGCTGAGCGTGTCGCCCGCGACGTTGATGCGCGCTTCGACTGGAGTGGACCGCACCAACATGGTGCTCGGTTCGCCCCCCATGCGGATCTGGAATTGCCGCAATTTCTCGGCAAATTTATTGGCTTCCTGACCGTCGAAATCGACGCGGCGCCCAGGTACCAAAAAGAGCTCGTCCCGCAAGCGCTCGACCAGGCGCCGCTCGGCGATCTCGTCACGCTCGGGCACGTCACCCTGGATGTGCACGAGCCGTCCGGCTTCGATGCGCGCGCAGGGCGGCTCGCCGTAGACGACCATCGGCACCACGCTGAGCGTGTGCGAGGCGTGGCTGAGCTCGAACGCCATGCGCGGCGGCATGCGTTTGCGGCCCTTCTTCGGCACGCGCGAAGACTCAATCGAGACTTTGATCTTGGTTTCGATCTCGGGCAGCACTTTCGTGCAAAGTTCCCCGATTTCGCTCTGCGGAAAGCGACGCCGGAGCGGCAATCGCTCGAGCTTCAACCCGGTGAGATCGCTCAAGCCGAGCGGGCGCAGCGTGTCACCCACGCGGCCGAGACCGAGCTCGACCACTTCGGTCAAATCAGGGCTGCGTTCGACGGACAGCACGATTTCTTCGCCGTCGTCGAAAACGCGACCGGCTGGCATGAGCAGCTCGGGCGAAGTCTTGATCGGCTTGCCTTCGAACTCGACGCGCGCAGAAGTCCCGAACGCTTCGAGCAGGCTCTGCCAAAC
>Ga0207687_10002357_pt1 | contig 12838 bp, 5 predicted proteins | sample KBSM54metaG_FD_184399 | JGI IMG/M metagenome (GOLD analysis project Ga0207687, IMG submission 184399) | Miscanthus rhizosphere microbial communities from Kellogg Biological Station, Michigan, USA - KBS M5-4 metaG (SPAdes) (version 2) | ecosystem: Host-associated > Plants > Roots > Rhizosphere >...
GAGATTGTGCCATTAGAATCCTCTCTACTTCGCTGGGTCAGCTACCGCCGGCGCATTTCCGCCGTCGCCGGTGCCCGCGGGTGGTCCGAAAAACAGCTTCTTGCCGTCCTTAAAAGTGACCTCACGAGAATGGCCCCAGTCGCTGCCATCGCGCGCGTGCCAACCAGTTACGGTGATCTCATCGCCCTGCTTGAGGGTCACGTCCTTCTTCCATCCCGTTCGATAAAGCACATTGGGAGGAAACCCTTCCAGCTTCCAGTTGCTTATCTTGCCAGAAGCATCCTTGACATCCAGGTAGAAGAAACTATGCGGATTGGTCCACTCCACCTTGGTGACAATACCCGTCAAAGTGATCGGCTTGTTCGCGTCGTACTCTGCGCCAAAAGAGTGATGGGCGGAGGCGGAGACACCCGCCGCGAGTAATAAAACGAAGGGCGCAAAGGGCAGATTCCTGGCTTTCTTCATGTGCGAAGGATAGAACCTCTTGGCAGGCGGGGTCAATGCCATGTTCAACCTATTGAACACGGCCGGACGTCTTATGCGAATCTGAGGAGTGGCGCCAACGAACTCTCTGGAACGGGCCCTGGTGCTGCTAAAGGTGATCGAGCAAACACCCGGTGGATTGAAGAACGCCGACATTAGCCGGCAGTTGAAGATTCCCAAGAGCACTTGCACGTACATAGTCAGCCGGCTGGAGCGTGAGGGCTACTTGATCCAGGACCCCGTCTCGAAGCGATACAAGATCGGTTTGACGCCCATCGCTTTGGCGCACGCCGCGCTCCGCGAGGTCGGAATTCGGACCGTGGCTGAGCCGGCGCTCTATAAACTGACCAGCCAGACCGGTTTGTCCGCGGGCATAGGTGTTTTGCAAAGAGGGCGAGTCCTGCTGGTGGATCGCGTCGAAGGTCCGCGGTTTGTCGATAGGGCCATAGAGGCTGCCGCTGGGCGAATATCCTACCGGGTTCGGGCGCAACGGGATATCGGGCGCGTATTGCCGGCGCACTCGACCGCGCTTGGAAAAGTCCTTTTGGCTTTTTTGCCCAGGCAGCAAGCGATGGATCTGGTGGCAAAGTATGGACTCGCCCGGAGCACCGCGACGACCATCGTCTCCAAGAAACGGTTAGTAGCCGAGTTGGATCTAGTCCGGAAACAAAAATACGCCATCGCGGATGGAGAAGTTTACTCTGATCTTCGAGCGCTGAGTGTTCCAATCGTCGACGGCGAGGGCGAAGTTCGGGCCGCAGTGTCCGTCAATGGGAACCCCAACGAACCTGTGTGGGACGATTTGGCGAAACTCGTCAGAACGGTGGAGGAAGCGGCCCGAGACATCTCCCGTCGCGCGCGGATTTTGGCGCAAACCGCAGGCTAAGACCTCCGCCAAAGTGACGATTGGCGGTCACTCTGTAGTCACACTTCCGTAATTACTAGATCTCATCAATGGTTGTTCGTTATCTGTCATACGAGCTAGGCGAAGGAAAGGGGAATACGCTCTGGCAATACACGTGCTTCATCCACAGCTGGCAGCACATAACTCCAACTGTCGCCGTATACCGAGGAGCAGAAAATGCGTGGCTGGATGATACTTTTTGCACTGATGACCGTGGCTGCGGCGGGCATGACTTTTAGCGAAACTCCTACGGTGGCGTCTGCTAAAGGCGCTAGCGTTCTATTCGGTACCCTTTTCGTGCTAAGTTTGGTGGCCCAAGCGATACGAGGCCGGGCCGAGTGAGTCGGGGACTCCATCACCCTTTCCGAAAGAAAACATCGAATCGAACTGTTCTGGCCTTCTTCCCGGCGGAGGAAGATCAGACCGCGGAAATTCGCCGCGTGGCCCATTCCGCGGGAGTTGGACACGTGCGGTTGGTGCGGGGACCAGGCGACTCGCGAGCAGAGGTCCAGCCGCATGCCGGGCTTGTCCTGGAAGGCGAACGCCTCTTACTGGCGGAGGTCCGGCCCGAGCAATCGCTCGCACTGGTTCAAGCCTTACGGCAAGTAGGCCACACCGCCGTTTTTGTCCTGCCTGAACAGGTTTTCCTGGAGAGTCCCGTTCCGCCATGCTTTGATGAAGCCGCTGCGGAAACGGCCGCCAGTACTTCCTTTCTCAGCCTCCGCGAGAGCCAGCGGCTTATCGAGTCTGCGCACACCGACCTCAGTGAAGCTCTGGGGCTCGGACATACTCCGGCTCCAGCGGCTGCCTGGTTCTTGGATAACGCGTATTTGATTCGGTCCCATCTGCGCGAGATCCGTACGGATCTTCCGCGCGAGTACCGCAGAATGCTGTCGGACGCGGGACTTGCCTCCATCCGGCCGCGGGCGTATCGCCTGGCACAGGACCTAGTTCGGCGCAGCTTGGCGTCTTTGAATGAGTCCACGATCATTGCGTACCTTCAGAAGGTTCAGATCACCGAACCCTTGCGCATCGCGGAGCTGTGGTCCTTCCCGCTATTCCTGCGGATGGCGATCATCGAGCACTTGGCGGCATTGGCGACGAGCGTCGCGGGCTCGCAGCGGTGCCGGGAAGCGGCCCAGCTATGGGCCGACCGTCTTACCTCAGCGTCACGCCGCGGAAACGACGAATTCAATCGGATGCTGGCCCGGATGGAATCCGAGGGATACGTTCGCGCGCATCACTTTTTGATGGTGCTTGCCGAACAGCTTCAGGGTGAAGAAAACAGTTTCGCCAGTGTGCAGCATTGGATTGAGGAACGCCTCCAGCAACCGCTCACGGAAGTGGTTCGAGCCGAACACGCGCGGGAGGCAGCCGAGAGCGTCGCGACGGCGCAGGCCTTTGGCAGCCTTCGTCTTCTCTCTCAACTCGATTTCACGGCCATCTTCGAGGCGGCCAGCCTGGTGGAAGCTGAACTGCGGCGCGATCCGGCCGCCATCTATCCCCACAGCGACTTTGCCACGCGCGATCGCTGCCGCCGGATCGTGGAGCAGACTGCAAGAACCAGTGGAAAGGAAGAAATCGAGATAGCCCGCTTGGCAATCGCCACTGCCAACGCCGCGGAAGACCCATCTTATCGGCATGTCACCCACTATTTGCTGGCCGAAGGACTTTCGCAGTTGGAGCACGGCGCCGGCGCCCGCCCTCGCCTTCAGACTCGCTTTCACCGATCGGTTCGCAGGCACGCGACCGGTGTATATCTGGGCGGTATCACCGCGCTGACTGCTTGTTTCGCGGCCATGACGGTGGCCTTCGCGGGCGAAGTGGGAATCGTTCAGCACTCGGTTCTGGCGATCCTAGCCGTGCTCGCACTATTCCCGCTCAGCGAGCTCTCCATTCAAATCGTGAACGCGCTGGTCATTTCGTTATTTCCGCCGGCCACTCTTCCCAAGATGAATTACAAAGAGGGGATCCCACCGGACCGCGCCACGTTGGTCGTTGTTCCGATGATGCTCTCGAGCGAGACCGTGGTCAAGGGTGAGATCCGCAAGCTGGAAGTGCGTTTTCTCGCCAATCCAGAGACGAACCTCTCATATGCGTTGTTCTCGGATTTCACCGACGCCCCGGAAATATCCGTGCCCGGAGACGCCGCCCTGTTCAAGATCGCGCACGACGGTATCGCCAGTCTGAACGCGCACTATCCGGGCGACCGTTTCCTCCTGTTTCATCGCCCGCGAGTGTGGTCCGAGAGCCAGCAATCCTGGATTGGCCGGGAACGTAAGCGCGGCAAGATCGAAGACCTGAACGATTTCTTGGCGGGGCAGGGCGCTCCGGAAATTCTGCAGCTGGGGCGCCTTCCCGGGAAGATCCGATACGTCATCACTCTGGATGCCGATACGCAATTGCCGCCCGCAACCGCGCGCCGGATGGTCGAAACCATTTCTCATCCCCTGAACGAAGTCTCTTTGGACCCGGAAACGCGCGTGAGGTGGAAGGGCTATTCCATCATCCAGCCGCGCGTGAGCGTGTCTTTGCCTGGCGCAACCGCGACACGATTCACCCAGATCATGTCGGACGCCGCCGGCACGGATCCGTATTGCCGGGCGGTATCCGACGTCCAGCAAGACCTGTTCAACGAAGGTATCTTTCACGGCAAGGCCATCTACGACCTGCAGGCGTTCCGGACCGTGTTCGCGAACCGCTTTCCGGCGGAAACTCTGCTCAGTCACGATTTGATCGAGGGCGCGTACGCCGGCGTCGCCATGGCTACGGACATCGAGCTTCTGGAAAATGTTCCCCTCGACTATTCGAGTTTCGTTCGGCGTCAACACCGTTGGATTCGCGGCGATTGGCAGATCGCACCGTGGATTTTCGGGAAGGTGCCTGCTCCCAATGGGTCCGAACGCAATCCTCTTAGGCTCATTCACCGCTGGCGGATTCTCGACAATCTGCGGCGCAGCTTGGTTCCGGTGGCGTCCCTGCTGCTTCTACTGGTCGGCTGGCTGTTTTCCCGGGTACCAGGGATCTTCAGCCTGGTGGTTGCCCTGGCGGTAGCGATACCCGCTTTCGCTCCATTACTCGACCGTTGGGCGCGCCATCTGCATGGTTCGGTCAGTGGTTGGAGAGGCGCTGCCGATGAGTTTTTGCGAGCTAGTTTACTGGCCGCGTTCCTGCCGCACCAAGCGTGGATTTCCGCCGATGCGATCGTTCGCGCCTGGTACCGCAGCCACGTCAGCCGCCGCCATATGCTGGAGTGGCAGACGGCCGAGGCCGCCGAGGCGTACTCGGATCACCATAGCAACACCACACAACGCCAAATGTTGATGGTGTCGGGCGCGTCCTTAATATTGACGTTGATACTTATGGCACGGGGGGCTTTCGCTCCCTCTGCCGGATTCCTGGTGTTGTGGGCTTTGTCGCCGCTGGTATTGAAGTGGTTCAGTCAGCCCCCCCGGCTCCCCGCTGCGCAGCAAATCTCCGCAAGACAGGCCGCCTATCTGCGCGGTCAGGCACGCCGTACCTGGCGCTATTTCGATGATCTGGTGGGTCCCGATTCGAACTGGTTGCCGCCCGATAATTCCCAGCTTGCGCTGCGAGTGGAAGTGGCGAACCGTACATCGCCGACCAATATTGGCATGTGGCTAACCGCGGCCCTGGCTGCGCGCGATTTTGGTTATCTGACAGCCGATGAGCTATGCCGGCGTTGCTCCGCTACGCTTGCGACCATTGAACAGCTCGAGCGCTACGAGGGGCATCTGCTCAATTGGTACAACACCACGACGCGTGAGCCGCTGTCGCCGAAATATGTGTCTTCGGTCGATAGCGGGAATCTGCTGGCCAGCCTGTGGGTTTTCGAACAGGGATGCAAGGAGGCAGTTCGGGCGCCGCTTGTGGGAACCGAAAGTCTGCGCGCGCTGGCCGATACCGCGGCAATCCTGGCTCAAGTAAGCGGAGAGGATCCTTCCCTTTCGGTACCCTTGCGCGCCGTGCGGCGCCTGCTGCGTGGAGACCTGGCACAGCACGAATTCATCGCGCGCCTGCGCATGACAGCCTTGGCCGCTGCCCAATTGCAAGAGGTCCGCCAGTGGCAGACCGCACCTGCGGACGAACCCGCTTACTGGGCGTCGTCGCTGGCGCGCGAGGCGGTTTCCTGGTCGGCCACAGTCAATCGATATCTGTTGTGGATGGAGACGCTATCACGGCCTCCCAATTCATTTCTCCATTCGTTGAGCGAAGAGCTGGTGGATTTAAGACGTCAGGCGGTGCAGGACATCCCGTCTTTGCAGACGCTCGCCGAAATCGGATCCGCCCCGACGGAAACGATCCTCATGCGGCGCGGCGTTCCGGGTCTGCGGCCCGAAGCCGCGGCGTGGCTGGATCAAGTGGATCACGAATACAGAGAGGCCAGAAAAAACGCCGCGGAAACACTCAGGCAGTTCGAGACACTCGCCGCGGGCGTTCACGGGCTAGCAGAAGGCATCAATATGCGGTTCTTGTACGACGAGCGCCGCCGCTTGTTCGCCGTCGGATACGTGGTCGGCGGGCCGCTGGAGTTCACCAGTCACTACGACTTGCTCGCCAGCGAGAGCCGGCTCGCCAGTCTGGTGGCGATCGCTAAGAACGATGTGCCGGTAGAGCACTGGTTCACGCTTCGTAGGCCGCGCGGGACGGGTGCGCATTGGGAGACGCTTCTGTCATGGAGCGGAACCATGTTCGAGTACTTGATGCCGCTCCTGTTCATGCGCACGTATCAAAGCTCATTGCTCGATCAAGCGTGCCGCAATGCCGTGGCCAGGCAGATCGATTACGGGCGCGAAAAGCAAGTGCCCTGGGGGATATCGGAAGCGGCCTACAGCGCGCTGGACGCCCATCAGATCTATCAATACCGGGCATTCGGGGTTCCCGATCTGGCTATCCAACCGGATGTGGATGAGGACCCGGTGGTGGCGCCCTATGCTTCCATGCTTGCGCTCATGATTGATCCAGAGAGTGCGATTCCGAACCTCCAGCAACTCGACCAACTGGGCTTAGACGGCCCGATGGGCTTCTACGAGTCGATTGACTTCTCCCGTGACTCTAAGAGAGATGGCACCCCGGGCGTGGTCATCTACGCCTATATGGCCCATCACCAGGGAATGAGTCTGGTGGCCATCGGCAATGTGCTGCATCAGGGCGCGATGCAGCGCAGGTTCCATGCGGATCCCCGTGTTCGCGCCGTGGAGTCGCTTCTGTTTGAGCGGATCCCCATAAGCAAGCCGATTCGGGGCGAAGTGCACACTAAGCTTGCCGTTGCGCACGCATCCGTTGGGGAAGACGCCGGAGATGTTACCTTCAGCAAGGAAACACCGGTCCCCAGAATCCACCTGTACGGGAACGGCAGATATGCGTTGATGGTCTCAAACTCCGGCGCGGGCTATAGCCGCTGGAACCAGTTCGACATCACCCGCTGGCGTTCGGATCCCACGCTCGATGAATGGGGAAGCTATCTCTATCTTCGCGATGTGCGAACCGGTACTTCCTGGTCGGCCACGCCCCAGCCCTTAAACGGAACACTGGGAAAAAGTTCGGTGACGTTCTCAGAGGATCGAGCGGATTTTTGCCGAACGGTGCTAGGTATCGAAACGGTCATGAGCGTCACGGTGTCACCGGAGGACGATGTCGAGCTGCGGCGGCTTACCATCGTCAATCGTAGCGTTCGTTCGCGGCTGATAGAGATCACTAGCTATATGGAGTTGGTCCTGGCGCCGGAGGCCGCCGATTCCGCTCATCCGGCCTTTAGCAAGATGTTCGTGGAAACGAGTCAGGAGGACAATGTTCTTCTTGCCCGCCGCCGGCCGCGCTCGGCGGATGATCCCCCGATTTGGATTGCACACCTCCTGGTAGGTGCAAGCGGCATGCTCAAGTATGAAACGGATCGGGCTGAGTTTCTGGGCCGGGGAAACAGTGTCCACGCTCCGGCTGCACTCGGGCGCGAGCTGACTGGATCCGAGGGCGCCGTCCTCGATCCCGTCTTCGGGATTCGCTGCCGCGAGACTCTGGATCCCCGTCAGCGGCAGGAGCTGGTTTTCCTGACCATGGCCGCGGACTCGCGGGAGGCTCTCATGGCCCTGGTGGCGAAGTATCGCCGCAAGGAATCGGTCACACGGGCGTTCGAATTGGCGTGGACCCACGCCCAGCTTCAGTTCCGATTCCTGCAAATCGGATCAAGTGCCGCTCAAGGTTATCAGGAGTTGGCGGGCTACCTGCTTTATCCGAATGCGCGGATGCGGCCGTCGCCTGGACGCCTGGGGCTGAATCGGCTGGGACAATCCGCACTATGGACGTACGGCATTTCAGGCGATCTGCCTCTCGTAACGGTGACGATTGCGGATTCCTTTAACCTCAGTCTGATTCGGGAACTGCTTCTGGCGCACACCTACTGGCGCTTGCGCGGCTTCCACGCCGATTTCGTCATCCTGAATCAGGAACCTGCCAGTTACGATCGGCCTCTGCATTTCCAGCTGCAACGCCAGATTGACGCCTACGCTCGCGAAGCCAGTGGGAATCGTGCGGGCGGCGTCTACCTGCTGGACTGGCATTTGGTTCCCGAGGATCATCGGAATTTGCTGCTGGCCGCTTCGCATGCCGTGCTCAGCGGCAATCGCGGCTCCTTGCAGCGTCAACTCTCAGGTACCGAAACGCTCTCCCCGGTCAGACCTTTTGTGCCTTTGGCGGCGCAGACAGAGGAGCCCTCTTCGCAACTGCCGTTTCTCGAGCTTCCGTACTTCAACGGATTAGGCGGCTTCACGGCGGATGGGCGCGAGTACGCCATTTACTTGGCCCCGGACACAATGACCCCAGCGCCCTGGATCAATGTCATGGCGAATCCGGGATTCGGCACTCTGGTGAGCGAAACCGGATTGGGGTTCACTTGGTGCGGGAACAGTCAACAGAATCGCCTGACGCCATGGACGAACGATCCTGTAAGCAATCCGCCGCCCGAAGCTGTTTATATTCGAGATGACCAATCCGGCGCGCGCTGGACGCCCACTGCGGCGCCCATTCGCGAACGCGACGCGTATCGCGCGCGGCACGGCCAGGGTTACACGGTATTCGAACATAATAGTCATGCAATTGCTCAGGAGATGACCGTATTCGTCCCGGTCACCCCAACTGGCGGGGGCGACCCCGTGAAAATCTGCCGTTTGCGCTTGCGCAATGAATCGACCCGGCGCAGGCAGCTCAGCGTAACGTACTCCGCCGAATGGACCTTGGGGGCGACTCGGGAAGACCAGCAACTCCACGTGCAAACCGCCTTCGATCAGGAATCCGGCGCACTGTTGGCGCGCCAGAGCTGGCGTGAAAACTATGCGACCTCCGTGGCGTTTGCGGCGGCGGCCCCTCGAGCCGCGTCTTACTCCGGCGATCGCACGCAATTCCTGGGTCGAAATCGTTCCCGCGCAAATCCGGCGGCGCTCGATTACGTGACGCTCGACAACCGGGGCGGGGCGGGGATGGACCCGATAGCCGCTCTGCAGGTCCCTGTGATCATCGAGCCAGGGCAGACTATCGAAGTCATATTCCTGCTGGGCGAACATACCACCGTTGAAGGAGTCCGCGATTTGGTGCGCCGCTACTCGTCCGCCGAGAACGTGGAGCGCGCTTTGGCTGCGACCAGAAAGTGGTGGGACGAAAGGCTCGGAGCCATTCAGGTCCGCACCCCGTATCTGTCGACCGACTTTCTGATGAATCGTTGGCTGCTGTACCAGAGCCTGAGTTGCCGCTTTTGGGCGCGATCCGCGCTGTATCAGTCCGGCGGCGCCTTCGGGTTCCGCGATCAGTTGCAGGACGCGATGGCGTATCTATACTCGGCTCCGGAACTGGCGCACGCGCACATCCTCACTGCGGCATCGCGCCAATTTGCCGAGGGTGACGTACAGCATTGGTGGCACCCAGGTTCCGACCTTGGGGTCCGAACCCGCTGTTCGGACGATTTGTTGTGGCTTCCCTATGCAGTCGCACGCTATATCGAGATTACCGGGAACGATTCGATTTTGGATCAGCAAGTGCTGTTTCTTGAAGGCCCCATACTCGACGCACACGAGCAGGAACACATGTCGGCTCCCGCGGTTTCCGCAACCAGCGTTCCGCTTTGGGAGCATTGCATACGCGCTATCGAACACGCCTGGCGGCTTGGATCGCATGGGATCCCGCTAATCGGTAGCGGCGATTGGAACGACGGACTGAATCGCGTGGGTGCGGAAGGACGGGGAGAGAGCGTATGGCTGGGCTGGTTCTTCATCACCGTCTTACGCTCTTGCGCGGTGCTGGCCGACAAACGCGACCCCGAACGCGCTTTGCTCTGGCGGAAACGCGCGGATGAACTGGCGAGCGCGATCGAGCGTTCGTGCTGGGATGGCGAATGGTATTTGCGCGCGTTTTTCGACGACGGATCTCCAATGGGATCCCACAACAATCAGGAATTGCGCATCGATTCACTCCCGCAGTCTTGGTCGGTGCTCTCGGGATCGGCCGATCCCGCGCGTTCCTTGCAGGCCATGCAAGTAGCTACCCGCCAGCTTGTTCCCGAGGATGACCAGCTCGTACTCCTGTTTACGCCGCCCTTCGACCATTCGCAACCGCATCCCGGGTACATCATGGGTTACCCTCCAGGCGTGCGCGAGAACGGCGGACAGTACACTCACGGTTCCTTGTGGTTAGCCATGGCATGGGCCCGGCTAGGTAATGGCGAAGCAGCCGTTGATCTGCTTCAAATGATGAATCCGATCGAGCGAAGCCGCGATCTGGAGAGCGCCGCGCGTTACCGCGGTGAACCGTACGCCGTTGCGGCCGATGTCTCGTTTGCGCCTGGACGGGCAGGCCGCGCAGGATGGACCTGGTACACCGGATCGGCCTCCTGGATGTACCGTATCTGGCTGGAAGAAGTTCTTGGATTCCGTTTGCGTGGAGACCAGTTGCGAATCTGTCCTGCGATTCCTGCGGATTGGCCTGGATTCGAGCTGGTCTACAAATACCGGTCCACAAGCTATGAGATCACGGTAAAGCGGGAAGCCGGTTCGGCTCCACGAATGGATTTGGATGGCCGCCCGGTTGAAAGTTCCACCATCCGCTTAACGGACGATGGCGCCCGGCACCGCGTCACCGTTCGCCTGTCGCCCGAAGGACCAAGCCAATCCGCCCGGCAAGTCACCGAACAGCGCTCCGAACCTCGCTTGGTCCCACAGAGCTAGCTCCCGGACCGGCTTCGTGGATGATATTCCTTCTGTTATTCGGCGGGAGCAAACGCGAATCCCCAAGGTCGAAGTACAGAGCCAAACGAGGGGGCCGGCTTATGCTCTTCGGATCAGATCAAACCAGTTGAAATCGGAATTGTGAAAGTCGAGCGTCATGACGACTTCGAAGGTCGCAGGCGCAAGCAGGTACTCCAGCTTTTGCAGGTCGTGCCATTCCATCCAGGGCGCACCACCATCTGTCCGTTCACCCCACTTGGTTTCTGGCAAACGCCCTTCGCGCTCCCATCGGATCTTGGGATATGCCAGCTCGATCCACCTGCCGTTCACCGGAAGGTGAGGCAGGATCGCTTGTGCCTCCAGGCGCGTCAACTCGAGCGGGGCGTTGATCAAAGATCCGCAGCATAGGATCACGTCGAAGTCGTTTGGCAGTGAATCTAGCGAAGTCAGATCATCCATGTAGCAGAACGAAGCGTTGGGAATCCCCTTGAGCCCGCAAACGCGCTCGGCGAACTGGACATTGGACTCGATGATGTCCAAGAAGGTCACGCAAGCGCCATGTTGCGCAAAATGGATGGAATCGGGCGCTAGCCCACAACCAACATCAAGTATTCTTTTGCCGCGGAATGAATCCCGGTAGAGGGTTTGATACCATCCTCGAACGGAAAACGCCGGGCCTGTGGAACTGCCGCGATGTGCGAACTCCCATTTCTCGAGAAGCTCAGCATCACTTAGTTCCAGGAGATCCTTCGACATTCGGCGTTCGTTTTGGTCGAAGGGAACTTCCCCCCACTTCTTGCGCAAAACATCGAACGATTTTCGGAGCGTTGGATCATTGCGAAGATCCACGGGCCAGTATCCGTCGGCCTTTGTCCACGACGGATCGAAGTTTATTGACTCAGTAGCTTCCCCAAGAATTCCCATCAAACTTCTATCCCTCGATTGCGAATCGCCAGTTTTTGAGTATACAAGAACGGGCCTTTCCCTTGGTCGACTAAAGGAGTCGATCGCGATACCTGTCGACGCGGGATCTACGCTGTGGCGGTTTCGTGCTGCGTCAGGAACTCGGTGTACGGACCCTTAAAGTCTTCGATCGCATGATTGTCGAAATTCCAGATGCGAGTGGCGACTTCTTCCACCAGATCATGATCGTGGGTAACCAGCAGAACCGTGCCATCGTACTTTTGCAGCGCGATGTTCAGGGCGTTGATTGACTCCAGGTCCAGGTGATTCGTGGGCTCGTCCAGCATCAGGAAATTCGGCTTCTGGAGCATCAAGCGGCAGAATATGATGCGCGCGGCTTCTCCGCCCGAAAGAACTTCCGTACGTTTTGTCGCCTCATCTCCGCTAAATAACATCTGGCCGAGGAGACCGCGCAACTCTTGCTGTGAGGCGCCCGGATTGAATTCGTGCAACCACTCGATAATGGTCACGCCCGGCCGAATGGATTCTTTGTGATCCTGAGAGAAATATCCTACGGTAACTTCATGACCCCAAGTAACCGTACCGCCATCTACCAGGAACTGGCGATCCGGCGCATCCACATAACCGGTTGCATTGCGGAGGAGCGACTTCAGCATGGTCGTCTTCCCGGCGCCGTTACGTCCTAGAAGCCCAATTTTCTCGCCTCGGGCAACGGACGCGGTGAAGTTCTGAATCACCTTCAGGCCGTCGTAACTCTTTGAGAGTCCCTTGATCTCCAGCGGATGTCGCCCAGAGGGACGTTCGTTCTGGAACTTGATGAACGGGCGTTGAATGTTGGATCGCGCGAGATCCGAGGTTTGGAGGCGCTCCACTTCTTTTTTGCGCGAGGTCGTTTGCGCGGACCGGGTGCCGGCCGAAAACCTCTGGATGAATTCGTTCAACTGCGCGATTTTCTTCTCGCGTATGGCATTGCCGGCTTCCACTCGCGCGCGAATCTGAGTCTTCGCCAGAACCATTTCGTCATAGGCGCCGGTGTACGTAATGATGCTTTGGTAGTCGATATCGGCGGTGTGCGTGCAGACTTCGTTCAGGAAATGGCGATCGTGGGAGATAACCAATAGGCAGCCGGTATAAGCCAGCAGGTACCTTTGAAGCCAGTGCACTGAATCCAGATCCAGGTTGTTAGTGGGCTCGTCTAGGAGCAGCACCGTAGCGTTGCTGAACAGCGCTTGGGCCAGCAGAACGCGCACTTTCTGGCCGCTCTGCAGCTCAGACATCTTGCGCTCGTGTAGCTCTT
>Ga0207687_10002361_pt1 | contig 12830 bp, 12 predicted proteins | sample KBSM54metaG_FD_184399 | JGI IMG/M metagenome (GOLD analysis project Ga0207687, IMG submission 184399) | Miscanthus rhizosphere microbial communities from Kellogg Biological Station, Michigan, USA - KBS M5-4 metaG (SPAdes) (version 2) | ecosystem: Host-associated > Plants > Roots > Rhizosphere >...
TGGGCCTCGTCGGCCTGCCCAATGCCGGGAAGTCGTCGCTGTTCAACGCGGTGACGGGCGGGTCGGCGCCGGTCGCGGCCCACCCCTTCTCCACCACCGAGAGCACGGTGGGCGTGGCCGCGGTGCCCGATCCCCGGCTCACCGCGCTGGCTGCGATGAGCAGGTCCAAGAAGGTGGTGCCCGCCACCCTGGAGCTGGTCGACATCGCCGGGCTGGTGGCGGGGGCGTCCACGGGGGAGGGCCTGGGCAACCGCTTCCTGGCCGGGATCCGGGAGGTCGACGCCGTCGTCCTCGTGCTGCGGGCGTTCGAGGACGACAACGTGGTGGGCGGCACCGACCCGCTCGACGACCTGCACACGCTGGAGCTGGAGCTGGTGCTGGCCGACGTGGACTCCATCGAGTCGCAGCTGCCCAAGCGCCAGAAGATGGCCCGGGCCGACAAGTCCCTGGCGCCCGAGGTGGAGGCGATGGAGGCGGCGCTCGAGGTGCTGAGCGGCGGGACGCCGTTGTACCGGTCGAGCTTGTCGGCCGACCGGCGGGCGGCCCTGCGCACGACCTTCCTGCTCACCGACAAGCCCGTGCTGGCCATCGTCAACCTGAGCGAGGACCAGCTCGACGGCGCCGAGCGGCTGGTGAAGCCGGTGGCCGAGGAGTTGGGGGACGCGGCCGAGGTGCTCGGTGTGAGCGTGCAGCTGGAAGCGGAGTCGGCCCGCCTCGACCCCGCCGACCGGGCCGAGATGCTCGACGCCCTGGGCCTGGGCGAGGGCGCCCTGCCCCGCGTCATCCGGGCCGCCTACCACTTGCTCGGGCGGCGGACCTTCCTCACCACCGGCGACAAGGAGTCGCGGGCGTGGACGTTCCGGGCCGGGGCCAAGGCTCCGGAATGCGCCGGTGTCATCCACTCCGACCTGCAACGGGGCTTCATCCGGGCCGAGGTCATCCGGTGGGACGAGCTGCTCGAGCTGGGCTCGTGGAACAGGGCCAAGGAGGTCGGGAAGCTGCGGATCGAGGGGAAGGACTACGAGGTCGCCGACGGGGACACCCTCGAGATCCGGTTCAATGTCTGACGTCCGCGCCCCGGTCGCCGCTCCCGGTCACGCCCGCGGCCCGCGCCCCTGACGCCATGCCGACGACAGGGTGGTTGCTCCGGGATGGCGAGGTGCTGGCGGCGCTCGAGGTGGCGTCGACGTTCTCGGAGCGGTCGCGCGGGTTGCTGGGGCGGCCGGGGATCGCGGGCGCCCTGTTGCTGCGTCCGGCCCGGTCGGTGCACTCGATGGGCATGCAGTTCGCCATTGACGTGGCCTTTTGCGACCGGGAACTTATCGTCAGGCGGACGATATGTCTTCGCCCGGGACGGGTGACACGGCCGACGCTGCGGTCGGGGTGCGTGATCGAGGCCGAATCGGGGTCGTTCGATCGCTGGCGGCTGCGGCCGGGCGACCAGTTGGAGGTGCGTGAGGTCGAGGAGTGACCAGCGGCGGCGTCCTCGTCCTGGTGGGCACGCCGATCGGCAACCTCGGTGACCTGTCCCCCCGGGCGGTGGAGGTGCTGCGCACGGCCGACGTCATCGCCTGCGAGGACACCCGCCGCACCCGCCAGCTGCTGACCGCGGCTGACGTCCCGGCCCGGGGTCGGCTGATCGCGGTCCACGACCACAACGAGGCGGCCCAGGTCAGCGGCGTGCTGGCCCGACTGGCCGCCGGCCAGCAGGTGGCGGTGGTGACCGACGCCGGGATGCCGGGCGTCTCCGACCCCGGCGAGCGGCTGGTGGCGGCGGCGGTGGCGGCCGGTCACCGGGTCGACGTGGTGCCGGGGCCGTCCGCCGCGGTGGCGGCCCTGGTGGTGAGCGGCCTCTCCACCGGACGGTGGTGCTTCGAGGGCTTCCTCCCCCGGAAGGGCCGCGACCGCAACCGTCGCCTGGCCGACCTGGCGGCCGAGCGGCGGACGGCGGTGCTGTTCGAGTCGCCCCGTCGGGTGCGGGCAACCGTCGCCGACCTGGCCCGGGCGATGGGCGGCCAGCGCCGGGTGGCGATCGCCCGGGAGCTGACCAAGCACTTCGAGGAGGTCTGGCGGGGCACCCTGGCCGCCGCCGTCGAGCACCTGGCCGAGACCGAGCCGGTGGGCGAGTTCGTCCTGGTCGTCGAGGGCGCGCCCGACCGGGAGCCGGCCACCGAGGCCGACGTGGAGGAGGGCCTGCGCGTCCGGCTGGCCGCGGGCATGGCCGCGCGGGACGCGGTGGCGGAGGTGGCGGCCGAGCTCGCCCTCCCCAAACGCCGGGTGTACGACGCCGCCCTTCGCATCTCCCCAGGGCGATAACCCGGGCGGGAGTCGAGCACCCGGTCGGTAGATTGAGGTCGTGGCCACCCGCTTCTACCTGACGACGGCGATCAGCTACGTCAACGACGCGCCCCACATCGGACACTCCTACGAGGTCGTCATCGGCGACGCCGTCACCCGGTGGCACCGGCTGCTGGGCGACGACGTGCGCTTCGTCACCGGCACCGACGAGTACGGGCTGAAGAACAAGCAGGCGGCCGACGCCCAGGGCCTCGACCCCCAGACCCTGGCCGACACCAACAGCGCCCGCTTCCGGGCCGCGGCCGACCTGCTCGACGTCGCCTACGACGACTTCATCCGCACCACCGAGCCCCGGCACACGACCGCGGTGCAGAAGTTCCTCCAGGCCGTCTTCGATCACGGCGACATCGAGAAGGACACGTACGAGGGCCTCTATTGCGTGAGCTGCGAGGCCTATTACACCGAGGACGACCTGGTCGACGGAACCTGCCCCATCCACGGGCGGCCGGTGGAGCGGGTGAAGGAGGAGAACTGGTTCTTCCGGCTCTCCCGTTACCAGCAGCGGCTGCTCGACTGGTACGACGAGCACCCGGAGGCGATCGTCCCCGGCAGCCGTCGCAACGAGGTGCTCTCGTTCATCCGCGGCGGCCTGCGCGACATCTCCATCAGCCGCAGCGCGTTCCGGTGGGGCGTGCCCCTGCCGTGGGACCCCGACGCCGTGGCCTGGGTGTGGTTCGACGCCCTCCCCAACTACCTCACCGCCGCCGGCTACGGCCGTGACGACCCGTCCGAGTTCGAGTACTGGTGGCCGGTCGACGTCCACCTCATCGGCAAGGACATCATCCGCTTCCACGCCGTCTACTGGCCGGCCATGCTGATGGCGGCCGGGCTGGCCCCGCCCCGCCAGGTGGCGGCCCACGGTTGGCTGCTGCTGAGCGGCGAGAAGATCTCCAAGAGCAAGCTCAACCAGATCACGCCGGGCGAGATGGTGGAGGAGTACGGCGTCGACCCGGTGCGCTACCACCTGCTCCGGGAGATCCCGTTCGGTCCCGATGGCGACTTCTCCGGCGAGGGCCTCGTCGCCCGCTACAACTCCGACCTGGCCAACAACCTGGGCAACCTCCTGTCCCGGCTGGCGACGGTGGTGGGGAGCAAGTGCGGCGGCATCGGACCCGCCCCCCAGTCCGCCAGCCCGCTGGCGGCGGCGGCCGCGACGACGTACGAGGACGTGGCCGCGGCCTGGGACCGGCTGGCCCCGTCGGACGCGCTCGACGCCACCTGGCGGCTCATCCGGGAGACGAACTCCCACCTGGAGGTGGCCGAGCCCTGGAAAGCCGAGCCGGGCCCGGAGGTGGAGGCGGTGCTCGGCGACGCCCTGGAGGCGTTGCGCATCGTCACCGTCCTGGTGTCGCCCGCCATCCCCGCGGCCAGCGCCGAGATCTGGCGCCGGCTGGGCCTGCCCGGGTCGCCGGCCGACCTGCGCCTGCCGGAGGCGGCGGCGTGGGGTGGCTACCCGGGCGGGCTGCCGGTCGAGAAGGGCCCGCCGCTTTTCCCCCGGCGCAAGTAGCCGTCGGACCGCGATGTGGTGTGACAGCCATTGCCACTTGCAGTACGAGGGCGTCCCCGCCGACGCCATCGAGCGCGCCGTCGCCGCCGGTGTGGGCCGCATCATCTGCATCGGCACCGACGCGGAGCAGTCGGCGGCCGCCATCGCCATCGCCAGGAGCCATCCGGAGCGTGTGAGTGCAACCGTCGGTTTGCACCCGCACGACGCGAAAGACCAGGTGGACGGCATAATCGTGTTGCTCGACTCCCCGGAGGTGGTCGCGGTCGGCGAGTGCGGCCTCGATTACCACTACGACCACTCGCCCCGGCCGGTGCAGCGGGAGGTCTTCGCGGCCCAGATCGACCTGGCCGCCGAGAGAGGCCTGGCCCTGGTCGTCCACACCCGGGACGCATGGGACGACACGTTCGCCATCCTGGAGGCGGGACCGACCGTGCCCACCGTGTTCCACTGCTTCTCGGGCGGACCGGCCGAGGCCCGGCGCGCCCTCGATCTCGGCGCCTGGCTGTCGTTCAGCGGGATCGTCACCTTCAAGACGGCGGGCGACCTGCGGGCGGCGGCCGCCCTGGCCCCGCTCGACCGCCTCCTGGTGGAGACCGACGCGCCCTATCTGACGCCCGTTCCCTACCGCGGACGGCCCAACGAACCGTCGTACGTCCCCCTGGTGGGAGCGGCCGTCGCCGCGGCCCGGGGGGTCCCGATTGTGGACATCGAGCGGGCAACTTGGGCAAACGCTCGGGATGTCTTTGGGCATCCCCACGCAGAGTGAGCTTGCGACCGCAAAAACCCACCCAATAAGGTCCCGGGGTCGCCGCACGCACCTTCCGACGCAGCATCCGACCGGGCGAGCGCAGACACAAGAAGGACGGGGGGGGAACTGAGGACTACGCCGGACGGGGGCCTTGTACCTCCCGCGCAGATGTTCGCGCTCTGTGGCGTGATGATCGTCGTGGGCATCGTGTACATCCGTAACGCGCCGCAGCCGGCTCCGTCGGAGACGGTGACGGTCGCGGCCGCGCCCGCCATCGAGTTGGCGGCCGCGGTCGTGCCTCCGGTCAAGCTCGCGGCTGCGCCGTCGACGACCACCAAGGCCCGCTCGGTGTCGCTCGACGCCCAGGCCGAGGAGGCGGCGGCCCCGACCTCGGTCTCCGCCAAGTCCCCTGGCCTCGCCCCCACCGTCCCCACCTCGGCGCCGCCCACGACCACGGCCCGGGTCACGATCCCGGTGTCCAGTCCCACCACGGTCACGGTCGTCGTACCGGCGTCGGTCTCCGTGAGCACGGTCGCGCCCCCGACCCCGACCACGGTCCTCTCGATCACCCTGTCGGCCACCCCGCCGCCCACGGTCGTCGCCGGCGTCACCACCACGACGGTGGCCCCGCCTCCGACGACGGTCGCGTCCACCACCGCCAAGCTCTACGCCCACAACGACGCGGGCGTCGCCTCGTGGTTCAACGCGCCCGACAACACCTGCGCCCATCGCACCCTGCCGTTCGGCACCCTGGTGAAGGTCACCCGTCCCCGCACCGGCGCGGTCGCCTTCTGCCGGGTGAACGACCGGGGCCCGACGGTGGCCACCGGGCGCCTGATCGACCTGTCGATGGACACCTTCGCCAAGCTGGCCGCGCCCGAGGCGGGCCTGCTCGACGTCACCATCGAGTGGTAGGGGTCGCTCGCAGGCGATAGTTCTGGGCGTGACGCTGTCCCGCCCCGAGGTCCGCCGCCTGCTCGAGGAGAACGGGCTGCGCCCCAGCAGGGCCCGGGGCCAGAACTTCGTCGCCGACCCCAACACGGTGCGGCGCATCGCCCGCCTGGCGGCCGTCGGACCCGGCGACCGGGTCATCGAGATCGGCGCCGGGCTCGGTTCGCTGACCCTGGCCCTGGCCGAGACCGGCGCCCGGGTGACGGCGGTCGAAGTCGACCGGGGCCTGGTGCCGGTGCTGCGGAGGCTGGTCGAGCCGGTGGGGGTCACCGTGGTCGAGGCCGACGCCATGCGCCTCGACTGGGACGCCCTCCTGGGTGGGGGCCGGTGGGTGCTGGTGGCCAACCTGCCCTACAACGTGGCCACGCCCCTGGTGGCCGACCTCCTCGACCGGGTGCCGGCGATCTCCCGGATGCTGGTCATGGTGCAGCGGGAGGTGGCCGAGCGGCTGGCCGCCGTCGCCGGCGACGACGCCTACGGGGCGGTGTCGGTGAAGGTGGCCTACTGGGCCAGGGCGACGCTGGCCGGGCTGGTGCCGGCGAGCGTGTTCGTGCCCGTGCCCAAGGTGGAGTCGGCCCTGGTGCGGATCGAGCGGCGGGACGTCCCCGCGGTGGATCCCGACGTCGACCGGGAGCGCCTGTTCGGGCTGGTCAGCGCCGGTTTCGGGCAGCGCCGGAAGATGCTGCGGCGGTCACTCGGAGCCCTGGTGACGCCCGAGGCCTTCGCCGCCGCCGCCGTCGACCCGCAGGCGCGGCCCGAGGAGCTCGACGTGCTGGCGTGGGGCCGGTTGGCGGCCGCGGTGGCCGCCGGCGGTGAGCTCGGCAGCTGAGGCGGGACTCGGAGAGGTCGCTACTTGCCGGCGCGACGCTGCCAGCGGGTGGCCTTCAACATCTTCTTGTGCTTCTTCTTCCGCATGCGCTTGCGGCGCTTCTTGATGAGCGATCCCATGAGCGGGCGTCAGGCTAACGGACAACCCGCCCACCTGCGTAATTGTCGTACCCCCGAACTAATGTTCGTCTGGTGGGGATCGAAGGGAGCAGGCGATTGCGCTTCGACGGGCGGGCGCGTCGATGTCGCAGATCTCGGCTGCTCTCGGCCTGCGCAGCGGCGGCGGACGCCTCCACGAGTGGCTGCGGGGCGTACCGCCGCCGAACTGGACGAGGCGCCCCAATGCCAAGGACGACCTCCGCTTGCAGGCTGTCGCCCTGCGTGAGGCAGGGCTGTCGTACCGGGAGATCCGGGAACGGATTCCCGTCTCCAAGAGCTCCCTGTCACTCTGGCTGCGCGACATACCCGTGTCCGAGGAGCACCGCGAGGCCATACGGCAGCGGGGACTCGAGTCGTTTGTCACCCGGGCCGAGACCAACCGAGCCCTTGGTGCCCGGCGGCGGGCCGATACCCAGGAGGTCGCGAGGGCGCAGGTGCCAGACGTGGCCGAAAGCGAGCTCTTCGTCGCCGGGGTCGTCGCCTACTGGGCCGAAGGAGTCAAGAACAAGCCCTGGCGGAGCGGCGAAGGTGTCCGGTTTATGAACTCCGACCCGGCGATGATCAGGCTTTTCCTGGCCTGGGCCCGTCTAATCGGGGTCTCCGACGATCGTCTCGTCTTCCGCGTCCAGATCCATGAGTCCGGCGACGTGGCCGCCGCGGTTCGGTTCTGGGCCGATGTCGTCGGGGTCCCCTGTGACGCGGTTCGGACCACGCTCAAGCGACACAACCCGAAGACGGTCCGCAAGAACACCGCCGACGACTACCACGGTTGTCTCTGCGTCTACGTACGTCGCAGCGCCGACCTCAACCTGAGCATCGCCGGCTGGTTCGAGGGCATCGCCGAGGGTGCCGTCCGAATCATGGGCGGCGATACCGTGGCAGAGCAGCGATCGGGAGTCGTCTAACGGTAAGACTTCGGACTTTGGCTCCGACAATGGGGGTTCGAGCCCTCCCTCCCGAGCTTTCGGCGCGTCGAATCCTGCCCCCCGGGCGGGTTCATTCGGGGTAGAACAAAGGGTATGAAGGTGCGGCCGCTGTGCGCGGTGGTCATGGCCGCCGGGCACGGCACCCGGATGCGGTCGGCCCTGCCCAAGCCCCTCCATCCGTTGTGTGGGCGGCCGATGCTCCTGCACGTCCTCGACGCCCTGTCCGAGCTCTATGTGGAGCGGGCGGTCGTGGTCGTGGGCCACGGGGCGGAGCCGATCACCAAGACCCTCCAGGAGTACGGCCCGCCCGACCTCCTGCTCGACTTCGTCGAGCAGCGGATCACCCGGGGCACGGCCGACGCCCTGGCGGTGGCGCTCACCGCCCTCCCCGACGACCCCGACCTCGACGACGCCGACATCGTGGTCCTCCCCGGCGACACCCCGCTGGTGCGCCCGGCCACCCTCAGCGACCTGGTGGTCGAGCACCGCCAGAGCGACGCCGCCGCCACCCTCCTCACGGCCCTCCCCGACGACGCCACCGGCCTGGGCCGGGTGGTCCGGGGCAAGGACGGCCGGGTGATCCGAGTGGTGGAGGACGCCGACGCCACCGAGGCCGAGCGCGACATCGACGAGGTGGCCACGTCGATCTACTGCTTCCGCCGGGGCCTGCTCGCGCCCGCCCTGCGCCGGATCAGCCCCGACAACACCAAGGGCGAGTACTACCTGTCCGACGTGGTGAGCGTGCTCCACGGCACCGGCCACAAGGTGGTGGCGGTGGCCGCCGACGACCCGTCGGAGGCGGTCGGGGTCAACGACCGGGCCCAGCTGTCGGCGGCCGAGGCCGTCCTCCGCCGGCGCATCAACGAGCGGTGGATGCGGGCCGGCGTCACCATGGTCGACCCCGGCAGCACCTACGTCGACGCCGGGGTGCACCTGGGCGCCGACGTCACCCTCCTGCCCGGCACCGTCCTCCAGGGCCGCACCGTCGTCGGCCGGGGCGCCCGCCTGGGTCCCAACACCCGGCTGGTCGACTGCGTGGTGGGCGAGGGGGCGGCGGTGGAGCAGACGGTGGGCCACGACGCCGAGATCGGGGCAGGCAGCGTCGTCGGACCGTTCGCGTCGATCGCGGCCGGCGCCCACATCCTGCCCGGGGCCACCACCGGCGCCTTCTACACTGCCCGGGGAGGCGATGACGACGGACTCTGAGCGGACGACGGGTGTGATGGAGCTCATCCCGACCAAGCGGCTGCAACTCTTCGCCGGCCGCTCGCACCCCAGGCTGGCCCACGACATCGCCGCCCACCTGGGCGTGGAGCTGGGCGAGGCCAACCTGTCGCAGTTCGCCAACGGCGAGATCCACTGCCGGTTCGGGGAGTCGATCCGGGGCTCCGACGCCTTCATCATCCAGACCCACTGCGGCCCGGTGAACGACTCGATCATGGAGCAGCTGATCATGATCGACGCGGCCAAGCGGGCATCGGCCAAGCGCATCACCGCCGTCTGTCCCTTCTACGGCTACTCCCGCCAGGATCGCAAGGCGGCCGGCCGGGAGCCGATCACGGCCAAGCTGGTGGCCAACATGCTCATGCGGGCGGGCGTCGACCGGGTGGTCAGCGTCGACCTGCACTCGGGCCAGATCCAGGGCTTCTTCGACGTCCCCGTCGACCACCTCACGGCCATGCCGGTGCTGGCCGACTACGTCACCGCCAACCTGGGCGACGACGTGGTGATCGTGTCCCCCGACGCGGGCCGGGTGAAGACGGCCGAGCGCTTCGCCCAGCACGTCCACACGGAGGACCTGGCCATGGTGCACAAGCGCCGCATCCGGGGCGCGGCCAACCAGGTGCAGGCGCTGCAGGTGGTCGGCGACGTGGCCGGGCGGGTGTGCGTGCTGGTCGACGACATGATCGACACCGCCGGAACCATCTGCGCCGCGGCCGACCTGCTCGTCGCCCACGGGGCGGCCGAGGTCTACGCCATCGCCACCCACGGCGTGCTGTCCGACCCCGCCCTCGACCGGCTCAAGAACTCGCAGCTCACCAAGGTGGTCATCACCGACACGCTCCCCCTCGACGACGACCGCCGCATCGACAAGATCGAGGTCCTCTCGGTGGCCGGCATCATCGCCGACGCCCTCGACGCGGTCTTCGAGGACACGTCGGTGTCGGAGATCTTCGGCGGCGAGAACCAGAGCTGAGCGAACAAACCGCGCAATTGCACCGCTGAGGGGGCAACCGCGCGAAGTGTTCGCCGAGGGGGCCCCGATGGGCGCCGTCGGCGGGCCGCCTACACTGGTCGGCCTATGGCTGAGGTCGCACTGGTTGCAGAAGTAGGTCGTCATACCGGAAGCGCGGCGGCGCGGCGTCTGCGGACGGAGGGGAAGATCCCGGCCATCCTCTACGGCCACGGCATCGACCCGCAGCCGATCAGCGTCGACCGCAAGGCGCTGCGGGCGGCGCTCGCCCACGAGGCCGGGCTCAACGCCCTGTTCGCGCTCGAGGTCGACGGCACCCGGCACCTGGCCATGGCCCGCCAGCTCCAGCGCGACGCCCTCAAGCGATCGGTGTCCCACGTCGACTTCGTGATCGTGCGGCGGGACGAGATCGTCACGGTCGAGGTGCCGGTGCACCTGGTGGGCGAGGCCCTCGGTGTCGAGCACGCCGACGGCATGGTCGAGCAGCAGATCTTCCAGCTCACCATCCACGCCAAGCCGGCCGACATCCCCTCCGCCATCGAGGTCGACATCTCCGGGCTGGAGATCGGCGAGGCCATCCGGGTGGGCGATGTCGTCCTGCCCGAGGGGGTCACCACCGAGGTCGACGCCGAGGAGCCGGTGGTGATCGGCCATTCCACCAGGATGTCGGCCGAGGAAGAGGCAGAGGAAGCCGCCGACGACGCCGACGCGTCCGGTGGCGACACCGAGGGTTAGGCCCTGCCACCGCCGCGGACAGGGGAGGCCGCCGACCTCCTCGTCGTCGGCCTCGGCAACCCCGGTCCCGACTACGACGGCACCCGCCACAACCTGGGGGCGGAGGTGGTGTCGGCCCTCGCGTCCCGCCACGGCACCGTCCTGCGCAAGGGCAGGGAACGGGCCCTGGTCGCCGACGCCCGGGTCGACGGGCGGCTCATGGCCCTCGCCTTCCCCCAGACCTACGTCAACCTCTCGGGCGAGTCGGTCGCCCGGCTGGTGCGCCGCTACGGGATCGACGACGACCTCGGGCGCCTGGTCGTCGTCCACGACGAGCTCGACCTGCCCCCGGGCCGGGTGAAGGTGAAGGAGGGCGGCGGCACGGCCGGCCACAACGGCCTGGAGTCGATCCGGTCGCACCTCCACTCGGGGGCCTTCCTGCGGGTGCGCATCGGGATCGGCAAGCCGCCCGGCCGCCAGGACGGCGCCGACTACGTCCTGCGCCGGCCGGGCAAGGCCCAACGGGCGGAGATGGACGTGGCCGTCGAGGAGGCGATGGACGCGGTCGAGGTGCTGTTCCGGGAGGGGCCGTCGGCGGCCATGCTCCGGTTCAACTCCCCCCGCCCCGCCTGAGGCGGGCTCTACCATCGCGATGGTGCGAGTCGTGGCGATCGGGACGCAGCCGGTCGGCGTGATCGCGATCGGGCTCGACGCCACCGGCGTCGTCGCCATCGGCGAGCTCGCCACCGGGGTGATCGCCGTCGGCCAGTTGGCCCGGGGCGTGATCGTGGCCGGGCAGTTGGCGCTGGGCGTGGTCGCCCTCGGCCAGCTGGCGGTGGGCGTGGGCTGGGCCGGCGGCCAGCTCGGGATCGGGGCGACGTCCGGGCCGGGGATCGTCCTCGGCCTCTTCGGGCGGCTGTACGCCCTCCCCCTCTTCGGCCACCGGCCGGACGGCCGGTGGATCCGCCATCCCCGGGCCGGCGGGCCGTGGTTCGCGGTGGCGGCCGTCGTCGTGGCCGTCCTGGCCGCCCTGTGGTGGTTCGTCGCCGGCCAGCCCCTGCTCGACGCCCTCACCCGAACCGGTGGGATCCTGGTGGAGGCGCCGCGACCCTTGCGGTGATCGAAGCGTTCGGATCGTCGAAAGCGTCGTGCATCGGCGGATTTGGGGCCATGATCACGACCTTTCCGGCGCACGAGATGTTTCTGTCGTCGAAACCGTCGTGCACCGCTGACGGAGCCGGCGGATAGGCCCGGACCCGCCGGTACCCTCGTCGGGTGACCCTGCACGACCTGCCGCCGCTCCTGCGCCGCCATCCCGGCCTGGCCGGGTTGGCGGGGGCGTCGTCGGCGGTCCTGGCCGTGGCCGAGCCGGCCCGGGCCTTCGCCATCGCCGGGCTGGCCGGGCTCACCGGCCGCCACCCGCTGGTGGTGGCGGTGCCCACCAGCCCCGACGCCGAGCGCCTGGCCCACGACCTGCGGGCTTTCCTCGGCCCCGACGAGGTCGACGTGGTGCCCGCCTGGGAGACGTTGCCCTTCGAGCGGGTCAGCCCCAGCATCGAGACCATGGGCCGCCGGCTGCGGGCCATGTGGCGCCTGCGCAACCCCGATCGCATGCCTCGGGTGCTGGTGGCGCCGGTGCGGGCCCTGGTCCAGCGCCTCGGTCCCCACGTGGAGGACGTCGAGCCGATCATCGTCACGCCGGGCGACCGCCTCGACCCGGTCGACCTGGTGCAACGGCTGGTCGACGTCGGCTACCGCCGGGAGGTGCAGGTCGAGCACCGGGGCCAGGTCGCCCGCCGGGGGTCGATCGTCGACGTGTTCCCGTCGACCGCCGACCATCCGGTACGCATCGACCTGTGGGGCGACGAGGTCGACCGCCTCACCCGCTTCTCCGTCACCGACCAGCGCTCCACCGGCGACGTCGACTGCGCGGAGCTGTTCCCCAGCCGGGAGCTGCTGCCGACCGCCGAGGTCAGGGCGAGAGCGGCCGAGCTCGTCGGCGCCGAGCCGTGGGGGCGGGAGCAGTGGGAGCGCCTGGCCGAGGGGGCCGTCTTCGAGGGGATGGAGTCGTGGCTGCCGTGGCTGACCGCGGGCGAGCACACCCTCTTCGACCTTCTCGGCCCCGACGCCCTGGTCCTGCTGGTGGAGCCCCGTCGCATGCGGGACCGGGCCGCCGACCTGCTCGACGAAGAGGCGGCGCTGGCGGCCAGCCTGGCCACCACCTGGGGCGCGGCCCAGAACCGCGAGTGGCCCCGCCTCCACCTCCCCTTCGACCGGCTGCTGGCCCACACGCCCGCGCCCGCGTGGACCGTCACCAATGCGGCCGAGGGCCCCGACGTGACCACGATCGAGTCCCGCGGCTGGGACCCGGTGATGGGCGACGCCGACCGCCTCACCCGTCAGGTGGCCGACCTGGTGGGCAAGGGCTACCAGCTCATCGTGGCT
>Ga0207687_10002364_pt1 | contig 12821 bp, 14 predicted proteins | sample KBSM54metaG_FD_184399 | JGI IMG/M metagenome (GOLD analysis project Ga0207687, IMG submission 184399) | Miscanthus rhizosphere microbial communities from Kellogg Biological Station, Michigan, USA - KBS M5-4 metaG (SPAdes) (version 2) | ecosystem: Host-associated > Plants > Roots > Rhizosphere >...
CTGGAATCGCCCCGAGAGTGCGTCGCGACCCTCGCAGTTCCCGCCGAAGTGGAGCCCCGACGCGCTCAGCAGGGCGTGCGCCTCGACCACCTCGGGGGTGCCCTTCGACGACTCCTCGCCGACCGACAAGAGGCCCACGCAGGGCTGATCGATGCCCAGCACCTCCTCGGCGAAGATCGCGCCCATCATGCCGAACTGCAGCAGGTTTTCGGGCCGCGACTCGGAGTTGGCGCCGGCATCGATCAAGACGCAGGGCTGGTCGCGGGCCGGCAGCGGCACGGCGATGCCGGGCCGGTGCACGCCCTTCACCCGACCCATCGTCAGCAGCGAGGCCGCCAGCATGGCTCCGGTCGATCCGGCCGAGATCGCGCCGGCGGCGCGGCCCTCGCGCACCATCCGGCAGGCGGTCACCATCGACGACCCCGGCTTGGCGCGGACGGCGGCGGCCGGCTCGTCGTCGTAGTCGATCACGTCCGGCGCGTCCACGACCTCGAGGTCGGGGTCGCTGCCCTGCGCGTCCAGCTCGCTCTGCAGTTCCGCGGCGCGGCCGCACAGCAGCACGCCCACGCCGTCGCCGACCGCCTCGAGCGCGCCGGCCACCAGCTCGGCCGGCCCCCGGTCACCCCCCATCGCATCGAGCGCGATGGTGACCTCGGCCATCGAGCTACCCCTCCACTACGCGCCCGGCGCGGCTTCCGTCAGCGGCTCCACCTCGCGCCCGCGGTACTGGCCGCAGTTGCCGCAGACGTGATGCGGGCGCACCGGGTGGTGGCAGTGCGGGCAGACGCTCAGCGAGGGCGCTGAGATCGAGTGCGTGGCGCGCCGCTTGTCGCGGCGGGCCTTGGAGGTTTTCTTCTTGGGGACGGCCATGAGCCGCTGATTTATAGCAGGTCAGCGAGCTTCGCCCAGCGGGTGTCCAGCTCCGGTTCGCCGCATTCATGGGCCACATCCGGCTCCAGCCGCACCCCGCACCGCGGGCACAGACCGGGGCAGTCGGGGCGGTCGAGGATCTTGTCCGGCAGCGCGAACACAAGCGCGTCGCGAACCCAGCGCTCGACGTCCAGCTGGTCGCCCTCGATGTAGTCGCAGCGGAGCTCCGGGTCGGACTCGTTCGGGTCCGTCGAGTGGTACTCCGACGATCGCACCTCGAGGTCGATCCCGGCCGGCTCCAGGCAGCGGAAGCACGGGCCCTCGACGTGCGCCGAGAAGGCCAGCTTCAGGTAGAGCCCGCCGGAGGCGGCCTGCAGGTCGAGCCGCGGCTCAAGCTCGGCCGGCGTGACGGTGTACTCCTGGCCGGCGATCGTGAGCGGCGCAACCGCCACGCGCGGCCGCTCGTGCCGGACGTCGCCCGGCCCGAGCCGCATGCTGCGCAGGTCAATCATGAAGATTCCTAGCCCGACGTGTCGAAGCCGGCCGTGCCCGGCCCCGTGCCCTCGCCGTCGCGCGACGCCAGCTGCTCGCGCCCGCGCTGCACCGCCGCCAGGAACTTGCCCAGGTTGACCTCGAGGTTCTCGAGGATGCCGTCGGCGTAGTCCTCGGCGCCGAGGCGGGTCTCGCGCTCCTTGGCGCGGGCCTGCTCGACGAGCTCGTGGGCCTGGCGCTCGGCCAGCTTCACGACCTCCTGCTGCGACGCCTCGCGCTGCGCCTGGTCGCGAGCCTCGCCGATCAGGCGCTCGGCCTCGCGCTTGGCCTCGGCCAGCATCTCCTGCCGCTCCTTCACGATCCAGCGCGCCTGCTTGATCTCCTCGGGGATCGTCGAGCGCATCTGATCGATGATCTCGAACAGCTCCTCGCGGTCGATCCGGACCTGGTCGGTCATCGGCACGTTCTTCGCGGTTGCCACGAGCTCATCAAGTTTGTCGATCAGAACCAATACGTCCAACGGTCTCTCCTCACAACGGGTCAGGTGTCCCCCGCCGCGTGCATCTCTGCGAGGCGGCGAGCGACCTGCTCGGGTACGTACTCTGCCACGGGCCCGCCGAACGAGGCGATCTCACGCACACCCCGTGACGACAGGAAACTGTACTTGGGCGAGCTCATCATGTAGAGCGTTTCGATCTCGGGGCCCAGTCCGCGGTTGAGGTGGTTCATCTGGAACTCCCACTCGAAATCGCTGACGGCGCGCAGCCCCTTCACGATCACACGGGCACCATGCTCGCGCGCGAAGTCGACCACCAGGGTCGCGAAACCGACCACCGATACGTTGTCGCGGCCGACCAGCGACTGCTCGATGAAGCCGATCCGCTCCTCCAGCGAGAACATCGTCTGCTTGTGCCGCGGCGCCCGCACGACGCCCACCACCACCCGGTCGAACACCTCCGCGGCGCGCTCGATGATGTCGAGGTGACCGGCGGTGACCGGGTCGTAGGTACCGGGGCAGACGGCCACCCGTTCAGTCATGCAGGTACACCGTCAGCCGGGAGCCGCCCTGCACGCGGGTCGTGTCCAGCCGAAGCGGCAGCTCCAGCGGCTGCTGAGATGTCGGGCTCTCGATCACGGCAATCCCTCCGGGAACCAGCAGATGCGGCAGATGCAGGGAAAAGTCCTCTTGCAAGGCGGTCAGCATCCTATAAGGCGGGTCAAGCATGATCAACTCGTAGCCGGTGCCGGCGCGGGCATCGGCAGCCAGCCTGCGGCGTGCGTCCTGGCGCCGCACGACCGCCCGGTCGCCGTACCCGAGGCGCTCCACGTTCGCGCGCAGCGCGCGCAGGGCCGCTGCCGCCGTCTCGCAGAAGTCGGCCCGGGCGGCGCCGCGCGAAAGCGCCTCCAGCCCGAGCGCCCCGCTGCCGGCGAACGGATCCAGCACCCGCAGGCCCGACACGTCGCCCAGGATCGAGAACAGTGACTCGCGAAGCCGATCGGAGGTGGGCCGCGTGCCCTGCCCGGCCGGGGTGTCGAGGCGCATGCCCTTGCGCTCGCCGGCCACGATCCTCATGCGCGCGTCAGCCAGTCGACCTCGTCGCCGAACATGCGGCGAGCTTCGATCGCCATCAGCTGCGCCTCCGCCGACTCCAGGCCGGGATCGGCGTCCAGGAACGCCTGCGCCTCGCGCCGCGCCTGTTGGGCCAGACGACGGTGACGCGACAGGCGGGCGTGCCGCAGGTCGGGGATGCCGCTCTGGCGCGCCGCCAGCAGGCTGCCCTCGCCGCGCAGCTCGAGATCGACCTCGGCCAGCTCGAACCCGTCGCTGGTGCGCACCATCGCCTGCAGCCGCGTCGCCGAGTCGTCGCCCTGCGGGTCGGCCAGGAGGATGCAGAAGCTCTCGTGACCGCCGCGGCCCACCCGCCCGCGCAGCTGGTGCAGCTGCGCCAACCCGAACCGGTCGGCCTCCTCGATCACCATGATCACGGCGTTGGGCACGTCCACGCCCACCTCGATCACGGTGGTCGCGACCAGCACCGCCAGCTCGCCCGACCGGAACCGCTCCATCACCGACCGCCGCTCCGCGGTCGGCATCTGGCCGTGCATCACCCCCACCGAGTAGCCGCGCAGGTCGCCTTGTTGCAGCCGTTCGGCCTCGCTCTCGGCCGCCGTCGCCTGAGCAGCCGGCGACTCGGTCACAAGCGGGCAGACGACGTAGGCCTGGCGGCCTTCGTCCAGCAGCCGGCGCATGCGCGCGAAAACCTCGTCGCGGCGGGCGCGCGGCACCAGCCGCGTGACCACCGGCTTGCGACCCGGGGGCAGCTCGTCCAGCACCGACACGTCGAGGTCGCCGTACACGGTCAGCGCCAGCGTTCGCGGGATCGGTGTGGCCGTCATGTGCAGCACGTGGGGAGCCTGGCCGGAGTCGCGCGCCTTGGCCTCGAGCGCGCGGCGCTGCTCCACGCCGAACCGGTGCTGCTCGTCCACCACCGCCACCTCCAGCCGGCCGAACACGACCGCGTCCTGGATCAGCGCGTGCGTGCCAACCACCACCTGCGGTTCGCCCGACTCGATCACGCCCAGGGCGGCGCGGCGCTCGCGCGCCGGCATCCCCTGCACCAGCGGCGTCACCCGCACGCCCAGCGGCTCGCACAGCGCCGTGACGCCCAGCAGGTGTTGCGTGGCGAGCGTCTCGGTGGGCGCCATCATCGCTCCCTGGCCGTCGCGTTCGACGGCTCGCAGCAGCGCGTGCACGGCCACCAGCGTCTTGCCCGACCCGACGTCGCCCTGCAGCAGCCGCTGCATCGGCACGCTGCGATCGAGGTCGACGTCGATCTCGGCCGTCGCCCGGTCCTGTGCCGCCGTGGGCGTGAACGGCAGCGACGCGCGAAAGCGATCGATCATCTCGCCCGGCCGTCCCAGGGCGCGGGCGATGGTTGTGCGCTCCAGCGCCCGGCGGTGGCTGATCAGCCCGGCCTGCAGCAGGAACAGCTCCTCGAACGCGAGCCGTTGCTCGGCCGTGCGGGCCTGATCGAGCGTGTCCGGGCGGTGCGCCGCCAGCAGCGCGTCGCGGCGCAGCGGCAGGCCGCGGCGGGTGCGCAGCCCCGAGGGCAGCGAGTCGGGGGCATCGCCGACGTGACCCAGCTGGGCCGTCACCAGGTCGCCAATGCGGCGACTGGTCAGCTTCTCGCTGGAGTGGTAGACCGGCACCAGGCCCGAGGTGTGGGTGAGGCTCTCGTCGGCGTCCAGCAGCTCGTGCCGGCGAACGGCGATCTCGGCGCCGACCGTGCCCCGCCGCTCACCGCGCACCGACAGCCGCATCCCCGGCCGGAGCTGTTTGGCCAGGTAGCGCTGGTTGAACCAGACCAGCAGGCCGGGGCCGGACTCGTCGCGCACCCGCGCCTCGACGATCACCAGGTTGCGGCGCCGGGTGGGGCGCACGCGCACCCCCTCGACGGTGACCAGCAGCGTCGCCTCCTCGCCGATCGGCAGGTCGGCCAGCAGACCGTGCTCGCGGAAGTCGTCGTGGCGGAACGGCACCGCCTCCAGCAGGTCGCCCACGTTCAGGACGGGGCGCGGTCGCAGGGCTGCCAGCAGGTCGCGCGTGCGCTTGTCCCCCGCCGCCGGGGCCAGCAGGTGCGACGGGCGCGGCGCCGTCTTCGGCTCCGTGAATGCCGGCTCGGCCTCGATGCCGGCGAACGCGCGCACGCTCACGACTCGGACAGCACCGCCAGCCCCAGCGTGCCGGGGCCGCCGTGCGTGCCGACTACGGCGCCCAGCTCACCGACGTGGTCGATCACCGCGTGCGGGACGGCCCGCCGCGCCATCTCCACCAGCTGCTCGGCCGCCTCCGGCGCGTCCGCGTGCACCACCGCCACGTGCACCGAGCCAGAGCCTGCGTGCTGGATCAGGAATCGCTCGAACTCGGCACGTGCACGCCGCGCGCCTCGCACCCTGCGCAGCGGCTCAACCTCGCCGTCGCGCAGCGTCAGGATCGGCCTCACGCCCAGCATTCCGCCGACCATCGCCTGGGCGCGCCCGATCCGCCCGCCCCGTTGCAGGTACTCGAGCGTGTCCACCGAGAACACGACGTGAAGCCGCCCGCGGGCGGCCTGGAACCATGTCACCAGCTCATTCTCAGGCAGGCCCCGGACGAGCCTGCGCTGCAGCGCCTCGGCCAGCACCAGCGTGCCAAGCGAGGCCGACCCGGTCTCGAGCACGGTGATCCGCAGCCCATCGGGATCCAGCGCGCGGGCCGCGAGCTCGGCCGTCTGGGAGCTTGCCGAGAGCCGGCTCGAGATCGGGAGCGCCAGCACCCGCCGGTAACTTGCGAGCGCCTCGAACGCCTCCTGCCACTCGCCCGGCGACGGCGCGGCGGTGCGCGGCGGCTGCCGTGCCACGCGCAGCCGGCGGTAGAACTCAGCCGCATCGATGTCGACGTAGTCGTGGAACGTCTCGTCGCCGAAGTTGACGGTCAGCGGCACCATCGACCAGTTGTCGTGCCGGCTGCCGGGATCGGCCAGGTCGGCGGTCGAATCGAGCACGATCGCGGTGGTCTCGGCCGTCAGCAGCCCGGCGCCCGGCGTCGCGCACGCAAACAGCGGGTATGCCGCTGCGCCGCCCTCGACCCTGCGCACGGACGGCCCAGCGCCGTCCCCGGCGAGCGCGTCGATGGCGGCACCCAGGCCAGCCTCGGGCACCGTCAGCACGGTCAGCTCGGCGGCGCCCTGGGCGAGGTCGTGCAGCACCGCCGCAGCCGCCGACGCGGCGTCGTCGTGTGACGACTGCAGACGGCCCTCGATCAGCGCCAGGTACTGCCCGGCGGTGACGGCGACGCCGTCCATCGAGGCATCGCGGACGGCCGCGGCCACCTCACCGCAGCGAAGCGTCCCGTTCAGCTGCGCGAGGGCGCCCGCGTTCTCGGCCAGCGCCCGGTCGGGATCGAACCGCGCGGCCAGCACCAGGCCGGCCGCCGGGGACAGCGTCGGCACCACCGCAGCGGGCCGGCCGGCCAGGGCGGCCGCGTTCTCGGCCGCGAGCACCACGTTGCGGTTGTTGGGCAGCACCAGCACGCCCTCGCCCGCGGATGCCGCGATCGCATCGGCGATCTCCCCCGCGCTGGGATTGGCGGACTGTCCGCCGGCCACCAGCTCGACGGCGGACGCCGCGGCGCGGTAGGCGGCGGCGACGCCATCACCGTCCGCGACCGCCACCAGCCCGCACGCGGCCGGCTGGGCCGCCTGGCCCTCCAGCAGCCGCAGCGTCCGGTCGCGCACCTGGACCCGCATGTCGGCCACCTCGACGTCGGCGACCGTGCCGGCACCGACGCCCAGCGAGATGGCGGCGCCGGGGTCATCGGTGTGCAGGTGCACCTTCAGGATCGGCGGCTCGCCGACCACCAGCAGCGAGTCGCCCAGCGGCTCCAGCAGCGACTCCATCAGCTCGCGGTCGACGCTCTCGTCCTCGACCAAGAAGCTCGTGCAGTAGCGATACCGCGACGGCTGCAGATGGATCGAGTCGAGGCTGGGCGGCGGGGCCGCGGCCAGCGCGCCCGCGACGGCCGGCGCCCTGCGCTGCATGCCCGCGACCGCGCCCCGCACGTACTCGACCAGCCCGGCGGCGCCGGCGTCGACCACGCGTGCCTGGCGCAACACCGGCAGCATCTCCTGGGTGCGGGCCACGGCGTCGTCGCCCGCCTCCAGCACCGACGCAAGCAGGTCGTCGAGGGTGGCGTCGGCGGGCTCCGCCTCGGCCCGCTCCGCCATCGCCCGGATCGCCGTCAGCATCGTCCCCTCGACCGGTTGGCGGATGGCGCCGTAGGCGGCATCGCTGGCCGCGCGCAGCGCCCGCGCCACGGTGCCCGCGTCCACCGGCCCTTCACCCGCCCCCAGCGCCTCGGCGAAGCCGCGCACGATCTGCGACAGGATCACCCCGCTGTTGCCGCGGGCGCCCATCAGCGCGGCGCGGGTGGCTGCGTGGGCGATCGTGGCCCGGTCGGCATCCGGCGGCAGCTGCTCCAGGCCCTGGGTGAGCCGCGTCACCGTGTCGGCCAGGTTGCTGCCGGTGTCGCCGTCCGGCACCGGGTACACGTTCAGGTCGTTGATCCGCTGCCGATGCACCTGCAGCGCTCCCTGCCCGCCCCGCGCCAGCGCCAGCGCCCGCTCGAGCGGCGTCATGTTGTGCGCTTCACACCCTGTATGTGGATCTGCAGCGTGTCCACCTCGATCCCGGTCAGCTTCTCGACCGTGTACTTCACCCGCGATCGCACGCTGGTGGCAACCTCCGCCAGGTTGAGACCGTACTCGACCACGACGTAGAGGTCGATCGCCAACCGGTCGCCCTCGCGGCGCACGCCCACGCCCTGGGTGATCCGCTCCCGCGACAGCAGCCGGGCCACGCCCTGGCTGAGGCTGGTCGCGGCCATGCCGACGACGCCGTAGCACTCCAGCACCGTCAGCCCCACGATCTGGGCGATCACCTCGCTGGGGATGATCAGTTCGCCCGCCACCTTGCCAGGCGCGGGAACGGCGGTCAGCTGTGCCCGGTGCATCGTCCATATGACGTGCCGTCCCCCGGGCAGGTTGCGGGCTATACTGCCGCCGTTCCGTGCGGAAAGGATTGTCTGCGTGTCCCGAGTCTGCGTGATCTGTGCAAAGAAGCCTGGTTTCGGCAACAACCGGAGCCACTCCATGGTCGCCACCAAGCGGCGCTTCGAGCCCAACCTGCAGCGGATCCGGATCCTGCTTGACGGTTCGCCGACCCGTGCCTACGTCTGCACGCGCTGCCTCAAGAGCGGCCGGGTCACCAAAGCGGTCTAGCGCACAGGCAAGGAGCCCTCCAGTGAAGCTCGACGGCATCCACCACGTTACGTGCATCACCGCCGACGCACCGCGCAACGTCGACTTCTACACGCGGGTGCTGGGCCTGAGAATGGTCAAGAAGACGGTCAACCAGGACGACCCCACCGTCTATCACCTCTTCTACGCCGACGAGCGCGGCAGCGCCGGGTCGGACATCACCTTCTTCGAGTACCCGGGCGCCCGCGCCGGCCGGGCCGGCCGCGGGATGGTCAGCTCGATCGTGTGGCGGGTCGGGTCGCAGCAGGCTCTGGACTTCTGGGAGCAGCGGCTGGGCGACGAGGGCGCCGTGGCCACGCGTGCCGAGGGCGGCTTGCGCTTCGACGATCCCGAGGGCTTGGGCCTGGAGCTGGAGCTGTTCACCGGCGCCGATAAGCCGCTGGTGGCCCAGCACCCCGACATCCCCCACGAGCTGGCGCTGCAGGGATTCGGCGGCGTGCGCATGTACTCCTCCGACATGGAGCGCGGTCGCGAGCTGCTGGAGCAGACGCTCGGCTTCGAGCCGCGCGGCGACTCCCGCTGGCAGGTGCAGGGTGAGCACCGCGGAGCGTTCTACGAGCGGCAGCCCGCTCCCGACGAGCAGGGCATCCCCGGCGCCGGAACGGTGCATCACGTGGCCTGGGCGTCGAGCATGGCCGAGCACGAGGACTGGCAGCGCAAGGTGGCGGCCGACGGCTACCACCCCACGCCGGTGATCGACCGCTTCTACTTCAAGTCGATCTACTTCCGCGAGCCGGCCGGCGTGCTGTTCGAGATCGCCACCCTGGGCCCGGGCTTCGCCACCGACGAGCCGATCGAGCACCTGGGCGAGCGCCTGTCGCTGCCGCCCGACTTCGAGCACCTGCGCGACCAGCTGGACGGCGTGCTGACGCCGCTTCCGGACGCGCGCGCCGGACGGGTCTAGGTTCCCGCTACCTGCGCCGCGGCAGCGTGCGCATCAGCTCCGCCATCTCGACTGCGGCATCCGCCGCCTCGTTGCCCTTGTTTCCGTGGGCGCCGCCGGAACGGGCCTCGGCCTGCTCCAGCGTGTTGGCGGTGACCACGCCAAAGGCGACCGGCACTCCGGTGGCCGCGGCCGCATCGGTGATGCCGCGGGCGGCCTCGGCACAGACGTAGTCGAAGTGCGGGGTCTCGCCGCGGATCACGCAGCCCAGCGCGATCACCGCGTGGTGCCCGCCGGCCTCGGCCAGCCGCCGGCAGGCCAGCGGCAGCTCCCAGGCACCGGGCACCAGCACCACCGTGATCCGCTCGCGCACAATCCCGTGGCTCTCGAGCTCGGCAACGGCGCCGTCCAGCAGCTTCTGCACGATGCCGGCGTTGAACCGCGACGCCACGATCGCGATGTCGAGCTCGGACTGCGGCCGCCCCGCGATCCAGTTGCACCCGTCCGGCACCACGATGGTGCCGACCCCGAACTCGCTCACGGTCCGAACGGCCCTTCCGTGAACGGGGCGGGCACGGAGGTGTCGAGCTGGCGGCCCTGGTGGGTGATCGTGTGGCCCATCCGCTCGACCTTGGTGCGCAGGTAGTCGGCATTCACCGGGTTGGGCTCGGCCACGATCGGCACCTGCTCGGTCACCGTCAGGCCGTAGCCCTCGAGGCCCACGAGCTTCTTCGGGTTGTTCGTCATCACCCGGATGCTGGTCAGGCCGAGGTCGGCCAGGATCTGGGCGCCCATGCCGTAGTCGCGCGAATCGACCGGCAGTCCCAGCGCGATGTTGGCGTCGACCGTGTCCATCCCCTGCTCCTGGAGCTCGTACGCCCGCAGCTTGTTGAGCAGGCCGATGCCGCGACCCTCCTGGGCCAGGTACAGCAGCACGCCCCGTCCCTCCAGTGCGATCTGTGACAGCGCCCGCTCCAGCTGCTCGCCGCAGTCGCAGCGCAGCGAGTGGAACACATCGCCGGTGACGCACTCGGAGTGGACGCGCACCAGCACGTCCGGGGCGTCGCGCACGTCGCCCATCACGAGGGCCACGTGGTGCTGGCCGTCGATCATCGAGCGGTAGCCATGGGACACGAAGTCGCCGTAGCGGGTCGGCATCTGGGCGCTCGCGATCCGCTCGACCAGCTTCTCGCGGCGATGGCGGTACGCGATCAGGTCGGCCACGGTGATCATCTTGAGGCCGTGCTGCTCGCAGTAGGGGATCAGATCGGGCAGTCGCGCCATCGACCCGTCCTCGTTCATGACCTCGCAGATCACGCCGGCCGGCGAGAAGCCGGCCAGCCGCGCGAGGTCGACGGAGGCCTCGGTCTGGCCGGTGCGCTCCAGCACGCCGTAGGGCTGCGCGCGCAGCGGGAACACGTGCCCCGGTTGGACGAGGTCGTCCGGTCGCGACGCCGGGTCGACCGCGACCTGGATGGTGTGCGCGCGGTCGGCGGCCGAGATGCCGGTGGAGACGCCTGAGCTGGCCTCGATCGAGACGGTGAAGGCGGTGCCGAACTGGGTGCGGTTGCGCTCGGTCATCATCGGCAAGCCCAGCTCGTCGCAGCGCTCGGCCGTCAGCGCCAGGCAGATCAGCCCACGGGCATGGCGGGCCATGAAGTTGACGGCGTCTGGCGTGATGCAGTCGGCAGCCATCACCAGGTCGCCCTCGTTCTCGCGGTCGGGCGAGTCGACCACCACGATCATGCGGCCTGCGCGCATCTCGTCCAGGGCCTCCTCGACCGTCGCGAACGGCGAGTCCACGAGGTCGGGGTAGAGCCTGTGGTAGGTCTCATCCACGGTCATCGGGGTCAGCCTATCACCCGGTTTGTGACGCTCGGCCGGCCTGCATCCGTTCAACGTACTTGCCGAACAGGTCCGCTTCCAGGTTGACCTGGTCGCCGGGGGCCAGGCGACCCAGATTGGTGACCGCCAGCGTGTGCGGAATCACCGACACCGAGAAGCTCTGGTCGTCGAACGCGGTCACGGTCAGTGCGACGCCGTTGACCGCGATCGAGCCCTTCTCGATCACGTAGCGCAGCACCTGCTCGGGTGCCGCAAAGGTCATGTTGACCGCGTCCGCCTCGGCGGCGACGTCGCGCAGCGACCCGACCGCGTCGACGTGGCCCTGCACCAGGTGGCCGCCCATGCGGTCGCCGGCGCGGAGGGCGGGCTCGAGGTTGACCTCGTCGCCCGGCTGCAGGCGCCCCAGGTTGGTGCGCCGCAGCGTCTCGGGCACGGCGTCGAACGCGAGCACGACACCGTCGATCTCGGTGACCGTCAGGCAGCAGCCGTCCACGGCCACCGAGTCGCCGATCGCGGCGTCGGCGGCGATCCCGGGAGCGCGCAGCCGCAGCCGTGGCGGGGGCTGCGCCACCACGCCCTGCTCGATCACGATCCCGGTGAACATCCGCCCCTCCTCAGGCCTCGTGCACGTCGGCCACGAGCAGCGTATCCGGGCCTACGGGTGAGCTGCTCAGCTCGAGCTCCCCCTCGCCCAGCCGCATGGCGGGCCAGCCCTCCAGGGCGTTCGGCCCCGCACCCAGCACCAACGGCGCCACGAACAGCGCCAGCCGGTCGACCAGGCCCTCGCCCTGGAGCGCGGCGGCGAGGGTGGGGCCTCCCTCCAGCAGCATCGTCGCCACCCCCCGGTGCCCCAGCTCGGCCAGCGCCTGGCCGGCGTCGCTCGCCTCGATCGCCTCGACACCGGCCGCGGCCAGGGCGGCGATCCCGGGCGCCCCGGGACGGCAGACCACCGCCACCGGGCCCTCGCCGGCGCTTCGCACCAGCGCCGAGCCGACCGGGAGCCGCGCCGCGCGGTCGAACACGACCCGCAGCGGCTGCCGCTCCGCCGGCGGCACGCAGTCCCGCGCGGTCAGCGTCGGATCGTCGGCAAGCGCGGTGCCGATGCCGACCGCGACGGCGCCCGACCGCGCCCGCCACTCGTGCACCAGAGCCCTGCTCTGCGGCGAGGAGATCCAGCGCGGCTCGCCGCCGGGATGGGCCACGCGGCCGTCGACGCTGACGGCGGCCTTGTAGGTGACGTGCGGGCGCCCCAGCCGCACCAGCGTGCGGAAGCCGGCGTTCAGGCGGCTGGCCGGGCGCTCGATGTCGCCCGTGGCCAGTTCGACCTCGACGCCGCCGGCGCGCAACCGCTCGATGCCCTGTCCGTTGGTGCGGGGGTCGGGGTCGATCGACGCCATCACCACGCGGGCGACCCCGGCCGCGATCAGGGCGTCGGCGCAGGGCGGCGTGCGGCCGTGGTGCGCGCACGGCTCGAGGCTGGCGTAGGCGGTGGCACCGGAGGCGTCGCCCGCCGCCGCGAGGGCGTTCACCTCGGCGTGCGGCGATCCCGGGCGCTCGTGCCAGCCCTCGCCGATGACGGCCCCGTCGCGCACCAGCACGCACCCGACCATCGGGTTCGGCGCTGTGGTGCGGGCGCCCAGCTCGGCCAGCTCGAGGCACCGCTCCAGGTACCGGAGATCCTCCGGGCTCATCAAACCCGGCTGTGGCCGGCCGCGAGGGAAACCAGTTCGCGGTAGGCGTCGCCCGGCACCGGCGTCGAGAAGACGGCCGACCCGGCAACCAGGATGTTGGCGCCGGCACGGTGCACGTCGGCGATGGTGGTCGGCCCGACGCCCCCGTCGACCTCCACCTGGACGGGCTCGGCTCGCGCTTCG
>Ga0207687_10002367_pt1 | contig 12804 bp, 12 predicted proteins | sample KBSM54metaG_FD_184399 | JGI IMG/M metagenome (GOLD analysis project Ga0207687, IMG submission 184399) | Miscanthus rhizosphere microbial communities from Kellogg Biological Station, Michigan, USA - KBS M5-4 metaG (SPAdes) (version 2) | ecosystem: Host-associated > Plants > Roots > Rhizosphere >...
GAGCATGTGGCAAAAGAATCCGAGCCCAAGCTCACGCCCATGGAGCAGCAGTTACAGAAAGAGCGCGACCTGCCAAAAGAGGGCCTGGGCAAAGTGGTGCCAACCAGCGAAGGCGAGATCAAGCCTGCTCCTGACTGGTATGGTCGCGGTAAAATGGAAGATCATCTCAGCCGCACCATCAAAACTCCTCGTCTGCAGTATGACGATGAGCATGATATGCAGATTTTCAGCGGGTCAGAAGAGAAGTGGCTCAGTTCCACGGGCAAATCGCCCGATGGAAGCATCCATATTCCGGTCACCCGCGCCATGGAACTTCTGGCGCAGCGTGGATTGCCGCAAGTGAGTGGGCCATTTCAGCCGGCAAACGTTGGAGCGCCCAGCGCTGCTTATCCTTCAGGAGCAGCAGATACCGGCCAGGCAAACCGCGCAACGCCCACAGCAGGAGCAAAGAAGTGAAGTACGGCAGTACAATTCGGAAAGCACTGGTTGCCATTGCGATTGCAGCCTGCGCTTCGGTTTCAGCATGGTCTCAGGCTGCCCCCAAGCTTCAACCGGGCGATTCCGTAGCCAACACGAAGCCTTCAATTCTCGACCAGGTTGCGCTTGATCAGCGCCTGAACCAGCAGATTCCGCTTGATCTGGCTTTCAACGATGAGAACGGCCAGGCAATCCAGTTGCAGCAATACTTTGGGCAGAAGCCGGTCATTTTGATGCTGGTGTATTACCAGTGTCCCATGCTGTGCACGCAGGTACTGAGCGGATTTACCGGCGCGATGCTTGGTATACGCAAATTCGATATCGGCCGTGAATTCAACGTGGTAACAGTGAGCATCGACCCGCGCGACAAGCCGGCAGACGCGGCCGCCATTAAAGAGAGATACATCAAGCGCTATCGCCGCGCAGGCGCGGCTGAAGGCTGGCACTTCCTTACCGGAAAAAAAGACCAGATTGATGCGCTGGCGCAGGCCGTGGGCTTCCGCTACGCATGGGACCCTGAAATCCAGCAGTATGCTCACGCCAGCGGCATCATGCTGCTGACGCCGCAAGGTCGCATTGCCCAGTACTATTACGGAATTGAATACGCCCCGCGCGATATTCAACTCGGGTTGGTGGAAGCGTCCAAAGGCAAGATCGGGAGCTTAGCGGACCAGGTGCTTCTCTACTGCTACCACTATGATCCCCGTCAGGGCCGGTATGGCGCTGCCATTTTCAATGTTTTGCGCTTGAGCGCCCTCGCTACGGTTCTGGCGCTGGGTGGTTTCATGTTGATCATGTTTCGCCGCGATTCGCTCGCTGCCCACAAGGGCCGCTTAACCAGGACAGCCGAATAGATGCAACTGAACTTTCCCATTTTTCCGGAGCAGGCCTCGAGCATGGCGGGGCAGGTAGACGCGCTCTACCTGTTCCTGGTCCTGATTACCACGTTTTTCTCGCTGCTCATAGCCATTCTGATCCTCTTTTTCGCCATCAAGTACCGCAAGGCGCCGGGCCGACAGGCGGAGCAGATCCACGGTTCCACGCTGCTGGAGATCGTGTGGACGGTCATTCCGCTCGGAATCTCCATGGTCATTTTTGTCTGGGGCGCGGTCATTTATTACCGCATGGAACGCCCGCCCTCAAACCCGCTGGAAATCTACGGTGTAGGCAAGCAGTGGATGTGGAAGTTCCAACATCCCGGCGGCCAGCGCGAGATCAATACTCTGCACGTGCCCACTGGACGCGACGTAAAAGTTACTTTGATTTCGCAGGACGTGATTCACAGCTTTTTTGTTCCTGCCTTCCGCGTAAAACAGGACGTGTTGCCAAACCGCTACGTCTTTACCTGGTTCAAAGCCACGGAACCTGGAACGTATCACCTCTTCTGCTCACAATACTGCGGCACCAAACACTCAGGCATGGTAGGCCAGGTGGTTGTAATGACGCCGGATGATTACGCCAACTGGCTGGCCAGCGGCAAAGCTGAAGGATCACTGGCGTCATTGGGTGAAAAAGCCTTCCAGCAATACGGATGCACCACTTGCCACCGTCCCGATTCAGGCGCGCGCGGCCCGAATCTTGAAGGTGTCTACGGCCGCCCGATCCGCCTTACCGACAATCGCGTGGTGCTGGCCGACGATAATTACATTCGGGAATCGATTCTGGAGCCGAACGCCAAGGTCGTTTCCGGGTTCCAGTCCATCATGCCGACGTTCCGCGGCGTGGTAAGTGAAGACGAAATCATTGCGATCACTGAATACATCAAGCATTTATCGCCACAACAAGCGAACCCGCTGAATAACCGCTCCACGCCAACGGAAATTCGTGACAGCGAAGTGCCGAACATTCAGCAGCAAAACCAGCAGCAACCGGCACAGCAAACCCCGCAGGGAACGCGGCCTGCGAATCCATCTGGGAAGAAACCATGAGTACCGCAACATCCATCGTCACGCCGGTAATGCCCGAGCGGCATTACCTGAACGACAATTACGGAATCAGATCGTGGCTGCTCACGAAAGACCATAAGCGCATTGCCATTCTGTACCTGTTTTCGATCACGGTCTTCTTCTTTATTGGTGGCATGTTCGCGGCATTGATCCGCCTGCACCTGCTTACGCCCAACGGCGAGTTGTTCCAGGCTGATACCTACAACCGCCTGTTCACGATGCACGGCGTGAACATGATTTTCTTCTTTCTGATCCCGTCTGTGCCGGCGGTGATCGGCAACTTCCTGATCCCAATCATGGTCGGGACAAAGGATCTGGCTTTCCCCAAGATCAACCTGCTCAGCTGGTACCTTTATATTGGCGGCGCAACCTTCTCGCTGATCGCGCTGGTTAGCGGCGGTGTGGATACAGGCTGGACCTTCTATGCGCCCTTCAGCTCCGGCTACTCTCGCAGCCCGGTTATCGTGATGGCCGTGGGAATCCTGATCGTGGGTTTCTCTTCGATCTTTACCGGACTGAATTTCATCGTTACTGTACACCGCATGCGCGCTCCCGGGATGACCTGGGGACGCCTGCCACTCTTTGTCTGGGCCAATTACGCCGCCAGCCTGATCATGATTCTGGGAACACCAGTGATCGCCATTACCCTGATTTTGCTGGCGCTGGAGCGCGGTTTCCACATCGGAATTTTCGATCCGAAACTGGGCGGCGATCCTGTGCTGTTCCAGCACATGTTCTGGTTTTACTCCCATCCGGCCGTTTACATCATGATTCTGCCCGGAATGGGCGTTATCAGTGAAATCGTTACCTGCTTCTCACGCAAGCGCGTTTTCGGCTATTCATTCATCGCGTTTTCGAGCATCGCGATTGCCGTGTTTGGCTTCGTGGTTTGGGCGCACCACATGTTTGTGGCCGGCATCTCGGTTTATTCAGCGCTGGTTTTTTCGCTGCTGAGCTATGCCGTGGCAATTCCTTCAGCCGTGAAGGTCTTTAACTGGACCGCCACCATGTACAAAGGCTCGGTGGAGATGACTACGCCGATGTTATACGCGATGGCGTTCATCGGGCTGTTCACGATTGGCGGATTGACAGGATTGTTTCTTGCCGCGCTGGGCCTCGATATCCATATTCACGACACATATTTCGTCGTTGCGCACTTCCATTACGTAATGGTAGGAGGCATGGTTACGGCTTACCTGGGCGGACTCCACTTCTGGTGGCCCAAGATGACAGGCCGAATGTATCCTGAAGCGCCGGCAAAACTGGCCGCGCTGATTACCTTCATCGGCTTCAATCTGACTTTCTTCCCGCAATTCATTCTTGGTTATATGGGCATGCCGCGCCGTTACTGGGCGTATCCGCCTGAGTTCCAGGTGCTCAATGTTCTCTCCAGCGCAGGCGCTTCAGTTCTGGCAGTGGGATTTGTGCTTCCTCTGCTCTACTTCTTGTGGTCACTGAAGTACGGTGAAATCGCGGGCGACAACCCATGGCAGGCCACCGGCCTGGAGTGGGAAACCAGCTCGCCGCCGCCCACGCACAATTTCCATCACATCCCGGTTGTCACCAAAGATCCGTATGCCTACGGAGAAGATGCGGAGGTCACCGTTGTCCACTAGCCAGACAACCACTACCGAACATCATCCGGCGCTGGCACACCAGTTTGACAGCATGGAGCAGCAGCAGGAAGCGTCCACGTTCGGCATGTGGGTCTTCCTGCTCACGGAAATCATGATGTTTGGCGGACTGTTTACCGCCTATCTGATTTACCGGCTCAAGTACTATCCGGCCTTCGTCGCTGGCAGCACCAGCATCAGCGTTTCCTGGGGATTCGCCAACACCCTGGTCCTGATCGCCAGCAGCTTCACTATGGCGATGACGGTTTGGGCGGCGCAAAATGGCAAGCGCAAAGTGCAGGTCTGGCTGCTTCTGGCAACGATGATTCTTGGAGCTGCTTTCCTCGGCGTAAAGGCCAAGGAGTATTACGACAAGTGGGACGAGTGCCACATTCCCGGCCACGTGATCGGCAAAGGGTTCAACGCGTGGGGCGGATGCAGCGCGACGAACAAATCGCTGGGCAACATCGCCGAGGAAATACGCGATCCCAAGGAGCACGGCAATCCAAACGTGACTGAAGTTTCCGCCGAGCAGACAGCGAAACAGACGGAGATTTTTTTCTCCTTCTACTTTGCCATGACCGGCCTGCACGCCTTCCACATGGTGATTGGGTTGGGATTACTTGCGTGGCTCCTACTGCGCGCCAAAAGCGGAGAGTTCGGGCCAGCCTATTACACGCCAATTGAATTGGGCGGCCTGTACTGGCACTTTGTAGATATTGTGTGGATATTCCTGTTCCCCTTGCTGTACTTGATTAGCCGGCACCAACACGGAGTTTAAGGATTTTTCGAGAGAAGAATATGTCTGATCAATCGCATTCACATCCCACTCCCGGCCTGTACCTGCTGATCCTTGGTGCCCTAGTGGTTGGCACCTGCCTTACCTGGGGCATCGCATTTGTTGATTTAGGGAAATGGAATCCGGTGGTCGCCCTGACGATTGCCGTCGTCAAAGCGGTCCTGGTCATTCTCTTCTTTATGCACGTCCACTACAGCAGCAAGCTCACCAAGCTGACGATCTCCGCCGGCTTTTTCTGGCTGCTGATCATGATCACCATGAGTTTGAGCGATTATTTGACGCGAACGTTTTTACCACAGTAGCGCAGTATTTAGTACTTAGTAATTAGCTGCAAGACCGCGGCGCTTTCGGTGTCTTCCACGCTGCTAAGATCTTCGAAAAAACCTGCTAAATACTAAGTACTAATTACCAACTACTGCTTTGTCAGAATCTCTTCCAGAAAATCCAGCGCTCGGGGATCATTCATCTGTCCCAGCCAGAAAATCGCCTGTTTGCGTACCACGGGATTCTTATTGGTCTTGGCGACGTTAATCAGGCGCGGCACGGCATCGGCGTCGTGCATCTGGCTTAGCGCAAATACCGCTTTCTTCTTCACTTCTGTTTCTGGATCGTTCTCGATCGCATCTGTAATTTGTTCCGCGGCTTTCTTGCTGCCTTTCTGGGCCAGCCAGAAGATTGCCTGTCCGCGAACCTTCGGGCTTTGATCATGGCGCGCCATACCGATCAGGTCTTTCAGCGCTTCTGGCTCTTTGCTCTGCGAAAACGCAAACGTGCCTTTTTCCCGCACACGATCATCAGGATCGTCGCGCACGTATTTGCGCAGCAGCTCCAACCCTTTTTTGCCGCGCTCTACACCCAGCCAGAAGGCGACGTTTTCGCGCAATGACGAACGCTGTCCCGGCTGGATCATCTTTTCCAGCGCTGCGTCAGTCGCAGGCGTGTCATGCAGCGCAATGGCCATCACCGCCTGGTGCTCCGTGCCCTTCTTTCGCGACTCGCCTTCAGGAGTTTCAGCAAAGGCCATTTTGCTCAGCAGTTCCACGCTCTGCTCCGGCTTTACATCATCCAGCCAGTAAAGAGGGAGATTGGCGAAGTCGAGTGGACAGTCAGCGCTATACACGCGGACCTTCGTGATCTGCTTTTGCTCCACACGCATAAAAAGAAAGGCATACGGTAGAGGCTCTGGCGGGGAACAATCAGAGACTGTCCCATTGAACGAGCTGCCTCTTTCCGACTCCAGTTTGCAGCCAATGCAGCACTTGTTTCCGGCAGATGACGCTTGATCGAAGGAGTCAATACAGCACATAGTCCGCTCTTTGGCGGCAGCGGGAATTCTGTAGCCGATCCAGAGCGGCGCAGTCTGCTTCTGCGCCAGGCCATCCACAGTCGCCTGAAGTCCCGCCGACGCGGAAAGTTCCTGCACTTTTGCATTGGTAATCTTTGGTCTTGGCGCGGCATTCTGCGCGGCCTGCTGCGCCGTCGCTATTGCGGCGCAACCAACCATGAAAATTGCGATTGCCTGTTTCTGCCAGATCTTCATAGCGCCCTCCTTACTTGTTCAGGATTTCCATCATGTAGTCGCTGATTTCCGGTGAGTTCATCAGAGACATTTTTGAGATCAGCGATCTCTTCAGCTCGGGGTTAGTTTCTTTTTTGGCCAGAGCGACCATCTCTTTTCCGGCGCCATGGAGAAACAACGCGTTGATGACTTTCTTTTTTGTCGCCAGGTCGGCTTGTGAGTTATAGACCTTGGTCAAAGCAGCCAGGCTTTCGTCTCCGCCCACCAGGCCAAGAGTATTGATGGCCTTGTCCAGCACCTCAGGATCTTTTTCTGTCTGAACAATCTCCGCCAATTCGTGGGAGCAGCCGCACATCAGCATCGCTCCCACGGCTTCCTTGCGCGTTTCAACATCCGGCGAGTTCTTGTAGAAGTCGAGCAGCTCGGCGCGGCCTCCCATCATGCCCAGATAGCGGATCGCTTCGCGGCGAAGCTCAGGGTTCTTTTCCGTCTTCGCCAGCGACGCGACGTCATCTTTGCAGCCACACATGAGCCACGCCTGAAAAACTGTTTTCTTCACGCTCATGTCAGTAGAGGAGTTATAAATTTCTTTCAGCACGGCGCGGTTGCGGGGATTGCCGTTCATCCCCATGTTGCGAATAGCGCGCTTCTGTAAATCAGGCTGATTGTTCGCCTTGGCCAGCCCCATCAGGATCTGCTGGGCTTTCTCCGAACCGCTTTGCGAGAGCACGAAAAGCGCTCTTTCCTTGAGCTTCGGTGGGTAATTTCCCATGATGATTTTTTCCAGAAGAGGAACGGCCTTCTCTGGATCGGAATTCATCAGGCTCTGGATGGCCAGCAGCTTCAACTCTTCGTCGGAAATGTTTTCTGGATTGCTGACGCCGCGAATTTCCTGCTCCAGCGCGCCGGCATCGCGCAGCCAGTTGCTCTTGGGATAGCTTTTGCGCAACTCGCCGATGGCCGTCAGCGCCTGGGCCTTATTGCCTGCCTTGTTGAGAGCGTAAGCCTTCCAGTACACCGCGCCGTCGGCGCGGCGGCCGTGAATCTTGATCACTTCATCGAATTGCTTGATGGCATTGTCGTATTCGCCATTATCCAGCGCGTCCTTGGCGGATTGATACACCTCGTCTTCATGCGCGTTGGCTTTCTCTGCGCTTTGAGGATCCAGCAGTGAAGCCGACGGGACTTGCTGTGCCGCCACGGCGGAGGACAGTCCGAAAGAAATAACGGTATTTAAAAATAAAATCAGAAATAATTTGCGATTCATCATGGTTATAGCCTCTGGTTTACGCTGCCGCCGGAAAGCTCCGGACGGCGCACTTTTGAATTCACTTCAGAACCAACTACGCGTACCTTGAACAAAAGTCCTTCAGACTGGATCGTATGGCGCACCTGCTGCAAATCTTCAGGAGAGACTTCTGCGGGCCCATTGGCGATCTCCGCCAGCACGCGTCCCAATTGGTCCAGCAAATGAGCGACTTGCGGGTCGCCTGCCTGCTGCGAACTCACGCGATAGAGGTGGTTGCTATCCAGCAGCTCGCGGGCCTCGGCCTGTTCGTTGGAAAAATTGATCGGGCCTTTAGCGTCGGTATTCATGATCTCAACCAGCAACATCTGCGAGCGCTCCAGGTGATCGCCCACCGCAACCAGAACCACGCGTTGCGGATTGACCTGCGCGGGCGGTTGTTGCGCGATCTGCTGGCCAGGACGCGGCCAGAATCGGCCTGCAAGAAACGCTCCCACCAGTAGGAGAGCCATTGCACCGGCTAGCGCCCATTTCTGCTGCTGTCCGAATAGCCTTTGAAGAAAACCACCTTTTTCCGGCAGGCGGTCGCGCAAGTTGAGCCATGTCTTTTCTTCAAAGCCCAGCGCAGGCTCAGGGACTTCTAATGGTTCGATCCGTTGCAACATCGATTGCACGCGCGCGAATTCAGCGCGACACTCTGCACAGACGGCCAGATGGCGTTCGACCTCCGATGCTTCTTCGGCATCGCCGTAATAGTGCAACACGATTTGTTCTTCGCTCAGATGATTCATTTCACCGCACTCCCACCCCACCGCGCCCCGCGCGTTGAGGATCCCGGACCGGCATAAGGCTCCAGTTGTTGCCTGAGTTTTTGCACGGCGCGGAACACGCTGTTCTTGGCAGCACTGGCTTTCAGGTTCAGCGTCTGGCTGATCTCTTCAATTGACCGGCCTTCCATGTGGCGCATGGTAAAGGCCACTCGCTCTGCGGGCGTAAGCAGGCCCAGAGCTCCGGCAATCTTTTGCTTCATTTCTGAGCTGAGCAGAAGCCGGTCAGGCCCAGGGGTCGACGTGGGCAGCTGCACCTGATTGCTTTCTTCTGAATACGGCTGGTCAACAATCTGATAAGTATCTTTGGTCTGCATATGCGTTTTTCTCGCGCTCAGGAAGTCAAGCGTGCGGTTCACCGCGATCCGGTAGAGCCATGTGCTGAAGTTGGCGCGGAGCTCAAAACGCTCCAGGCTCTTATAGGCCCGCAGGAAAGTTTCCTGGACGAGTTCTTCTGTATCCTGCTGGTTTCCGGTCATGCGGTAAATCACGCGAAAGATGCTGCGGGAATGGCGGTCGACCAGGACACGAAAAGCGTCTCTGTCGCCGGCCAGGACCTGCGCCACTACCGCTGCATCTGTAACTTCCATTCGATTAACTTAGACCGGAATTAGGGGAAGCGGTTAGGTTTTTTCACCGCGAAGGGCGCGAAGGACGCAAAGGAAAAGACGGAAATTGGAGGAGAACACTTGCAGTTGCTTTGCGCCCGTTGCGTCCTTTGCGGTAAATCAGGAATTTTCGATCGAAGAGGCGACGCGTAGCACAGTGCTCTCGTCAAAGTGCCTGCCTAGCACTTGCAGTCCGATCGGAAGTCCCGACGCGGTGCTGCCGCAGGGAATGCTGATCCCCGGAACGCCCGCCAGATCGGCGGTGACGGTGTAGATGTCGGCCAAGTACATGGAAAGAGGATCGTCGGATTTTTCACCCAGCTTGAAAGCAGCAGTCGGCGCAGTGGGCGTTACGATGGCGTCAACTTTCTGAAAAGCCTGTTCGAAATCGCGACTCAGCAATGTGCGAACACTCTGGGCTTTTAGATAGTAGGCATCATAGTAGCCGGAACTGAGCGCATACGTGCCGAGCATGATGCGGCGTTTTACTTCGGTGCCAAAAGCCTCGTCGCGGCTCTTGCGATACATTTCAGAAAGTGTGCGAGCGCCCTTGGCGCGATAACCGTAACGCACGCCGTCATAGCGGGCCAGATTGGCCGAGGCTTCCGCTGTCGCGATCACGTAATAAGTCGGAATCGCGTAAGCGGTGTGCGACAAGGAAATGGGGATGATCTCGCATCCAGCGGAACGCAGTTTGGCAATCCCAGCTTCGACCGCTGCCCGAATTTCTGCATCCAGACCTTCACTGAAATATTCTTTGGGTACACCGATCTTCATCCCAGCGACGGGCTTCGCGAGATCGGCTTCATAGTCGGGAACAGGCGCGTCAGCGGAAGTTGAGTCCAGCGGGTCGTGGCCTGCGATCACTTTGAGCAGGATCGCCGCGTCTTTCACAGTTTTGGTGAGCGGGCCGATGTGATCAAGAGATGAAGCAAAAGCAATCAGGCCGTAACGCGATACACGTCCGTAGGTCGGCATGAGCCCGACGACGCCGCAGAATGAAGCCGGCTGGCGGATGGAGCCTCCTGTGTCAGATCCCAGTGTTGCTACGGCAGTGCCTGCAGCAACTGCCGCCGCAGAACCTCCACTGGAGCCGCCAGGGACGCGTGATTTATCGCGTGGGTTGTGGACTGGCCCGTAGGCGGAGTTTTCATTCGACGAGCCCATGGCAAACTCGTCACAATTCATTTTGCCCAGAATGATTGCGCCCGCGGCTTCAAGTCGCGCAACCGCCGTGCAGTCATAGGGCGGTATGAAATTTTCCAGAATCTTTGAGCCTGCGGTAGTGCGTATTCCTTTGGTGACCATCACATCTTTGATCCCAATGGGAACGCCGGCCAGCGGAGGCAGAGGCTCGCCCTTGGTTACAAGGCCGTCAATATGTTTTGTTTGCGCGAACGCGCGATCTTCACACAGTGTTAGATAGGCGTGAATCTCTGGGTCTTCAGCCTTGATTTTGCCGTAGAACTGCTCCACCAGTGCAGACGCCGAGATTTGTTTCGACGCGATGGCGGTCCGGGTGGAGTCGATAGTGAGCGAGTTCAGGTCCATTGTGTTTTTCTGAAATCCCGAGCGCAGCGAGGGAACCCTATCTTCTTCTGACATTTATCAAGTCTTTCCACATGACCCTACATATTCTTTTTGCAATAGTGATCCCTCGCGACGCTTCGGGATTTCAGAAAGAATGCCTCTCTGCGAACTTACCGCTCTATTACCTTTGGCACCTTAAAGAAATCACCATCGGTCTCCGGCGCATTCTTCATCGCTTCAGAATGCGGCAACGATGGTCGCGGAACATCTTCACGCCAAGCCGGACCGATGCTATCGCTCTGCTTCCCGTCCGATTGGCCAAATTTTGCCGAAATCTGCGCCATCGGTGGAACATCGGAGGTATCCAGTTCATTCAGCCGATCAATGTAGTCGAGAATCGAGTTCAGGTCTTTGAGCATGCGTTGGCGCTCCTGGTCTGTAAGCTCCAGGTTTGCCAGGTCGGCAACGTAGGCGACGTCTTTTTCAGTGACTTTCATTCTTAGCAGTCAGTGGTCAGCAATCAGCATTCAGTCATGAAACAGTGTCGTGCATGAAATGAAAACCTTTGAAACGCAGAGGAACGGAGGAAACGGAGGGATTTAATCTTCATGAATATTATCCAATTCCTCCGTTTACTCCTTTCCTCCGAGTTTCAGGGCTTTCTGACGTCCATCCACACTACTTAGGGTTTGCTTGCTGATTGCCGATTGCAGAATGCTTCACTTTAAATTGCACGTTCTTTACTATCGGCCCCAGCAGGCCCTCATAGCCGCTGAGGTATCTTGGCGCAAATGACTGGAGCTGGTTCCGCCAACTCACGTCTGAAACTTCAACCGTCAGAGTGCCATCATAAAAGCTTGCCGCCGTGGTGCGAGCCGCCACTTCTTTGCCACAAACCAGCGGCCATGCCAGCAGCACGGCTTCTTCTGGCGGTCGCGCGCGCAACAGGTCTTGCATGATCTGACGCAAACCTGTGCGGACTGACTCCATTTATCAAGCTCCCGGGAAAGTTTTCATTTTAGCAGTGTGCTGCGATCAAGAATTTCCTGGTCGGCGGCAAAGTGATTTGCATTTATCGGCGTAACAGGTTTCATCCCACTGGATACGAAACCAACGGGTCATGGTCGTTAGTGCTTTTAAATCCAATGACTTAGCTCTGTTTTTGGCTCACCGTTTAATGCCAAACGGAACCGCTGAACCATTATTTACACCCGTTCAGGCAAACCTTGTTAAACAAACGGCGGAGGGGCAATTACTATAATCTCGAAATCAATATCCCGTTTTGTTTCTGTCTCATAGCTTGGAAGAGGGTGCCGGAAGCGGCGCAAGGAGAAGCACAACTAATGCACAAGCCGGTAAAGTACGCAGAAAAAGTACTGACTTATGGAGCCAAAGGCGCATGGGCGGTTTTTGAAAAGATCAACAGCATCAAGCCGCGTCCTTCATTCACGCCAAAGTGGTCAGACAAGCCGATATTGAAGTCTTGGGAGAAGACGAAGCCGCCGCTAGGCTGGCCGCGCTCCACTGACTCTCTGTGCCCCAAGTGCGTTCCGGAAATCCGGCAGCAGATTGTTGACGGCAAATTGCCGCACGAGATCCTGCTCAACGAAAAAGCCGGCGAGATCAAAGCCACCATCGTTGAGCGCGACGGAAAAATCCTGATGGTGAAGGATTGCCCGCTGCATGGCCACTTTGAAGATGTGATGGCCGTTGACGTTGAATTCTTCAAGCACCTGGAAGAAGTCTTCCCCGGTCGCGACATTGCGGCGCACAACGACGAGAAGCTGCACAACCACGGCACCAGCACGGTAAAGCATGGCCGCGGATCGGTGTTGACCATCGACCTGACGAACCGCTGCAACATGATGTGCGATCCCTGCTTCATGGACGCAAACCAGGTCGGCTTTGTGCATGAGCTGACATGGGAAGAAATCAAGACCATGCTGGACAACGCGATCTCGATCAAGCCGCGTCGCCAGATGTCAGTACAGTTCTCCGGCGGCGAGCCGACTCTGTCTCCGTATTTCCTGGATGCAGTCCGCTACGCCCGCCAGGTTGGTTACAACTCAGTGCAGGCCGCGACGAACGGAATTGAATTCGCGAAGTCGCCTGAGTTCTGCCGCCAGGCCGCTGAAGCAGGCTTGCGCTACGCTTATCTGCAGTTTGACGGTATTGGCAACGCTGCGAACTCACATCGCCAGGTCGGCAATTTGTTTGACGTGAAGCTGCGCGCCATCCA